>Ga0105095_10000473_pt1 | contig 19506 bp, 15 predicted proteins | sample PPLLak2March2015_2_FD_79180 | JGI IMG/M metagenome (GOLD analysis project Ga0105095, IMG submission 79180) | Freshwater sediment microbial communities from Prairie Pothole Lake near Jamestown, North Dakota, USA - PPLs Lake P8 Core (3) Depth... | ecosystem: Environmental > Aquatic > Freshwater >...
ATCATCGTCGTCACTATCATCGTCGTCATCGTCATCATCATCCATGCCGTTATCGTCATCATCATCCATGCCGTTATCGTCATCATCGTCCATGCCGTTATCGTCATCATCGTCCATGCCGTCATCGTCATCATCGTGCGTGCCGTCATCATCGTTCATGCCGTCATCGTCATCATCGTTCATGTCGTCATCGTCGGAGCAATCATCGATAACAACAATATCGTTCTGATATTGGAGTGTGCAGGCATCCAATTCAAAAACGGATGGGCTGCTGAAGTCATCGAGCTTAGCCATCACACTGATAGACAAACCATTTATGACAGCAATATTGAGCAGGTCGTCCTCGACTTCAACCAGGATTTGGCCGGTACCATCATTGAGCAATACTTTATCGTTACCAAGGCTGTTAGCGATGCCGTTGAGGGTGATAACCTGATTGCGATACTGTTCCGGATTGTTGAACAATTGGGCAATCGTTACATTGGCGCTTGATTTCTCTGCAGACATCGAGTTATCTGAGGTCTTCAGTGATTGAGTGTAATCAACCGGGGGATTGGAAGCGGTGTTCGGGGCCGCAGAAATGTCAACGACATTTCCACCGGTGCTGATATCCGCTGCCTGAGGGGCGTCTTCCACCGCTGCAAAAGTGTTTGGCGACGTGTGCTCAGTCGTTCCTGCGACTAGGGCATTAAGAGAAGATGCTAGAGCGGGGGAATATTTTCCCATTAGAGTGATGCCCAGGTAAAGTAAACCTGCGCTAATGACGCTGGAAACAACTACGAGAGTAAGAATTCTCTTGATCATTTTTGTTAATCCTTTCAAAGGTGGTTTATTACTAACCTTAGGATAGCAGAAAGAACTGAAAGGGGGCTGTAATTTAACTGAATTTTTGCTGAAAATCAGCTCAGGTTTTTATGAATCGGTTCCCATTTGCTTAAACAATAGCCGGAAGCAGGTACCCTGATCAAGCACACTCTCAACCTGAATTTCACCCCCATGAACTCGTACAATGGCTGAAACAATTGCTAACCCCAGCCCGGTGCCGGGAATCCGACGATTACGCGATTCGTCACCCCGATAGAAACGTTCGTATATTTTTGATAATTGGTCCGGGGCGATGCCCCTGCCTTGATCCATTACGATAAAGCAGCAGTAACCGTCCTGGTTTTCCAGGCTTAATGTGATTTTTTTCCCCGCTGGGGTATAGAGAATCGCATTTTCAACAATATTATTCAACGCGCGGCGGATCATTTCGCGATCAGCCCAGATAGGGCCGATCTCGCTCGTAGGCCATACCAGTTCAACTTGCTGACCCTTGACCAGTAGTTGGGCTCGCTCGTAAACCTCTTCTAGAAGTGGAAACGGATGGATTTCTTCTGGGTGAAGAATGGACGCTACCGCTTCTTCAGACTGATCGAGACGGGCCAGCAAGAGCAGATGCTCGACCAGTCCCGTCATTGTATCCACTTCTTTACGGAGTATGGTCAATATCCCGGGAATTTGCGTCTCGTCATCCTGTTGCAAAGCCTTATCCAACAAATCAACGCTGTTCCGAAAAACAGATAGAGGTGAACGTAATTCGTGGGATGCATCGGCTGCAAACTGGCGCATGTTTTCGGCCAGCCGGGCCTGATTGTGAATATCTTCAGATAGGCGATCGAGCATCTGGTTGTAGGTTATCGCCAAATGGCCCAACTCATAGACATCAGAAATAGGGGCGCGTATTTCCAGATTGCCTTGCCGAACGCGTTCAACCGAATCCACCAGGCTTTTTATCGGTCGCGTGATGATCCCCGAAAGGAAGACTGCCAGCAGCACCGACAGGCCTGATGCCAGCGTTATGATCAGGGTTAACCATCGGCGCAGGGCATTTAGCTGGTCGGTGATACCAGCCATAGGCAGGCTTGCCTCCACACTACCGACCACATTATTGGATTGATCAACCATCGCCGCCAGGTAAACAATGCGTGCATCGGCGCCGCTCCCAATCATCTGCATACTGCTCGTCCGTGAATCCCGAGCGACCTGGTGCTCGGCAGCATCCAGCCAGGGGCCTGTGCCAAGCGAAGGGGGAACTGGATTCCCGCTGGCATTTTGGACAAACATGTCGGCGCCCAGCACACGCAGGCCCTCGCCCAGATTCACAGCCAGTGGGGTCAGGTCTGTGTCGCTGGCATGCTGCACAACTCCAGCCTCCACAAAATCTGTCAGGCGTTTTTGAGCGTCATTAAGTAGGTATGCCTGCTGCAGTCGGAAGACCAGCAACCCAACCATGACCATCAACGGGATCAGGCTGCCGACAAAGAAAAGAATGATAAGCCCTCGAAACGAGAGGCGGATCTTCATCATTAAGCTCCTCGAAGTGCATAACCAGATCCGCGCAAAGTTTGGATGATGGACGGTTGGCCTATTTTTTGGCGGAGTGAGCGGATATATTGTTCTACTATGTTTGTGTCCCCCTGAAAATCATATCCCCATACTTCCTCCAAAATTTGTTCTTTCGATAATACCTGGCGGGGGTGGCGCATCAGGTAGTTTAATAATTTAAACTCGGTGCTCGTCAATTCAATGGAATGCCGTCCGCGAAACACCTCGTGGGTTCTAGGATCTAGACTGAGATCAAGGAACGTCAAGGTGGCATCCGCCGGATCGCGTCGACGGAGTCGGGCGCGGACCCGGGCGATTAATTCATCTATGTGAAAAGGCTTGACAAGGTAATCGTCTGCGCCGGTTTCCAACCCATTGACCCGGTCACTGACGGCGTCACGTGCGGTGATCATAATGATGGGAACGTCCGACTGTGAGCGAATCATGCGACACAGCTTAATCCCATCCATCCCGGGTAATAACCAATCCAGGATGATCAGGTCCGGCTTATGATCCTGGAAAAGCTGCAAACCCATCAGTCCATTATCGGTTTCAATAATCTCATACTGCTCGTACCGCAAACCAAGCGACACCAAGGACATAATTGCTGGGTCATCCTCGACGATCAGGATACTCAGTTTTTCGTCTTCTTTCATAACAGACATCCTTTTATTAGGACTCCACCCACAAACTGCGTAAGATCTATAACTATTATCATACCCGATTATTGATTGAGTGCACTGCACAGTAGTAACGTCAATGGAGTTGAGGATTTACAATAGCCCAACGCCAAAGATATGAACAGCACGAACTTACTACTGGGTTGCCGATTGGAGATTAGCCCGATTCTGATGCCAGTCAAACCAGAATCCGCGATGAGCGGCTCTGTGAGCAGAATCAGTCGGGGAGGTCGTCGGGGGATTATCCAGACGATTGACCATTAACAATCTGCCGTTCGAGGTCTGTAGAGAGTTAGGAGTGCATTATTTCCCTGCGCTGAAGGAATAGCGGATCGCCTTTTGGGAGCAGTTATCCACGCAGGTGCCACACAGGATGCACTCCGCATGCTCCATCGCCTCGATCTGCACCATGGCGTTCACATCCAGGCTCATGGGGCAATTTTTCGTGCACAGCTTACAATCCTTGCATGCAGATGCATCCGCCACCAGCTGCAGGGAGGACCAGCCGAAGCGATTACGGATCCAGCGTCCAATGATCATAAAAGGCGCCATCCAGCAGATGGTGTGGCAGCCGGCCCGGCGGCCCACGATCATCGCCAGTCCCACAAACAGGCCTACAACGGCATAATAGATGATGTAGGCAAAGATAATCGGGCGGTCTGGCGACCCGGCGACTGAGATGCCGTTTTGGGTGTGCATCAGCAGGTCGACGCGGTGATAGCCGCCCGCCCGCACCGCCAGTATGATGATCAGGGAAATCCATGGAATCCAGATCAGCCACTTGATCCAATCGATCCTGGACCGATGGACCGGACGGTTGTTGACCGGCTCGACGATCCCTTGCATCCCGCCGCCAGGACATACCCACCCGCACCACAGACGGCCGATGAAAAGCGATGAGACGAACATCAGCCCGAACATCACCAGGCTGCCGTTGACGATGCCGTTCATCGCCCCATCGATGATGACATAGGGCGAGAGGAAGTTCATCGTCACCGGGAATGATAAGAACGCCAGGATGACCAGGGCTTTGCGAATGCGCTGACGGAGGGGGAGCTGTCGTACTATGGCGAAGCCTTTCTACTTTAAAAGCAGGCGCCGATCTCCTGAGATGGTCCTATTCGTCAGGTCCATCCCCCTGGCTGTCCACCTGGTTATCTATCCGGTAGTCTGGTGCGGCATCCTCCACCAGCTCTTCTATGACATCTTCGACCAGCGCCTCAACCTGACGCTCCCGGTAGGGATTGTAATCTACGACCAGGCGCTCGTATTCGCCGGACATGAGTGTCGATGAGATCATAAAATCCGCGGTGGCGCGGTTGCAGGCGACCGGGATGTTCCAGACCACGGCGATGCGCAGCAGGGCTTTTACATCGGTGTCGTGCGGCTGCGGGGAGAGCGGGTCCCAAAAGAAGATCAAAAAATCGATAGCACCTTCGGCGATCTTGGCGCCTACTTGTTGGTCTCCACCCAGCGGCCCGCTCTGGAACTTGTTGACCGGGGTGCCGAGCACCTCCTCCAGCAGCTTGCCGGTTGTGCCGGTGGCGTACAGCTCATGCGCGACCAGCAGCTCTTTGTTCCATTTCGCCCACTCCAGGAGGTCCTGTTTCTTATTGTCGTGAGCCACCAGTGCGATCCTCTTCCTCTCCTGGAGAAGTACAATGTTATATCCCATCATTTAGCCTCCAAAGGCACGATTCAGGTAGAGAAGATTTACTACTCCGATGGATAGGCCCCTTCCATGGCGCTGATGATCCGGTCTTGCAGGGCATCGAAATATGGCTCCACCACCTGGCGAGCGGGATCGGCATCGTACCAGGCGATGATCTCGCGCGCCCCCTGCCAGAAGGGGATGCGTGCCTGGAACTCGGGCACCAGCCGGCGGATCTTGCTGTTATCGAAGACCATGCTGTGGGCCTTATCACCCAACAGCGAAGCGCCCCATTCGAGGTCGAAAGCCGCGATCAGGTCCGACGGCACATGCACCAGGCGCGGCTCGACCCCCGCGGCGCGCGCCACGATCTCGTAGATCTGGTTCCAGCTCAGCCACTCGTCGGAGGTGATGTGGAACGTTTCACCGACCGCGTGGGGGTTTCCCAGCAGCCCCACCAGACCCACGGCAAAGTCCCGGTGGTGGGTCAGCGTCCACAGGGAGGTCCCGTCTCCGTGTACGACCACCTTCTTCCCAGCCCGCATGCGCGCCACGTTTGTGTAGCCGCCGTGGAAGGGGAGCAGCGTGGGATCGTAGGTGTGCGATGGGCGCACCACCGTTGCCGGGAATCCACCTTGCCGGTAAGCCTCTGCCAGCCGCGCTTCGCAAGCCGCCTTATCCCGCGAGTACTGCCAGAACGGGTTGTGCAGCGGCGTGCTCTCCGTCACTGGCAGGTAATGGGGCGGCGTCTGGTAAGCCGAGGCAGAGCTGATGAAAACATACTGCCCGGTGCGGCCGCCGAAGAGCGCCACATCGTCCTGCACGTGCTCGGGAGTAAAGGCTACCCAATCCACCACCGCGTCGAATGTCAGGTTCCCCAGCGCAGCCTGGACCGACGCGCGCTGGCGGATATCCGCGTGCAGCAGCTTTGCCCCGGTTGCCGGCTGGCGGTAACTCCCGCCCCGGTTCAGCAGATACAGCTCAATGCCGCGCTGCAGGGCCAGCTCCGAGCACGCCGAGCTGATAATCCCGGTGCCTCCGATGAACAATACTCTCATAGTGGGTACCTCCATGAATTGAAATAATAAACCCAATCACACGGTCATGCAAGCCCGCGTTGCCAGCTGTACAAGGCTTTCACTAGAAGGGGTTTGGGGTGATCGGCGGCGGCTTTGCCGCCGCCGATCACCCCAATAAACCCTCTCCTCATGACCGCATATCAGGGATTTCACGTTCTTGTGAAAGCCCTGGCCGGCTGCACAGGTGCTTCTTAAAGTCAGAAACCCCTGTTTTCCCCGCGCAAAAGGGGGATGAAGTGGGGTTGTTGATGGCGGCTCGGCCGGCAACGATTACCAGTCGTGTGCACGCCTGTCTGGCGTGGTTGGGACGCCTGAGAAGGCGTCCCAACCAGCGAGAAGCCGCGGCGTCTATCCCATCGCCGACCGCATCCGTTCTGCATATCGGGCAACGGTAATTACCCAGGCACAATAGGCCACCACCAACAGCCGGTTAGGCCATCCAAGCAGCACATCCGGACCGAATTCGCCGCCACTTTGCGAGAGCCCGATTAACACGGAGGCGATGAACACCACGAGGCTTATCCAGGTCAGGTTCGCTGTCCACAGAAGGGATCGCCGTCCCGTGGTCCAGGCATCGTTGCGGCCCAGACTCGCGCTGGTCAGCATAGCGGCAATCGGGAGGCTGGGGATGCCGATCAACGCTGTCAGACCATGAAGGCTATGAGTTATGTTGAAAATCGCCGCCGCGCTCATGCCAACCACCGCGGCAAGCAAGAAGCCCAGACCGACCTTGCCACCAACTGTTCGTATTTGCGACTTGATGGCAAAGAATAGTGCGAGAGTGCTCGTGCCCCAGGCGAGATGCATGAGCGCTAATACCCAGCCATAGTCACCAAGAGCATACTCACTCACCATACGCCACGAAGGATCAAACTCCGGACTGAGGATATGCAGCGCGGCAAGCAAAATCAGGGTTGCCCCGCCGGCCGCAAACGACACATGCGCCGCCGACAGTGAAATTACTGGCTTATCGATCGCCGAGGTTGCTTTTTCCATGATTTTCTCCTTTACCAATACATTCTCTATCGTAAGTCAGGGATAAGGGGATTGTGGGGTTTATGCACCAGGTAACCTAGCTGCCGGCCGAATTGTAGGCGACCGCAGCACGGATGAGGTCCCGCAAGGCAAGCTCATCGATCATGTCGCCTTCACGGAATTTTATGTACCGCATGGTTTTACTCTCGAGACCGGCGTTGAAGAGGCCGTGCGAATCTTCCAGGGACGCGCCCTGAAAAAAGGTAAGCTGCACCCATTCTCTGACCTTGGTAGTCTCGGCAACCAGACCTAATACCAGGCCGTTCTTAGACCAGGCGGGGTTGTTCCACTTCCATTCTTCTCGGAGGTCTGGAGCAACCTCCACGATCAGATGGCGCAAGCGGGCAAACACCTGGCCGCGCCAGTTATCCAGTTCTGCCACCCGTTTGTTGATCAGCTCAGTTGTGTTCATAAATTATTACCTCCAATACCGATCCTATATTGATATGCGTTGTGAACTTCAATCGATATTTCAGCCGATGAAGAACTCCACTAGCACAGGTGCGAGCACCTGTGGGGCCACGTCGTGCGTCTGACCTGGCAGAGAGCAGATCTGCCCGTTGGGGAGGGCTTCTGCCAGTGCTTGCGCCGTGGCGTGCATGAACGCGAAGCTTGCCTCCCCGGAGATCACGAGCGCAGGCATTGTCACGGATGCTATCCGATCAACCGGCAGCGAAGAATCGCCCATGATTGTAGCGTCGTAGGCCAACGTGTGCGCCAGGGCTTTCTGGGCTGGCCACCAGGGGGCGTTGCGCGCCTGGGCGGCGAACTCAGCCGGAAGGCCGACTACCTGTGTCATGAAGTATTCCACCGCATCGCCTCGACGACCTGCTGCGATCAGCTCGTTGTAGCGCGACGCCAGGTCTGCTGGCGGGCGGGGTTGGCTGTTGTCGACGATGAACGGCGGCTCAAACAATGCCAGCTTTTTGATATGCAGACCGTGAGCCGCCGCCTCCAGGGCGAGGGCCGCGCCAGAAGAGATCCCGTATACGAACGCCGATACGCCTGACTCAGTGATGAGAGCATCGATATCCTCGACCTCGCGGTGGACCAAGTATGGCGCAGTGTCGCCGCTATCGCCTCGTCCCCGGCGATCGTAGTTGATCACAGTGAAGGACTGCGCCAGGAGTGCAGCCAATGGAGCGTTCGCGGATCGATCGGTGGAGGCGCCGCTTATCAGGATAATCGATGGTCCATCGCCGGACTGATCGAAGGCGATAGGGGTGCCGTCTTTCGAAATTACTTTTCTCATGATTGTTCTCCTTTCATTGGAGCAGCTGGGCAAACATACTTCCTACTCTCTGGGCTGATAAGTCAGGATGGCGACGCCCGTACTCGTTATGGTCGAGCGAACGAGCTTGAGTCTTTTCAGATCGCCTTGATCTTTGAAGAAGCGCTTTCCGCTGCCCACCACAACCGGGTGGATCATGAGTGTAAGCTCTTCTAGGAGATCGTTTTGCAGCAAAGAGAGAACGAGGGTGGGGCTGCCAGCGACCCCGATATTCCTTCCGGATTGCCCCTTGAGCTTGGTGATTTCCTCGGCGAGGTCACCCTTGACCAGCGTCGTGTTCTGCCAATCCACCCTGTCCAGGGTAGTCGAGAGCACGTATTTGGGTATGTTGTTGATGTAGCTGGCGAAAGGTTCGTCAGTCGAAGTTGGCCAGTAGGCCGCCCACTCTTGATAGGTCACTCTGCCCAACAGTACAGCATCCTGCGAGTCGAGCTGTGACCCCATGGTGGCCATCATTTCAGCATCGAAGTTGTCGAATTGCCATTGATCAGGCGATTCGACGACTCCGTCCAGTGATAGAAACAGTCCTGCAACTAATTTTCTCATGTCAGGTCTCCTTTGGCATTGGTTCTCGGTTTGTGCAACGCGGCGCTAATTTCAACCGCTATAAAATGATCCTTTACGGTTCTATCTTAGAACAATTTAGGGGAGTTGTCTTGAACAAAAACGACACCTGCTCGGGCTCAATTTTGTAATTGAGTTGAGCAGGCGTGCGTCCGATAACTGTATTAGCGGTCGCGGTGGGTTGCTACTCGTTAATCTATATCGTTATCCGGGAAAATGGCGCAATCTTGACATAAAAGAAAGCTGCTCCGCCTCTTTCTTGCTGATGATCTGAGCAGGCGTTTGCCCGACGAATCGTTTCAGGGATCTGGTCAGATGCGGCTGATCAGCATACCCGGCTAGATCAACCGTGTCGAGGATAGAGGCGCCTCCCTGGAGCAGCATCGTCGCATACCGGGCGCGGTCGATTTGGCTGAGGGCGCCACGGGTCAGCCCGGTCGCTTTCAAGAACCGGCGCTGAACTGAGCGTATCGACACCTCTTGCAGACCAGGTTGTAAGGCGGCTTCGACGATGGGTTCACGAACCAGCAGACCATCGCGAACGAGGCGGTCTACAAACGTGTCTGCGTTTTCATAGTCCGGAAATAGCCAGGCAGAGCCATTTAGCCAGAAGGAGGAACTTCTCGCTTCGGGTAGATCCACCATTCCATCCCTTAGCAGACTTGCGGGCAGAGGCGGCATGACGGCGCCAGGTTTGAAAAGAATGCCAAAATGCTCAGCGCCTGCAGGGCAGTAAGCCGCTGTAGCTTTTGTCTCTGGCCCGCGCACAGTTAGCTTCGTCTTGCCCTCATACCTGGTAACCACCATCTGCCAACGGCTCATTGCCACGGAGATAAAAGGGCCTCCGCTTTCGCTGTGATTACGCCAGATCACGTCGACAAAAGGGGAATCGGAGAGTTTTTCCTCAAAGTTGAATATCATGACACTATTTCCAACGATGAGTAATTATACAATCTTTATCTAATACATTCAAATAGTGTTTTATGGAATGTTGTAAGAGATGCGGCGCTATACTTTCTATTCCGGCACGTAGGGTGCTTGCGTGTCGATGTTGCCGACGAACTGCGGAAGGCGGGTATGCCCCAGCATTTGCCGGATGGCCTGATTCTCGCCGGTGTGATACCTGTAGTGGTAGATCACCCGCTGCAGCAGCGATCCGAAAGTGCGCCGCCCCGGCTGGCCATCTTTCCTTAGGATGTTCGCTTGAAGTACCTCGCTGGTCAGGGTTTCGAGCCACGGGTCGGCTGCAGCGGTAATTTCTTTCCATGCCGCCAGCACTTCGCTCAGCGCAGGGGTGTTTGCCGGGGCGCCGTAGGCAAAGCGCTCATTGATATCAGGGAAGGGCATTTTCCCCTGCCCATAGTACAAGAAGTAGCGCTGCTCCTGCCAGGCTAAATGACCCACATTCCAGCTAATGCAGTTCATGGGTAGCAGCCTTTTGTGCGCATCCGTTTCAGAGATGCCTTTGACCCCGCGGATGAATTCGCTGCGGGTAAAGCGGAGCTGCCTTACGAGTGGATGAGGTGATGGCATGTTTTCCTCCAGAAGCGCTCACTAACAGAAATCACTCCAACCAATTTCTCGATTTCCGAAATTCGCCCGTCTGCTCTATCCAAAATTGTACCAGCGAATGAGCAGGCGCGATCCAGGGACCGCCTTACGCCAAAGCCAGGTCCGGTCCGACGAGGCAGATGATATCTGTCAGCTGTCCGGCGTGGCCCGACCGCGCCGCACAGTGATTAACTGCCAGCCGCTCGTCGAAAGAGCACAATATGGGACTTCTGCAAAAGTGTCAGCGCGCCGGTACCCCTGCCGCGAAAAGAGAGGAACAAATCGTTGACTTGCAGTTGATAATTTGCTATATTGGATTGGCAACATCGCTGCTGTCATTTTCGGCGGAGGCTTTATATAGCCAGATATCGAGGGACCACATTTCAGCCGCCCACGGTGGGTTAGCGGCTTTTTGTTCGGGTCAAGGGAGGTGAGAATGCCGCACCTGGGGATGGAGTTCCTGGGGGGATTTCATGCCAGCTTGGACGGGACCCGGCTGACCGAATTTGAATCAAGCAAAGTACGCGCCCTGCTGGCATATCTGGCAGTCGAATCGCAGCGACCGCATCCCAGGGAGTCACTGGCAGCGTTGCTTTGGCCGGATTGGCCCAACCGCGCTGCACTGAGCAACCTGCGCTATGCCCTATCTGACCTGCGCAAGGTCACCGGTGACCGGGGGGCCGACCCGCCCTTCCTGCTGATCAGCCGGGAGGCGATCCAGTTCAACGCAGAGAGCGATCACTGCCTTGACGTAGCTGAGTTCGTCAGGTTGGCGGATGGGCAGGATGTGGAGCAGCTCGAGGGGGCGGTGAAGCTGTATCAAGGCGATTTCCTGGAAGGCTTCTCGCTCAGCGAGGCTGCCCCGTTCGAGGATTGGGCACGCTTGAAGAGCGAGCAGCTGCAGCGCTGCTACCTGGAAGCTCTGCACCGTTTGGCTGCGATCCTGGAAGCCAGGGGCGAGTACGAGCGTGCCCTGGGCTACGCCCGCAAAGAGGTGACTGCCGAGCCGCTGGACGAGAGCGGTCAGCGCCAAGTGATGCGCCTGTTGGCTTTTAGCGACAGGCGTGCTGAAGCCCTGATCCACTACGAGGCTTGCCGGGAGGTGCTGAAAAAGGAGTTGGGTGCTGTGCCTTCTCGGGAGACGGAAGACCTGTACCAGCTCCTGCTCAAGGGCGAGCTGCCCCCAACCCTATCCCCAGAGCTGCTCCGCCCGGAGCGGGCAGCCAGGCAGGTGGGATCCTGCCCGTACCGAGGGCTGGCAGCGTTTCGCGAGCAGGATGCGCAGTTCTTTTTCGGACGGGAGCAGTTCACCTGGGGGCTGGAAGAAGCTATCCAGCGTGCCTCAATGATCGCGGTGATCGTCGGCTCGTCCGGATCGGGTAAATCCTCGGTAGTCTACGCTGGGCTGCTGCCCAGGCTGCGCAGCTCTGGAGATTGGCAGATCGCCAGCTTCCGTCCCGGTGAGCGACCTTTTCGGGGGCTGGCAGGCGCCCTGCTGCCCCTGCTGGAGCCGGACACGAAGGAAACCGACCGCCTGATCCAGGCCGGCAAGCTGGAAACCGCTTTATCCCTGGGCGAAGTATCGCTGGCGGGCGTGGCCGCCCGGGCGGCTCAGATGGGCGAGGCCACCCGGCACCTGCTGCTGGTGGTGGACCAGTTCGAGGAGATCTATACCCTGTGCACGAACCAGGACGAGCGCAAACGGTACCTGGACCAGCTGTTGGGGATGGTAGAAGCGGGGAGCACACAGCTCGAGGGCAGATCCGTGCTGCTGCTGACCCTGCGGGCCGATTTCATGGGGCAAGCGCTGGCCTACCGTCCTTTTGCAGATGCCCTCCAGGGGGCTTCGGTGCTGATGGGACCGATGAACCGGGAAGAGCTGCGCTCGGCGGTCGAGAATCCGGCCGAGCTGCAGGGGGCCGCCTTCGAGGCCGGGCTGGTGGATCGCCTGCTGGATGACGTGGGCAGCGAGCCAGGCAACCTGCCGCTGCTGGAGTTCGCCCTGACCCTGCTGTGGGAGCATCAGGAGAGCGGCTGGCTGACGCATGCCGTGTACGATTCGATTGGTCTGGTGGATGGCGCCCTGGCCAGCTATGCCGACCAGGTATATGCCAGCCTGGGACCGGACGAGCAGGAGCGCGCCCGGAGTGCCCTGCTGCAATTGGTGCAGCCGGGCGAGGGCACCGAGGACACCCGGCGGGTGGCGGCCCGAGATGAATTGGGGGATGAGAATTGGGAATTACTTCAGCGCTTGGCAGACCGGCGTCTGGTCGTCACCGGGCAGGACGCTGCCGGGAACGTGACCGCCGAGGTGGTGCACGAAACCCTGATCCAGAAGTGGGGGCGCTTCCGGGAGTGGATGGAGGCCGACCGCGCCTTCCGCTCCTGGCAGGAGCGACTGCGGGGCAACTTGCACCAGTGGCAAGAGAGCGGGCGAGAGGCGGGAGCACTGCTGAGCGGGGTGCGGCTGTCCCTGGCTGAGGAGTGGCTGGTGGGGCGGAGCGAGGATCTGAGCCAGGCTGAAACGGATTACATCCAGGCCAGCCTGGTGGAGAAGCACAGGCGGCTGGAAGCGGAGGCAGCCCGGCAGAGACGCGAGGCAGCCCTGGAGCACCGCTCACGGAATTTCCTGTATGCCTTGGTGGTGATCTTATTGCTGGCAGCCATCGGGGCGTCTGGCTTGGCATTCGTCGCCCGACAAGCCCAGGGTGAAGCCGAACGACAGAGCCTGGGGCGCGCCACCCAGCAAGCCATCGCCGAAGCTGAGAAAGCTAACGCTCAGGCAGAGGCCATCAGCCGGGCGACTGCTGAAACGGATGCGCTCCGCCAGGCCGATCTCGCCCGCGCCCGCGAGCTGTCGCTGGCGTCCATCAACAACCTGGAGATTGACCCGGAGCGCAGCATTCTGCTTGGATTGCAGTCCGCCTCGGTCTACAGCTCGCTCGGTCAAACACTGCCCAATGATCTACAGTCCACACTGCACCAGGCGATCCAGGCCTCTCGGGCGCGATTGACCTGGGAGGTTGGCGATGAAAGCATCCTCTCAGCCAGGTTTATCCAACCCGGTGATTTACCGCGTATCCTCACAGCAGACAGGGGGAAGGGGATCATCACCCTTTGGGATCTGGCATTAAACCAGAAGCTTATGCAGATAAGCGTTCCCACAAGCGACTCCATTAAAGCAAGCCTCAGCCCGGACGGTCGATTGGTGGCGGTGCCGGAGAATAATGAGATCAGGCTTTGGGATGTCGACGCAGGACAAGAGCTGCAGAACTTAGCCGGTTATCCTTCTGAGATCCAGGGGGTGACATTCAGCCCGGACAGCCAATATTTATTAACTCGAGGTCTAACAACATATATTCTTCGGGAGATCGAATCAGGCAATGTACGTCTGGAATTTCCTACCCCGGAGGGCGACCGCCTGGTGGCTGTCTTCAGCCCTGATGGAAAGTTAGTCGCTGCCCGAACTCCAGGAAATACCATCGATATTTTCGATGCTCTCTCCGGGGAAGCATTAACTTCAATCCAGCTGGAGCCGAATTTTGATGTCATCGCCCTCGCCTTCAACCCGGATGGGACACGGCTGTCAGGCGCCGGGCGTGCAACCGAGTGCCTGGTGTGGGATGTTCAAACGGGAGAGCCGCTCTCATCTTTCGACGTTTCTCATGGGACCATTTCAGCTGGCTCCCAGATAGAAACATTAGAATACAGCCCGGATGGCAGGTGGCTGGCGCTTCCAGGTGTCATCTACGACGCTGTCACCGGGGAAGAAATCTTCTTACTCCCTGGGCATACGAAAGGAATATCCCAGCTGGCGTTCAATAGCGATGGGACGCACTTGATTACTGCCAGCTACGATCAGACAGTGAAGACGTGGGATATGACCCCCAGCAACGAAGTGCTGACTCTATCGCATCCCTCGGGCGATTTTCTCTATGGTGTAGCTTTCAGCCCCGATGGGAGATGGCTGGTCACGACTGGAGCAGATAAGACCGCCCGAGTCTGGGAGCTGGCCTCTGGTAAATTGTCCCAAACCCTGGAAGGGCACACAGATTTTGTGAACGGCGCGGCTTTCAGCCCGGATGGAGCCCTGCTGGCGACGGGGTCTGCCGACCGGACGGTGAGAGTCTGGGATACCCGCACTTGGCAAACCCTGCAGATATTGACGGGGCACTCAGAAGACAAACCAGGGATTGTCCCATGGATCCGGGGGGTGGTTGCGGTTGCATTCAGCCTTCAATGCGGCAGCTCGTCCACCCAAGGAAAAACCTGCCCCCTGGCGGGGGTTGGTATGGATGGTCAGCTGATCGTTTGGGACGCTTTTACCGGTGAGAAGTTGTACACCTATCAAGATCCGGAGGGAGGCCTGAAAAGCGCGGCCTTCAGCCCGGATGGAAAGCTGCTGGCGATCGGCAACACTGGAGTGTTCAAATCTTCGGTGGGAGCAGTTGCGATTTTGGACGCTGCTTCCGGCGAGGTGCTGAATACTTTCCCGGGTGAACCTGGCTGGGCCTGGGGCGTTGCCTTCAGCCCAGACGGGAGCCGGCTTGCCACAACCCACTTTTATGGGCTCGTCAGAGTATGGGATCTTGCCAGCAACGAAGCACAGTTCTCCTTGACAGATGTTCAGAGTGGGAATTCGTTGGCTTTTGACCCGACAGGTTCCTACCTGGCGACGGCCGGGTCGGGATCGATCGTAGTATGGGATGCTCGCACTGGGGAGCCATTATTCAACCTTATTGGTCATGCATCTGTGCCAACATTTAGCATGGCTTTTAGCCCGGATGGGAAATACCTGGCAACAGCCAGCTTCGATGGCACGGCGCGCGTCTTTGTGATCCCGCCAGGAGACCTGCTGGCGTTTGCGCGCTCGCGCCTGACACGCAGCCTCACCCAAGATGAGTGCCTGCAGTACCTGCACCTGGAGCAGTGCCCGGCAGCCGAGTAAAAATGGTTTTCCAGTTTAGCGGCATTGCTCTGGATATGCTCGTCGAAAGAGTACGATGCGGAACTTCTCCATAAGGTCAAAAATCAAGATTCCTTATTGACTCTTGATATATTTTTTTATATACTATTTGTAAGTCCAGTGGACTTACAAAGTCGCCGCCCTATTTTCCAACACCAACAATGATCAGAAAAGCTACCCAACAACAAACCAAAGAACATAACCGCGATCTTGTGCTTAAGACCATATTCGATCATGAGCGCATCAGCCGGGCAGAGATCGCCCGCAAGACCGGATTGACTCGCACCACTGTGTCCGATATCGTGGCAGAGCTGATTGCTGCAGGCCTGGTTGAAGAAGTCGGCGTGGGCGAATCGCTGGGCGGTAAATCGCCCATCCTCCTAAGCCTGGTTGCAGACTCTCGTTACCTGATCGGGTTGGACCTGGCGCAAAACCAGTTCAGGGGAGCCATCATCAACCTGCGCGGGGTAATCCGCTCGGTTGTTTGCCCACCAGTCACGGATCGCAACGCAGAAGATGCTCTGGAGCAAGTATATGCTATCCTGGACCAGCTGGTGAACACAGACTGCCAACCGGTAGTGGGGATTGGTGTGGGCACGCCGGGATTGGTGAACAGCCATGCAGGCGTGGTGGTGAATGCTGTCAACCTGGATTGGCAAGACCTTCCATTGGCTGACCTGCTGAGGGACCGATATCAGCTGCCGGTCTACGTACTCAACGACAGCCAGGCGGCGGCAATGGGGGAGTATACCTATGGCAACAACCAACTTTCAGAAAGCAACCTGATCGTGATTAACGCCCGGCATGGGATTGGCGCCGGTATCGTAATCAATGGTCATTTATTCTACGGCGATGGAGGCGCTGCTGGCGAGATCGGTCACGTCGTGGTGGTGCCAGAAGGCGGGCTACCCTGCCGCTGTGGCAACTTCGGTTGCCTCGAGACGGTCGCCAGTGCTCAGGCGCTTGTCAAGCGTATGCGCACCCAGGCTGGCCAATACGGCAAAGCCACACCGGCTGATGTTTATTCTTTGGAAGATATTGAGCTGGCTTTCGCGGGCGGAGACTTACTGGCAACCCAGCTGGTTCTCGAAGCCGGTCATTATATGGGCATGGCGATTTCCAGCCTGATCGGGACGCTCAATATCCGTAGGATCATTCTGACAGGCGATATGACGCGCTTCGGCGAACCCTGGCTGGAATCTGTTCGTGGTGCTATGCGGGCGAACACCCTATCAACGCTAGCCGAGGAGACGCAGGTTGAAATTGGGCAGCTCGGCGGGAATGGGGTTGTTTTGGGAGCCTCAGCGCTCCTGGTGAGCAATTATGCGCTGCTTTTCGCTCGAAATCTTTCTCGCTCGTGAGTATTGATCGCATCCAGAGAAGGATGAAGCATGAACGATGGCTTTAAGTTGGTGAGACCCAAGTTTGTGCCACCTCTGGAAGAAGGCTTCCGCCCGGCGGTCCTTGCAAATCGAGCCTTTGCGAGGGAAGCTGCTAAGGTTGGTGTGCCGCTGGTAATCGGGCTGGAGCGTGAGAATGGGCAGCTGGCGCGCTTCGAGACGCGTATCTTTCCAGATGGGCATCCACGCGCCAGGGCTAACATCCGCTATATCGAACGATTGGTCAAGTTCTTACTCTGGCAGCGTGGTGGTTTTCGGCTTTACATCGGCGGTCCACGCCATGTTGGGGATGCGATCCGGGAATATTACTCGCCGGTCGGGGAGCGCAGTTTCGATTACTACTTTATGGGTGAGCAGGTATATGAGCAGACCTTCACTGTGGTCACATGCGATCCGTCTGAAGTTCCTCCAGCGTGTGAGAGCGGAAAGCCCTTGGGACATCATCTGGATGGCTGCCGGATTGGGTTCGATTTAGGTGCTTCGGACCGCAAGGTATGTGCGGTGATCAATGGGCAGGTCGTCTACAGCGAGGAAGTAATCTGGGAGCCGCGCAAACAATCTGACCCTGAATACCATTACCGGGAGATCACTAGCGCCCTGAAAACAGCCGCGGCGAAGATGCCACAGGTGGATGCCATCGGCGGAAGTTCAGCAGGGATTTATATCAATAACCGCCCAATGGTAGCCTCACTCTACCGGGGTGTCCCACCTGAACGCTTCAACGAAATCCGCAACCTGTTCCTGCGCATAAGAGATGAAATGCAGGTGCCCCTTGAGGTGATTAATGATGGCGATGTTACCGCCCTGGCGGGATCCATGTCCCTCGAGGATAACGGCGTTCTGGGGATCGCTATGGGCTCCAGCGAAGCGGCTGGCTACGTAGATATAAACGGGCATATCATGGGCTGGCTGAACGAGCTGGCCTTTGCACCGGTGGATTACTCTCCCCATGCCCCAGTAGATGAGTGGTCTGGCGACATTGGCTGCGGGTCACAGTATTTCTCCCAGCAGTGTGTTTTCCGCCTGGCGCTTAGGGCAGGCATTGATATCCCTTCAAATATACCCGATGCCGAGAAATTAAAGTATGTCCAACAAATGCTGGATAACGGGGATGCCGGAGCGGAAAAAATCTGGCAGAGCATGGGTTTCTACCTGGGTTATGCCCTGGCCCATTATGATGATTTTTACGATATGAAGCACGTGCTCATCTTGGGACGCTGCACTTCCGGCAGAGGAGGCGAGCTGATCTTAGAAGGGACAAATGCAGTGCTGGCTGCAGAGTTTCCAGAGCTATCTACCCGCGTCCGGGTTCAGCTCCCCGATGAGCACAGTCGTCGTGTCGGACAATCAATAGCTGCGGCGAGCCTACCGGAAATTCTATGTAAGTGATAGGAGAGCGTATGCAATTTCACAATGAGACTGCAGAAATCTATATTCCCGATGGTTTGCCAGCAGAGCAGGCACTGAGACGCACCACGCACATGGCGATAGGTGCCCACCAGGACGATCTCGAAATCATGGCTGCCGGACCCATCATCGAATGCTACCAGCAAACGGACAAATGGTTCACCGGTGTGGTGGTGACCGATGGGCGCGGCTCTCCGCGCGATGATATTTATAAATATTACACCGATGAAGAAATGCGCCTGGTGCGTTTTAAGGAGCAGAAGAAAGCTGCCTTTGTCGGCGAATACGCTGTGCAGGTGCTTTTGGATTATCCCAGCAAAGCTGTTAAAGATGGCAAAAACCAGCTGCCAATTGAGGATATTGCCTCACTCATCCAGGCTTCTCGACCACAATATATCTATACCCATAATCTGGCCGATAAACACGATACGCATGTAGGTGTTGCGCTCAAGGTCATTGCAGCCATACGCAGCCTTCCGCAAGGCGAGCGCCCGCAGAAGCTGTATGGCTGTGAGGTCTGGCGCGATCTGGATTGGATGATTGACAGCGACAAAGTGCCTGTGGATCTGTCTTCACACGAGAATCTGCAGGCAGCCTTGCTTGGAGTTTTCGACTCGCAGATCGCTGGCGGAAAGCGCTACGATCTGGCCAGTATGGGACGCCGCCGGGCGAACGCTACGTATTTCGCCTCCCATGGGGTAGACATAGCCCTGGGCATGACCTACGCCATGGACCTTACCCCCTTGAGCATAGATGTAAACAAAGACATTCCGGGGTATGTCCAGGAGCACATAGAGCGCTTCGCCAGTGATGTCACCGAGCGCCTGCGAAGGATGATCTGAGCTCTGGCACAGTTGTGGAACAACCATTCATCATTTGGTTACGGCTTCCTCTATGACAACAAAAGGAGATGAGAAACAGAATGATTTTCTACCAGCAACTTTCAATCAAGCAACCTTCAACAACCAATTAGTAGTCCAGTAAGATAGGAGAAGAAAACATGCGTACAAAATTGTTCGTTCTGATCGTTCTAGTGAGCATCCTGCTTGGCGCTTGTGCACAACCCACACAGGCCCCTGTTGTGGAGCCCGAGAAGATCATCGAGACAGTTGTGGTTGAAGCGACCAAACTCGTCGAGGTAGAGAAAACTGTTGAAGTTGAGGTGGAAAAACTGGTCACCCCTACACCAGGCCCTAACCCCGAGGCCGTCATCCAGGGCGTCGAACCAGGTGCAGAAATCACACTGTGGACTTTCTGGCTATCACCGACATTTGACCAGTATATCCAGGACACCATTGCCCGCTTCCAGGAAGCTTATCCTGGCGTCAACGTGAACTGGGAGGACCACCAGGCTACTTTCCAGGATGATCTGCGCAACGCCTTCGCAGCAGGGAATGCTCCGGACGTTATCAACCTCTCGATCTCCGAGGGATGGGTCTCAGACTATGCAACCCAAGGTTTGTTAATGCCCCTGGACGATGCTGTGCCCCAAGAGGTGAAGGATGTTTACTTCCC
>Ga0105095_10000476_pt1 | contig 19461 bp, 19 predicted proteins | sample PPLLak2March2015_2_FD_79180 | JGI IMG/M metagenome (GOLD analysis project Ga0105095, IMG submission 79180) | Freshwater sediment microbial communities from Prairie Pothole Lake near Jamestown, North Dakota, USA - PPLs Lake P8 Core (3) Depth... | ecosystem: Environmental > Aquatic > Freshwater >...
TATCCGCCCCGGTGAAAGTCCTCAATTCTTTACCGGTGATTCAAGAAGTACGAATTGAACCCAGGGTGGCCTATGCCAATGACAATTTGAAGGCCCTCGTGCAAGGCTTTGACCCAGACGGAGACTCTATTCATTATACCTATCAATGGGAAAAGAACGGGGTGATTTTAAGCGAAGAAAGAGATGAAACCTTACTGACGGGACGATTCAAGAAAGGCGATTCGATCGTCATGACGGCAACGCCAAGGGATAGTGAATCTTTGGGAGCTCCGAAAAAATCAACTCCCGCTATTATTACCAACCGCCCTCCTTTCATTGTTTCTTCCCCTTCCAATAAGATGGATGGAAATATCTATACCTACCAAGTTCAAGCAAACGATCCGGATGACGATCCCATCCTTTTCACTTTAAAAAGCGCGCCCAAAGGAATGGAAATCAATAAAGAAACGGGCTTAATCCAATGGAAAATCCATCAAGGGGATCAGGGAACACAAGTAGTAGAGATTGAAGCCTCCGACGGTGAAGGGGCGAAGAGCATACAAAAATACGCACTATCCGTCGCTGCAAGGTGATCTCCGGGACTTTTTCGGCTCTAAACGATATTTCACGGGTAATCATGGGGTCATAGGTCAGGAATCAAGACCTGACATCGCTATAGCGGTTTGATTGAAATCAAATTATAGAAACCGGATTACCGTGAGACGATTTGAAAACAGGTAGTTCGGTTTTTGTGTTTGGAGAATACTGCTGAAGGCGTGTGCAAATTATTTGTGCTTAAAAACTATTGACAAATGTTTTGCATTTAGTACAATTTGAAAGGAGTGAGAAAATGAATAAGAGAGGGGTTACCCTAATTGAATTGGTTGTCGTGTTTGTGATTATTGCTATTTTGGCGGTTCTGATGGTTCCTAATATCGGGGCATGGCTGCCGAGCTACCGTTTGAGGAGTGCGACAAGAGAGGTCGTTTCGACCCTTCGAACTGCCCAAATGAAGGCTGTCTCAATTAATACTCAGTACAGGGTTAATTTCAATGCGGGTGAAGTTGGCACGGCGAACAGTTATGTTGTCCAACGCGACAGCGGCGGAGGAGCCTTTGTCAACGATGGACCGGTCCAAACACTTCCTTCCGGGATTACAATAAATATCGGCCTCCTGCCCGCCGGCAGAGCCGTATTTAATCCCGATTCTACATCTTCGGGTGGAAGTGTCACATTAGGGAATTCAAAGGGGTCCACGCGAACGATCACCCTCACCACTTCCACCGGGAGGACAAGTATAATTTGATTAATGCTTTTCGAACGAAAGGTTTCACATTAACGGAAGTCCTCATTGGTCTTGTTATTTTAGCCGTCGGCATCCTTGCTCTCGCCGCGATGCAAATCACCTCAACAAAAGGCAGCTCCTTCAGTAATCATCTCACCCAGGCCACTGTTTTTGCTCAAGACAAACTGGAACATTTGAAGAATCTTTCCTACGGCGATCCTCATTTAAGCAGCGGACAACACGACGAAGGCATCCTTTCCGGTACGATCTTCTCAAGGCAGTATCATATTGTGGAGGATGCAGGAAATTCAATGAAGACGATTACCGTCACTGTTCAATGGACAGACCGAGCGAATCATCGCATCTTATTTTCCACAATCAGGTCAAAATAATGGGTCGGACTGTTTTCAGGAAGAAGAATGGGGTAACGCTGATAGAGTTACTCATTGCTTTGGTGTTGAGTAGTATTCTGACTGCCGCCTTGTATCGAGCATTTATAAGTCAACAAAAAACTTATACGGTTCAGGATCAAGTGGCAGAGATGCAGCAAAATGTTAGGGTTGCTCTGGGTCAAATGACAAAAGAGATCAGAATGGCTGGGTACGGGGGCGATATGTTGTCTATCTTCGGCCATATCAACGGATTTACGGACATCATCACCCCGGGGAGCAATACAATCACAATCATCCTCGCGGATCAGGTTGGACTTTTAAAACAAGATGCAGCCAAAGGCGCTCAACAATTGAAAGTGACTAATTCAAGGATATTTAATACTGATAAAAAGAGATATTTGTGCCTGAATGGACTGAACAATTACTCGGTTCAAAGCATTGTGGACGACAGTGTTATGTTGACCGCTCCTTTGGCGGAAGGTCATTCAATCCATCAACCTGTATATCTCGTGAAAGCGATCAGTTATTATCTTGGGGTAAGCGGCGTCAAAACCGTGCTTCGAAGAAATGAGAATACGGGAGGCGGTGGACAACCCGTGGCTGATAATATCGAGGGTCTTGAGTTCACCTATTTTGATTCCAACGGAAATGTAACTTCGAATTCACCAGATATTCGAATGGTCAAAGTGGGGTTGACTGCAAAAACAAACATGCCAGACCCTGAACTCAAGGGGGGAGATGGCTACCGGAGAAGGAGATTATCCTCTAACATTAAAATTCGAAACTTGGGATTATAGATAGGTCGTCAATGGGTTAGGTGAATTGAAGGTGAATCATTTGAGAAAAGAAAGGGGAATGGTCTTAGTGTTAGGGATGCTCTTGCTTTTGGTAGTGACCCTCATTGGGATTAGCAGCTTAAGCACGAGCACGTATGATATCCTCATCTCCGGCAACGAAAGGGCATCTGTCCAGGCCTTTTATGTTGCGGAAGCGGGGATAAACGAGTTTATGGGCAGGTTTAGGGCGGGTGCAACGAATCCTATCTCTGACAGCGATCCATCAAACCCTGCTTGGAAGCTTCTCTTTGCCAAAGACTCAGGAAAGGGAGCTACCCGAATAGGTTATGTTTCTGGTGATCCGAATTCTATCCCGAGTCTACAGAATCAGTTGGATTTTGCGGTGGAGATAAAGCACAAAACGGATGAGATGAACCAAGTGATGACCTATGGCGGTATCCCTGTCTATCTATTAAAAAGCTACGGCTTTACAGCAGAGGGAGGACATAAAGTGTTAGAAGTCGAGTTGATTAAAAGCCCGAGTTATGATCCTCCTGCGGCTCTTTATTCAGAGAAGCCTGTTCATATTCGTGGGAGTTCAGTCTACGTAAACGGAAATGACCCTTGTGGGTCAGTGAACAAACCTGGCATTCAAACGACAACGGTGACAACCCCACCCATTACCGAATCGGGTAATCCTTCCATAAATGGTTCGCCCCCCAGGGTCACTCAAGCAAGCGGCCCAACCTCCACAAGCCTGCCACTAAAAGAGATGTTAGATTACCTAAAAGGCGATGCCAATCCCACGTATGCTTATAATGAGAATCAGACATTGACTGGATATTCTGATAGCTGGGGAACACCGACCAGTAGTGATTCGACTGCTCCAATAACGTACACAGGACCAATGAATATTGTTTATTTCAATCTGAGAGGAACTCAGACGTTGAAATTAGCAGGAGACTCACATGGGGCAGGCATTCTTCTGGTTGAAGGGAATCTTGAGGTTAATGGAGGATTTACCTGGTACGGGGTCATTTTGGTGACGGGAGCAGTGGGCTATACCGGGGGCGGGCAAAAGAATGTGACCGGAGGGATCATGGCGGGGGGAAATGCCGCGATTGGGATAGATATTGATGGAAACACAAGTATTATCTACTGCAGTGGTGTATCAAATAAATTAAAAGAGATTGTCCCTCCTTTGAAAATAACCCGATGGAGAGAAATATACTAACTGGAAGAAGGTTTTATGGGACCTCGTTCAAAACCTCTCACCCCAAGCCAAATGGCCTCGTAGCCGTAGCCTTTCATACTGTTGACCGGCATCAATGCCAGTCTCCACAACGACAAACGTCAATTCCCTTAAAGGGAAAGCAATTTTCAGAGATCTTATTTTCGGAGTGGCTGGAGTTTACCGATCTTTTCTTTGGCCTCGGAGAAGGAATGATCCAATTTTAAAACGAGGTTGAACGTATCGATCGCCGCTGAAACCATCCCGCTTGCTTCATAGGCCAGACCCAAATTGAAGTGGAGCCGGGCCAATTTTTCTTTAGACAATCCTGGTATCTCAGAGCAGATTCTATAGTATTCGATCGATTTATTATAATCCCCTTTCTCCATATAGCAATTTCCCAGCATGATATAACAATCGAATTTCATCGAGGGGGCTGAGGAGGCTAATTCAAATTCGGAGACGGCGTAATCGAAGAGTTCCATCTCCTTATAAGCAATCCCCAGATGATAATGCGTCTCTGAATCCTTATCCAGGGCGGAGGCCCCGGGTTCAGAGGACAACATCGAAGGGTCCATGGCAGAAGAAGAGGCAAGATCAGCAGCTTCCGGAACAGGCTCCTTCTTCGGAGGGTGAGGATATTGTGAAGGGAAGGATTGTGCCGGGGTCACGGAGTGGATCGCCCTTTCCTTTGGCGGTTGAGGGCTCTCAATATTCCTAAGAGCCTTTAATGCCTCTGAGTCGCGAGGATTCATCTGAAGGATACTCTGGTAATAGTTTTTTGCGTTCCCTGCGAGTCCTTCCTTTAAATACAATATCGCTATCTTATGGAATGCTTCTGTGAATTTTGGATTAATTGAAAGAATCTTTTTATAGATGGAGATGGCTCGAAAATTCAAATCCTCTTCTCCGTAAAGAGTCGCCACCTTCAGATAGGCTTGTATGGCTTTATCCTCTTCTCCGTTTTTCAAGTAGAGGTCCCCTAATTTTAGGTGCAATCTTTTATCTTTAGGATCAGCCTCAACCAGCTTCAAATACTCATGGATCGCCTTCTTGAGTTGCCCCTTAAGGACAAACTTTTGTGCAGTGTCCAGTATGTTTTCTTTATCGATAGCCAAATCTTACCTCAGAAAAAAAATTCAATTAAAAATTAGCCAATTAACTTAAAAAAGTCAAGTTTTTAAAAAGATTGAATAAGGATGGGCTGCCTCCTAAAAAAGAAATGTCAGGCTTCACATATCCGTTAGGCAATGACGACGGAAGGCCGGCTTGACTGAAGGTAGTATTTCAGGGACTGCCTAAGATTCAACTTATTGGATCCAACTTGTTTCTCTTTCCTCGTTCACGTCCCGGGTCTCCTGTAATTACTCAAGGAAGAAATTGATAGGAATTGTTTTACCAATGGATAAATATTGACCATTGCCTTAATTTCTGTTATGATGTCAAAAACTTTATGATTATTGTAACATGTTGAAATAACTTATCATTATATTAATATATTATTTAACAAAAATTGGTATTCATTTTGCTTATATTATCCAAAAGTCCCCAAAAATAGTGGCCAAAAGTGTAATCAAGAGATTTTAACAATATGGTGAAAGATTCAAAGAGAGTTTTAATCGTGGATGATGAAGAAACTTTGACATGGAGCATGGCAAGGAGCCTTTCCAAAGACAAGGATAGCTATGAAGTGATGATTGCGAATAATGGGAGAGAGGCTCTGCATTTGCTTAAAAAGAATAAGATTGACCTGGTCATCTCCGACATCAGAATGCCAGATATCAACGGATTGGATCTTCTGGTAACGATTAAGAAGGAATACCCTCAAACGAAAGTCATTATTATGACTGCTTACGGCTCCACCGACGTTCAGAAAGAAGCCAATTTAAGAGGTTCCCTCTATTATGTTGAAAAGCCTTTTGAAATCTCCGATTTAAGAAGAATTATTATCGACTTGATTGGCAATAGAAAAGGATTTCGAGGGAAGGTTTTCGGTCTCCAACTTACAGATATTATTCAAATGAATTGTCTGAGTCGGTTGACTACGGCGCTGGTGATCACACGAGACGGGGAAAAAGGAGTTATCTATTTGAACGAAGGTGAGATCATCCACGCCGAATGTGGCGAACAGAAAGGAACGGACGCCTTTTACAAAATCCTGAGCTGGCAGGAGGGAGAATTTATTTCCGATAACAGTTCGAGTCCTCCCATTCAGACAATCTATCAAAATTGGGAGCATCTCTTGGTTGAGGCGATGCGGCGAAACGATGATAAATCCTAACCGACCCGATCGAGCGGATGGACTTATAGAAGATCAATCTCTATGAACATCGTCATTACAGAAAAGGATATAAAAAAAATAACTTATTGTCTAAATAAGATGGTGTCCTCATCGATGGCCCATTCTGTCCTGCTCATCGATCGATCGGGTCAACTGATCGCCCATGAAGGGAATACGCCAGAGATCGACATCATATCCCTTTCTGCTTTGACAGCAGCCAATTTTGGAGCCACTGCGGAAATCGCTCGAATGTTGGGAGAAGAAGAATTTACCCTCTTATTTCATAAAGGCAGATGTGAGAATGTTTATTTTTCAGCCGTGGGTGAGCATGTCATCATGGTTACCCTCTTTGATGACAAGACTTCTCTCGGTTTGATTCGGTTACAAATTAATAAAATTATTGACGAGCTCTCAAAAATTCTTTCATCCATCTTTCAAAAAGAAAGATCGAAACCCAGTGAACCACTTCGGTCTCCTTAAAGAGGGGAAGAAACTTTAATGCCTTTCATTAATTTTAGTAAAGATGAGATTCAATGCAAAATTGTCTATTATGGCGCAGGGTTTTGTGGAAAGACGACTAACCTACAATACATTTATGGTCAAACCATCGAAGATATCAAAGGCAAGATGGTGTCGATCGATACCAAAGGAGATCGGACACTCTTCTTTGATTTCTTGTCTTTGAGTTTAGGGAAAATCAGAGGATTTGATATTCGGGTTCAGCTTTATACGGTCCCCGGGCAAGTCCATTATGACGCGACGAGAAAATTGGTTTTGAAGGGGGTGGACGGAGTCGTCTTTGTCGCCGATTCGTTAAAAGTACAAAGAAAAAAGAACATCGAAAGTCTCATTAACTTAGCTAAAAACTTGGCGGAGAAAGGAGTTAGTATTAGGAGTGTCCCGCTTGTTATTCAATATAACAAGCGCGATTTAGACGGGACAGATTCCGAGATCCTCCCCCTTGATATTCTGGAGAAAGATCTCAATTCGATGTTGAAAGTGCCATCCTTTTCAGCCAGTGCTTTGAAAGGAACTGGCGTATTCGAAACTCTGAGAGAAATTAGTAAATTAGTGGTCAAAGACGTCAGTAGAAAAGTCATGTTGCTCGATAAACAATCAAGGTGATGGAAAAGGGAAATAGAAAATGGACAAGGTAGCGGAAGAAGAGGATTTTAAAGGTCTGGATGAGGAGATTGATGATGCCGTGGATCGCCTCTTCATAGACAATACAAGGGGCTCTGGAAGAAGTCTTTCTATGGAATCTCCGGCCTTAAAAGCTCCTTTGAAGTCCATCATCGAAGAGACTTCCATAAAACCCTCCACTTCAAAACCCTCCATGGGACCTCTCCCCATGGAGTCTTCCATGGAATCTCCCATTTCAGAACCCCTCATTCAACCTTCTAGCGCGGAACCGTCCATGAAACCTTCCTTTTTGGAGCCTTCTTTTGAGTTTGAATTAGAGAAAAACCTTCCATTGGAGAAAAACCTTGACTCAGAGACGACTCCCCATCCTCCCTCTGTTCTCCTTCAATTCTCAAAATCCATTGACAATATGGAGGCCCAGCTTCTCTCGTTGGAATGGGAGATTTCGGAGGAAAAACTCAAGAAGGCACGGGAGGAGATTCTTGCTTTGCGTGAATTGCTGAAACAAAAACCTGATCTTGCCTCGATCTTAAGTGACATGGAAAAAGTTTTAGGCCATATGCTTGAAAATGAAGAAAATATCCGGCCGTCATGGATTAAAATCTTGCTGGATTCAAAGGAAACCATAAAACTCCTTGCGAGAAATGAAACAGATGGGGAAATCAACACCTATAAGCAGTTGGCTTATCTCGGGATCGAGGCGAGATTCTCCTCCTTGGAAGGGTTAAAGGAACCCAAGAGTGTCCAACCCTCTCTTGCCAAAGGGGGAGCGATTGAAAAGGCCGATCCTCCTCTCCTCGGAGAAAAGAAGATCGATGACATGTCGAATAAAATGAATTTGTTTATGGGGAATGTAGAAGAAATGTTTAGAACGATGAAACAACAAATATCCAGGCTCGAGGACACGACTCGAAAACCTGCTGCACCTCCCGTGGAGGTCAAACCCAAAGCCGTGAACATAACGATTTTTAGAATAGATAAGAAATTATTCGGCGTGGAGAGCGAAAAGGTTTTTAAATTATTTAAACTTCCAAGCACCCTTCAAAAGAGATATTCAAACCAAGACAAAATTCAGTTTAAAGATTTTGAACTCAAGATGATCAATTTAAACAAAACTCTTGCCATCCCAGGGGGCACGCCAAAAGGGGAGATACGGATACTCGCGGTCAAGGACAACGGTGGGTATAAGGGGTTCATGGTGGATCAAGTAGTGAAAAAGGTATCGGCTCCCTCTGAAAAGGAGGGAAAGGTGGGCGAGTATTTCTCAGGGATCATTCATTCTACATACCAAGAGCGATCCGTGGAGATTCCTATTCTTGATTTACGAAAGTTTTAAGGTTTGGAATATATGATAGACCGAGATGTTTCAACCACCGAAATGGAAGAAAAGATTGCTCAAAAAGAAGAAGTCATCCGACAGCTGACGCGGAGACTGGAGGATGTAAAAAATTTTACGGAGAGCATCATTCAAAGCATTGGGAGCGGAATTATTATCACTGAAATGAACGATGCAATTACTTATATCAATAAGGCGGGGGAAAGGATCTTGGGGTACGGCAAAGAAGAGTTGATGGGTAGGCCCTTCGGAATTTTCGGCCTGAAGGAGAAACAAAGTGCGATTCCTTCGTTTCTTAACAATCCGGATGACATGGATACCCGGAAAGAAGGTTGGATGAGAAGAAAGGATCATACCGAATTTCCAGTGGGGTTTACGATCAATAACCATTTAAGCAACCGGGGGGAAAAAATAGGAAAGATTGTCGTCTTTCGAGATCTGACGAATGTCTACAAAATTCAGGAAGAAATACTGAGAATGGATCGACTCGTGTCACTTGGAAAACTCGCTTCGGGCATTGCCCATGAATTGCGAAACCCGCTCGCCGGGATTAAGACAACCGCTCAAGCCCTTGGCGAGGAGATGTCCGAAGACGATTCAAGAAGAGAATACTTGCATCGAATCACCAAAGAAATTGATCGTCTCAATGATCTCCTCAAGACATTTTTTTCTTTTGCCAAACCACAAAACCTGAATCTCGCTCATTGCCATATCAAGGATATTATCAATGAGATCATTCCATTTCTTATTAAGGAGATCGCTGATAAAGGAATTCGTTTTGTTGAGGCTTATCATCCCCAACTGCCTAACATCAAAGTGGACAAGACTCAAATTCATCAAGTTTTTCTCAATTTGTTTCTAAACGCGATTCAGGCCATGCCCAATGGAGGCGAGCTCAAAATCGAGGCCAGCCCGACGATCTCAGATCCCTTGAAGGGATTTAATCAAAATTATGTCAGGATCGTCATCTCGGATACCGGTAGAGGCATTCCTTCTCAAATTGTTCATAAAATTTTTGATCCTTTTTTTACAACAAAACCTAAGGGAATAGGATTGGGCCTCTCTATTACTTACCAGATCATTAAGAAACATGGAGGAACCATTAAGGTGGAAAGCGAATGGGAAAAGGGCACTTCTTTTGCCATTAATTTGCCAGAAACGCTGGAAAACTCATGAAGCCATCGATTCTTATTGTTGACGATGATGGGGTAATGCAAGAGACTCTCTCGGATGTCCTGAAGAAGAGAGGACACGAAATTTTTTCAGTCGGTTCGGGGAATGAGGCTCTTTCAATGATCAAGAAGAATATCATTGATCTCATTCTCTTGGATATGAAACTTCCCGACATAGACGGTTTAGAGGTCTTAAAAAGGATTAAGGAATTTGATACAGAAATCTTGGTCATTATGATGACGGCCTTTTCCGATGTTCAGACAGCGGTTTCTGCCATGAAATCTGGAGCTTACGATTACATCAACAAGCCCTTTGAATTAGACGAGCTGAAGTTGCTCATTGAGAAAGGATTGGAGACAAAGAGTTTAATCAACGAGGTGAGAAGACTCCATCGACAACAAAAAGAGAAATATCAAAACAATCATATCTATGGGGTCAGTCCTCAAATTCATTATGTTAAAGAGCTGATCGGAATGATTAGCAAAACCCATAAAACGTCTGTATTGATTCAGGGCGAAAGCGGCACAGGGAAAGAATTGGCCGCGAACGCCGTCCACTATAATAGCCATCGGAGTGACAAACCTCTCATGAAGATCAATTGCAGCGCGATACCGGACTCTTTGCTGGAATCGGAGCTTTTTGGATATGAGAAGGGCGCTTTTACTGATGCCAAGAACACAAAGAAAGGCCTTTTTGAATTGGCTGACGGCGGGACAGTGTTTTTGGATGAAATCGGAGATATGAACCCCTTCTTGCAATCCAAGATCCTGAGAGTCCTTGAGAACCAAACCTTTATGAGGGTAGGCGGAGAGAGAGAGATTAAGGTTGAGATTCGCATCATCGCGGCAACCAATAAAGACTTGGAAACCATGGTCAAAGAAGGTCTTTTCCGGAAGGATTTATATTACCGATTGAAGGTGATGGTCGTGGAAATGCCCCCTCTTCGCGACAGGTTGGAAGATATTCTGCTGCTTTCAAACCTATTTGTTGAAGAGAATAATAAGGAATATAAGAAGAATATTAGGGGGTTTTCTGAGGAAGCGAAGAAACTGATGATTCAGTATCCTTGGCCAGGGAACGTAAGAGAATTGAAAAATGTCATTGAACGGGCAATGATTTTAACGGACCAAGATGTGATTACCCCAAAACATCTCCCATTTGAATTGAAACAAACGGAAAAAAATCCTGGAGATGCGGAGCATGAGATATCAGAAACCACTCCCGATATGTCATTGGAAGATATGGAAAAAATACATCTCTCCAAGGTGCTGAAAAGACTGGAATGGAATAAATCAAAGGCATCAAAAACCTTAGGAATTTCTCGGGCCACCCTGAGAGCAAAGATAAAGAAGTACAATCTACAGGATAATTGATGTGTGTTATTAGTAAGTTAATGCATTTTTATAAAATAGTTTATTAGGTTTTACATGGTACTCATAAGAATTTTATAAAATAGTATAATATTTTGCTTGACTTTTTTGAGAATTTGTTAATAATCTATCTCGTTCGATCGTATTTAAAAGCAAGGGGGAAAAATAATGTGGGGTAAAAAGAAAGACGTCATTGGCCTTGATATTGGATGCAGTTCAATCAAACTGGTGGAATTAAAAGAGGACAAGAATGGGTACAAGTTGCAGAATCTGGCAATATCTCCTCTGCCGCCAGAGGCGATCGTTGACGGAGCGTTAATGGACTCGGTGACGATTATCGATACCATACGTGAGGCGATCGCCGCTTCCAAGACGAAGACGAAAGATGCCGTAGCTTCGGTCTCTGGACATTCTGTTATTGTTAAGAAAATTTCGTTGCCCTTCATGACAGAAGCCGAGTTGGAAGAGTCTATCCAGTGGGAAGCTGAAAGATACATTCCTTTTGATATCAATGATGTCAATATCGATTTCCAGATCTATGGGTCGGCACCGGAGAACCCGGAAGTCATGGATGTCGTTTTAGTAGCGGCCAAAAAAGATATTATCAATGATTATGTCTCCGTCCTCATGGAGTCGGGATTAAACCCTGTCATTATCGATATCGACTCTTTCGCTTTGGAAAATATGCTGGCGATTAGTTATGGCATAGGAAGAGAAGAAACCGTTGCGATCGCTAACGTCGGAGCGAGCGTCACCAATATTAATATCATCAGGAACAATATCTCGGCCTTTACCAGAGATGTTTTCAAGGGAGGAAATCAAATTACAGAAGAAATTCAGAGGCAACTCCATGTCGACCATGATGAGGCTGAGAAAATTAAGGTAGGCGCCAAGGTGGACCTCGCCTCGCAACCGGTTGTTCAAAATGTATTGAAAACAGCCTCTGAATCTTTAGCCGGGGAGATAGGAAATTCCTTGGATTTCTTTCAATCCACGGCCACGTACGAAAAAATCGCTAAATTGTATTTGAGCGGGGGGGGCTCGAAGATTAAGGATTTTGACATCATTCTACAACAGCAGATCGGGATACCGGTGGAAGTCGTTAACCCATTTAAGAAAATAGACTACAGAGGGAAAGATTTCGATGTTGAGTATTTAAGGGAGATTGGGCCGATCATGGGAGTGGGAGTGGGTCTTGCCTCAAGAAAGGTAGGGGACCGATGATTAAGATTAATTTGCTTCTGGCGCGAAAAGAAAAGAAAAAAGGAGGGGTCAAGAAGGAATTCATTGTCCTCATCCTATCCATCGTCCTTTTATTGGCGGCCTTCATCTTTATCCAAATGGGATTGAACAAGAAGATTGAAGACACCATGGCGCAGAATGCCAAAAAAAGGGATGAGATCGCTAAATACAAGTCTTTGACCACGGAAGTTGAAAAAAAGAAAGAAGAACAGAGGATGTTGCAAAACCGGTTAGATATCATCAACTCGTTAAGCAAAGATAAGGCAAGAGCCGCGAGAGTATTAGACGAATTGAGCATTGATAAACCGGAAAAACTTCAGCTTGAATCTCTGAAGAAAGACGGAGCGAAGTTAGCCATCGAAGGGGTCGCCCTGGACGACGAAACGATCGCCAATTTCATGACGAATCTTCGAAAGTCGAACCTTTTTAAGAATGTCAACCTGATCGTGAGCGAGCAGATCGAACAGAGTAAAATGAAGCTGAAGAAGTTCGTTCTTTCGTGTGAAATCATTCAAACATAAGGAGAGGGGAGCCCATGGCACTGACAATAGATTCTATCCTAAAACTTCCAAGGCCCAAAAAGGTTCTTATATTGGCTATCGTTTTATGTGCGCTGGCCGGGCTCTATTTGTGGCGTTTCTTCCTCCCCGGTCAAGAGCAACTCAGCGCGGCGCAGAGGGAAGGGGCTAAATTGGAGAACGAATTAAACAACAGTAAAGCCATCGCAAGGGATCTACAAAAATACAATGAACAGGTGGCGAAGTTGAATGAAGAGTTGAGGAGTGCCCTGACACAGCTCCCTAATGAACAGGAGATCCCTGAGATACTGAAAACGATATCCAGCCTGGGGAAAGAATCGAACCTTGAGTTCACCCTCTTCAAGCCAAGGCCGGAACAGCCTCAACAATTTTTTGCCAGCGTTCCTATCGATCTGGTCGCATTGGGAAGCTATCATAATTTTGGAATTTTCTTTGATCGGGTGAGCAAACTTCCAAGAATTATCAACGTCGTCGATTTCAATCTGACGAAGGCCAAAGATGTTAAAGATCTTAAAGGCAAGGGTGAAAACGAGATTTTGTTAAGGACATCCTGCATGATCAGTACTTACCGATTTATAGAAAAGAAAGGCGAGGAAAAGAAAAGTGAAACGAAAACCGGTCCAAAGGAAACAGCGGATGAGGGAATTTCCAAAATCGGGAAGAAGTGACACGGGACGCTGGTGGATGGCCTTATCGATTATCTGCCTCTTTTTGATGGGCGGATGCGGGGAAGGAACGCCTCCATCCTCCATTCCTTCAAAAGTAAAGCCTCCCTCTGTGGTAAAAAAGAAGGAGGAGCCAGCCAAGGTGGCGGAGAAGAAGGAACCGGAGAAGAAAGAAGAATATTCGTACAACCCCGCTGGCAAACCGGACCCCTTCAGACCTTTTATCCAATTAATTTCTGCCAAAGGAGGCTCTAAAACCGGCCCCCTGACTCCGTTGCAGAAATACGATATCAGCCAGCTCAGACTCGTGGCGATCATTTCCAACCCGGGAGGAAATATTGCCCTCGTCGAAGATGTGGCGGGAAAAGGCTATTTTCTGAAGAAAGGAACGTGGATTGGGAAAAATGACGGAAAGGTCACCCAGATCCTGAAGGATAAAGTGATCGTCGAGGAGGTCTATCAGGATATTTTTGGCCAAACCAAAACGAATGAGGTTTCACTATTTCTTCATAAAGTTGAAGAAGGAGGAGAATCATGAGACGTTTTCAAATCTTTAAGATGACCGTGGGGGTTGTTCTTTTGCTCTTGATAGCAGGGTGTGCCACCAAGACTGCCGTGACGCAAACGCCCAAACCGGAACCCTCTGCGCCGGCTGTCAAGGTTTCTACGATCCAAAAGATAGCCTTTACTGAAGAAGAAAATTACACACGAATTCAAATTGAAGGGTCTGAGCCCATTGCCCCCCCATTTTATAAATTGTTGTCCGATCCCCTCAGGATTGCCATTGATGTTCCAAACATTGACTTAAAAGAAATTAAGAGCCCTCTTCGGGTTGAAAATGGAACGATTGGGGATGTCTTGACCACGCAGTACGACGACAAAGGAAGGATTGAAATCAGTCTCCTTCAGATGACGAACTATAATATTTCAAATGAAGAGAAGAACCTCATCATTGATGTTGAAAAGGTGAAAAAAGTCGAAGAAGCGAAGGAAGTGAAAAAAGAGGAAGAGACTTTAAAGGAAACAAAGGTCGAAGCTCCCGCCATCGAACCCAAAAAGGAGGAGCCTCCTCCCACTCCGCCGCCTCTGAACAAGGCCAAAAAGGTAACCGATGTTTTATTTGAAGAGAAAAAAGATTTTATTATTTTCAATGTTTTGGCTGACGGAAAGATTGAGAACTTCAACGCCTTTAAACTGGATTCCCCTCCGAGATTGGTCCTGGACATTTGGGGAGTGGATAGCCGCAAGAGCTCTTTTAAGGTCAAAAACCCTCTGATCAAAGGGGTTCGCATTGGACATTATCAAGATAAGCTGAGGCTGGTTTTCGACTCTCAAAAACCCCAGATCCCTCCCTATCAAGTCAACCGGATCGATGATAAGTTGATGGTTTCCCTTGGGAATATCCCGCAACCCTCCGAGCCCCAAATCTATCTCCAGGAAAAAGCGGCCAAGGAATCTCCTGATACTGCAAAGAGTCAATTGGAAAGTCGTACGAACCGGGGTAAGCCAAGCACTCTGACCAGTATCGATTTTAAGCGGATGGATGATAAATCGAGGATCATCCTCTCCCTTTCTGCAGAGGATCTTCAATTTGAATCATCCGTCCCTTCCAAGAATATGATCGCTGTTGATGTCAAGAACGCCTCTGCCCCAAAACGTCTTTTGAAAGGAATTGATACAAGTGTCTTCGAGAGCGTTGTTGACTATATCGATCCTAAAAACCTGAAGGTTGGAAAAGGGAACGATGTCCGAGTCTTGGTTAAATTAGAAGAAGAAGCTTCCTACGAAATAACCAAACAAGGCAAAGACATCTTTGTCGATATCAAGGAGAAACTCAAGAAGACACAAGCAAAAGCCGAAGTCCCGCCAGCGGAGGTAAAAAAAGAAGAAGTAGTGAAGAAAGAGGACGAGGTCAAGAGTGAAGAGAAATCTGCACCGGAAATGAAGAATCAGGAGGTGAAGGCTGTAGAAAAACCCATCTCTTCGATACCGAGCGCAAAGAAGGTCAAGGTTGAAGGGGAGAATAAGGTTTTTGGAGGCCCCCCACAAAAAGTTTATACAGGAAGAAAACTTTCTCTCGATTTCAAGGATGCGGATATTAAGAACATTCTTCGGTTGATTGCCGAGGTGAGCAACTTAAATATCATCGTAGCGGATGAGGTGACGGGAAAGATTACCATGAGATTGGTAGATGTGCCTTGGGATCAAGCTCTTGACATTATTTTGCAGTCCAAACACCTCGACAAGAGGCAGGTCCGGAATGTGGTACGAATTGCACCGATAGACGCGTTAAGAAAAGAAGACCAGGCCAGGTTGGAAGAGGAAAAATCGAAAGAAAAGTTGGAGCCGATGGTGAACGAACTCATTCCGGTCAACTATGCTACGGCCAAGGAAATTATGCCCCAGGTGAAGAGTATCCTCAGCGAGCGAGGGGATGTCAAAGTAGATGATAGGACCAATACTTTGATTATCAAAGACGTCCCCAGAAACATTCCATCCGCTAAGGACTTAGTAAGGTACCTGGATAAGAAAACACCGTTGGTCTTGATTGAAGCAAGGATTGTCGAGGCGAACCTCTCTTTCCAGAGAGAATTGGGCGTGCAATGGGGGTTCCTCGTCGGAGGAGGAAAAGCAAAGGCAGGGGGAGGTACAAGCACAACGGCGGCGGGGGGCGTTTTAGGAACCGCTGTCAATAGGGTTGTCGATCTTGCTGCCAGCCCCCGCACGGGTCTAGGTGCCAATGCAGGAGCTGGGGCGGCAGGTATCCTTGCAGCTGTTTTCAGCAGAGGAACAATACAAGAGATAGATATCACTATTTCCGCTCATGAAAATGAAGGAAATGCCAAAATCATTTCAAGCCCCAAGATCGCCACCCTCGACAACAAAGAGGCGTCGATAGAACAGGGGCTCCGGATTCCTTATAGAAAATTTACGGCTGAAGGAACTGCGACAGTCGACTTTATCGAAGCTAACATTAAACTCACTGTAACCCCCCACGTGACAAACGATGGGACCATCAAATTGAATCTCAAGGTGAAGAAGGATGCCCCGGATACATCGATCGTGGTTGACGGAACGCCAAGTATTGATAAAAAAGAGGCGATCTCTGAGGTCCTGATCAGAGACGCTGGGGTCGTTGCGATTGCAGGGATTTACTCGATTACAAAGAATGATGGAGCGGAAGGCGTTCCTCTCTTCAGTAAGATCCCTTTATTGGGCTGGCTGTTCAAGAGAGAAAACAGGGAAGACAGCCGAAAGGATTTGTTGATCTTCATCTCTCCCAAGATCATGAAAGACGAAGTTTGATAAGAACCCTCTGGTGCTTTTCCTCAAGGATGCGCCAGGGGGTCTTTTTTTATCCAAAAGTGCCAATTAATTTCTGGAGACAGTCTATTCTATTTTGGACAAGGTATCTTTTTATCCCTTGTAGGACCTCTATCCCTGTTTTCGGATTGATTAAATTGGCCGTTCCTATCTGAATTGCTGAAGCCCCTACCAGAATGAATTCGATCGCATCCTGGGCGTTCATAATTCCCCCCATTCCGATGATAGGAATTTTCACGGCCTGACTGACTTCCCAGACCATCCTCAAGGCAATCGGTTTAATGGCAGGGCCTGAGAGCCCCCCAATCGTATTTCCCAATTCCGGTTTCTTGGTGTGGATATTCACGGCCATCGCCCGAAAAGTATTTACCAGGGAGACAGCATCCGCTCCTCCCTCCTCGACGCTCTTGGCCATGGAAGCAATATCCGTAACATTGGGTGATAACTTGACAATCAAGGTCAATGCCGTCGCTTTTCTTACCGCTTGGACAAGCCGGTAGGCCATTTGGGGATCGGCACCAAAAACAATTCCACTCCGTTTGATATTGGGGCAGGAGACGTTCATCTCAAGCCCTGAAACACCCACGACGTCATCAAAACGTCTTGCCAGCTCGACATATTCTTTTTGAGTATTCCCAAAAAAATTGATGATCAGATGGGTTTTCAAATTCTTATAATAGGGCAATTTCTTTTTAACAAACTCCCGAAGCCCGGGGTTCTGGAGGCCGATGGAATTGAGGATTCCTCCTTCGGTCTCGAAAATTCGAGGAGGAGGGTTCCCTGCCATGGGTTCTAATGAAATCCCTTTCGGGATAAGTGCGCCCAGACGGTTCAGGTCGATGAAACCCTCAAACTCTTCACCAAACCCAAATGTTCCAGAAGAAACGACGACGGGGTTCTTGAGGATTATCTTCCCAATTCTAACGGCAAGATCACAGTCTTCCATAAAACCGTTCTTATTCCAAGGCGATGTCCTCTAAACGGAAAACAGGGCCTTCTTGACAGACCCGTTGGTAGGGTATCTTTGGATGTTTCGTTTTGACCACGCATCCCCAGCAAGCTCCGAAACCGCATCCCATTCTTGCCTCCAAGGAAACCTGGCAGACAAACTTCTTGGATGTTACGGTCCCTGCCAACGCCCTTAACATAGGGGCTGGACCGCAAGCATAAATAAAGTATTTCTTATTTCCTTTGAATTTCTTTGCCTCGGATTGAAAAAGATCGACAACTGTTCCTCGAAAACCCAGACTTCCATCTTCTGTAGCCGTGAAAATAGCCGAATCAAGTTTTCTAAAATCCTCGACACCCAGAATATCGTTTTGAGTCTTTCCTCCGATAAAGACAAAACATTTTCTGCCCCGCAATGCCTCCGCCAAGAGATAAAGAGAGACAATCCCTGCTCCTCCTCCGATGAGAATACAATGAGCAGAAGAGGAAAGGGAGGGGAGGGTAAATCCGTTTCCTAAGGGGCCGATGAGATTCACCTTTTGTCCTTTGCTTAAGGTGGTCATCCTTTGAGTCCCTTTTCCCACTTTCTTATACAGGATGAATAAATGGCCTCTTTTTCTCCCTTCTGGGTGGCTGACTGGGTAGCTTTTGTAAACGCTAAAAGGGCGTCTCAAAAGAGGGGAGGCATTGTCGGAAGTCTTGAGCATCACAAATTGGCCGGGCCTGATTTGACTGGCAATCGGAGGACAATAGATCCCAAGGAGAAAATAGACTGATTTTATTCTCCCGTTTCTTACAACCATTCCATCTGTCTGAAGGGGGATCACCTTTAAACTCTTTTCGTCATCAGGAGAGCATCAAACCTTCCCTGATAGAATTTTTTCCTCATCCCCGATGCTTCATAAGAAAACATCCGATAGAGACGGATCGCCGAGTGATTTGAAGAATTGACTTCGAGATGAAACGTCTTGATTCCTCTTCGGCGGCAAAACTCAACATAAAACTCCATCAGCTTCCTGCCGGCACCCAATTCTCTATAATCCGAGTGCACACAAATATTGAGAAGCTCAGATTCCTCTGCCACATTCCGAAAACATACAAAACCGATCACCCGCTGCCGGGTTTTGTCTTCTACCTTCATGACAAAGCAACAGGCCAAAGGATTCCGTATCTCTTCAACGAACATACCCTTCGACCAAGGGGCGCCGGAAGAGGAGCTCTCGACGGAAATAACCTCATCCAAATCCTGGGTGTCCATTTTTTGAATGGTCACCTTTTCCCATTCCATTTTCTCAAAACCTATGGAGAAACAAGGAAAGCGTATCGAATCAACGAGATTCCATCCGACTTAATAATTCCTTGGCGGCTTGCTTCATTTCTTCATCTTTTGATTGATCGAGGATGATCAGGTAGGACCTTTTGGCTTCCTCATATTTCCCCCACCGTCTTTTCACATTTCCGATCTCCAGATGAGTAAGAAAAAACCAGGAGGAGGTCCCTTCTAAATATCGCATTGCAGTTTCAAAATTTTGAAGGGCTTTCTCGAATTTTCCTTGCTGATAAAATATTTCCCCCAGGCTGAAGTAGGCCTGACCGAATAATTCTAATATATTTCCCTTCAGGACGATGGAGTAATAATGAACGGCTTCGACAATATCGTTTTTGCTAAAGTTCAAAATTCCTAACTGTAACGCAGCGTGATGGAAGAGGGGATGATTCGGAAATTCTTCCAGCACTTTCTTAAAAGCATTCTCAGCTTTTTCCTGTTCATTTCGAA
>Ga0105095_10000480_pt1 | contig 19328 bp, 20 predicted proteins | sample PPLLak2March2015_2_FD_79180 | JGI IMG/M metagenome (GOLD analysis project Ga0105095, IMG submission 79180) | Freshwater sediment microbial communities from Prairie Pothole Lake near Jamestown, North Dakota, USA - PPLs Lake P8 Core (3) Depth... | ecosystem: Environmental > Aquatic > Freshwater >...
ATGACCGCAATTCGTCGGCGATTCCGAAGCTTTCGGAAACTGGCATTTCGGCTTTGACGGTTATCATGTCTTCTTCGGAAGGCATATCTAGTATCTTTCCTCGCCTTTTGTTTAACAATGTGATGACGGAGCTGACGAAATCGCTTGGAACTCTGCATTCGAAGCTCAGTAACGGTTCAAGCAGTTTAGGATCAGTAAGCAGAATAACGCAATATATGGGACGCCATGTCATGGGTATTACTTGTGCTGGACCCCTGTGGACTGGATCTTCGTGAACGGTCACATCTTCAAGGTTAATCTTCAAGCCGTAAGCAGGTTCTTTGGCTAATGGTGACGTGTGGACTGCTTCGCGGAACCCCGTCTTTACGTGGTCGAGAATTTCGTCAACGTACTGTCTTCCTCTAATGCGGTTGACTAGTATGTTGTTTTCTTCGACGGCTACTGCGCCTTTTGCCTCGTCTGGTGCCCAGCCAAGTGATCTGAGTGTTTTGGTTCTTTCGTCTTTGTTTTGCATGTCGGTGATTTTTTCAGATTTTATTGCTTCTATCACGTCATCAGACAGTTTCTCAATGGTTATCCAGAGCTTGTTGTGTTTGTTTGGGCTCTTGCCCATTACTGCTGGACCCTTGTAATCATGGCTTATGGTTTCACGATAATTCACGATGGGCTTGCTGAGTTTGACTTTTAAGCCTGCTTCCTGCATTCGGTAAGCAGTAATCTCTAAGTGCAGTTCACCCATTCCGCTGAGCAGGAACTCGCCACTTTCTTTGTTCATTTTGAAGTGTAAATTCGGGTCTTCTGTAGTGAGTTTGTGCATGACCTTATCGAACAATGGCAGGTCTTTGACGTCTTCGGGCTCCACTGCAACAGTGACGACTGGGTCAGAAACGTACCGTAATCCTTCGAACGAGTGGGTTTCCACGCCCTCTTCCGCTACGGTTTCACCCACGTGAAGCGCGGGTAAACCTGAGATTGCCCCGATGTTCCCCGCCGGCACGCGGTCGATTATGACTCGGTCGGTTGCCATGCTCATAAAAACCTGCTGAATGGTGCCTTTCTGACCGCTACTCACGAGCTGCACAGTTTTGCCTCTCGTGATTGCACCGCTGAAAATACGGCCTATGGCAACGGTTCCGCTGTGAGGGTCAACCTCAATCGTGGATATGCACATAAGCAAAGGAGCGTTCGGATCCACTTTCGCCATGCCTACTCCGGTCGGACTGTCAACCTCTCCTGGCCAAATTTTCGGCTGCCTGTAAGGCTGAGCTACCAACGGGTTGGGCAAGTGCGTACAGAACATGTCCAAAATAGGATCAGGTAAAGGTGCCTTCTTGCTCAGTTCGTCGACTTTTCTACCAACATCTTCAGGTATACCGCTGTAGGCGTCTATGATGTCCTTGAAGGTGATTTTCTTCATCTTCATGTGGACAGCGTTTAAGCCCCACTTATGTAGAGCTGAGCCGAAAGCCACACGACCATCCTCCACATTCACTTGCCAGTCTTTCTTGTGTTCGGCTGGGGCATATTTTTCAATTAGTGAGTTTACTCGCAAAAGAATCTTGGCAAACTTGCGTTGGATTTCTTCTGGGGTGAGTTTTATTTCTTTTATAAGTCTATCAACTTTGTTGATGAAAAGTATAGGTTTGACGCGTTCACGGAGTGCTTGCATGAGCACGGTTTCTGTTTGCGTCATGGGACCCTCAACCGCGTCGACCACAACCAGAGCGCCGTCAACAGCCCTAAGGCTTCGAGTGACTGCGCCGCTGAAGTCAATGTGTCCTGGTGTGTCGATTAGGTTGATGAGATAATCCTGACCTTGGTATGTATGGACTAGGCTGACGTTAGAGGCGAAAACGGTCATTTGTCGTTTCTGCTCTAGGTCCCAAGAGTCCAGAAAAAGTTTCTGCCCAGCCGTTTGCGTGCTGATTATACCAGCAGCAGCCAATAGGCTGTCTGATAGAGTTGTTTTGCCATGGTCGACGTGGGCAATTATGCTGGTGTTTCTGATGATTACAGGATTGTTCATCAGTTTAACTATTTCTTCGGTTTGTCTATAACGTGCCATAATTATTCAGCCTCTAGTCTATTTGAATAAGAAGTATGCTCGTTTGATTTTTCAGATTGAAGCATTTTTCTATTTCTCTTCTAAATGGATGAGCTACATGGAAATGAAAAATGGCACCTATTAACTTTACTGGCGGAAAAATCAGCAAATAATGAGAGAGAACCTGCTGGGAATATTTTCTTGGGAAACTAAAAGAGCAGGGAGTGCTCAAGTTGAAAAAGAAGGTTGCAGTTTGGTTGTCGACGATGCCGAAAAACTTGCAGAGACGTTTTCTTGGTTTTTACCGGCTTGATCTTCGGACCATCAATGTCTGCACTTGGCTAACGCCGTTTATCTTTCCGAGTTCATTCTCGAACTCGTCCACGATGCCTGTCTTGTCCTCGGGGAATCTTACTTGAACTAGGAGTGCCTTTAGTCCAAATGCTATTGGTTCCTCCCCATATCCTTCAAGTGAGGAGAACTCAGGCAAACACGTCTCAACTTTTTTCTTTAGAGCGTCAAAACTCTCCATTATGTCTTCTGGAAAAATCTTGTAGGTAACAATAACACTGCCCATTCTAAAACCTCAGTTATTACGGTCCTGTAAAACCGCATTTAGGACACTTGTACATACGCCCGAACTGCCTGCATTTTCCGCATCTTTTGATCTGGATTTCCCCACAGTTTGGGCACAGAAACTTCGTTGCCTCTGTTCCCGGCTGAATCGGTTTGGCGCAGCTTGTGCATGTGACTAAAGACAAGGTTGCTGCATTTTCTTCCATGCTGCTCAACTCTTCAAGCGCTTTGTAATTGTTAGACTTCCTTATATCTGCTATGCTTGTCCTTCATAGAAGTTCAATGATAACGCATCATAGAATTATCATAAAACTTCAAGGTTTTTCTGGAGGATAACAACTGTTGATTCGGCGGTGATTATCTTGCTGAAACCTTCACATGAAAATGCAAAGCAGTTTGCCCTGACCTTGAGATTGGCAGGGAAAAGTCAATTTCGCAAGTTTATTATTTGGGTTTTTCGCCTATAGTTTACGGGGTCATTTTGGGAGTAAATCTGCGAGAGATAGTTCCTAAAGCACCAGTTGACTTAAAGGAATTAAATGGAAAATCAATTGCCATTGACGCATACAATGCATTATACCAGTTTTTGGCGATAATTCGACAGCCCGACGGCACACCCTTGAAAGATAGTACTGGAAAAATCACTAGTCACTTGAGCGGCCTATTCTATAGGACAAGCAACCTCTTGGAAATGGGTATAAAACCTGTCTATGTTTTTGACGGCGTCCCGCCGGCTTTGAAAGAAACAGAGATAAAACGACGAAGGAAAGCCAAAGAAGAAGCGACTATTCTGTATGAACATGCCCTGGCGAGAGGCGATCTTGGTGAGGCACGGGTTTATGCGCAAGGTACAAGTCGGCTGAAAGATTACATGGAAGAAGATAGCAAGAGACTCTTGTCTCTGATGGGGTTGCCTTGGGTTCAAGCGCCGAGCGAAGGAGAGGCCCAGGCTGCGCAAATGGCAAGGCATGGAGATGCAGACTATTGCGCAAGCCAAGATTACGATAGTTTGCTTTTTGGAGCTCCCAGATTAATAAGGAATTTGACGATATCCGGTCGAAGAAAATTGCCCAGCAAGAACATATACGTTGATGTCATTCCTGAACTCGTTGTGTTGAACGACGTCTTGAAAGAATGCGCCATAACATATGAACAGTTGATTGATGTAGGAGTGCTAATCGGAACAGACTTCAATCCTGACGGCATCAAAGGCCTAGGACCTAAGACCGCTCTGAAACTCATAAAGGAAAATGGAACCCTTGAGAAAGCTTTGCCCCACATAAAGAACCCGGAGTTTCCAACCGAACCCGAAAAAATTCGCGACATTTTCCTCCACCCAAAAGTGAGCGACAACTACAGTTTAGAATGGAAAGATCCGAACCGGGAAGGCATAATCGATTTTCTCTGTAGGCAAAGAGACTTCTCGGAAGACCGAGTTAAAAGGGCCCTTGACAGAATCCAGGAAGCTACGAACAAGCTTAAGGGAAAAACTACTCTCGAAAAATGGTTTGGATAAGACTCTGAAAGCTAGAATTTGTGGCCGTGCTCGCCTGTCAAGGGTACAAAGGCTACTCCGCCCAAGTTCTCGTGTTTGACTTTTCCATCAGGTCCTTTTATGACCTTAATCAGGTTCTGAAACATTGAAACACTTCCAACGGGAACTAACATCACACCTGTGGGCTTCAGTTGTTCGATAAGTGGATTAGGCACATTGGGAGCCGCGGCAGTCACTAGTATTCGATCGTAAGGAGCCTTGGCTGGATACCCTTTCGAGCCATCTCCGAAGACTACGGTCACTCGATCACTGTAGCCTGAGTTCATAATGTTTTTCCTCGCAATTTCGGCTAGACCTTTAACTGTTTCAACAGTGTAGATATGACCGTACTCGCTTCGAGGAACGCCTTTTGGAGCTACTATCTCCGCTATCGTGGCGGCATGCCAACCCGAGCCGCCTCCAACCTCCAAAACTTTCATACCCACCTCCAGCTGCAACGCTTCATTCATAATTGACACCATATGCGGAGCTGATATGGTTTGGCCGGACCCTATGGGGAGGGGTGTGTCCACTGAACTGTATGATTTTACGTCCTGTGGTAGAAAATTCGTTCTGGGAACTGCCCGCATTGCCTTGATCACGTTAGGCGAGCGCAGGATGCCTTGCTTTATCAGACTGTCAATCAGTCGTCCCCAGTCCGTTTTTTCCAATATAGAACCACATTAAGAATACTGTGAACGAGTCCTTTTTAATATATTCTTATTCGAAAAATGAAAAGAAGAAATTTACTTTACGGTGACAGACTTTGCCAGGTTTCTCGGAGTATCTGGGTTATGTCCCTTTTCCAAAGCCATGTAGTAAGCCAATAGTTGCAGCGGCACTGCGAAAGGTATAGGTGATATGACCTCAGGAATTCCTTTCGGAACCTCAATGAAGTCGTCCGAAAGCGCTTTTATTTCTTCGTCACCCTCTTCCACAATGGCGATTATCGAGGCCCCTCGTGCCTTCATTTCCATAATATTGCCGATCAAAGTCTTGTGCGAGTCGTCTTTGGGACAGATGAATATTACTGGGAAGCCCTTTTCAACTAAGCTAATGGGGCCGTGTTTGCTCTCTCCAGCCGGGAAAGCTATCGACGGGATGTAAGCTATCTCCATTAGTTTGAGTCTGCCTTCAAATGCTGTAGCGGTACTTATGCCTCTGCCCAAGAAGAAGAAAACTCGTGAATCCTTGTATTTCTCGGCGAGATGTTTGACCTTCTCCTCCTGTGTCTGGATTATTGTATCCACAATATCTGGCAGATGCTCTAGGCGTTCTTCTAGGTCGTCCATTTCGTCCTGTGATATTTTTCCTCGCTTTTTTGAAAGCCGAAGTGCTAACTGTGCCAGCACTGAAAGCTGTGAAGTGAATGTCTTAGTTGCGGCTACTCCGATTTCTGGACCTGACTGCTGACCGATATAGACCCGGGATACACGCGTCAGTGTTGAGCCGATAACGTTGGTCAAGCCGAGAATAGTCGCGGCACGTTGTTGTGCGCAGGTTACGGCGGCCAATGTGTCCGCTGTCTCGCCTGATTGACTTACCGCTAAGATTGTGCTGTCTATGTTTACCGATTTGCCATGTTGTTCTATGAATTCCGAGGCGTAAACGGGATAAGTGGGTAAGAAGGCAAGTTTTGAGAACATGTACGAAGCAGCCAAGCAGGCGTGGTAGGATGTGCCGCACGCAACGAGGAAGACTTCATTTGCACGGTCAAGAAACGTCGATATCAGATCAAGATAATGTTCCTGCATTCTCAAGGTGTTTCGGAGAGTGGCAGGCTGCTCATGAATTTCTTTGATCATAAAATGCGGGTAGCCCTGTTTCACAGCCATTTCAGGGGTCCAATCGATGATTTCCGGCTCTCTAACCACAATGGAGGAATCATTGATTTTTCTTATTTCATAACCCGCTTGTGATAGGATTATGAGTTCACCATTATTTATCATAACTGCCTTGTTTGTTACGGGCAGGAAGGCTGGGATGTCGGAGGCGCAGTAAACGCCGTTTTCGCTGACTCCTAAAACTAGTGGACTTTCGTTTCTGGCACATATTACCTTGTCGGGTTCCTTTGTTGATAGAACTGCGATTGCATAAGATCCTTCTAGCGATTTTACAGTTTCAAGCACTGCATCGGCTAAACTGAGAGGATGTCGTTTAAGATTGGCTTCTATGAGGTGAGCTATGACTTCAGTGTCGGTCTTTGAAACAAAATTGTGACCGCTATTTTCCAATTCAAGTTTGAGTTCGCTGAAATTCTCAATGATTCCGTTGTGAACCACGACTATTTGTCCTGTACAGTCTGAATGTGGATGTGCGTTGACTTTCAGAGGAGCACCGTGAGTTGCCCATCGAGTGTGACCGATTCCAATGCTACCGGGTAAATCGTCCAGGTTCAGAAGTTTATGAACATCGTCTATTTTTCCCTGGTCTTTCTTAAGCCAGATTTTATCGTTGCTTATTGTAGCTATTCCGACGGAATCGTAGCCGCGGTATTCAAGTGTCTTTAGGGAAGCATGAATCAACGGCGCGGCCATTCCTTCTTTCAGTACGCATCCAAAAATTCCACACATTTTTTGTGCCTCATTAGCTTCCTGCTGCTTTGCTTAGCCGTATTCAAGCAGTTTGACTCCTAATAAGGATTTTTAGGAATAAACTTTCAGTTCTAAAAGAATTTTTTTAGGAGATACAAGTGATTGTCCTTGATACGAGTCGCAGGGTTAGAAAGATCTGGTTTTTACTTGACACTATAACAAAATTTTTAATAGTACCTGCAAACTATGTTTGTGAGATTACTCATGGATAAGAAACTGCTGCTCCAAGACGATGAAGGGACCCAAGAGGTAAAAGAGATAAGCATCATGCGGGACGCGCAGAAGCTGAAGATGATTCTGGGGAAGCTAAGCTGGAAAATCTTGACGATGCTCTCCGAGAAAGAAATGTACCCCTTGGAAATCGCCCGGCAGTTGAATGTCCACGAGCAAAGAATCTACTATCACGTAAGGAAACTGGCGAAGGCAGGAGCCATAACAATAGAAAGAGAAGAAAAGAAGAAGGGAGCCACAGCAAAATACTACAAAACCGTCTCCCCTGCTTTCGGCATTGAATTCCCGCGAGGATACAAAGCTATTCAAAGCTTATCTCTCCTCGGCTCAGAAAAACAGATTCAAAGATTTTTCAAAGAATTCATCAGCGAAAACGGCACACTTGAGGGAAAAATAGTTGTTGGAAGCCCAACCCCCCATGGACCATTCAGAACTAGTGCAAGAGACGGTCACTATGCTGCACATCTGGCACTCTTCATCGGACAATTCGTCAAGATGCCAACAGACTTTGCCGTAAAGTTGGATGTTGACGTTAAAGCTGAAAAGGAGGAGAAGAACAATCTCATCCTCGTTGGTGGCCCAGGGACAAATCTTCTCACGCAGGAGATAAACGAGCATTTACCAATCAGGTTTATTATGGAATCAACAGATCAAGGATTCCTTCTAGGCGGCTTAACATCCAACAAGACTTCTAGAACCTATACTGCCGACGTTTCGGGTCTGATAGCCAAAATCGTGAACCCATGGGATCCTACCAAAAGAATCATCGTCCTGGCAGGAAACAAGGCAGTGGGAACCAAAGCGTGTGTTCTGGCTTTGTCAAATTTTTGGAAAAAAACTCTCCGACAATACAGCGGCGACGACGGTTTTGCGACTGTGATTCAAGGTTTGGATCTTGATGGAGACGGAAAAGTAGATGCCATTGAGGTAAATGAGTAGAATTGACCTTGCACCCAGTATCTGAAGTGCTTCATGGGCATGGGCATAAGAACATCCAATCCTCACACAGGGCGACTCTGGAGTTCACCAGGGAAAATCACTTGTCAAGGGAAGGAGACTGTATAGTTGCGGTGGGTGTGGACAAAGCTCTTGCTGATTTATCCTTTGAGTTCAAAGAGAAAATGCGAAAGCCAGAAACGGAACTGATCGTGTCGATAGAGGCGGGTGGAGTCCTTGAGCAGTTGACGGCCCGCGGGTCTGAGAAACTAATTTTGACTCATCCGAGGGACATTGTGATACGGAAGAGCGATTACATTTCCGACAGGACTTTGGCAGTTCACGCTGATAAGGCTGCGAAGGATTTATCAAGGAAACTCGTGGAAAAGCTTCAGAATCCTCTGGAGACTGTGAAGATCACGCTTACTGCCGGTAATTAGAGGATTTTGGCGTCTAGGACAAACTGCCATTCGTATGGCGCTGTCTCACGGACAGGTTTCTCGAAGAGGATTGTGTCCAGTTTTCTGTTGTTCTTTTTCACTTCTTGAGTTAGACGCATTTTCTTGCTATCCATAGAGTCGGGAAGGCGGACGAAACCGTAATAGTGAATTATGCCCCCTGAAGGCTTGAGTGCTTTGCAGGCAACGTCGACGAATTCGCTGGCTTTCTCAGGCAAATTCATTATGACGCGGTCAGCAACGCCTGAAAGCTTTTCTTCGACAACATGCCTCGCATCTCCATGAAGTGGAACGACGCGATCCTCAACTCTGTTGAGTCGAATGTTGTTTTTCAGAAGCTTGACAGCTTCCGAGTTTGTGTCTATCGCGAATACCTTCACACCTGGTTTGTCTTTGGATATTGAAACCGAGAAAGGCCCAACTCCCGCGAATAGGTCTACAACTGTTTCATTGCTCTGAACGAGAGTGGCGACCCTCTTGTGCTCATTTGAGAGTCTGGGGGAAAAGTATGCCTTCGCGATATCAACCATGAATTTGCAGCCGTATTCATTGTGGACAGTATCTGTTCGATCTTCTCCAGCGATAACTCGATACTCTCGCAGACGGTATTCCCCGGCAATTGAACCAGCCTTGGCAAGCACTGTACGCACATTCTTATGTGTCTCTAGAATGGCTTCGCCGACCAGTTTTTCGTGAGCCTTCAATTCCGGGGGCATTTGGATTATCGCTATTTCGCCTAAGATGTCCAATGCGCGGGGCATATTTTCTATTAGGTGAGCAGGCAACTGTCCGGCTAGGACTTCTGGTAGGGTTTTTCGAGAATCTGACTTTCTTAAGAAAAGGGCATTCGCCAACTGAAAAGCTGGTATTTGCATTCTTAGAATCCGCACTTCGGCATCGTTTGGACTCCTGACCAGCGGGATGGAAACGTGGGTGTCATTTCTATGGATCTCCAGTTGTTTGTTTAAAAGTCCGAGCTTGCTCGTCAGGAGCAAAGCTTTCTCCGCATGTCTTTTTTCGATTTTGGCGCACAAAGAGAGTTCAGACATAGTTAGTCGCCTCTTTCTACCCGGTAGAGGCCGTTGATCCTCTGAACATTGAAACGTAGGTTCAGCATTTTTTCGGAGAGCCAAAGGTTTGTTCTTAGATGGTCAGTGAGCTCTCTTGTGAAAAACGTGGATTTCCCTTGTGCCAAGCAAACGTAAGGAATTAGCATGTCAGCCAAGTGCACGTCAACGGTCGCGTTAGCGCTTAGTTCTCTGTGAAGGTTTGCTGCTGCTTTCCTGCCAACTGTTTCGCTTGTTTTCCCGAGTTCTCCGATGGCGTCAGCCCCCAATATGACTCCTGTCGTGGTCTCAGCCCACAGGGCTATTGAACTCCCTTTTTGAAAGGGATTTGACCTATCATTGACTATTTGAATGTCTACGAAGTATCCTTTGTCTGAGAGATAGTCATTTGCGGCTTTGGCTTGGCGTTCGGCGACTTTTCTTTCTGCCAAGAAAGTGCATATTGAGATGCCTTTTATGTTTTTTATCGTGCCGAAGGATTTGAGTTCGAGAGGTTGTGGATGACTCTGTGGTGTCGTGGTTATCGTCACTTCGCCTCCTCCTTTTGGATAATAGCCGTACTTGTTCACGGTTATTTCCGCTTCAAAGCCCATATTCTTGAGTTTGGACAGGAGAACGTGTTTTAGATAGTTGATTGTAGGAGAGTGGGTGGTATCGGTTCCCCCTGTAACGGTAAGGCGTAGAGGATTTTTGGCGAACAGGCACATGGGTAAGACCGTGATTAGGAGCATGGGAATGCTTCCTGCGGTCCCGATGTCGGCTCTTATGTTTCCTCCTTGTATCTCATGCGGTCTAAACCATATCTCTCTGGAATTGAGGAAAGCGCCTTCCAGTTCGGCGTTGCACATCTTTGCTGCGGTTAAAACGGCCTGCAAGTGCTGCGGTTTGAGTCCTGGTTCTGGTCTGTTTCGCCTGATGTTGAATATGTGTATCGGTTGAGCGCGAATGGCAGCTATCGCAACTGCGAGTCTAAGGATTGTGCCGCTTCCGCTCATTTGGCCGCCGTCAATTTCTAGTGCCAAATCTTGTGCTCCTGTCATTATTGGTGGTTTTCGTACTAGTAGCAACTTTCAAATAATTAATAGGTGTTCTAAGTATTTTAGAAAAACTCGGGGAGACTTGCCGTGAGCGTTGAAAAAGAGAAAATAGACAAGTTAATTGAAAGGGTAGATGAGCTCCTTGTTGTTCTGAACAAGATTTCAGAAGATTTGCGTTCTGTCTCCGGATCGATAAAGTCTCTCGCGGTTTCCCAGATCACTCAACCGACAGCTCCGACTGTTGCGGTTCACAGTGTGACCGTGGAAAAGAAGAAGAATCTGCAAGACATTCGCATGGCATTTCCGGAAGATTTGGAGAACCTTCTCAGTTTTGAAGAGAGAGACGATTACATTATAGTGAAACCTAGGCAGTTTTTGGGGTCTGAGAATTTTGCCAAAGTAGCTTCTGCTGTTCGGGGTTTGGGTGGAGAGTACATAAGCGCAGGAAGGGATTCACATTTCAGGGTGTACAAGAAAACGTAGCTCATCGTTGAAATCAGTACACTATTCTGAAGTCTTTGAATTCACCAGTATAGTTTTCCCATTCTAAGGCAAGATTCGTTACATGCGCTCCTACTGGACCTTTCTTGCAAAATTCAACGAGTTTTGCCACAGACGGCTCTTGGCCCTCAAAGAGTGCTTCAACGCTTCCATCTGGCAAGTTCCTGGCCCAACCTTTCGTGTCGAGGTCTTCTGCTTTACGTTTGATCTCGGATCTGAAGAATACGCCTTGAACTCTGCCCTTTATGAAGACATGAGCTCTGACTTCCATGATTCTTAGCCCCCGTAGTTGCTGTGATCATGGAAATCATTAGTTTTCGCTGCTTTAGTAGCTTTCACTTTAACTCACCTCTCTGCGGAGAGAGTGAGTCTCTTGGACACCTGTTTTAAAAGCGTTTTTCGGCTTGATTGAGTTTTGGTGGAGTTTGTGTTTCGAAACAGTATGGGGAAGCTTTTGGTGTGCGCCGGAGTTGGCGTGCCTCACAGGAAGCGCTTCCGATGCGTAAGGACAGCGACAGAGGAAACCGCAAGGTGTTTGAATCTGGATTTTGAGTTGGTTAAATTTGACCAGAGTGGTTCGCCTATTTACGTCTATTACGACGGTGGTGACGACGGTGAACGCATTCCGCTTTACTGTGATGAAGGTAAAAATGGAGATCTAAACGATGTTTGTTCGACTATAAGAAAAATGATGTTTGTTTTGTCTTTCCATCCCAAGCATTCAACGTTGAAACCGTTACGGAATGAGCTTATGAGACTTTCCTGACTTTACCAATTCTAAGCATCGGACTCTGAGTTTAGCAGCTAGGGAGAGGAACCGTTTCGACTTTGAGGTAAACCTTGAAGCGCAAATCAAGATTCTAGATTTCAAGGAAGCGGTTACCCAGCGAGACCGGGATGAGCTGGCTGAAAATATCGACGTTCAGAGATGGCTCGACAAGATCGGCCATACCACGAGGCCCCGATATATCCGTGAGCTGTGCTATTATCTCAAATGCGTAAACATCGAAGATGCCACGACGCTGCTAGACCTTAAAGGTGAAGAGGACCGGAAGGTCCGTTTCTTTCCAGCCGAGCAGCTTCTAGAAGACTGGATTCTGCTGGCTCGAAAGAAAGGAAAGACCAATAGCAAAATCAAGGCCACAGTTGACGCGATCCGCAGCTTCTACAAACACAATCGAGTACCACTTATCGAGGTGAAAGCTTCTTACAGGCCCAGGAGCAAGGAAGGGCTCCCCGAAGAACAGTTGATGCAGTTCCGAGATGGATTCTCATACTATGGCAAAATCCTCTTCGACTTTCTGCTTTCCGTGCCTCTCCGGGAGGGACAGTTCCAACAATGCAGTAACTGTGGGCAAATCTTCCACCCAAGATGGCGCCACATAACCACCTACCCCTTGATAGCTGAGGGTTCGCCTTTCGTCATCTGGCCTCACAAAGGACACGAAAACGAGAATTACAAACAAGGTCTTAGACAAGTCTGCTTCCTCACAGCTAATGTGGCCAAAAGCCTCAACCAATACCGACAGCTGAAAGAAAGAAAGCTCGGAAGAAAACTCGAGCCTGAAGAATACATCTTTACACATCAGAAAAACATCGACGGCACAGCCCACGTTACACCCATCTCGAAGAATATGATTGCTTCGACCTTCTGGAGAGCCCGTGTCCTTACTGGAATAAGTATCAGCCCTCACACGCCCCGAGCGTGGGTAAACAGCATCCTGGCAGCCAGAGGAATAGACAAGCAGCTCCGCGACCTCTACCTTGGCCACAGTTGCGCCTATGAAGAAAACTATATCATGCAGCTTATCCCACAGTGGCAACGCACATTCAAAGAGAAAAAAGCACTCGAGCATCTGAACATCGTACGCAATCCCGAAGCAGCCCTCGACTTGGAAGAAACCGTGCAAAAGGTTCAGGAGCAGCAGGAAGAAATTCAACGGTTGAAACGTGAACTCACAGCCCGAACCATAAGCTCTGAGGACGAAAAAACCCTCAAAGACCTACTACGAGACATCAGAGAAGGCAAAGCCAAAATAGTGCGCACCAATTAGCAAAAGCATACCACATACATCAGCGTACCCGCAGGTATGGATATTTTTGTTATTTCCGTTATAATCGTCATTTCTACGAAAAACGGGTCTTCTACCGCAGTGATTCAATAGGATAAGCGTCAGCTAGACCGTTCAGAACACTAACATGCAGGGGCAGGCTCTTCCTAAAGGCATTTCCCATCTCCTTCAGGACTACGAAGAGTAACGCCCTAATTCTCACATCACTTTCTGAAGCGTCTGGAAACTGCTCTCTCATCACAACCTCGGCTCATCTTATGAGGCGCATGGCCTCGTCGGTAAGCGCGTATTCTTCCAGCCCATTCTTCTTTCCAGCAGCAGCCACCAATCCGTGAAGCTTAAGCTCTTTGAGGCAGTTTTCTACATTCTCTGCATTTATCCGCAATTTGTGTCACCTCTCATTATTGTCTAAAAATCTTTATTCTTCAGTCTCTTTCTTCCGAGACTCGTCAGCTCAATCAAGGGGTCCAGATCAAACGCTGAACTGAATATTAGTCGTAATGCTCCTTCCTTCACCAATTGGCTAAGCCTTATACCGAATTCAATAGCGAACCACTGATCATCATTCAATTTAGAAGGAACTATTTCTTTCTCTATTCCCATTTGGGCAAAAAAATCGAGGACCCATGGATGTACTCGGTCGGTGAATTCCCAAGTTTTGTTCACATCGGTTTGGCGACGGTTCTGCTTTCTTTTGCGGTTATGGGTCATTTGTTAATTCCTCATTTACTGGCTCTGTTTTTTCAGCAAACGGGCAAATTCGCTTTCAAGTTCCCGCAGTTTCTTTTGATGCGCCAGGAGAATGGATATTGCCATAGGCTCGAAAATCACGGGATTGCAGGCGTTCCCGCCGGCTGAAGCGTGAACCCGGCACATGTCCATCAACTCGTCAAATGCCTCCTGCTCCAAAGGGCTGAGCCTTTCACTGAAAGCATCCCACTCCGCGATTTCCACTTCAAGAGCCATGCGGAATGAAGGCACCGTCTTACCTATGCAGCTGCACCTCCGGGTTTCTGACGTGGGTTATATGTGAGAGCAAGAAATCCTGCTCCGCTAAGGCTTTTTGAATTAGGTCTTGGACCGCCACGTTCAAGCTCCCCCGATGGTAGGGGTGACGATCTTCTCGACGAATTCGCGAAGCAAGGACGCTGGAATGATGTGGAATGTCAAGTCCACGAGCAAGTCATCTTCCGTGGCAAAATCTGGGGTTTTCTCTTCATGAGTTTTTCCTCGGGAATCAGCCCCTTTGTGAAATTAATTAAAAAGAAAAGTGTCCCAACGACTCTGCAAGACGGTAGAGGGTACAGTTAAAGTGGTCTTATGAGCAATCTTGTATGCCAGTCAGTCTCTCTGACATAACTGCACCAGAAATTTCGGACAACTCCGCATTTGCGTCCCTAAGCAGTACTTTAAACTGTTCAATTGTAACGCCTTTTGAGAGGATGCCTTTTCTTGAAGTGCTTCTGATACCTCAATTTTCGGCGTGGCCAACTCTAATCCAACCACCACCCCAGCAACAACGGACTTAGGTCGCAAAGAGGCCGAAATAAAACCCGCCGCAACGGGCGAAGTCGTCTGTTTGCACGAGGAGCGACAACGGCTCAGAACCTTTCAAAAAAAACAATCTTCTCTAAATCTCCTTTTCCTTTTTTAAGGATGGCTGGTCCAGAGATCTTAATAACTCATTTGTAAGCCTATTTACTGTTTATTTTTTTGGGCGGGCAAACGAACAATAAATTTTGTTCCTTTGCCAATCTCGCTTTCGAATTTTACGATGCCGCCTAATGCTTCAGTCATCCGCTTCACGACGGCTAAGCCGAAGCCTTGCCCCTTGGATTTGGTGGTGAACAAGGGCTTGAACAACATTGCTTTGGCAGATTCAGGTATGCCAATGCCGGTGTCTTCAACTGTTAGAATGAGGTCGTCTCTTTCTCTGTACACTTGAATCTTCAGTGTCCCTCCATTTGGCATGGCTTGAACCGCATTGTTCACAAGGTTGCCAAGAATCCTTTTTACATAAGCAGAATCAGTCATTACCTTTCGGGCTTCTTTTTCCACTTCTATTACAGGTTCAACATTCTTAGGAAAAGCGTTCTGGCCAGTCAAGCCTTCGACTATTGCACTCAGATCGGTTTCTTCCGCGCAAGGACTGAGTGGTTTGGCGAAGTCTTGAAGGTCTTGAACAATTTTGCTGATGTAGTTTACCTCATTCTCAATGTTTGCCAAGCTTTCAATCATGTTATTTTTTCTTGAACCTTCTGGCATGGAAGTTAGCTCACCTCTGGCCAAATAGAGCTCGCCAACAATAGACTGCAAGGGGTTACGAATGTCATGACCAACCATACCCGCCGTTTGACCGATGGCAGCCATTCGCTCTGCATCTTTGAGTTGCTTAGTTCGCTCTTCCACAAGATGCTCAAGGTTCCGAGCATAATCTTGAAGCTTAGCTTGCGCTTGTCCCAGGGCTTCTTCAACTTTTTTGCGCTCAGTTATGTCACGTGAAATTCCAAGAAAAGACGTCAACGCGCCATCTTCACCATACTCCGGCACAACGCGCAAATCAAAAGATTTGTCCTCGCCAGGTGAAGAAAAAACAAACTCGACCTGTTGCGCTTGCTTGGAATCCCGTGCTTTACGGAACAGTTCGTTCCACATTTTTACAAGGTCTTCTGGCATGTTCATCTCTTCGTTTGTTTTGCCGATGAATCGTTTTGGAGAGATGCCTGTAACGGTTTCAACCTTGGGGTTTAGATAGATGACGCGCAAGTCGGTATCGAATCGCATAATCACGTCAGGCGCATTCTCAGCCAACGACTTAAACCTACGCTCACTTGTTCTAAGTGTGTCTTCAGCTTTCCTGCGCTCTGTAATGTCTCGGAAAATGAGGACAACACCTGAGACCTTGCCATCTTTAGCTCTAATAAGTGCTCCGCTGTCATCAATCGGGATTTCGGTTCCATCTTTGCGTAACAAGATTGTGTGATTGCCCAAGCCAACAATAAGCCCTTTTTCAATCACTTTAGCGATAGGGTCCTCAACTTCTTGTCGCGTTTTTTCATTAATAATCTTGAAAACTTCATGTACGCTTCTTTGTGAAGCCTCGTCTAAGGTCCAGCCAGTAAGCGCTTCTGCAATAGAATTCATGAAGGTGATTTTGCCAGTCACATCGGTAGCGATAACTGCGTCGCCAATACTAGCAAGAGTTGTTGACCAGCGCTGTTCACTTTCAAAAAGCGCAATTCCAGCCTTCTCCAAATCCGATGTGTACTTTTTCAGCTCTTCTTCCATATGCTCAGTCAAATCGGTTACAACTATGAACGTAGTTGTTGTCTTATCCATTTCCATCGAGTTAACTGACATTTGTGTGGGTACAAGGGAGGCGTCATCGGCTATGAGCGTAATTCCTTTGGTTGCTGCCCCTTGTTCCACGGCAGCTTTGCGAGAAAGTAGGAGTTCCTTGAAGGCTGCCTTGTGGGTTGGGGAAATCAGCCTTTCGATGTTCACGCCAACAATTCTTTCCAGCGGGCAGTTCACGATTTTCGCGAAACCACGATTGCAGTACAAAATTGTATTATCATCTGAAAGCATCGCGGCGCCTTCCCGCATTTCCTCGATCAGGAATCGGTAAGGCTTTTCCGCCCCGCTGATCGAATAAACCTGCTCGCCTTCCGGAGTGGAAACCACAATGCCGTCAACTTCTCCGCGTCTAATTGCATCCAACGTTTCTAGAGCTTCTTGAAGTCGAGCCTGCAACTCTTGATTCTTAGCAATCAGACCTTGGATGGACTTTTTCTGCATTCTGGGGCCCCGCCTTTAGTTTGTTTTTCTACCCCTTTTTTGGGGACCAAATCTAGGCCGATGAGAATCTTTTCTTTGTTTGACATGTCGCCGATGAATCTTCTCAGCGGCAGCGGCAATTTCTTGATAAGTGTGGGAGCAGCGATTATCTCTTCCTTCTTAGCGTATTCAGGCTGTTGATAGATGTCAATGACCTCGAGCTCATATCGGCCTTTAAGGCTTTCTTCGCAAATTTTCCTTATGTTCTCAATAGCCTTGATTGATTTAGGCGTCATGCCGGTTACGAAGAGGCGCAGAACATACTTTTCATTGCCAGTCACTCGTAATGATTTTTCGAATTCTTCTTGGGATTCATTTTCCTTGGCTTCTTTCAAGAATATTCCTCTTCAATTATGTGTTTAAGTCTGTGGCTTGGGGCGTATGTCAAGGCCAACAAGCACGCGTTCCGTGTTTGATAGGTCACCAATTATCTTTTTTAACGGTTCAGGAAGCTTCCGCACCAATGTCGGGATGGCTAAAATCTGGTCGCCCGCAGCCAGCTGAGGATTCTTGAGCAAATCAATGACCTCAATTGTATACTTTCCTTTTAGGTGTTCTTCACAGATTTTTTTTAAATTGGCAAAGGCTTTCAAGGAGTTAGGTGTCTGCCCAGCAACGTATAGTCGAAGTTCCCAAATATCCGAAGGCTCTGGTGTGTTCCGGTTTTGTTTCGAATTTTGCTTTTTCTCGCTCATAACATCTTTCGTCCTTCAACTAATTTGGAAATCACTTTTTGTCTTCCTTACGCATGTGGCCCATTTCTTTTCGACCTTCAGCCAATACTTTTTCGCGTATTTTGTATTGAGCAACAAGTTGTTTAACCTCTTCCTCTTTAGCTGCAAATTCTGTCTGCAAAGCAGCAACCTGTGCCTCCATGAGTTTACGCTTTCGTTCAAGGTCCCGTTGGATTCTCCCAGTTTCTTCATTCCGCAAAACTTCTGCTGCTTTGTCCTGTGTTTCCTGGGCAAGCCTTGCTGAACCAGTAAGTACGCCTGCGGGGCCCGTGTATACGTCAATGATATCTACGCCTTTGTTTGTTATTAGGAACTCGCGTATCTGGTTGGAGTGAGCCATGCCTCGGGATTTGAGGATGTAGATGCCGCGGTTGCGTTCTGCGCCCAACTCAATATCTCTGAGCAGTATCCACGTGTCCATTATTGATGAGACTTCAGACTCGGTGCGTTCCAGACTTTCCAAGTGTGTCAGGTTTGTGAACAATGTGGTAATCTGCTTTGTTTTCAAATAGTCAATCAAACGCGTCAACATGGACTTAACGTCGGACTCTTCGCCCGCAGTTATGAGGTTGGTGATGGGGTCAACCACTACAGCAGTGGGTTTGAAGTCGTCAACATTTTTTTGCATCTGGACCAGATGCGTCTCCAAGCCATAGAAAGTGGAACGTATAGCATGGATTCTTAACAACCCATTCTTAACGTATGGTTCAAGGTTGATGCCTATGGACTTCATGTTTCGTATGATCTGGTTTGGCGACTCCTCAAAGGCAAAGTAAAGGCACCTTTCACCCCTTTGACAAGTGGCAGAAGCGAAGTGGGCTGAAATGCTGGTTTTACCTGTTCCAGCTGTTCCCGAAACTAGAATGGTGCTGCCGCAGTAGAAGCCTTTGTCTTCAAGCATAGCATCCAGCCGAGGGATACCGCTTGAAACCCGTTTCGCAGAAATCGCGTAGTCTAATGTCAGCGAAGTAATGGGCATTATGAAGATTCCTTTTTCATCAATCAAAAACGGATACTCGTTAGTGCCGTGCACCGAGCCGCGATATTTGACGACGCGCAGGCGTCTCGTGGAAATCTGGTTTTGCACCCTGTGATCCAGCAGAATAACACAGTCTGAAACGTACTCTTCCAACCCGTACCGCGTTAGAGTGTTTTCACCACGTTCGGCTGTGATTATTGCCGTAACTCCCTTTTCCTTTAACCATCGAAATAACCTGCGTAGCTCAGCGCGTAAAACAGCTTCATTACCCAACCCAGCGAACAGTGATTCAATCGTGTCAAGCACAACACGTTTAGCACCGATAGAATCAATCGAATAGTTAAGGCGAACGAACAACCCTTCGAGATCGTACTCGCCCGTCTCTTCAATCTCACTCCGTTCAACACGAATGTAATCCACAAGAACCTTCTTGTGGGCAATGAGCTCCTCTAAATCAAAACCTAAAGAAGCAACATTCTGCGCCAGCTCTTCAGCCGTTTCCTCAAATGCCATGAACACTCCAGGCTCGTTGTAATCAGTGGCCCCGCGAACAAGAAACTCCATGGACAATAGCGTCTTTCCGCTTCCAGCCCCGCCAGTTATCAATGTTGGGCGTCCTTTAGGCAACCCACCGAACGTAATCTCGTCAAGTCCCCTTACCCCAGATGTGCACTTAGCAAAAACCTTGCTATTTTCCATAATAATCCATCCAGATAGTAGAACCAAAT
>Ga0105095_10000481_pt1 | contig 19320 bp, 14 predicted proteins | sample PPLLak2March2015_2_FD_79180 | JGI IMG/M metagenome (GOLD analysis project Ga0105095, IMG submission 79180) | Freshwater sediment microbial communities from Prairie Pothole Lake near Jamestown, North Dakota, USA - PPLs Lake P8 Core (3) Depth... | ecosystem: Environmental > Aquatic > Freshwater >...
AATTATTTGCCTGTCAGACAATTATGAGGACATGTTTTCTTTCTTCAATTTTGTTTTTTAAAAAAAAGTGTTAATTTTACTACTAATTAATAACGTTATAATACCTTATTAAAACCTTCAAACCATGGGCAAGAAAATCTTCCTGTCATTGCCTGCTACCGTAGCTGCCTTATTTTTTATGGCGCTGATGTTTTCAGGCTGTGCATCGAACAAAAAAAAGGCTGCCAGTGAAAGCTTTGGACTTGATTCAACTGAAATCAGTGAAGATCTTCTCGAAGATGTCGGCCAGGCAAAGCAGATATTTTACTCTCTTCCTTCACCTCTTGAAACTGCTATGCTGATTAAGAATGCTGGTGCTACTTATAATGAAGAGCTGCTGAACCCGATATCGAATGCATCAAAGTATACTACTAACAAAACCCGGGCTCTGAATCTCGGAATCTACACCACAGATCTTAGCTTTGCCAGTCTTTTTGACCAGACACAGACTTCTATTGATTATATGAATGCCGCCAAACAGATGGCCAATGGGCTCGGAATACTTGACGCAATTGATAACAGTACCATTGAAAAGCTTGAGGAAAATATTAACAACAGGGATGTGATCATGGATATCATCTCAGAAACTTTTATGAACTCAAGCTCATCTCTGACCGAAACAGCACGCCCTGCGCTTGCTTCCATTGTGCTTGTGGGAGGCTGGATAGAAGGTTTATATATCGCAACAAGTCTGGTCGGCGATGCACCTATTAAAGACAATAAGCTGGCAGCCAGGATTGTTGATCAGAAACTTTCATTTGAAATTGTTCTTAAATTACTGGATGATAATAAAGATAATCCTGACGTTGCTGAATTGATAAATGAAATTAATGACCTTAAGGTTACATTCGATAAAATCATCATCACTTCATCAAAAATTACTGCTGTTCCCGATGAGGAATCCAATGTTACAATCCTGAAATCACAAAACCAGGTCAATATTACCCAGGAGATTTTCCGCGAACTATCTGCAAAAGTTAATGTGCTGAGACAAAATTTCATTTCCTAAAACAACCGTTCTATGAAAAAAATTTTTCAATTAACCGCTATAGCCATTTTGGGAATTATTCCGATTGGAGTTAATGCACAATGTAAGGGTTTTGCAAAAAAAGTCTGCAAAGTCGAGCTTTCTCCTTACATTCATGATGGTAACTATCATGCAGCAATCCTTACTGCTGGTGAAGAAGCTGAATTATACAAAACCTTCTATTCTGAAACTGAATATCGTATATCGGTTTGCGGAACGGATGATCTCCCGGATATTGAATTCAAGATTATTGATGCTGACAGGAATGTACTTTATACCAACAAGTCAAAGGATTATTCCCGGGTCTGGGACTTCAGGCTGGAAGCCAGCCAGCAGCTGAAAATAACTGTAAAAGTCCCGCCAGGTGAAGGACTGCCTGAGGACATAATCAGTGGATGTGTCGCAATTATGTTCGGCTTTAAAGAAAAGTAATATTATATACAGAAAAAAAAGCCTATGCGTGCATAGGCTTTTTTTTTATTTCATGGCTTTGCCAATTAATAAAAGATAAAATGAAAAAGCTTGCTATCATATCAATCTGTCTTATGCCTTTTCTTCTGAATTCCTGTGAATTTCTGGAAACTGATGGAGAAGAGCTTACCACAGAAGAGGTCGTTGAAGGCCTGAAGACAGCCCTTATTGTGGGAACTGATACCTCTGTTGTAAAAACATCTGCTGAAGATGGGTACTTCGGAGATCCACTATTGAAAATACCACTCCCGGACGAAGCCCATGTTATAACTGATAACCTAAACTATCCATTGATTGAAACGCTTGGTCTGCGTGACTTGATTGAAGATAAGCTTGATGAAGTGGTATTATCCATCAATCGAGCAGCTGAGGATGCTGCCAGCGATGCCGGACCGATCTTTAAAAACACCATTACATCATTAAACATTTCGGATGCCTGGGATATCCTTAATGGTATTAATCCTGCTCCCCCCAAAAAAGCAGAAGGATTTGATTCTACTGCTGCTACTGCTTATTTACGCTCCACCACCTATAACGCACTGGTAGAAGCTTTTAGTCCATATATCAATACAGCGCTGGATAAAGATATTTCTGCTTTAGGCTTTTCAGCAAACGATGCCTGGGAGAGACTGACTTCTTTATATAATCAGGCTGCAAACTCAGTACTTGATATCGGAGATGTACTTAAGCCTGTAAATACTGACATTGGTGAATACACTGTTGGGAAAGCTCTTGACGGATTGTTCTTAAAGGTCGGCGAAGAGGAGATCAAGATCAGACGGGATCCCTGGGCATGGGCTTCCGAGACTGTCGGTGAGATACTTACGAAGGTATTCGGAGAAAAGCACTAACTGGTTAATCCTTCAATAGTTTTTTTGCCAGGAATTTTCCTGTATAGGATTTTTTCTCATGAATGATCTCTTCAGGAATTCCTTCAAAAACAATCCTGCCACCCTCATTACCGCCTTCCGGCCCCAGATCAATGATCCAGTCAGCTGATTTAATTACTTCCATATTATGCTCAATGATCACAAGGCTATGGCCTTTTTCAATCAATGCATTAAAAGCATTAAGTAACCGGCGGATATCATGAAAATGAAGGCCGGTTGTGGGTTCATCGAAAATAAAAAGGGTCGGTTTCTGTGTCTGTTCCTTAACGAGATAAGAGGCCAGTTTTACTCTCTGGCTCTCTCCCCCGCTCAGAGTACTGGAAGTCTGACCCAGTTTGGCATAGCCTAAGCCGACATCAGCCAATGGTTTGAGCCTTTCCACAATTCTTTTTTCAGGACCGCTCTTTGTACCGCTGAAAAAATCCATTGCTTCATCCACACTTGTTTCCAGGAGATCATTAATACTTTTCCCCTTATATCTGACTTCAAGAATTTCATCCTTGAATCTTTTTCCTTTACATGTTTCGCAGACCAGGCTGATATCTGCCATAAACTGCATTTCAACCTTAATTATACCTTCACCCTGGCATTCTTCGCACCTGCCGCCATCAATGTTGAATGAAAAATGGGAAGGTTTATATCCATTTATCAGGGATGCCGGCTGGTCAGCATATAACTTGCGGATTTCATCATAAGCTTTCATATAAGTTACCGGATTGGACCTGGATGATTTCCCGATTGGATTCTGGTCGATCATTTCTGCATTTAACAGCAGATGAAGATCCCCGTCTACCATATCATGTGTTCCGGACCTTTCCCCTGCTCCATTATATCTTTTATTAAGTACAGGGTACAATATATTTTTCACCAGCGATGATTTGCCCGAACCGCTTACGCCTGTGACTACCGTTATTATGTTCAGAGGGAATTTTACATCAATGCCCTTCAGGTTGTTTTCACGTGCTCCTTTGATCATAATATAATTATTCCATTTGCGCCTCATCCGGGGAACAGGAATTTTTTCCTTACCTGTGAGATACTTCGCAGTAATGCTCTCGTCTGAGTTAATAATATCTTCAGGCTTCCCCTGGTAAACGATCCGTCCTCCATCGATCCCGGCAAGGGGGCCAATATCAATTATTTCATCAGCCGTCCGGATTATCTCCTCATCATGTTCAACCACAAGTACTGTATTGCCAAGTTTCTGCAAGTTTTTCAAAACATCAATAAGCATATGTGTATCCCTGGTATGCAATCCAATGCTGGGTTCATCAAGAATATACAATGATCCTACAAGATTGCTTCCAAGTGAGGCAGCAAGATTTATTCTCTGAGATTCACCGCCTGATAGCGTAGAAGAAAGTCTGTTCAGTGTCAGATAACCAAGCCCGACATTAACCAGGTACCCCAGCCTGTTTTTCAGCTCCAGTAGAATCCTTCCCGCAACTTCCTGTTCATGTTCATTAAGCTTTAGGCCAGAAATGAAGTCAAGAAGTTCAGCGACCGGCATAACTATCAGTTCCTGTATTGACTTTTTCCGGATCCTTACATATGAAGCTTCTTTTTTCAGTCGTGTCCCGTTGCACGTGGGGCATTCTGTTTTTCCCCTGTACCTTGACAGCATCACCCTGTACTGGATCTTATATTTTTTCTCTTCCAGATAAGCAAAAAATGCATTTATTCCTTTTAAATGCCTGTTCCCATTCCATAGTAGCTGCTTCTGTTCCGGAGATAAAAGATAATATGGCTTATGAACAGGGAAATCATAATTTTCCGCTGAATGGATAAGTCTTTCTTTCCATTTCTTCATTTTATCACCCTTCCAGCATACGACTGCATCTTCATAAACTGAAAGGCTTTTATTGGTTACTACCAGATCCTCATCAATCCCGATTATCTTTCCATAACCCTCACATAATGGACATGCACCTAAGGGATTATTAAAACTGAACATATGAACGTCAGGTTCTTCAAATTCAATTCCATCCGCTTCAAACCTGTCAGTAAATGAACAACCGGATTCACCTGGTTTATCCAGCATTTTGATAATACATTCTCCTTTCCCCAGTCCAAAAGCAGTCTGAACAGAATCTCCAATCCTTGCCAATGAATCTTCATCCAGTTTTACAATTACGCGGTCGATTACGATATTTGTTTTATCACTTACCTTTATAACCTTATTATCGGTTGCAAGTTTATCAGTTCTGTATATCTCTCCATTCAACTCTATCCTGGTAATGCCCTGTTTTAATAAAAATTCAAGCTCCTCAGTTACATTTCTGCCTGCATGAAAGGTATATGGGGAAAGTATCATTACCCTGGCTCCTTCCCCGAGGGAAATGATATAATTAACCACATCAGTCACTGTATGCTTTTTAACAGGTCTTCCGGATACCGGAGAATATGTTATCCCAATCCTTGCATACAGTAATTTGAGATAATCGTAAATTTCGGTGGAAGTTCCAACCGTGGACCTTGGGTTGCGGGTATTGACCTTCTGTTCAATTGCAATGGCAGGGGGAATTCCCTTAATAAACTCTACCTCAGGCTTGTTCATTCTGCCGAGGAATTGACGGGCATAAGCGGAAAGACTTTCAACATAACGTCTTTGCCCTTCAGCATAAAGGGTATCAAATGCAAGGGAAGATTTTCCTGATCCTGACAGGCCGGTAATTACTACAAGCTTGTTTCTGGGGATCTGTACATCAATGTTTTTAAGATTATGTACCCTCGCCCCTTTTATATATATATTTTTTTTTATAATTTTACCTTCTGATGGCATGAAAATTGTACAAAAAAAGTATTATTTGAAGCTATTCTTGAAACCCAAAAGTAATTAATTTTGTAAATAAATTATTTTTGAGTTCCAGGTATAATGTGTTGTCAAATTATTAAAACGGAGGATTGCCTATAGATAATTTCTACCAAATTCTAACTAAAGAAGGAGGTAGTATCCATGGTACAGAATAAGACGGATCAGGAGCTTGTCCAGAGTTTTCTGGGTGGTAACAGTACTAGTATCGAGACCCTGATTAACAGACACAAGAATAAGGTTTATACCTATATTATTCTTACAGTACGGAATCAGCATCTTGCTGAAGACATTTTTCAGGATACATTCATAAAAGTCATTAAATCCCTGCATGAAGGAAAATACCGGGATGATGGAAAATTTTTGTCCTGGGTTATCCGTATTGCGCATAATCTTATCATTGATCATTTCCGCAAAGAAAAACAGATCAACACTCTCACCAGAAAGGATTATGAAGCCGATATTTTTAACACACGAAAGTTTTCTGATGGGAATGTTGAGGAATTTATAATCAAGGAACAGATTACCAATGATGTCAGGGCATTGATAGATGAATTACCGGATGACCAGAAGCAGGTGATTTTACTGCGGCATTACGGGGGTCTGAGTTTCAAGGAAATCGCAGAACAGACAAATGTCAGTATAAACACCGCCCTGGGTCGGATGAGATATGCATTGATTAATCTGCGGAAAATTATCAAGGAAAAGAATATTATCCTGACCTCTAACTAATTGCGTTTTTTTTATAAGAATATAACTTAAAGTCAATACTTTTTTTTCTTTATAGGCGTTATATTGTCAAATTGATTGAGATTTTCATTTGCCTATGGTGAAAACTTCTACTTTCCTCTACATTTGTGACAATCTGGATGAAGAAAACGAAGAGTTGATAGACGTAAATGCCTTAATCCGCAAGGATGGAGGTGATTACAAAGATGTCTGGCAGTTTTTGGATAAAATTCTGATTGAAGCAGATCAAAAACTTGTCAGGGAGATTATCAACCAGACATGTCAGCGTTGAACATTCTCTGAACTGATGATTTTAAGAAAGCTGTTTGAGACTGAATCAAACAGCTTTTTTATTGCCTGAAAAATAAGTTAAATGCATGACAGGCCATAATGCCGGCAGTTTCACTTCTGTAAATAAAAGGGCCAAGACTTGCCTCGACAAAACCGATACTTGATACCATCTCAACTTCCTCCAGGGTAAAATCTCCTTCGGGGCCTATGAGTATTAGCACCGGGGATCTGCCTGACAGCTTTGCACTGATAAGAGGGAGATCTTTAATATTGCAATGTGTAATAATTTTTGATTTTGCATTACTCTCTGTAAATACATCCTTAAAATCACTGGCCGGATTTAATATGGGAATATATGCCCTCTGTGATTGCTTCATCGCCGAGATCAGAATGCGCTCCGCCCGTCTGGTATTAATTTTTACCCGCTCTGATCTTGAGCAAACCAGAGGAGTTATTTCATCTATACCTATCTCTGTTGCCTTTTCAAGGAACCATTCAAAGCGTTCCGAATTCTTTGTAGGAGCAATGGCAATATGCAGGTAATGATCTCTTTTCCTGTATTCTGGCATGGTTTCAATTATCCTGACCCTGGTTCTCTTTAAATCAGGATCCTGCAGAACTGCGCGGCATAAAGTACCTTTGCCATCAGCCAGGTACAGGATTTCACCCTTACTCAGCCTCAATACCCGGACACAATGCTTTGATTCCTCCTCAGGCAGTATAATTTCATGTCCGGTTATTTCAGGGCAGTAGAAAAAATTCATCTCTTATACTTCAATAATCATTCAATAATTTCGACATCACCTTCCAGAAATCCCCTCAGGAATATATCTTTTTTACGGCCAGTGGATACAATGAAGATGTAAGGTTCTTCATTGCGCTTTGTTTTTAACTGCCTTTGTTTTGTTTTAAGTTCACTGACTATAAGATTAAAGTTACGGTTTGAGGATAGAACATGCATTACCCCACGGGTATAACTAAAATAGTACCAAATATCACGGTCAAGTTGAAGGTAAACATCAAACAAATCCCCGCTCCGGCGCTTTGACAGCTCCATATACCCATCCACCATCTTGTGTATCTGTTGGCCGTTAATACTGCCAATACCAATTTTACCTGTTGACCGATATGATCTGGTATCCTGGTTCCAATCCAGGTCCACTTTTGTAAAGAAAAGCGTATGAATAAGTTCTTCCGGCACATTCTGGTATTCTCCATAAAGGCCAAGCTCTGCCTGAATAATCTCATTCCGGTTCTTCCCAATAATATCAGAAATCCGCTTATTATATTTCTCATCTGTCAGATCAAACGCTTCCAGTCCCGGAAGGCTGTCGATATCATGGGACATGACCTGGAATGCTTCGTCAGACATCAAAAAGTCCATACTGATCATCGTCCCTAAGGTTGTTTTCTCTGTTTGTATTTCATGCCTTACATCACCAAAAGAGGAAAGAACTGTCTGCCCTAACCTGATTCCAAGATCTATATCCCCTTCACCATATTCAATACATGTATTGGGATTCAGACTGAGCCAGTTGCCAGGTAATCCGGGGTCAGCCAGTTTTTCCTTACTTGAGACCCTGTATTCTTCACTTTGCTTGTCATAATACAGGAAACCATTAGCAGTAACAATAAACTTGTCACTGGGTAATTTTCTTGGATTGAAATATGCAGCATAAATGTGTGATGAATCCCGAGTAATAAAAATCCCTGAATACAGATAATTCATGTTTATATCCGATGGCTGGGCAGGGATGGGTATATAAATATCTGCCGGATTAATTTCAGTTTCAAATTTGATATAATTTATTGACAGACTCTCACATACGTGAAAAAGTTTTGCACCTCCGCTAAATGTAAGGAAAGGATTTTCAGCAAATAATTTTGCCTTACCCTGAAATCCATAATATTGACTTAAGGTGAAATTCTGGCTTTCGGGGATCGAACCTGTAGCTACGGTATTAACAGAATCATCTACCTGAATCTCATCAAAGAAAATTGATTGTTTTTCACCTGTTTCATCTATATAATCTGAATACCCTGTCCCTGAATATTTGAATTTACCAAGAATGTTAATGGTTGCGCTATAGATTGAATGCAATTTAGATTGACGGTTAAGGAGAATATTTGCATCCTCCAGCTTTGCTATATATCCATCCGGTTTTACACTTATTTCACCGTCTTTTGGATAGATATAGGCATCAGCCACTTTCAGAAAAGTAACATAAGATGCGCGAATAATATTCTTTTTGTAATCATACACAGCCCGGTTTGCAACAAAGCTCAGCGAGTCCTGGTCACGATCTATTGATATATATCTGGGGCCAATAAGTTCTTCCTCACCATCAAGTGTTTGAAATGTCCCGGGAGGTCCATCAGTCGCCGATTTAGTACCCATTTCCAGTTCAGTTTTATCCATATTCCAGACAAAAAGATCCAGTCTGCTTATATACTTATTCTCAGGGAATTCAACCAGAGAGAATTCCTCATTGGTCTGGAAAAGGCCTGAACGGCTTTCAAAGTCAACATGGGCATTAACATTGTCAGTTACAAGAGTGAAACCATCTGTATTAAGTGATTTTAACCTGAAATCTGCAGTATCTGAACTGAATGAATATACCTGATAATCGAATTTGTCTGAGACAAGCACTGAACTTGTCAGTTCCATTTTACCCGATCCTGAAAGTCCTGAGGATGTAAGCAGGAGATCACCATCAAGAAATGTGCTATCGTTAAGAATGCTGAATGGTTCGGTCCCTTTTGAAACCACCAGCTGATCCTGATATGGATAAAATGTTATATTATTATTTTTTGAATTTACCTGCGGGTAATTAACACCTGCAAGCTGTTTCTCTATCTCAAATTGCGTAAGTGTTGCAAACATTGAATCAGGATGAAACATAATGCTCTGTGATCTCCCCCATGCTGACAGGTATTCAAATTTCCCGGTACCTATCAATCCCTTATTGCTCATATTAAGGTACTCATAGTAAGTACCTTTACCCCCATACAGATCAAGTCCGGCGGAATCGGTTGCATACCTGAAGCCAAGAGACTGATCATCCTGTATGAGCAATGTCTGCTCAATATCAGGGAAAATCTTTGCGGATACAAAGTGTCCGTTCAGTTTTAGTCCGGTCTTGGAAAAATTATCAAGGCTGTCAAACTCAAATGGATATATCTCAAAATAAAAATCATCCTTGTTATAAACTCCATTCTGAATTTCAGGATCATCATAATATACAAATGAGTTTTCCCTGCTGGTAAAGACCGGATAGTTCGGATAATCATTGCGGCCGGATTTATTATCAGGTTTATCTATAATCAATTCTCCGGTCATATCCTCAATTCTGCTTGTTATGTTCAGTAAGGCAGCCCTGCCATATGAATCAATATCTTCTGACTTTACCTTAAGAGACAGGCTGTCAATATCCTGTAAATCAAGTCTGAAACTGTCGTAATTAAAAAAGAATTCTTCACCATGGAAGTTAAACAGACCTGCATTTATAACACCATCAAACTGAAAACTCCTGTTTCTTTTTAGGATAATTGTTGAATACCTTGGATAAATTCCGACATTCTGAGCATTGCTTAATCGGATAAGGGGTATCCCATTGATAGTGAGGTCGTAAGTTGTGAGATCCAGCCTGCCATTCTCAAGGGGTGACTGAGTTTCTGATACCAGGTTTATCACATCATAATCTATGTAATCAACGCTGGCATATACCCAGTCGTAAAGTTTTTGGCGTAATGTAACTATATCATCTTCAATATCGTAGATCAAGAATCCCAAATTGGACAATCGTTTCAGCATTTGCTGAACCTGGTTGTGCTGTGTCTTGATGTACTTCGCAAAATCGATACCCCTGAAAGAAATTGAAAACGCAACCTCTGAATATTTACGTAACAGGGTAAGCGGATTTTTTTCATCGATTCCCTGTAAACGCATATATGTTGCTGCATCGAAAAGATTATCAGACTGGAAGTTTGCCATGCTTGATGCGGCGCCTTCACGTCCTTTGAATAAAATATTATTCTCATCAAGTTTCCATCTTAACTGTTCAAAATTCATTTCAACCTTGTGATAGTTATTATAAAATGGGGACTGTGACTGAAAATCCTCAGTCCTGTTAAGTGAAATAATATTATCTTTCGAGGTATAGTTCATCGCCAGGTAGGGATGATATATCGAATCCTTCCCGATAGGAATTGTAACCTGCGTCCCCACCCCTGTGAGCCTGCCAGGCTGAAATGCAAAATATTCCGAAAAGGCAACCATTTTCAGGGAATCATCTTTAAAAAATTGAAGCCTGGCTTTCTGAAGCTTTGTTCCTGAGCCTACCAGAGTGGAGCCAAGCATATCCAATCCCCCCTGAAAATTCACATTTTTATAGATGTTATCAATCCTGTAATTAGTCTGATATGATTCGAATCTTGGATAATTTGATCTTTCAGGTGATACTACAGGCTCAACTTTATCTTCAAGCTTCCCGAGCATACTGAAATTCAGGTAAATCTTGTTGTAGAAACTGACTGAATCAGCAGTATAATCCGACAACCGCATATTAATACGGTAATTGCCAAGGTCACTGTAAACCTCACTACTGTTGTAGCCTGATCTCTCCCAGGTCACCCTGCCTCCTTTTCCATACCAGGTCTGGGTATAAGGTTCAAAAATACCTGATGTATTAAAAATCTGAATACTACCACGAACTGCTATACAGGTTAAGGTGACAGGTCTGAAAATAATCCTGACGGAATCCCTGAACTCAAAAAAGTATTCAGGCTGGGCAGCTTTCCATTTTGTTCCGGTTGATTGAAATATTATATTATTACGTATAAGGTTATTTGTGATATCCAGATAGTTTTCAATGTCAGTTACCTGCCTGTTCCTTGAATCGACAAGAAAATTTAGTCCCTCCTTCCAGGCCAGGTAACTACTTTCATCCAGGGAACTTTTAAGAAAAGCCTCCTGATTCAAAATAAACAGCATAAAATGGGGCTTGGGCCGGGCATTCTTCCTTATAAGCTTGTTTGAAAGAACTATTATTTCACTTTTTGCTGATGGCGAGATCAAACCACTGTCCCAGGCGGCAGTATAATTATCCATTATTATCTCTTCATTTTCGGATAAAACAGATCCCATGAATGCTATAAGCTCCCCGGTGTATTTTTCCGGCTCAGCTGAAAATAATGAGACCTGCTGAGATGACAAATACTGAAGGGAAGATAAAAAAAGAGCAACCAGCAAAATTCCTTTTTTCATGTTATTCTTTTTATGGGACAGATTTTATTATAGCCATAAAATCATTCGCATTAAGTGATGCCCCTCCAATCAGCCCCCCGTCAACATCAGGATTATTAAATAATTCTCCGGCATTTGAAGGCTTACAGCTGCCTCCATAAAGTATTGCTGTATCCTCTGCGGTCTGTTCATCGTATTGCTTTCTGATCAATTCGCGTATATATTTGTGCATTTCCTGTGCCTGTTCAGGTGTGGCATTAACGCCGGTTCCAATAGCCCAGACTGGTTCATATGCGATAATTATTTTGCTGAACTCAGCTTTATTAAATTTGAAAACAGTTTCAACAAGTTGCTTTTTCACGGTGTCAAAATGTATGCGCGATTCTCTTTCTGATAAGTGTTCACCGCAACAAAAAATTGGAATAAGATCCTGATCGATAGCCAGTTTTGTCTTCTTAAACAATGTTATATTATCTTCCTTGAAATAAGTCCGTCGCTCTGAATGGCCTATTATTACATATTGTGCTCCCGTTGATTTAATCATTTCAACTGAAATTTCACCGGTAAAAGCTCCTTTGAGCTCATAGGCACAATTTTGGGCTGACAAAAAAACTTTGGTCAGTTGTTTACTGATATCAGCAAGATGTATAAAAGGAGGAGCAACTATTACTACTGCTTTTGACGGATTTTTTTCTACCAGGGCGTTAACCTCCTTTGCCAGTTTAATTCCCTCGCTGAGAGTAGTATTCATTTTCCAGTTTCCGGCTACGATTTTTTTTCTCATAATAATAAATTATTAAAATTATTTTCTGTTTAAAAGTCAGAAGCATTATTAATTCTTATAATTGACGCAATTAATAATATAAATACTCCACTAAGAAGGATTATTGTCCTTTCATTTGTTCTCCTGGCCTGATCAAGTGAGAAGGCAAGCCAGTTTTTCGCCGAATCCATCAAAAGGGGATAATCATTGTGATGCCATTTGCCCAGGATGATTCCTTCCTTAACCAAAACAAGTCCGGGATTTGACCTTATTATGGTCTTGAGCGTTATTTCATCCGCAGTATAAAAATTAAAACCTAAATCAAATGCGGATCTTACTTCTTCGACATCATTTCCGGATGATGCTGTAAGGCAATAGAATGAACAATTATTTTCTGAACACAGAGCCGCCAGATTATTGGCTGTTTTTAATGCATCTTCATCAGCCCGGCGTATGTCATAAGAAATAAGCAGCATACTATAACCAGGATCATTTAGTAATAATTCGGTATGATCAAATCCGTTCTCATCAGTAACGCTAAAATCATGTATTGGAGGCTCATACCCTTTCTTAATAAGAATATGTTTACTATCTACAAATTTCCATGTTGAATCCTGCCAGGGGAAATTATCTTCAGTGAACTCCGTAACCTGGCCATCTTTTTCATAATAAAGATAGGTTTTATATTCATCAGTCTGAGCTCCTTCCGGGAAAACCATTTTTTCAGGGATATCAGTTCCAATACTATAAGGCCTGAAATCTAAAAGGGGCAGATGGCGAAGTGCATTGACCTGGAATGCTACGACTAACAGGGCAAATACGGAAAGATATATCCATTCTGTTATGGCCGGATAGGATGGGCTGATACTTTTTCTCAAAATAAAAATCAGAACGACGAAAGGAAGCAGTATTATATTCTTAAAAAAGGTTTGCCAGTTTGTCAAAATAATTGCATCTCCGAAACATCCGCAATCTGATACCGGGTTTGTCAGAGCAAGAATAAATGTAAGTATAGTGAAACAAATCATAAAGATCAGAAGAGCCCATGATGCGGTTTTATATCTGTAACCAAGCAGCATTGAAATCCCTATCAGGAATTCAACTGACGCCAGTATTATAGCCAGGGGCAAAGCGCTTGGCTCAAGAAACTGGATATGAAAAGCCGTAAAATAATCTGTGAACTTATATGTTGATCCGAGAGGATCAACCGCTTTAACAAATCCCGAAAAGATAAAAACTGCTCCGGTAATAATCCGACTGATACTGATTAATGCTTTCATTAGTCAATTTTGTTATTTAAATTAATAAAGAGTCCTAATTCCAAAACGACCTTAAATACCGAGATGTTTCTTAATCTTAACGAAAACATCTTCTGGAGCAAGTATTCCTTTTTGCTTATCACTGCAGTCAATCCTGATAAATCTTGTATCCTCTGCAGCCAGATCCATGTACACTTTCCAAACCTCTTTCTGAAATTCAAGGTTTTGTTCATGAATATCGGTCTGCCCGTTGAGATACTTCCTGTCATCACCCTTCCTGGGATCCTTTAGTTTTCTTTCAGTAAAATCAAACGGGACATCCAGGAAAATCTGCATATCGGGCCTGGGTATCCTGTAATATTCGTATTCCAGATCTAATATCCATCTTTTCAGTTCCGCTTTATCTTGAGGTTTTTGAATTTTGGCGCATTGAAAAGCGATATTGGAACTGACATACCTGTCAACTATAACATAATGCCCTTCGCTGAGCCATCCGTTAATAATATCTTTTGCATCATCCCTGTCGCCTGCATAGATCAGTGCAATCAGGTAAGGATTAACAGCTCCCAGTTTACCAAGGTCGCCCCTCAGGAACATAGAAATAAGGCCGCCAAATACGGGGGAATCAGTCCTGGGAAAATGGAGATACCTGTATGACATTTTTTTATTATCAAGATAATTCCGTAACAACCTTATCTGGGTAGATTTGCCAGAACCGTCAAGCCCTTCGATAACCACAAATTTCATGTACAGGTAATTTATTACTTTTGAAAAGACTAAATGAAATTAAATGTTCTTTAAAGATACATTTTTTTCAAAAAACCGAAGCCTGAATATTAGGGGCAAACTGCTGGATCTGTCTGTTCCTAAAGTAATGGGCATTCTGAATGTCACCCCTGATTCATTCTATGATGGTGGTAAATATGACACTGAGGATAAGATACTCAGAAAAGTTACCGGCATGGTTGAAGAAGGCGTTGACATTATTGATATTGGAGGAATGTCAACGCGTCCCGGATCTAAAGGTGTATCTGAGAAAGAAGAAATCAACAGAATAATTCCGGCCATTAAGATTATCCGCGCTCATTTTCCCGGAGCTATCCTTTCTGTTGATACTTACCGGGCTAATATCGCACGCAAAGCTGTAGAGGACTTTTCAGTGGAAATCATAAATGATATCTCAGGCGGTGGAATGGACAAAGGTATGTTTGAGACAATTGCGGATCTGCATGTGCCTTACATATTTATGCATATGAAAGGTTCTCCTCTTACGATGCAGTCTCAGACAGAGTATAATGACATCCTTACTGAGATTATTGATTATTTTTCCTCCAGGATTGCAAGGTTAAGATCACTGGGAGTGGCAGATATTATTATTGATCCGGGATTCGGATTTTCCAAAACAATTGAGCAGAATTTTTACCTGCTGAACCGGCTCGAAACTTTCCGGATATTCGAATTGCCAATAATGGCAGGCATTTCAAGAAAATCAATGATATACAGAACATTAAAAACTGATGCTTCAGGCAGTCTGAACGGAACTACAGTTCTGAATACTATAGCATTAAAGCAAGGCGCTGATATTTTGCGTGTCCATGATGTAAAAGAAGCTGTTCAGGCGGTGACTCTAATGGAGAATTTAAAGAAGCAGAGAATTTCAGGTTGATTTTGCTAAATTTGCAATATGACCGAACTTTTCATAAAGATCCGTATTCTGGATGTAATTGACATACTCCTTGTGGCATTTATAATGTATCAGGTATACCTGTTAATACGGGGAACTGCTGCAATGAATATTTTTATTGGCATTCTGTCAGTATACCTCCTCTGGATTATTGTGAAAGCATTAAATATGCAGCTGCTCGGAACTATACTGGGGCAGGTTATAGGTGTCGGAGTAATTGCACTAATTGTAGTATTTCAACAGGAGATCAGGCGATTCCTGATATTTATAGGTAACCGCTATCTGAAACGCAACCGGTTGTCTTTTGAAAAAGTATTTCCTGTAGTTTTTGGCGGTCAGCCCAATGTCAAAATAAAATCCATCATCAAGGCCTGCCTGAATATGTCCAAAACCAAAACAGGGGCGCTGATCGTTCTGGGCAGAAAGTCTGAATTATCAGTTTTTGCAGAAACCGGTGATATTCTGGATGCAAATACTTCCAGCCGTTTGCTTGAGAGTATTTTTTACAAAAATAGTCCTTTGCATGATGGGGCTGTTATTATTATAAATGACAGGATCGCCGCTGCCCGTTGCGTACTGCCGGTTTCAGAAAACCTGAACCTTCCTCCCAATTTTGGTCTTCGGCATAAAGCCGGACTCGGCATGTCTGAACAGACCGATTCGATAGTAATAATTGTTTCTGAAGAAACAGGATCGATCAGCCTTGCCGAGCATGGGAATATTTACTCGGATATGGATCTGAAGGATTTATCCAGGAAACTGGAACGCGAATATACTTAGTTATTTTCAGATAAGTGGTCCGGAAGAGATCAGCCTCCTTGTTTCTTCAGTATCGGCAAACGACTCAAAATTCTTAATGAATTTAAGAGCCAGTGATTTTGCAGCCTCATCCCATTCCTCAGGTTTCTTCCAGATATTTCTGGGATTCAGGATATTATTTGTTATGCCCGGTATATTCTTTGGGATCTTCAGGTTAAATACCGGGAGCAGTTCGTATTCAACCCTATCCAGTGTCCCGTTAAGTACAGCATCAATAATTTTCCTGGTATCTGGCAAATCAATGCGGTGACCGTTTTTGCCATATGCACCTCCAACCCAACCGGTGTTAACGAGCCATCCCTCTGCATGATACTTCTCCATTTTTACTTTCAGTTCATTGGCATAAATAATCGGATCAAGCAGCAGGAAAGCCGCTCCAAAGCATGCTGAGAAGGAAGGCAAAGGTTCGCAGATACCTCTTTCTGTTCCGGCTAATTTTGCTGTATATCCGCTTATAAAGTGATACCTTGTCTGATCAGGGGTTAGTTTTGCCACCGGGGGTAAGATCCCGAAAGCATCTGCCGTCAGGAAAATTACATTTTTTGCATGATCGCTTTTTGAAACCGGTTTGACAATATTTTCAATATGATATATCGGATAAGAAACCCGGGTGTTTTCTGTCCTGGAACCGTCACTGTAGTCTATTTTCCCTGTTTCCGGATCAAAAACCACATTCTCGAGTAATGCATCCCTGCGGATAGCCCTGTAAATATCAGGTTCTTTTGCTGGATTCATATTTATGCACTTTGCATAGCATCCGCCTTCAAAATTGAATATGCCGTCATCATCCCATCCATGCTCATCATCACCCACCAGTGCCCGGTTAGGATCCGCAGAAAGTGTAGTTTTGCCTGTACCTGACAGTCCGAAAAAAATAGCTGTTTTTCCGTCTTTGCCTACATTTGCAGAACAATGCATGGAAGCTATTCCCTTAAGCGGTAAAAAATAATTCATAACTGAGAAAATCCCTTTCTTCATCTCTCCGCCATACCATGTTCCACCAATACATGCCATCCGCTCACCAAGGTTGAAAACTACAAAAACTTCACTGTTCAGACCATGCTCTTTCCACTTTGGATCCGTGGCTTTTGCAGCATTCAGAATCACAAAATCCGGCTTAAATCTTTTTAATTCCTCTTCTGTTGGCCGTATGAACATATTCTTGATAAAATGAGCCTGCCATGCCACCTCCGTAATAAATCTGATATTTATCCTTGTGTTTTCATTTGCTCCGGCAAATCCATCCTGAATATATATTTTTTTACCTGATAATTGCCTGGCTGACAGATTCTTTAATTCATTCCAGACTTCTTCTGAAACAGGTTTATTATCTGAAGCCTTCCTCTGCTCGTTTTTCCACCAGACATTTTTTTCAGATGTCTTCTCTCTGACGATGAATTTATCTTTTGGTGACCGTCCTGTAAAAATTCCTGTATCGACTGCCACGGCTCCCGATTCAGTAACAAATCCCCTCTCAAAACCTGTCAGTAAAGGATTTGTTTCATGCCTGAACAATTCTTCATGGGATAGATTATGATAAATTTCTCTGATATCTACAATACCGTATTTAGCAATATCGTTGAGAATGTCTGATCTGGTCATTTATGAATTATTTAAATCCGGAAATCTATATTCAGCCTAAGCGGAGCTTACTTCTGGTCCTTGATAGCTGCCTGAGCTGCTGCCAGTCTGGCTATTGGCACCCTGTATGGTGAACAGCTTACATAATCCATTCCCACCCTGTGACAAAATTCAACAGATGACGGTTCGCCTCCGTGTTCACCGCAGATACCAACCTTAAGTTTAGGTCTTGTGGTTCTTCCTCTTTTTGTTCCCATATCAACGAGTTGTCCGACACCTTCCTGGTCAAGGATCTGGAAAGGATCGTATTTCAGGATTCCTTTATCAATATAAACTGGCAGGAATTTGCCTGAATCATCCCTTGAATATCCAAATGTCATCTGAGTCAGGTCATTTGTGCCAAATGAAAAGAATTCGGCTTTTTCAGCAATTTTATCAGCAACTAAAGCAGCCCTTGGTACTTCAATCATAGTACCAACAAGGTAATCGATTTTGTCTTTCCTTTCCTCAAATACTTTTTCAGCTGTCTGCCTGATTATCTCTTCCTGGATCTGAAATTCTTTAAGTGATCCTGTAAGAGGAACCATTATTTCAGGGATGGCTCTTATCCCTTTCTTTTTCAGATTAAGTGCAGCTTCAATAATAGCTCTGGCCTGCATCTCGGATATCTCGGGATAGGTATTGCCCAGCCGGCACCCCCTATGTCCCAGCATTGGGTTGAATTCATGGAGGTCCTCCACCTTGGCCTTTATCTGTTCCTTGGTAATACCCATTTCGACAGCCATTTCCTGCTGGTTTTCATCTTCATGGGGAACAAATTCATGCAATGGTGGATCCAGAAGGCGGACGGTAACCGGTAAATCATGCATAGCTTCGAAAATGCCTTCAAAATCCTCTCTCTGGATTGGAAGTAGTTCTTTCAATGCTTTTCTTCTGCCTGTTTCATCATCAGCCAGGATCATTTCTCTCATGGATATAATACGATCACCTTCGAAGAACATATGTTCCGTACGGCAAAGCCCGATCCCTTTTGCACCAAAATTTCTTGCAATACGTGCATCTTTTGGCGTATCTGCATTAGTCCTTACATACATACGGGTATGTTTGTCTGCGAGTTCCATAAGTTTTCCAAAATCCCCGCTAAGGTCAGGATCAACAGTAGCGATCTGTCCGTCATACACTTCTCCTGTTGTTCCGTTAAGGGAGATCCAGTCACCTTCCTTAACAGATTTTCCATCAACATTCATTAATCTGGTCTTATAATCAATCCTGATTGCACCTGCACCTGATACGCAGCATTTTCCCATTCCGCGCGCTACCACAGCTGCATGGGATGTCATGCCTCCCCTTGCTGTTAATATGCCCTGAGCGACATTCATTCCCCTGAGGTCTTCAGGTGAGGTTTCAATTCTTACCAGGACTACCTTTTTGCCTTTAGCGGCCCATTCTTCAGCATCATCCGCAAAAAATACAATCTGCCCTGTGGCGGCTCCCGGTGAAGCGGGTAAACCTTTTGCCAGTACTCTTGCTTTTTTGATTGCACCTTTATCAAAAACACGATGCAATAACTCATCCAGTTTATTTGGTTCGTTCCTGAGAATTGCAGTCTTTTCATCGATCTTGCCTTCTGTGAGCAGGTCCATGGAAGTCTTGACCATTGCAGCTCCGGTTCTTTTACCATTGCGGGTCTGCAGAAGCCATAATTTACCT
>Ga0105095_10000485_pt1 | contig 19255 bp, 14 predicted proteins | sample PPLLak2March2015_2_FD_79180 | JGI IMG/M metagenome (GOLD analysis project Ga0105095, IMG submission 79180) | Freshwater sediment microbial communities from Prairie Pothole Lake near Jamestown, North Dakota, USA - PPLs Lake P8 Core (3) Depth... | ecosystem: Environmental > Aquatic > Freshwater >...
CGAGATGTACTCCGGATCGAAGCTGTTGCGGCCGGCGCCGTACGGCGAGCGTGCGCCGACCAGCCCCGTCGCGAACTGGTCCAAGTTGGTCTTCCCCAGCGGAATCGCACCGGCATCGATCAGCCTCTGCACGACCGCCGCGCTGCGCCCGGGCGTATATGCGAACGCCGGGCATGCGGCCGTCGTAGGCGCGCCCGCCAGGTCGATGTTGTCCTTGATGGCGAACGGGACGCCGTAGAGCGGAAGGTGCTTCGGATCTCTCCCATCGAGCGCCCGTGCGTAGAGGAGCAACTGCTCCTTCGACAGGCAGTGAATCCAGACCCGATGCGTGTCCTCCGCTGCCAGCCGCGGCCACAGCTCTTCGATCAGCTCGGCGGGCGTGAGCCGCCCCGCGAGGTAGCGCTCTCGCAGGCTGGCTATGTCCAGGATCGCTGCACGCATCTCTCTCTACACCTTGAAGCCAGCACGGGCCGCCAAGACGCCAAGACGCCAAGAAAACCGAAACCAACGGCTGCGAGCGCTCGAGAGCCCAGCCGATACTCCTGTGCATGGTCTTCCCAGCGCATGCGCGGAGGGTCCAGCGATGAGAAGTTTCTTTTCTTGGCGTCTTGGCGTCTTGGCGGCCATCAATCAGGTTTTCCTTTGCGTCCTTTGCGTCCTTGGCGGTGAGAGCCTGAAGATCTAGGCTTCCTCGAGCACGACCAGATTCTGCCCCGACGCCACCTGCCCGCCCTCGCGGCAGAAGATCTGCAGCACCTTCCCCGCCACCGGCGCGTCGACGTTGATCTCCATCTTCATCGACTCCACGATCACCAGCGGTGCGCCCTTCTCCACCAGGTCGCCCACCCGGGCGGGAACCTTCCACACATTGCCTGCAACCGGAGTCGCTACGGCGCGGCCGTTGGGCGGCAGATCCAGTTCGCTATCCGGCGCCGCCTCGGCGACCGTTGCGTCGGACGCATACTCCGACTGGCCTGCCGCCCGCCAGCGCTCGCGCTCGGCCTCGAAGGCAGTCTGCTGGGTCGCCTTGAAGGCGGTGATAGAGGCCGCATTGTCACGCAGGAAGCGATTGTAGTCCTGCAGCCGGAACACCGTCTCCTCGACCCTCAAACGATAGCGACCAAGGGGAAACTCCTCCGGCCACCCACTTCCAGCCGGCCGGGCACAGGCGCGATGCGACGCAGGATGGGGTCACGCTGCATCGGTGCGTTAGGCACGCGCGCCGCCGACGGCGCTTCGAGCTCGCGCAGCGCCTGGTCGGCCGCGGCTTCGATTCGCGCGGCCCACTCGCGCCGCCGATGTGGGCCGCGCTGCCGGAGGCCGGGTGAGGCGCGTCCCCCCCGCTGACAGGCGCCGATCGGCTTAAACTCGAAGCCCTCGCCTTTTTAGGCGTTCTGCCCCTTGCACGCGTTGCCGGTCGACTTGCACGCCGATCGACCTTTGCACGCGTTGACCCCGAAGCACTTCGTCTTCACGTAGCTCGCCCCACCCTCGGCCGCCACGCTCTTGCCGGCCCCTGCGATGAACAACGTGGCCGCCGCGGCTGCGATGGCCATGCGAGGCCATCAGGCTGGGGTAACCAATTGCCACGCGCGTCTCGAGCCGTGGGGCGCAACCGCGCAGCTGATTGCGGCGCATGCAGGCACGCCCATCCGGCGGCGGCGCTCGAACGACTCCCTCCCTCGCACCGGTACAATCGACCGCGACCAGGCTGCGCGGTCCGAATGCCGCGATCTGTTCCACTGTCAAGGATGCGGCACGCGGCGGCCGTCGCGTATAGCCAGATTACCGGGACACCCTTGTGCAGCTGCACTTCAGAAGACTGACCCCGCTGTTGGGCGTCGGGCTGTTCGGCGTGGCGCTGATCGCGCTTCATCACGCGCTCGCAGGCCATCAGTACCGTGACATCGCCGCCCAGATCGAAAGCATCTCCGCTTCGAGGCTGATGCTGGCGGCTATGCTCACAGCTGTCGGCTACGGTGTGCTCACCGGGTACGACTTTCTCGGTCTGCGTTACGTAGGCAAACGCCTGCCGCCGGCGCGGGTTGCCGCGGCTTCGTTCGTGGCCTACGCATTCAGCAACAACATCGGCTTCGCGGCGCTCGCGGGCGGGTCGGTGCGCCTTCCCTTGTACTCCGGCTGGGGATTGTCGACGGTCGACGTCGCGAAGCTGGTCGGTTTCGCCGCGCTGACGTTCTGGATCGGATTTCTGGCGCTGGAGGGCATGGCGCTAGCGTTCGCGCCGCTGCCGGCATCCATGCCTTCTTTCCTGCATGGCGGCTGGGCTCGCGTCACGGGCGCCGCAATGCTGGCCTCAGTGACGGCATACCTGCTGACCGCCCTCTTGCGCCGGCAGCCGCTGACGATCCGCGGGCTGGAGATCGCGCCGCCGGGCCCCGCGACAGCGCTCACCCAGATTATGGTGTCCACACTCGACTGGGCGCTGGCCGGCGCCGCGTTGTATGTGCTGATGCCGGCGGAGCTGCACCTCTCGTATCCGAACTTCCTGGCGATCTTCCTCCTCGCCCAGGTCGTCGGACTGGTCAGTCACGTTCCCGGCGGGCTCGGGGTGTTCGAGTCGGTGGTTGTTCTGTTGCTCGGCGAGCATGCGCCGCCGCCCGCCGTTGTGGCAGCGTTGCTCGCATTCCGGCTGGTCTACTACCTGATACCGCTCGGGGTCGCAGCAGGCATCCTTGCAGTGCACGAACTGCTGGAGCGCAGGACCCATGTGGCTCGCGTCACGCACGCACTGGGCATGTGGACGACTGGCGTGTTGCCGTGGATGTTCGCGATCACGACCTTCACGGCCGGCGCGATCCTCCTGTTCTCCGGCGCGACGCCGGCAGAGGCGAGCCGTCTCGCCTGGCTGCGGCGGGTGATGCCGCTTTCCGTCCTCGAGTTCTCGCACCTGCTCGGCAGCCTTGCCGGCGCCGGCCTCCTGCTGCTGGCGTGGGGATTGCGGCGAAGGCTCGACGCGGCATACCTGCTGTCCCTGGCGTTACTGGCCGCCGGAGCGGTGTTCTCGCTGCTCAAAGGGCTGGACTACGAGGAAGCGACGTTTCTAGTGGTTGCCTTCGCGGCGTTGCTGCCGTGCCGCCGCCACTTCTATCGCAAGGCAGCACTTGCCAGTGACACCTTCAGCCCGAGCTGGATCGCCGCCATCGCATTGGCCGTCGTCGGCGCGCTGTGGCTCGGGTTGTTTGCACACAAGCATGTCGAGTACAGCGACGAGCTGTGGTGGCGATTCGCCTTCCGCGCCGACGCGCCGCGCACGCTGCGGGCAAGTGTGGCCGTGGTGAGTCTTTTCGTGCTGGTGGCGGCCTATCGGCTGCTGCGCCCGGCGCCGCCAGAGCCGTCGGCCCCAACGCAGCAGGACCTGATGAGGGCCAGAAGCGTCATCGTGGCCTCGTCCGACACTTCCGCGAACCTCGCGTTGCTCGGCGACAAGACCCTGCTGTTCAGCGACGCAGGCAACGCCTTCATCATGTATGCCGTCGAGCAACGCAGCTGGGTGGCGCTCGGCGACCCCGTCGGGGCGAAATCCGAGATCACCGAGCTGGCGTGGCGCTATCGCGAGCTGTGCGACCGCCACGACGGCTGGCCGGTGTTCTACGAGGTCGGCGCGCATCACCTGCCGCTGTATCTCGATCTGGGGCTGTCGTTGCTCAAGCTCGGCGAGGAGGCCAGGGTGCCTCTGGCAGATTTCGGGCTCGAGGGCAGCGCTCGCCGCAATCTGCGGCAGGGCGTGCGCAAGCTCGAACGCGAGGGCTGTAGCTTCGAATGGGTGGAAGCCCCGGCGCTCGCGGCATTGCTGCCAGATCTGCGCCAGGTTTCGGACGCCTGGCTGAGAAGCAAGAGCACCGCCGAGAAGCGATTTTCGCTGGGCTCTTTCGACGAGCGCTATCTTGCCAATTTTCCGATCGGTGTCGTGCTGCAACACGGCCGCATCATCGCGTTCGCGGATGTCTGGACCGCAGCCGACGGCGAGGAGATCTCGCCCGACCTGATGCGCTTCACCCCGGACGCGCCCAACGGCACCATGGACTACCTGTTCACCCAGTTGATGCTGGCAGGCAAGCAGCGGGGCTATCGCTGGTTCAACCTCGGCATGGCACCGCTGTCGGGGCTAGAGGACCGGACGCTCGCGCCGATCTGGGCAAAGATGGGGGCCTTCGTGTTCCGGCAAGGCGAGCACTTCTACAATTTTCAGGGACTACGGCACTACAAAGAGAAGTTCGGTCCGGACTGGAGCCCAAAGTACTTGGCCTCGCCCGGTGGGTTGGCTTTGCCGATCATCCTGGCCAACATCGCGACCCTCATCTCGGGTAGCCTGAAGGGCGTGTTCCTGCGGTGACGCGCTTCTTGCTCTCGGTGATCCTCCGGCTGCCGGGGGTCTACAACTCCCATACCGAGGCAGAAGCGAGCATCAAACAACTCGAGTGGTCGGGGTTCGATTTGAAGAAACTGTCTATCGTGGGCAAGGACTATCACACCGAAGAGCACGTTGTCGGCTACTACACCGCCAGTGACCGCATGAAGGCCCGAGGCGGTGCGCGCCTCCGTGCGCTCGGTGAACCTTCTCGGCCTCGGCAATACCGCGAGCTTCGAGTTTCACTTTTCGAACTGGATCCGGGAAACGGCGGGCGCGGCTTGCCGATCACACCGGAAATTGCGTGCATGGGCGGGGCATCCGTGCTCTGCCTCTACGGCGCCGACGAGCACGACTCGCCATGTCCGCGACTCGCGGGTGGCCATGTCAAGGCAGTCTCGCCCAGCGGCGGGCATCACTTCGGTGGCGATTACCCGGCACTGAAAGGCAGCAGTGCGGGATGTAGCCGTGAGTTGGCAATCCACCCGTGAGGCCATGCGCTGGCATGGGGGAGTCTCCCGATGAAAGAGCAAAACACCAAGGACACCTCGTGATGACCGCGCGCACCGATGGCGATGGGCAAGAGGTCGTACCGAGTGGAGGTGCCGGCTCTGGAACAAGGGAGGACCGCAGCGCACGTCGCGCGCTCCCCTGGTTCTCCTGGATCCTGGGATTGGCAATGCTCGCCACGGTCATCGTCGCTGCACTCCACTTCTCGGAGGAGCGAGAGCTCGTGCGTATCGCAGAGCGAGCCCAGCCATGGTGGTTGGCCATCGCAATCGTTCTACAAGCAGGAACCTATCTCGCGCAGGGGCAAATCTGGCGCGTGGTGACGCGGGCGGCCGGGCTCGCGTTGCCCTGGTCGGCGGCCTTCAAGCTCAGTCTCGCCAAGCTCTTCATCGACCAGGCTCTCCCCTCGGGCGGCATCAGCGGGACGGTAGTCTTCGCCCAGGCCCTCGAGCAACGCGGGCTTCCGCGCGCCGTCATCATGGCATCGGTGGTCGTCGACACCGTCTCGTACTATGGCGCCTACGTACTGGCCCTCGCTCTAGCGATGCTCATCATGATAGTTGGAGGCCACGCCAGCCCGCTTATCCTCGCGGCCGCCCTCTTCTTCGCGGTGTTCAGCGGCGTACTCACCGCAGCCGCCCTCGGCCTTTCAGGGCGAAAGAGCGCGGGACCCCGGTTGCTCAACCGCATTCCGCTGCTCAGGAACGTGCTTTCGCTTCTCGGCCAAGCAGACCCGACCCTCGCTCGTAGCCTCCCGCTCATCTTCAAGAGCAGTTTGTTCCAGCTAGCCATAGTGCTTCTCGACGCGTCGACTGTCTGGATCCTCATCCGCTCGCTCGGCGAGGTGGCGTCCGCAACGGGCGTGTTCGTGAGCTTCATGGTCTCCACCCTGCTTCGCACCATCAGCATCGTCCCAGGAGGACTGGGCATCTTCGAGGCGGGCTCGGTCGTAACGTTGAAGCTTGCGGGGGTTGCGGTCCCCGTGGCGCTCGCGGCGACGCTGCTATTCCGAGGGCTCAGCTTCTGGCTGCCGATGGTGCCGGGCGTCGCCTTCTCGCGCGCGGTAAGGAAGGCGGCATGACACAGCAAGCCCCAGCGGTGCGAACGCTGCTGCCACTGCCGAGCATGGGGGCATAAGGATCGACTGATGAATCACCCAAACACGACCGCCGCTTGGTGGACGACCCCGGTTGAGCGGCTTGCGCAGGAGATCGACGCCTCGGCAGCCGGGCTGAGCAATACTATTGAGCCCTGCAGAACCAGGTTGCCGACCTCCACACCACCCCGCCGGCTGCGCCGGCACCCCTGCTCGGAGAGGAGGGGAGTGTCTCCCCTCCTTGCCAAGGAGGAGTGGCGCCGAAGGCGACGGGGTGGTTGGCTTTGGACTACTACGGCTTGAGCGTAATGCATTTATGCAAGACTCAATAGATAGGGAGGCGGCCGCGCGCCTGGTACGCTACGAAGCGCCTGAGCGTGCTGCTGCGCACCGCGCTGGCGATGGGCAGTGGCGGCAAAACCCGGACTCGGCTGCGCAAGCCGAGTGGGTCGTGAGGAGATGCGCTGATGGCATTCGATCTGATTATCCGCAATGGGCTGGTCGTCGATGGGACCGGCGCACCCGCACGGCATGCCGACGTGGCGATCGCCGACGGAAGGATTGTCGAGATCGGGAGCGCGAGCGGCCTCGCAGATGCGTCGATCGACGCTGCCGACTGCGTGGTCGCACCCGGGTTCATCGATCCGCACACGCACTACGACGCACAGATCTGCTGGGACGGTGCACTGACCCCGTCCTCCTGGCACGGCGTCACCAGCGTCGTGCTGGGCAACTGTGGTGTCGGCATCGCCCCCTGCCGACCCGACACGCGCGAGATTGCCATGCGCGATCTGGTGAATGTCGAGGCGATCCCGTATGAGGTGCTGGAGCGCGGCATCACCTGGGACTGGGAGACCTTTCCCCAGTACCTGGACGCAGCGCAACGCCGTAAGCCCTCTCTGAACCTCGCTTTCCTCGCGCCGCTCACGCCGTTCCGGCATTACGTGATGGGCGAGGCGTCGATGGAGCGCGCGGCCACAGTCGACGAAACTGCACGCATCCGCGCCTTGCTTGCCGATGCCATGGACGCGGGGGCGTTCGGCTTTTCCAGCACCATTCTCAACCAGCACCTCGGTTTCCAGGGCAGGCCGCTGGCGTGCCGCATGGCGAGCCGCGCGGGGCTCAAGGCCTACGCGAACGTCCTCAAGGAAAAGGCCAAGGGTGCGATCGAGGTCGCCCTGACCCGCCAGATCGGCGTGCTGGAGGAAGACCAGTGCGAGATGCTCGACTTCCTGCTCGAAGAGAGCGGCCGGCCGGTGACCTTCATTGCATTGTTCGACCGCGACGATCTGCCGGAAGCGGTGCGCGAAACTCTGCGTCGGGCTGCGCCGATGATCGCGCGCGGGGCTCGCCCGCAAACCTCGCCGCTTCCGCTGACCCGCGAGATCGACATGCGCAGCCCGTTCTCGTTCGCCGCCTTCCCCTCCTGGCAGCGCGTCTTCGCGGACAAGGACAAGGAGGCGCAGCGGGCCGTCTACGGCGATCCTGCCTTCCGCGCCCAGTTCCGAGAGGAGCTGAAGAATCCGATGACGTTCGGCAACTGGGAGCGGATCACCCTGCACGAGGTCCGCTCGCCGGCGCTCAAGCGCTTCGAGGGATGCTCGGTGGCCGAGATCGCCGCCGCGGAAGGCAAGGACGGTGTCGATGCTTTTCTGGACCTCACGCTCGCCGACGATCTCGAGATCGAGCTCACCATGACCTCGTTCAACACCCGGATCGATCGAATGACCGAGCTGCTCAACAATCCCAGCGTGCTGATCGGACTGGGCGACGGCGGTGCGCACGTCGACATGCTGTGCGACGCGGGCTATCCGACCTATCTGCTCGGCACCTGGGTGCGCGAGCGTGGGGTCCTCACTCTGGAGCAGGCGGTGCGGCGCCTGACGTCCGATCCCGCCGACCTGTTCGGGATTCGCGATCGCGGACGTCTGCTCGAGGGGTTGGCAGCCGATGTCGCGGTATTCGATCCGGCCACCGTCGGCTCGTCGAACCGGGGCGAGCGACGCTATGACCTGCCGGGAGGGGGGAAGCGGATGGTGATGCCCTCCCGTGGCGTTCGCTACACCGTCGTAAACGGCGCCATCACGTATGCGGATGGTGCATTGACCGGCGCGGCGGCCGGGAGAGTGCTGCGCTCGTAGCCTCAGCCGGGGCAAAGGCCTCGCTTGCAGGAATGACGTTCGCCTAGAATCCCCTAACCTCGAAGGTCCACTTGCGTTTGCCGGAGCGCACCAGTCCCGTGGTGACTCGCGTGCCCGGCGGTCGCATTCCTTAAGTCTGAGATAAGTTTCGGCGCGTAAGGTGCGCTGCGCGGCCAGGCAATCTTGCCTGCCCGAACTCACAGACAGAGGAATGCAACATGAAGATCGCCCGCATTATCGCTCTCAGCACCCTGGCCGCGGCTGTCGCTGCCGGCAGTGCCTTCGCCGCTGAACCGTCCAAGTCGGCTCAGCCAGCCACACCGGCGCAGCCCGCAGCCGCGCAGACCCAGGCCGCCAAGCCGGAACAGCCTGCCACTCCGGCGCAGAGCAAAGAGCAGCAAAAGAAGAAACACGCCAAGAAGGAGGCGAAGAAAGAGCATCAGACCAACTGATCCTCTTGCCGTTCCACGCGCGGCCGCAGCGCCGCGCAGTTGGCGCCCGTGGCGCTCGGGAGCCGGGGCGAAGTGACGCGTTGCCGGCACCTCGTCGCTGCTATCCGGCTGTCGAAGTGGAGAACGGACGCGCGGAGTTCGCTCCGCGCGCCATTTTGTCGACACCTCGAGGTTGAACACCCGGCCGGCAAGGCCGGCTGGAGCAACCGGCGAGGTCTTGTGGATCCCGGAAAGGAGAACGCCGTGATGATCAGCAAAGTACTCGCTGCGACCCTGGTTGCCTCACTAAGCGTGCCCGTGGCGGCCACGGCCGCACAGCCATTCGGCCGCGACAGCGTCTACGCCTCGCGGGCAAGCGCTACCCGGGCCGCACCCGCTGCGACCCAAGTGACCCGCGCCGGTCGGGACAGCGTTTATGCGACCCAGCCGGTTGCCGGAAGGCGCAGCTTCAGCACAGCCCACAGCACGACCGTCCACTACGGGCGCGCCTGACTGTCCGCCGGCTGCCAAACGCGGCCGGCTTCAGAAGTCGAGCCGCCGCAGGCGGCTCGCCTCGTTCTTCGTCCGGCTCGTCCTTCTCACCCGCCCGCGACGCGTCAGTCCAGTGCGCGGGTTTTGCTATGCTCACGATCATGAAACTGCTGCTCGTGGAGGACGACCGCATGATCGGCGAAGCGGTCCGTCGGGGTTTGCGCCAGGAGGGCTTCACGCTCGACTGGGTTCAGGACGGCCGCGCCGCTGAGCTGGCTCTCGACTGCGGCCAGTACGCACTCGTCATACTCGATCTGGGCTTGCCCCGTCGCGACGGGCTGACCGTGCTCAAGGGCCTGCGCACCGCACGCAACCCGGTCCCGGTGCTGATCCTCACCGCTCGCGACAGCATCAGCGACCGCGTGACCGGGCTCGACGCCGGCGCCGACGATTATCTGATCAAACCGTTTGACCTGGACGAGCTCGCCGCCCGTATCCGTGCACTGCTCCGGCGCCACGCGGGCAGGCCGGAGCCGACCATCCAGTGGGGAGCCCTTGCCGTCAAGCCCGACACCCGCGAGGTCACGCTGCGCGGGCGCAGCGTTGCGTTATCCGCGCGGGAGTACGCGCTGTTGGCGGCGCTGTTGGAGCGGCCCGGGACAGCGCTGTCGCGCGCTCAGCTCGAGGAGCGGCTCTATGGCTGGGGCCAGGAGGTGGAGAGCAATGCGGTGGAGGTGCATATCCATAATCTGCGCCGCAAGCTTGGGCCCGATCTGATCCGGAACGTGCGCGGGGTTGGCTATCTGGTCGCCCTAGCCGCATGACCTCGGTTCGGCGGCAGCTGCTGCTGTGGCTTCTTGCGGCGGTGCTGCTGGCCGGCCTAGCAGCCTCGGGCGGTACGTTCCACCAGGCCCGGCAGGAGGCCGACCGCCTGTTCGACTATCACCTGCGCCAGCTTGCGCTGTCGCTCACCGACGCCCCATTCGAGGAGGCCGACATTCTCGGCACGCTCGACGAGGAGGCGGAGTTCGACTTCGTGATCCAGGTCTGGGATGCAGAGGGGGTTCGCCTATACTCCTCGCGCCCGCACACCCCCTTGCGTGAGCGCACGCAACCTGGGTATGGGATGGTGACGACTCAAGAGGGAGTGTGGCGCGTCTATACCGCGCAGGAGCGCGGCCTGATCGTACAGGTCGCACAGCCACGCAGGGTGCGCAACCGTCTGGCAGCAGGGCTCGCGCTGCGCACGCTCACGCCGTTGCTGCTGATGCTCCCAATACTGGGCGGCGTGATCTGGCTGATCGTCGGCCGCGGCCTCGGGCCCCTCGACCGGCTCTCCCGCGAGGTCGCCTCGCGCAACCCCGATGCGCTGACCCCCGTATCCGAGGCTGCGCTGCCAACTGAGCTGAAACCCCTCGGGCATGCGCTGAACGAGCTGCTGGCCCGTCTCGGTCTGGCAATGCAGACGCAGCGGGAGTTCGTCGCCGATGCGGCACACGAGCTGCGCACCCCGCTCACCGCCCTGCAGCTGCAAGTGCAGCTCGCGCGACGCGCACGCAGCGACGAAGAACGCCAAGCCGCTTTCGCGGACCTGGAAGCCGGTCTCAAGCGTGCAACCCATCTGGTGCAGCAGCTGCTCACGCTGGCTCGCCAGGAGCCGGAGGCGGCTGATGAGCCGCCCAGGACGGTAGACCTCGCCGCGCTGGCCGCGCAGGTGGTCGGGGAATACGCCCCGCTGGCGGGGACACGCGGGATCGATCTGGGCCTTGCTCACGCGGACGCCGTGAGCGTGTTCGGCCACGACGCCAGCCTGCGCGCATTGCTTGCGAACCTTGTCGATAATGCGGTTCGCTACACGCCGGGCGGTGGCCAAGTGGACGTTACGGTCCGGCATGACGGGGACCGTGCGGTGCTCGCCGTCCGTGACACCGGGCCCGGCGTTCCCGCAGAGGAGCGCGAGCGCGTATTCGACCGCTTCTACCGCCGCGAGGGCACCGGCGTCGACGGCAGCGGCCTGGGGCTGGCGATCGTCAAGGCCATCGCCGAACGGCACGGGGCGACGATCGCGCTCGAAGATGGGCCCGGCGGCAAGGGTCTGGTGGTCCGGATCAGCCTTCCAGCTATCCGGCCGTCCACGTAATGTAACCAGCTATCACACGAGCGACGCGCTGATAGCTGACGCATGGTCATCGTTGCCCTGAGTTGCTTCCTTCTCGTGGTGTTCGCCACCGTGCTGCATTACGAAGTGCTGCGCATGCTCTCCTTCGGTCTCCCTCGCCTTGGAGTGGCGACTCGGGCAAAGCTGCTGATCGTGATCTTCGCGGCCTTCATTGCCCACGCCTTGGAGATCCTCCTCTACGGTGCCGGCTACTTCGTGCTCTCGCATACCCCGGGTCTCGGCGCGCTGAGCAGCACCCCCCACTCGGTATTCTCGCTCTGCCTGTACTTCTCCGCGGAGACCTACACCTCGCTTGGTTTCGGTGACGTCGTCCCGACAGGGCCGTTGCGCGTTCTTGCGGGAACGGAAACACTCAACGGCCTTCTGCTGATCGGCTGGTCAGCCTCTTTCACCTACCTGTCCATGGAGAGGTTCTGGAATCGGGAGGGACATCGCCGATGACGCGAGCAATCCGGCTGTGCCGATCAACCGAGCGGGCACCCTCCCGGCCAGTGACGGAGACTCCCGACACATGCTGGCACGCATCGACCGTCTGCTGAGCAGGCTCTCCCGTGTGTGGATCCTCATGCTGTCGGTGGGCGGGATCGCCGTAGTCGGCCTGGCCGACTACCTCAGCGGCCTCGAGCTGTCCCTGTCCCTCTTCTACCTCGGCCCGGTGGCCTTGGCTGCCTGGTATGCGAGCAGGGGGGCCGGCGTAGCGATGTCGTTGCTCTCCAGTTGCATGTGGCTCGTCGCCGACCTGGGCGCCGGCCTTGCCTACAGCCATCCGGCAATCGCGGTCTGGGACACCATCGTGCGACTGGCCGTTCTGGCGATCACCGCAGCGCTGCTGAGTGCCTTGAGTGCGCGCTTGTCGCGGGAGCGCGTGCTCGCACGTACCGATGCGCTCACCGGTGTTCTGAACGCGCGCGCGTTCGCCGAGCAGCTTGCGTACAGCCTAGCGCTCTCCCAGCGCGACGGCGCGCCGCTCACCTTGGCCTATGTGGATCTCGATGACTTCAAGCGCATCAACGACCTTCACGGCCACACCCGGGGAGACCTCGTGCTGGAAACCGTGGGGCGCACGCTGCAAGAGGCGACGCGACGCACGGACGTCGCAGCGCGTGTCGGCGGCGACGAGTTCGCATTGATCCTGCCGGGTACCGACCCCGCCGGCGCCGAGAGCCTGATCCTGAAGTTCAGGGAGAGGCTGCGTGTCGCGCTCGACGCAGCAGGAATCGTTGCGACCTGCAGCATCGGCGCGGTCACGTTCGTCCAGCCGCCGCTACGCGCCGCGCATGCCCTGGAAGCAGCCGACCGCCTGATGTACCGGGTCAAGGAGCAGGGGAAGAACGCCGTCGCGTTCGATGTGGCATTCGCGCACGAAAAGCCGGCAGCCGCTCAGAGTCCAGTCCATCCTGCGTCTGGCACGTCTCCCGCCCCGGGGATCGCTCCGGGCGGGAAGCGCCCCGATGGACATGGCCGCTCAGCCCAAGTCAAGGGGTAGAAACAGGCGCGCGTCTTCGCGCTGCACCAACACCGCGATGTGCTTGCCTGATTTGGCGGTCAGCTCACGCAGCTGCTCGACGCTGCGGATCGGCGTGCCGTTGACCTGCAGGATCACGTCACCGGGCTGGATCCCCGCCCGCGCTGCCGGCCCCGCGACACTCTCGACCAGCAGCCCGCCTTCTTCGACGCCGGCCTGCTGCTGCTCTTCCGGATCCAAGGGCCGCACCGCCAGCCCCAACCGGCCTGTCTCCGCCTGACCGGTTGCGCTGCTGGCCACCCTGGTCTCCTTCAGCGTGCCCACAGCGACCTGGAGCTCCTTGTGCACGCCCCTGCGCACGATTTCGAGCTTGGCCGTGCCACCTGGCTTGCTGTCGGCTACAAGCGCGGGCAAATCGGAGGAATCGACAATGGGTTTGCCGTCCATCTTCACGATCACGTCTCCGGGCTCGATGCCCGCGTTGTCCGCCGGACTGCCCTTCTCCACCGCACTCACCAGCGCGCCCTCCGGCTTGCTCAGTCCGAACGAATCGGCCAGCGACTGATTGACCTCCTGGATGCTCACCCCGATTCGGCCACGCGTGACCTTGCCGTGCTCGACCAACTGCTGCTGGACCTTGGCCGCGACGTCGATCGGGATGGCGAAGCTCAAACCCTGGTAGCCGCCGGTGCCGCTGTAGATCTGCGAGTTGATCCCGATGACCTCACCCTGGAGGTTGAACAGCGGGCCGCCGGAGTTGCCCGGGTTGACCGCCACGTCGGTCTGGATGAACGGGACATAAGCTTCGCCAGGCAGGCTACGCCCTTTGGCCGAGACGATGCCCGCGGTCACCGTGTTCTCGAACCCGAATGGCGAGCCGATGGCCAGCACCCAGTCCCCCACCTTCGTGTCGGCCGGGTTGCCCACCCTCACGGTGGGCAGTCCATGGGCCTCGATCTTGATCACCGCCACGTCGCTATACGGATCCACGCCCAGCACTTTCGCCCGGAACTCGCGCTTGTCGGTGAGCTTGACGTCGACTTCCTGCGCGCCGTCCACCACGTGGGCGTTGGTCAGGATCACCCCCTCGGGGCTGACGATGAAGCCCGAGCCCTCTCCGTGCATGGGCATGGGCTGGCGCGGGATCGCCTGACCGAAGCGCTTGAAGAATTCGTAGAAGGGGTCGTTGGGGTCGAGCTGCGGAAGTTGCGGCGCGGCCTCGGTCTTGACCTCCTGCGTGACGCTTATGTTGACCACCGCCGGGCCGTACTTCTCGACGATCCAGTTGAAGCCGGGCAACTGCGCGCCGGCGGCGGCCGCCGGTGCCACCGCGCCGCTGGCCGCTGCCGGGGCCAATGCGCCCCTCTGCCCCGAGCTCAACGACAGTCCGGAGGTTGCGAACCCGGCTCCGAGCACCGCCACCAATCCCGCGGCCACCAGGACGCGCACTAGAACTTTCTGTTTCATGACGCAAGGCTCCTTCGAGCTCGAAAAACGCTGGTTCCCGCACCGGCCTGGGTCAGACTGCCGGTGTGCGCTCTATTCGTAGCCTCCAGGGTAGTCGCAGGTGCTTAAACCAGGCTTAAGGCGCCCATCGATACGCAAGCAGGGTCGTCGGCACCCGACTGGACGTGGCGTTGTGTTCGAAGCGGGACTGGGTCGACGGTTCCGCGCGACGCGGCCGTCACGCCGATTCTCTCCAATACTTCTCCAGCCGCTTGAACGATATCGGATACGGTGTCTTCAGCTGCTGCGCCCACAGCGAAACGCGCAGCTCTTCCAGCATCCAGCGGAACTCCTCCAGCTTCGGGTCGAACACGCCGCGCGCACGGTCGGCCTTCAGCCGGCCTTCGTAGGCCTGCCACCATTGCTGGAGCTGCTGCATCCACTGGGCATCCTTGGCGGGGTTGATGCTGAACTTGTCGAGCCGCAGCTGCATGGCCTTGAGATAGCGCGGATACTGCTGGAGCCGGGGAAGAGGCTTCGCAACCAGGAACCCGGGTGGCATGAGGAACTTGAGCTGGTTGCGGATGTCGGTCATGGCCCGCTGCCACACCGGCACACCCTGCTGATTGATACGCGGTCGGATCGCCTGGTACTCGGCGAGGATCTCCCCGAGCACCCGGCAGACTTCGCTCGCCACGTCGGCCAGCCGGGTCTTGGCCTTTACCACGCGCGCGTGGAACGCGTTCGCGTCGCGGATCCGCTCGGCTTCGACGAAGAAGGCGCGGTCGCAGACTGCTTCCGTCAGCTCCTGCCGGAGGCGGTCGGACACTGCGCCCTTCTCCTGCCCGCGCCCGCCCTCCAGCTCGAGCAACAGCGAGTAACGCAGCGCCAGGTCCTGGAAGCCCGGCAGGCTGCGGGCGATATGCTTCACCTGCTCCGGCGCGGCGAGCTGAAACAGCCGGCGCAGGCCCCTGTGCGTCGCGACCTCCGCGTCGTGCTCGGTATCCAGCAACGTCAAGCTCACACTGTCGCCGTCGTCCACCAATGCGGGATAGCCGATCAGCGTCTGGTCGCCACGGGTGAACTCCACCTGGTCGGGAATTTCACCGAAGTCCCAGCTGGTGAGGCCCTTGCGCTCGAACCTGGTCCTGGCGCTTTCGCTGAACTGGCGCCGCGCTTTTACGCCGAGCTGTGCACGCAGCGCGGGTAGATCGCGTCCCATCGCCAGCTCGCGCCCGTCGTCGTCCACCACTCTGAAATTCATCAACAGGAACGGGGGTAAGTCGGCGAGGTCCCAGGCATCCAGCGGCACCTCGACGCTCGTCTTGCGCTTGATGGCCTCCGAGAGGGCAGAAAGCAGTGGCCCCTCTCCCGGCTCGAGCACCTCCATCACGGCCGTCACGTACTGCGGCACCGGCACGAAGTTCCGCCGCAGGTTCTTCGGCAGCCCCTTGATCAGATGCGTCACCTTGTCGCGCAGCAGCCCCGGCACCAACCAGTCGCAGCGGCGCTCGTCGAGCTGATTGAGCAGATGCAGCGGCACAATGATCGTGACACCGTCCAGCGCGTGGCCGGGCTCGAACTTGTAACTGAGCGCGTAGACCACGCCGCCGAGCTCGATCGCCTCGGGGAAACGCTGCTCGGTGATTTCCTCCGCAGCATGCCGCATGAGCTGGTCGCGAGTCAGGAACAGCAGCTTCGGGTTGGTGCGCTCGGCCTCACGCCGCCAGCGCTCGAACTGCTGGGCGCTCCAGATATCCGCAGGGACGATGGCGTCGAAGAATGCGAACACCTTGTCGTCGTCGACCAGCACGTCGTGGCGGCGGGACTTGTGCTCGAGCTCCTCGATCTCGTGCTTGAGCTCGCGGTTGTGGCGCAGGAAAGCGCCTTGCGTCGCGAGCTGCCCGTGCACGAGTCCCGCTCGGATGAACAGCTCGCGGGCGGCCTGCGGATCCACCGGGCCGTAAGGCACGCGCCGCCGAGACACCACCACCAGACCGTAGAGCGTCACCCGCTCGAAGGCGTAGGCCTGACCGCCGGCCTTCTCCCAGTGCGGGTCGTGCCAGGTCCTCTTCGTCAAGTGCGCGCCGACCCGCTCGAGCCACTGCGGATCGATGCCTGCACAGGCACGTGCATACAGCCGGGTGGTCTCCGTCAGCTCCGCGGCCATCAACCAGGGCGGACCCTTCTTCTTCAACGGCGAGCCGGGGAAGATGGCGAACTTGATGCCGCGTGCACCCAGATATACGCCCGGCTCGTCGGACTTGGAGCCGATGTTGCCGAGCAGCCCGCTCAGCAGCGCCCGGTGGAGCTGGTCGTAGCTCGCCGGCGTCTCGTTGCAGCGCCACCCCGCCTCGGCGGTCTGGGCGTGGAGCTGGCCGTGCAGATCGCGCCATTCGCGCAGGCGCACATAGGACAGGAAAGTCTCCCGGCAGAGTTGTGCCAGCTTGCGCCCGGACTTCTTGTGCTTAAGCGCCTCGTCGAAGAAAGACCACAGCTTGAGCAGACCGAGGAACTCGGAGCGCTCGTCGGCGAATTGCGCGTGGGCCTGGTCGGCCGCGTCCGCCTTCTCCATGGGGCGCTCGCGCGGGTCTTGAATCGCCAGACCCGCGGCAATGATCAGCACCTCGGTAAGGCAGTTCTCTTCGCGCGCGGCGACGATCATGCGCGCCAGGCTCGGGTCGATGGGGAGCTCCGCGAGCTTCGCACCGATGGGCGTGAGCCGGCGCTGCTCGTCCACTGCGCCCAGCTCCTGCAGCAGCGCATAGCCGTCCGCGATGGCGCGCGAAGACGGCGGCTCGACGAAGGGGAACTCCTCCACGTCACCGAGCTTGAGCGCGAGCATGCGCAGAATCACCGACGCCAGCGAGGAGCGCAGGATCTCGGGATCGGTGAAGGCGGAGCGGGACTGGTAGTCCTCCTCGCTGTAGAGTCGCACGCACACCCCGCTCATCACCCGCCCGCAGCGGCCTGCGCGCTGATCGGCCGAGGCACGCGAGATCTTCTCGACCTGCAGCATCTCCACCTTGTTGCGGTAGCTGTAGCGGTTCACCCGCGCGAAACCCGGGTCGATCACGTACTTGATCCCCGGCACCGTAAGAGAGGTCTCCGCGACATTGGTGGCAAGCACGATGCGGCGATGCCCGGTGGGCTGGAACACCCGTTCCTGCTCTTCCACCGACAGGCGCGCGAAGAGCGGCAGGATCTCCGTTCCCTGAGGGTGATGCTTGCGCAACACCTCGGCAGTTTCACGGATCTCACGCTCGCCCGGCAAGAACACCAGCACATCGCCGCTCACCGACAGGCGAGAGACCTCGTCCACCGCGTCGGCGATGGCCTCGGGCAGGTCGATCTCTTTCTCGTCTTCGTCCTGTGCTTCGATGGGGCGGTAGCGGACCTCCACCGGGTAGAGCCGGCCGGAGACCTCGATCACCGGTGCGTTGCCGAAATGCTCGGAGAAGCGCTGGGCGTCGATGGTCGCCGAGGTGATGATGAGCTTGAGCTCGGGCCGCTTGGGCAGCAGACGCTTGACGTAGCCGAGCAGAAAGTCGATGTTCAGGCTGCGCTCGTGCGCCTCGTCGATGATGATCGTGTCGTAGGCGTTGAGAAAGCGGTCGGTCTGCGTCTCCGCCAGGAGGATGCCGTCGGTCATCACGCGCACGAAGTTGTCCTCGCTCACCCGATCGCTGAAGCGCACGCGGTAGCCGATGTGTTGTCCGAGCGGGCTGCGCAGCTCCTGTGCGATGCGGGCGGCCACGGTGCGGGCGGCAATGCGGCGCGGCTGGGTGTGCGCGATCATGCCGGCCACACCGCGCGCGAGCTCCAGGCAGATCTTGGGCAGCTGGGTGGTCTTGCCCGATCCGGTCTCGCCGCAAACGATCACGACCTGGTGCGCAGCGACCGCCCGGGCGATCTCATCCCTGCGCTCGCTGACCGGAAGCTCCTCCGGGTAGGAAAGCCGTGGCAGCGCTGCGAGGCGCGCGTGGCGGCGGCCTGCAGACGACTCGATCTGCGCTGCCAGCGATGCGAGCGCGGCCGGGTCGGCACGGCCCTGACGCGCGGCATCCTGCAGGCGCGACAGCGACATGCGCAGCCGATGCCGCTCGCGCAGCATGGTTTCGCCGAGCTGGCTTTGCAGGTGCCGGAGGTCGGGAGCGGGAGCCTGAACTGCGTGCGGCTCGGGTGTGGATTCCACTGGGACGGCGGATGGCCGCGCGATCGCGGCCGGGTCAACAAAGGCTGATTTTACCGCAGCCTTGCCCCGGCATGGACTTCGGGAGAGACTGTGAGCATGCTGAACTACCGGCCCGCCAGCCCGACAGACCTGAAGCGCGTACAGGCACTCCTGGGGGCCTGTGCGCTGCCGACGGAGGACCTCACCCCTGAGATGCTGGCGGGTTTTCTGGTCGCGGACGAGGCCGGGAAAGTGGTCGGCTGCGTCGGGCTCGAACGGATCGCCGACGGGGCTCTGCTGCGCTCGCTGGCGGTCGAGCCTGCTCATCGCGGCCGCGGAATTGCGGCAAGGCTGTGCGACGAGGCGGAAGAACGGGCCAGGGCTGCGCGGATCCCGGCGCTCTACCTGCTCACCACGACCGCGGCGGACTACTTCGCCGCACGCGGGTTCGAGCGCGTAGCGCGGGACACCCTGCCACCGTCAGTACAGGCAACGGCGCAGTTCCGCGACCTGTGCCCTGCTACCGCGGTGGCGATGAAGAAGGTCATAGGCCTCAGGCACTAGCTAGTGCTGCGACACACTAATTCCACCTCTCACCACGAAGCCTGCCCCGGACTCCGATCCGGGGCACGAAGACACGAAGAAAACCGGCACGAGGGGCTATGAGGGCTTCCGGCGCTCGTGCTTGTCACGCCTTGGCCAGGTCGGTCTCGAGCGATTCCAGGGTCATGCCCCAGCGCTCCAGAATGTAGCCGAATACGGCCAACTCGGTATCGTGGAGCTTGCCGTCGGCATTGGCGATGTTGAGAATCAGGCCGGCGGTGCGGACCCGCTTCTGACGGTCGTCCACCAGATCGATGATCTCGTCTATGCGGGCCTTGTCCACCAGCCGGATGCGCCCGTCCTTGTTGCCGCTCGTCATCAGCTGTGCGCAGTAGTCCTGCACGACCCG
>Ga0105095_10000486_pt1 | contig 19229 bp, 18 predicted proteins | sample PPLLak2March2015_2_FD_79180 | JGI IMG/M metagenome (GOLD analysis project Ga0105095, IMG submission 79180) | Freshwater sediment microbial communities from Prairie Pothole Lake near Jamestown, North Dakota, USA - PPLs Lake P8 Core (3) Depth... | ecosystem: Environmental > Aquatic > Freshwater >...
CCAATCCGGCTTCACCAGGAGCATCTGCACGTCCCCGAGGTAGCGCTCGGCGAACCCGCCCTCGCAGTAGCCGAGATAGAAATCCCACATGCGGACGAAGCGCTCGGAAAATCCCAGGGCCTCGACGGCCTCGGCGTTCGCAGTGAACCGCTCCCGCCATTTCCGGATGGTCTCGACGTAGTGGCGGGTGATATCCTCGAGGTGGAAGAGCCTCAAATCGCTCGCGCTGGTGAGCGCAGAGACGAGCGCGGTCACCGAAGGGATGCAGGCGCCGGGAAAGATGTATCGTTTGATGAAATCGTAGTCCTTCCGATGCCGATCGAAATCCTGGTCGGCGATGGTGATCGACTGGAGAAGCATCGCTCCCTCCGGCCTCAGGAGCTCGCTCGATCGCGAGAAGAACTCGTCGAACCGCTCGCAGCCCACGGCCTCGATCATCTCGATCGAGACCAGCTTGTCGTAGACTCCCTCGAGATCCCGATAGTCCCTCAACAGGACCTCGACCCGCTCGGACAGTCCCGCCTCCCGGACCCGATCGGTCGCGAGGCGATGCTGCTCGCGGGAGATCGTCGTCGTGGTGACGCGGCAGCCGTACCGGCGCGCCGCGTGGAGGGCGAAGCCGCCCCACCCCGTTCCGATCTCGAGCACCTGGTCCCCGGGCGAGAGCGCGAGCTTCCGGCAGACGAGGTCGAATTTGGCCTCGGAAGCTTCCGCCATCGACGCGTCCTCCCGCTCGAATATGCCGCAGGAGTACGCGAGAGTCTCGTCGAGGAAGAGCCGGTAGAGGTCGTTTCCCAGGTCGTAGTGGGCCGCGATGTTTCTCCGGCTTCCGCTGCGGGAATTCCGCCGGAGGAAATGGGAAACGGCGCGAAACGGGCGCGCGAGCCGCGCGAGTCCCCCTTCGAGACCATAGTGAGCGTCGTGGCTCAGCGAGAAGATCCGAACGAGAGACGGGAGATCGTCGGTCCTCCAGTGCCCGTCCATGTAGGCCTCGGCCGCGCCGAGGGTGCCGCCGAGAAGGATGGCCCGATAAGCGAGAGGGCTCACGACCTCGATCGTCGCTCGAAGGCCGTCCCTCGGATCCCCGAGCTCGAGGACGTCGCCGTTCTCGACGAGCCGGACTCTTCCCCGGCGGAGACACCGGAGAGACCGGTGCACGGCACGGCGCGCCATCGAATCGAGGAGATTCGATTCGACTTCTCTCGAGAAAGGCTCTTTCAGGCGGGATGCGGATATCGAGGACACTGTTTCCACCGGAGCTTGAGCGCCTGCCAGTAGATCCGGGAAATGACCTGGAGGGTCATTGCCGGATAGGTGACGAGACGACGGTTCATGGAGAAGCCGGTCATCGGCTCCCTCTTCAGGGTCAACGTGGCGTCGAAAACCTTCTTCCCGGCCTCGAGGTTCTCCATGTGCACGACGAGACTCTCCCCGGGGACGGAGAACGACCAGCGGTAGTCGATGTCCATACCCATGTAGGGCGAGACGTGGAACGCCTTCTTGAGCTCGAAGCGCTTCACCGGGCCGTCCGCGGCCTCTCGAAGGACGTAAGGGTGCTGCTCTCCCCACGGAGTGTTGTTGACTTCCGCGACGATGGCGGTGACGTCCCGTTCCTCGCGATCGAAGCAGTAGTAGAAAGAGACCGGGTTGAAGCCGTAGCCGAGGTAGCGGAGGTGCGTGAGGAGGCGGATTGGACCCTCCGGGTAGAATCCGGTTTCCTTCGCCACCAGCTCCCGCACGGAGAGGTCGAGAGGCTGGTCCTCGGGGCCCAGGTGGTCGCGCCGGCGAAACCGGGCGAGCGCCGGACGTCGGGCCGACCACAGCCACTTCCCGTCGAAGACACCCGGGAGCTCGTCGAGGTCGAGATAGAGCAGGAAGAGCGGGTAGTCGAACTCGTTGACCACGGGCGCGGAGCGCCGGTGCCGGACGCGTCCTTCGTAGATGCAGCTCTTCATCCGAGCCCGACTCCGAGGGGTTTCACCGCCTGAAGCGCGCTCTGGACTCCGTCCTCGTGAAATCCATAGCCCCAATACGCGCCGCAGTACGAAGTTCGATTCTTCCCGCTGATCTCGGCGAAACGCTTCTGCGCTCGAAGGCTCGCGAGAGTGTGAATGGGGTGGTGGAACTCCACGGCCTCGAGGATCGCATCCGGTCGGATGCGATCGCGGCGGTTCAGGGTCACGCAGAGAGGAGGCGCCTCCGCCAGGTTCTGAAGCCGGTTCGAGTAGTAGGTGACCTCCGCCAGCGACCTCGGCTCGGCGGGAACGACGTAGTTCCAGCTCGCCCAGACGCGGCGCCGCCGCGGAAGAAGCCGGCTGTCGGTATGGAGGACGGTATCGTTCGGCTGATAGGTGATGGCGCCGAGAGTCTCTCGCTCCACGGGGCTCGGGTCTCTGAGCATCGCCAGCGCCTGATCTCCGTGCGCGGCCAACACCACGTGGTCGAAGGACTCGGTTCCTCCATCCGTCGAGATCTCGACGTGGGTGGGATGGCGCCGTACGCCGCGGACGGGAGTCGCGAGCCTGGCCCTTTCCGCGAAGGGGCGAACGATGCGCTCGAGGTAGGTCCTCGAGCCTCCCTGGATCGTCCGCCAGCGCAGGGATCCGTTCGTGTCGAGAAAGCCGTGGTTGGCGAAGAACCGGACGAGGGTGCTCGCGGGAAAGCTCCCCATGTTCCCGGGCGCCGCGGACCAGATTGCCGACCCCATGGGAACGAGGTAGTGCTCCCAGAAGCGCCTCGAGTAGCCGGAGTCCCGCACGTACTCCTCGAGAGTCGGCCCCCCTCCATTTTCGTTATCGAGAAGCTCCGGCGCGCGGCGTTGAAACCGGACGACGTCGAGGAGCATCCTGTGGAACGAAGGAGAGAGCAGGTTCCGGCGCTGCGCGAAGAGCGTATCGAGCGAGGTCGATCGATACTCGAGCCCGGTCTTCTCGCAACGCACCGAGAAGCTCATCTCGCTCTCCTGGGAGGAGACGCCGAGCTCCCCGAGCAGGCGCGCGAACCCCGGGTAGTTCTTCTCGTTGAAGACGATGAACCCGATGTCCACGCCGATCTCGCCTCTCTCCGTTGCGACCGGCACGGTGTAGGTATGACCGCCGAGTCTCGGCGCCGCTTCGAAGAGGGTCACTTCGTACCGCTTCGAGAGCAGGTACGCCGCAGTGAGCCCGGAAATCCCTCCACCGATCACCCCAACCTTCACCAGGATAATTTAGACACGAAATTAGACATTGTCAATCTTTTGATATAGATTATTTAGAGATGCTAGAGACCTGGTTGGAAGGCTGGGCACTCGTCGCGCTGGGGTTCCTCCTTCTTTATGGAGTCGAGCTCCGGCGAAACGACGCGACCCTCGTCGACGCGGGCTGGGCGGCGAGCCTTGGCGGTCTCGCCCTCTACTTCTCCTTTCGGGGACCGGGCCTTTTCGAGCGCCGGATTCTGATGGCGGTGCTGGTCTGCGCCTGGGCCGCCCGGCTGACGCTGCACATCGTTCGCCGGCACCGCGGGAACGGGGAGGACTCACGATACCGGCGGCTGAGGGAGCGGTACGGGGATCGGGCCCACCGCTTCTTCTTATCTTTCTACCAGGCACAGGGCCTCCTCGCCGCAGTGCTCTCGATCCCGTTTCTTCTGATTGCCTTCGACCCGTCGCCGGGATTTCACGCGGTCGAGGTCGGGGGCATGGTCCTGGTTCTCGTCGGCGTTACGGGTGAGGCGATAGCCGACCGGCAGCTCGCCCGCCATCGGGCCGATCCGGCGAATCGAGGCAAGACCTTCCGCAGCGGCCTCTGGCGCTATTCGCGGCATCCCAACTATTTCTTCGAGTGGCTGGTCTGGTGCGGTTTCGGCATCGGTGCCCTGTCCGCCCCGATGGGCGCGGCCGCGCTCCTGAGCCCGCTTCTCATGCTCGTCTCGATCGCGAAAGTCACGGGAATCCCTCCCACCGAGGAGAGCGCGCTCCAGAGCCGCGGCGAGGACTACCGGCGGTATCAGAGAACCACCAGCGCGTTCGTGCCGTGGTTTCCGGGAAAGGATTCGGCCTGATGTGGAACCTCGCGTTCGAGCTTCTGGATCGGAACCTCCTTCCCGATGCCGCCATCCGCAGCGGCATCCGCCGCATCGCCCGAAGCCGCCTCAGACAACAGGAGACGGGTGGAGTCGAGGGCCAGGAGGAGAGGCTTCGCCACCTCCTCGACTCCCTTCGACGAAGCCCGATCGCGGTCGAGACCGCCAAAGCGAACGAGCAGCATTACGAGCTCCCTCCCGACTTCTTCCGGCTGGTTCTGGGAAAGAGGCTCAAGTACAGCTCCTGCTACTGGCCCGAAGGCGTCTCGAGCCTCGATGACGCGGAAGAGGCGATGCTGCGGCTCTATGAGACGCGCGCGGAGGTCGAGGACGGCGCTTCGATTCTCGATCTCGGCTGCGGATGGGGGTCGCTCTCGCTCTGGATCGCGGAGCGCTACCCTCGATGCTCCATCCTCGCGGTCTCGAACTCGGCGCCCCAGCGGCGGTTCATCGAGGCGGAGGCCCGGAGACGCGGGCTCTCGAACCTCGAAGTCGTCACCTGCGACGTGAATCGGTTCGAGTGCGAGATGCGGTTCGACCGGGTGTTCTCGATCGAGATGTTCGAGCACATGAAGAACTACGAGGTACTTTTGCAGAGGATCTCGCGGTGGCTCCGGCCCGAGGGGAAGTTGTTCGTGCACGTCTTCAGTCATCGACGCTTCGCCTACCCCTTCGCCGCCGAGGGAGAGGACGACTGGATGGCCCGGCATTTCTTCACCGGAGGCACCATGCCCTCCGAGAATCTCTTTCTCCACTTCCAGCGCGATCTCCACCTTCGCGACCGATGGGTTCTCTCCGGCGACCATTACCGGAAGACGGCGGAAGCGTGGCTTTCGAACCTCGACGAGAACCGCGGGGAAGTGCTCCCCATCCTCGAGAACGCCTACGGACCGAAGCACGCCAGACTATGGCTCGCGCGCTGGCGCGTCTTCTTCATGGCCTGCGCCGAGATGTTCGGGTATCGCGGCGGGAGCGAGTGGACCGTTTCCCACTACCTCTTCGAGCCCGGGCCGCCCATGGCGTCCGGGTAGACCGGAACCGGACGGTGCTCTGCGCGCTCGACGGCTCGTAGTCGTCAGCACACGGCCAATCGGCGCCTATCGTCTCCGCGTTGATTCGTGTTCAGGCGCCGACGCGCGTGACATCGTGAATCGCCCTCCGCCGTTCCAGTACTTGTAAAACAGAAGCTTCGCGGCCTCCGTTGAGGCGAAGTAGAGAATCACGAGTACCAATACCATCGAGAGATGCTCGGGCGCGGGGACGATGAACCCGAAGAGCCTGCGGAGGGGCCCGACGAACGGGAGGACCACGGTCCCACCCATGACGAACAGAGTGAGCCAGAGCACGGTGGCGCTCGGTCGCTTCGACCTCCAGAACGGCAGCGCCGTGCGGATGGAGAAGAGAAGCACCAGCTCGGTCAACACGCTCCCCATGAACCACATGGTCTGCAGAACGGCGGGATCATCGAACCGGACGAAATACCCGAAGAACGCGAAATCGAAGAGAGTCGAGATCGCGCCGAGCACGATCGCGACCGCCGTCAGCTCGCCGACCCGATACCCGCGCGGACGCTTGAGCTCGATTTCATCCACGCTGTCGGCCGCGATCGAGATCATCGGAAAGTCGGAGAGCAGATTGAGAAGGAGCACCTGGATGGGAAGCATGGGGAGATACGGGATGAAGAGGGACGCGAACGCGAGCGCGTAGAAATTGCCGAAATTCGACGCCAGGGTCGCGCGGATGTATTTCATCGTATTGGCGAAGATCTTCCTGCCTTCCCGGATACCGTCGACGACCACCTCGAGCGAGCTGTTCAGGAGCACGACATCCGACGCGTCCTGCGCGATGTCGGAAGCGCCGCTTACCGCAAGCCCCACATGCGCCATTTTCAAGGCCGGCGCGTCGTTGAATCCTTCGCCCAGAAAGCCGACGAGGTGCTTTTCTTCGAGTTTCTTGATGATGTCGAATTTCTGCGCCGGCGTCGTCCGGGCGAAGACGTCGAAGCGCTCGACGGCAGAGGCCTTCTCCGCTTCGGTCATTCGCTCGAACTCGTCGCCGAGAAGCACCTTCGCCGGGTCTTTCGTTATCCCGGTCTCGACGCCGACCCAGCCGGCCACTTCCTTCGAATCGCCGGTGACGATCTTTACCCGCACGCCGAGGCGCTCGGCATGCCGTACCGCCCTTTTTGTCGTCGGCTTGAGCGGGTCGGCGAACGACAGGATGCCGACGGGAGTCAGCCCTTGTTCGTCTTCGGGGCCGAGGGTGCGCTCGTCTTCGGCGCGGATCTCCTTGTAGGCGACGGCAATCACGCGTCTGCCTTTTTCCCCTTCCCTCGCCGCCCAGGCGAGCGCCTTCGTCTCATCCGCCGCGCCGGCATAGACCTTCTCCGGCGCACCGCGTGACACGAGGAACAATCGCTCCTGCTCTCTGACGAGCACGCTGGCCCTTTTGCGCACCGGATCGAAGGGAAGCTCATCGATGAGCTCCACGGGAGAGAGTCCTTCTCGAGCATCCCCGGCGTGGGCCGCAACGATCGCGGAGTCGTACACCCCGTCCTGCGCCCTGGCCGCCTTGTTGCGCGCAAGCGGCGCCATGAGGGCGTACCGGAACACCGATTCCTTCTCCCCGTACAGGTCGGCGACCGAGAGCTTGTTCTCGGTGATGGTGCCGGTTTTGTCCGTTGCCAGCACGTCGATCGACCCCAGATCCTCGATGGCGGAGAGGCGCCGGGGCACGACGTGCTTCTTCGCCAATTCGAGCGCTCCGCGCGAGAGCGATATCGTCGTGACCAGGGGAAGGGCTTCGGGGATCGCCGAAACGGTGAGTGCGATCGCGAACAGAAGGAACTCGCCGGGGGACACCGCGCTGTCGGCGACCAGCGCATGCAAAACGAATACGAGGGGCACCGTAACTGCGATCAACTTCAAGATGAACTTGCTGAAGTTCGATACCCCCTCCTCGAATGCGCTCGGGGACTCCGCTTCTCGCATCTTCCCCGCGATCTCTCCCACCGCCGTCCAGTTTCCCGTCGCGAAGACCAGAAGATCGGCGTCGCCGGAGACCAGGTTAGTCCGGCTGAAGCCGATGTTCCGGGAGCCGTAGAACCCATTCGGCGGCTCGGCGAGCCCTCCGCTCCTTTTTTCGACTGGCGCCGTCTCCCCCGTCATGGGCGACTCGTCGACGGTGACGCCGTCGGCGCGAAGGAAGTATCCGTCCGCCGGGATCATGTCGCCGGCGGACAGGAGCACGGTGTCGCCGGGAACGATGTCGCTCACGGCAACGCTGAGTTCTTTCCCTCCGCGCCGCACGCGAGTTTTGCGCTCGACGAATTGCTTCAGGAGCCGGAGCGCGTTCTCCGCGCGGTATTCCTGAAAGAACCCGAGGAGCGTGTTGATGAGAAGGAAGAGAAATATGATCCCGGCGTCGAGATATTCACCCAGGTAGAGCGAGATGGCGGATGCGGCCAGAAGGAGGTAGATGAACGCCGATCCGAACTGGCGCAGGAAGATCTCGACCGCCGTCGTCTCCTTGCCGGAGAGTTCGTTGACGCCGTATTCCGCGAGACGATGCGCCGCTTCGTTGGGAAGCAATCCCTCGCGCGCGGAAGACCGAAGAAGAAGCAGCGCTTCTTCGGGAGACTTCACTGCGATTTCCTGGAATTTCCTCTGGAGCACTCCTAATAGTAGACGGGATAGGAACTACGCCGAAAGTTCGGTGAGCGGTTTCGATGAAGGCGAGGATCCTCATCCGGGCCGCGCAGCGAGGACAGCCCAGAGGGTCGACCTCGTCAGAGGAGTCGTGTCACTCGAAGATCTCCGACAGTCGGCAACGAACGTCAGCGACTACATCGCCTGGATCCTGCCGGTTACCTCTTGAAGCCGAGCTCCCGCACCACGGACACCACCACGCTCGAGGCGGAGTCTCTCGCCACGATCGGACTCCCGCGGATGGCGTCTCCGTAACTGGTGCGATTCACGAGCACGAAGACGCTCCAGCGCGAGGACGGCCGGTAGAGCGCGGTGAGGGCGAGATCCCAGTTCACGGTGTCTTCCCCCGCGTAGACGGGGCGCGAGTCGAGCGCCTCGTCCGGCCGGACGCCGTAGTAGTAGTCGACGCGCCGCCCGCTGTCCCATCTCGGACCGAACCCGACGAGAAGAAGCAGCTTCCGGCCGAGCGGCGCGCCGCTCGTGAGCTGGGCCGAAATCTCCTGCCCCTTGCTCCGGCCGAGCACGTCCGTCACGGCGGCGACGCGAAAGCCGACGGGGCGTCCTCGAAACAGGAGCTCCGCGCCGGCGTCCATCGACTTGTTTCTCGTCGCCATCCCATCGAGAAACGGACTCTCTTCGGGCTCGAGTCCCTGGAAACGCGCCTGCCCGAAAGCGCTCGCGGTGAAGTGCTCTGTCGAGATCAGCTCGTAGCCTCCTCGAATTCCCTGGAAGAACCACGGTCCGCGCTTCACGTTCAGAACCGGTACCGCGAAGAGCTGCGCCTTCGTGCCCTCGTAGGGTCTCGGGCTCGCGATGAACCCGAGTCCGAGACCCCATTCGAGCTTCGCGCCCTCCCCTTGAGCCGAGCCCGCCGAGGCGGCGAGTGCGAACGCCCCGGCGAGCCAGAGGACTTTGCGCGTCATCGGAATTACATCGAGGGAAGGATGACGGTGTCGATCACGTGGATGACGCCGTTCGTCGCCTGGATGTCCGCCTGAATGACCTTGGCATCGTTTACCCGGACTCCGCCCGCGGTGCTGATCTTCACGTCCTGCCCCTGGACGGTCTTCGCCGAGCTCAGCTTGGCGACGTCCGAGGACATGACCTTTCCGGGAACCACGTGGTAGGTGAGGATCGAGGCCAGCTTCGCCTTGTCCTTGAGGAGCCCCTCGAGGGTCCCCGCGGGCAACTTGGCGAACGCCTCATCCGTCGGCGCGAACACGGTGAACGGGCCTTTTCCCTTCAGGGTCTCGACGAGTCCCGCGGCCTGGATCGCCTTCACGAGCGTATTGAACGAGCCCGCGGCGATCGCGGTATCGACGATGTCCTTCTTCGCGGCATCCTCGGCGGAGGCCACCGAGAGGTTGAGCAGGAGCGCGGCGATGGCGCCGGCCAGTACGACTTGTTTCTTCATGATCGATCTCCCTTTTCCGTTTTCTGCCGCGGCAACGTGCCGAAGCAGCCCACGGAGGATAGAGCGGCCGATCGTCAATGTCAAATATTTATCTTAGACATTATATCAACGTATACAAATGACCATGATGCAACGAGTTAAAGGTCTTACTCCGAAGCTTCGAAGGCGCGGATGGCGTCTTCCTGGGCTCTCAGGAAGTCCAGGGGATCGATCCCGTGAAGCAGGCAGTGACGGGCGAAGCCGTCGATGGGAAACTCCGCCTCGCGTCCATCCGGGAGAACGAGGCGCCTCCGCTCGAGATCGACGGTGACCGCCCAGCCCGGGTGGTCGAGGAGCGCGCGGTGGATCTCTTCACTGACTTCGACGGGAACGAGGCCGTTCTTCACCGCGTTCGCCTTGAAGATGTCGGCGATGGACCGGCTCACCACCGCGCGAAAGCCGAAGCCGACGAGCGCCCAGGGAGCGTGCTCCCGGGAGGAGCCGCAGCCGAAGTTCTCCCCCGCGACCAGGACCTGGGCGCCCTTCGCCTCCGCGCGGTTGAGGACGAAATCGGGATCGCGCCTCCAGTCGGCGAAGAGATTGTCTCCCAGGCCTTCCTTGGTGGTGGTGGTGAGAAAGCGCGCGGGGATAATCTGATCGGTATCCACGTTGTCGATGGGGAGGACCACCGTCTTCGACGTGAACTTGAGGATCGGCTGCACGGGGTTACTCCAGAAGCGTGCGCGCGTCGGTGATTTTTCCGGTCACCGCCGCCGCCGCCGCGGTCAAGGGGCTCGCGAGGATCGTCCGCCCGCCCTTCCCCTGCCGTCCTTCGAAGTTCCGGTTGCTGGTGGATACCGCGAGCTCGCCCGGCGAGAGCTGGTCGCCGTTCATGGCGATGCACATCGAGCAGCCGGGCTCGCGCCACTCGGCCCCCGCGTCCCGAAAGATCCGATCGAGGCCTTCGGCCGTCGCCTGTCGCTTCACTTCCTGCGATCCCGGGACCACCAGGGCGCGAACGCCGCGAGCGACCCGTCTCCCGTTCATCACGGCGGCGGCGAGCCTCAGATCCGAGATCCGCGAGTTGGTGCAGCTCCCGATGAACACCACGTCCACCGGTTTTCCCAGAAGCCTCTCGCCCGGGCTCACCCCCATGTAGCGCAGAGACTTCTCGTCCGCATCCCGCGGGACCGGGTCACCAATTGCGACCGACATACCGGGGTTGGTCCCGTAGGTCAACATCGGCTCGATCTTCGAGGCGTCGAGGGAGACCGTCCGATCGTAGGCGGCCCCCGCATCCGTGGGAAGGCTCTTCCAGTCGGAGACGGCCCGATCCCAGTCCTTCCCCTTGGGAGAATGCGGTCTTCCCTCGAGATACTGAAACGTGGTCTCGTCGGGGGCTACGAGTCCGGCACGGGCGCCGCCCTCGATCGACATGTTGCACACGGTCATGCGCTCTTCCATCGAGAGCGCGGCCATCGCCGAGCCGGTGTACTCGATCACGTGGCCGATGCCGCCGTCGACGCCGATCTCATGGATGATCGCGAGGATCAGGTCCTTCGCGGTGACGCCCGGCGAAAGAAGCCCGTCGACCCGCACCTCGAACGTCGAGGGCTTCGACTGCAGAAGCGACTGCGTCGCGAGCACGTGGCCCACTTCCGTGGTGCCGATGCCGAAGGCCCAGGCGCCGAACGCGCCGTGAGTCGAGGTGTGGCTGTCGCCGCAGACGATGGTCATCCCCGGCCGGGTGAGTCCGAGCTCGGGGCCGATCACGTGGACGATCCCCTGGCGCGAGTCCCCGAGAGCGTAAAGCGGGATTCCGAACTTCTCGCAATTACGGCGCAGGGTCTCGACCTGGGCCTCGGTCTCGCGGTTGAAAAAGCGCGGGCGCCCGTTCTCGTCGAGGAGCGTCGGAGTCGAGTGATCCATGGTGGCCGCCGTGCGGTCCGGCCGTCTGACCGGAAGTCCGCGCGACTCGAGCTCCGAGAACGCCTGGGGCGACGTGACTTCGTGAATCAGGTGGAGGTCGATGTAGACGACCGGCGGATGCTCCTCCGTCCCGGGCACGACGAGGTGCCGGCGCCAGATTTTCTCGAACAGAGTGAGAGGAGTCCGGTCGGTCACTGGCCGAATACGTCCACGAGCTCCTTGTGCGTCTCCCGCATCGCGACCACGCGGTTCACCACGCGGAGAAACGCCTGAGCGCTCGCCTGCATGATGTCGCTTCCGCTGGCGCGGCCGCGGTGCCGCTGGCCCTGCTCCTCGATCTCGACCGTGACCTCGCCGACGCCGTTCAAGCCGGAGCTCAAGCCCTTCACCTGGAAGTCGGTGAGCTCGAGGGCTGTCTCGCTCGCGCGCCCGATGGCGCGGAAGATGGCTTCGACCGGACCGCTTCCGACCGCCGCTTCTTTGACCATGCGGCCGGTGCGGTGCCTGAGGCTCACCGTCGCGGTCGACGCCGTCTCGCTTCCCGAGCTCAGATGGAGATCGACGAGCTCCCAGGTGTCGGAGCGCTGATTCCTCGTGCCCTTCATCAGGAACTCGAGGTCGTCGTCCAGGATCTCCTTCCTGGTGTCGGCTAATTCCTTGAACTGCACGAACACCTTCTCGAGCTCCTCGGAGGTGAGATCGTAGCCGAGCTCGTGGAGGCGCTTTCGGAGGGCGTGGCGCCCGCTGTGTTTTCCCAGGACGAGTGAGTTGTCGACGAGGCCCACGTCCTCGGGCTTCATGATCTCGTAGGTGAGCCGGTTCTGGATGACCCCGTGCTGGTGGATTCCCGCCTCGTGGGCGAAGGCGTTGGCCCCGACGATCGCCTTGTTGCGCTGCACCGCGAGCCCGGTCACCTGAGTAAGGAGCCGGCTCGCCGGATGGATCTGCCGGGTGTCGACTCCGGTCTCGAGTCCGTAGAAGTCCGAGCGCGTCCGGAGCGCCATCACCACTTCCTCGAGCGAGCAGTTCCCCGCGCGCTCGCCGATCCCGTTGATGGTGCACTCGACCTGGCGCGCGCCGGCGCCGAGAGCGGCGAGGCTGTTTCCGACCGCGAGACCGAGATCGTTGTGGCAGTGGACGCTGATGACCGCGCGATCGATGTTCGGCACGTTCTCCCGGAGATAGCGGATTCGCTCCGCGAACTCGTCGGGGGTCGCGTAGCCGACGGTGTCGGGGATGTTGACCGTCGAGGCCCCGGCGTCGATCACCCGTTCCACCACCTCCGCGAGAAAATCGAGCTCGGTGCGGGAGGCGTCCTCGGGCGAGAACTCGATGTCGTCGCAGAGATCGCTCGCCATCTTCACCCCTTCGACCGCGCGCCGGACGATCTCTTCTTTCGCCATGGCGAGCTTGTGCTCGCGGTGGATGGCGCTCGTCGCCAGGAACACGTGGATCCGGGCGCGCTGCGCTTCCTTCAATGCCTCCCAGGCGCGCTCGATGTCGCCCTTCGAAGCGCGCGCGAGCCCCGCGATGACGGGTCCCTCGATGAGCCGGGCGACTTCGCGCACCGCCTCGAAATCGCCGTTCGAGGCGATGGGAAATCCCGCTTCGAGAACGTCCACTCCGAGGAGGGCGAGCGCTCTCGCCATCGTGAGCTTTCCGTCGAGGTTCATGCTGCCGCCCGGCGATTGCTCGCCGTCTCGCAGCGTCGTATCGAAAACCACCACTCGATTCGAGGGTTTCATCAGGGTTCTCCGTCGAGTCGGGCAGCTGAAGTGGCAAGCCCGGGGGTTAACTTACCGTCCGGTAGGTAATCTACTTCAGGAGGTTTCGGCTTGTCAAGTCGACCCCCGCGCGTAATCCCCATCCATGTGATTTGACAAGACTTGGCAGCACCTCTAGGCTTGATCCGAGCCTGCCATGACGGTTATCGGGATCGACGCCGGAGCGACCAAGACGGAGTGCCTTCTCGCCGACGAGAAGGGCACCGTGCTCGCGAAGGCGCGTGGCAACGGGTTGAACCTCCAGCTCTTCAGCGAGGACGAGGTGGAGTTCGCTCTGGGCTCGCTCGCGAACGAAGTGCTCGCGGCGCAGAAGAGCGCGCGCGCCGATGCCCTTTGCGTCGGCATGGCGGGGGCAGGACGCGAGCGGGATTTCCGAATAATGAAGAAGATTCTCGGGAGGCTCGGAGTCGCCCGGGAGAACCTCGTCACCCACGACGCCGCCATCGCTCTCGTCGCCGGAACCGGCGAGCGCTTCGGCGTTGTCCTGACGGTGGGAACCGGCGCCGCCGCTTACGGCGTCGATCGAAAAGGGCGTGAAGCGCGTGCCGGCGGCTGGGGTCCTCTACTCGGAGACGAGGGAAGCGGCTACTGGATGGGGTTGCGGGCGCTTCGGGCGGTGATGCGCGCCTATGACGGTCGCGCCGGAGAGACGCTTCTGACGCGGCCGATCCTCGATCGGCTCGGCGTCGACGGCGCGGAGGCGCTCGTCCATCGGGTGTATCGCGAGCTCGCGCGAGACGAGATCGCGGCGCTGGCGCCCCTCGTTCAGCAGGCGGCGGATCTCGGCGACGGAGAGGCCCAGAGCATCATCGACGACGCCGCGCGCGAGTTCGTGCGGGCGGTGGAGTCGGTCATCGGCAAGCTCGATCTGGCGGGAGTGAGCTTCCGCCTCGTTCTCTCGGGCGGCCTCTGGAAAGCCGTGCCGGTGCTCCGGCAGGATTTCGAAAAACTGATCAAGAAAGTCGCGCCCTGGACCCTCGTCACCGAGCTCACCGTCGAGCCGGCGCGCGGCGCGGTCGCGATCGCCCTCGAGCACCTGCACTCGAAAGCACCGCCCGAAGGTCGCCCTTCTTCCGCGCGAGGCGCCGCCGCGCTTCGACCGCGCTGACCCCGAGGCGGCCCATCGCGATCGCGGTCTTCACGTCGCCCCCCTGATCCAGAAGCCTCGACGCCCGCTCGGAGTCGACGGAGGCGAGCCGCTCCACCATCCGCCTCGACCGGTCTTTGAGCTTCGCCGAAGACGGCCTCAGCTCGACCATGTAAGGGCCATAGACCTTCTTGAGCCGGATCATGGCGAGAAGCGTCATCCGGTTCAGAACCAGCTTCGTGGCCGTCCCCGCCTTCATGCGGGTCGACCCCGCGAGGACTTCCGCGCCGACCCGCGGCGCGACGACGACGTCGGCGAGCCGTCGCAGCCCTCGGGCGCCCGGAGCGCAGGTGACCAGTACCGTCGAGGCGCCCCGCTCGCGGGCGAAGGCGAGCGCTCCCCGCACGAAGGGGGTCACGCTCGAAGCGGAAATCCCGACGACGAGATCCGCCGCACGAAGACGCCGCGCTCGCAGCTGACGTCTCCCCTCGCCCTCGCGATCCTCGGCTCCCTCCACCGCGCGATGGACGGCTTCGCTCCCTCCAGCGATGAGACCGACGATGCGACCCGGATCGGTTCCAAACGTGGGAGGACATTCGGCCGCCTCGAGGACCCCGAGACGGCCGCTCGTGCCCGCTCCCGCGAGAAACACCCGGCCGCCCCGGGAAAGCGCCCGCGCGAGAGCGGAGGCCGCGCGCGCGATCCGGGGCGATTCGGCCTCGACCGCCGCCACCATTCGCCGATCCTCCTTCGAGAGAAGCTCGAGGAGCGCTTCCGGCGAAAGCCGATCGAGGTTCCCGCTTTTCGGATGCAGGGCCTCCGTCGGAAGCGACTCCCAGATCGAACGACGGGCGCCTGCATTCTTGCGCATCAGCCGAGAAACGTGCCCCGACGGTAGTCCTCGAATGCCTGCTCGATCTCCGCCCGGGTGTTCATCACGAACGGACCATAGCGGGAGAGGGGCTCCCCGAGGGGCATCGCCGCGAGAAGGAGCGCGCGCATCGGCCGGTCGGAAGCGGTGAGACGCACCGCTTCCTCGCCGTCCCGCGAGAGGACCGCGAGCTCCCCCGCCTCGAGGCGCTCCCCGCCGACCTCGCCCGCCCCTTCGAAGACGTAAACGAGAGCGTTGTGCTCCGGAGGCGTAGCGTGCTCGTACGCTCTCCCGGCGGGCACGAGGACATCGAGGTAGAGAGGCGAGGTCGCGATTCCCTCGACGGGGCCGCGGGTCCCCTGCGCCTCTCCCGCGATGACGCGAATCGCGACTCCGCCCTCGGCCGATACTTCGGGAATCTTCGACGCCGGGATGTCCTGATAGCGGGGCTCGGTCATCTTGTTTCGCGCGGGAAGGTTCACCCAGAGCTGGAAGCCCCACATGAGGCCCTGCTCCTGGAGCGGCATCTCCGAGTGGATGATGCCGCGGCCGGCGGTCATCCACTGCACGCTTCCCGGGCCGAGCTCCCCGCGGTTGCCCTTGTGGTCCTCGTGGCGCATCGAGCCCGCGAGCATGTAGGTCACGGTCTCGAACCCACGGTGGGGATGGTCGGGAAACCCGGCGACGTAGTCGGCGCCCTCTTCCGACTTGAACTCGTCGAGGAGCAGAAACGGATCGTGATGGTCCAGAGCGTAGGTTCCGAGACTCCGGCGGATCCGGACGCCGGCGCCCTCGGTCGCTTCCTGCGCTCTCACAATCTGGAGGGCTTTACGGGTTCGCATGATAATCCCACTTTAGCACTCGGCTTGATCTCCCGAAGTCGCCGTGTAAAGCTCCCGCGTTCCCCGGAGGAGCTCATGAATCTTCGCATGTTCTGCGCCGGTGCCGTCCTGTTGTCCCTCGGCTGCCAGGCGGAGCCGCCCAACGAGCCGGTGGAAACCGCGGTCGTCGTCGATCCTGTCGAGCGCGGCGAGTACCTCGTCACCGTCCTCGCCTGCGGCGACTGTCATACTCCGTTCAAGATGGGCCCCGCGGGCCCCGAGCCCGACCTCACGCGCCCTCTTTCCGGCCATCCCGAAGGCATGATGATGCCGCCGGTGCCCGCGCTCCCCGAGCCGTGGCTCTGGGCCGGCTCCGCGACCAACACCGCTTATGCCGGGCCCTGGGGCGTGACCTACGCGACCAACCTGACGCCGGAGGAAGTCACGGGGATGGGGATCTGGACCGAGGAAGTGTTCGTGAACGCTCTCCGGACAGGAAAGCACATGGGGACGTCCCGCACCATCATGCCTCCCATGCCCTGGCCCTCGTACTCGAAGCTGACCGACGAGGATCTGAAGGCGATATATGCCTACCTTCGGAGCATCCCGCCGATTCGAAACCAGGTGCCGGATTATCAGGAGCCGGCGCGCTAGAAGGACTCGCGCACTATGCCTCGAGATCGTGCCGCAGGATCGGGCGAGCTGGCGAGCGGCGGTCTTGCGCCTGCGGTCAGGATGCACACACGGCGCCCGAAGATGGCGCTGCTCCAACGCTGACGCCACAGCCAGCGAAGGGCGATGGTCAGCAAGATGACGAGCCCGAGACCCGCCACGAGGAGCAGACCGAATCGAGTCATCCCGAGAGCCTACGCCCGCCCTGGCAGTGTTCCAGTGCGTCCGTCCAACCAACCGCGCCCACCGTTTGCGCGCTGCGACCGCTGCAACAACTACCCGGAGCGCGGCGGCCCGTACGAGGGAAGTTCTCAACGGACATGACGCACGCGCCCCTGCGGGGGCGACGGGAGCGTGGCCAGGGCCACGAACAGCGTGAGGTCAGTTGTCATCCGGATCAGCGGACCCCGCTAGAAGTTCCGGCCGAGTTCTCGGGCCCGATCGAGGTACCGGCGCCTCGTGTCATCGTCGGCACCGTGAACAGCGTAGAACAGCTCATGCTCTACTTTCTTGATCCCCGGATAGGTCAAGGTGTACTCATCGATGACTTTACACATGGCTTCGCGGAGGCCAGTGTCATAGGAACGCTCATCCCAGATCGTCGTCTGGAGGATCAGCGCCTTCTCATGCGTCAGCCGCCCCCGGCGGCCGTTGATGTCGCCCCGCCAGGCTTCCGCGGTCAGGTCGTAGGCGAAGCCCGGCGTCCACACACGATCGAGCCACCCTTTCAACATGGCCGGAAAGCTCAAGAAATGGACAGGCGCAATGAACGCAAGTGCCTGGGCTCGCGCCACCTTCTGCTGCTGCACGAGCACGTCCTTCGGCTGAAAACGTTCCCGCAGCAACCGGATGATGCCACGGGCGTCCCGGTCGCCGAGTAGCCGCTTCATCGCCAACCGCCGCAGGGGCCCGCGCGCCCCCTCGAGCAGGGACTCTCGCAAGCGCATCCGGTCGAGCAAGTCGTCCGGTATGCTTTCGGTGAGCCAGCTCGGCATGTCGCGTGGGCGGTGGACCGGGTCGAACCCGATCGCATACAGGTCGATGACTTCGGTCGAGTGTCCCGCCTCACGCAGACCTGCGGTGAACTGATCCAGGATGGCGTGACAGAACGACTTCGGATTCGAGTGCGCGTAAATCGTGAGCACGTGCATAGCAGACCTCTCGATCACGGAATGGACCAAAGCCATCCAGAACCGGTTGGGCGGACCGGGAGTTTATGAAAGGACTTAGCACCGAGGACCACGAGACATCATCGATTGCCGCCAACTCTAGGCGACCTCTGTGTGACCGGCGATGTCGAGTGACAGCGCCAAAGCGAGCCTGATCGCAGGCTACTGGGCCAGGGCGCACAGTGGCGATACGACAGGCCGCCTGAGCACTCGCGATGAGCGGCGTGGCCAACCCCGTGGCTGCCGCACGATGCGGCCCGAAGCCATCGCCGTTTCATCCAGCCCCTATGCAATACGAAGGGAGAGGTCAGGTCCGCCCCATCGCGAAGCTGGACCGCCAGTGATTCCAAACATCGCTACACCGCTATCGGCAACGTGAAGGCACGGTTCTCGCGCCTGAGCCTCCTCGCGCTCTCAACAGATAGACCCCCTTCGAGGGCCGAGAGCATCCTCTGCTGCCATTGGAGCTCGCGGTCCAGCAGTGGATAGTCGGATGGGCTCAGATCGGCGCCACCCAGCGCCTTCCGCGTCGCGTACTCGAAGTTATCCAAACCATCCACGACAGCAGCCGCAGCCTCAGCCGCCAAGGAAGCAGGGCCACCCGCCAGGAGCTCGAGGCAGTACGAGAGGGCCGCCATTCCGCTTTGTGCCTGAACGGCCAGGGGGTCACCGAAGTCATCGGACCGCGGAATCTGCGTGTCCAAGTCCTCGACCATACGCGCAATCTGCTCCTCGGACAGCTCGGCCTCATAGCACACGTGAGCGAACGCCCGGTCGCAGTACGCAAAGTAGAGGCTGACATCTTCGGCCGTCGCCTTCCCGAACGCCCAGCATGCCGATCGCAGTCGTTCGGCACAGAGCAGAGCGAAGAGACCTTGCGCGGGCAACGGGAGCGTTGCCAGGGTCGCTTCCAGCGCCTCGCGATCAAGCCGCATCGCGCCCTCCCGTGAACGGGCCCGGGCCTGCTGCCGGAGTACCCCTACGCAACCGGCGTCAGGCGATAAACACGCGCGGAGAGCTGAGAGGCACGTTTGATGTCGCCCACCCTGAGAGCCTCCCGCACGTCATCAAGTTTGTACGCGTCGTCCAGGGATAGATAAGGTGCCCAGCCGCCTGTGGCCTCCACAAGGTTGACCTCCACCTCGGCGATGAGATCGCCTTCTCGCACGAGTCTTCTCGTCGACCTTGTGCTCATTTCCGTCTCTTCCGCCATGTCTCGTCCCATTTCTTAGGGTCGGGACGGTAACCCGTGACCACGACAGCGGGCGAGTCCTGACCCGCAGGAATACCCCAGACTACATGAATCGGCTGATTGCCGCCATCTTGCTCGAGAACCAGGGCGCACGGCCCTTTGGGGTATTCGGGGTAATCCTCGATGACGACTGCAGTACTCAGACCGTCGACGACGTCACGCACAGGGATCCCGTCGGCTGCGAGCTCATCGTATCCGTGAAGCGACACCTGTACCTCGCCCCGCGTCACGAGGGCTCGTACCTTTTCCAGGAACTCGGTCATTTCTGTGCTCCGGTCACGGAGGCTTGCCTGGGCCGCTAACACCGGCGTTCACCTGCGACGGCGCGACAATCTTGCCAGCGCGCCGTCGTCAGGTGCAACGCCTTGATGCTCATACAGGCCCCCTCCCGCGTACCCTCAGGAGCGAGGGTACGCTAGGGAGTGGAAAACAACCCTCGAAAGGAGAGAGCCTGGTGAGATTCTACAACGTAACCCATAAGC
>Ga0105095_10000488_pt1 | contig 19197 bp, 12 predicted proteins | sample PPLLak2March2015_2_FD_79180 | JGI IMG/M metagenome (GOLD analysis project Ga0105095, IMG submission 79180) | Freshwater sediment microbial communities from Prairie Pothole Lake near Jamestown, North Dakota, USA - PPLs Lake P8 Core (3) Depth... | ecosystem: Environmental > Aquatic > Freshwater >...
CAGGCTTACCAGCTTGCCGTGACTGATCCGTCAAACGATAATTTTCATTATTTCAGGGGAACCACCTTTGACCAGGAAGAGGTAGGAATTCTTGATCGTTACCGTGATTATAATGGTCTTGAAGGCAACTCTCCGACATCTGAAATGTCGGATGAAGCCTATCCGACTACAGGATCAACACTTCCGAACGTTGAGGACATAAACCGGGATAATACCTTAAGTGAAAAAGAAAAATACTATGAGTATCATGTCAGCTTAAGACCCCGTGACATGGAGGTTGGAAAAAACTATATCACTGATATGGTCTCAAAAGTATCTGATTTCCCTAACGGTGAAAAGTCCACAGTCAACTGGTATCAATTCCGCATCCCTGTTCAGGATTGGAGCAACAGTTATGGAGGAATCCAGGATTTCAAGTCTATAAGGTTTATGAGAATGTATATGAATGGATTTGAAAATGAGGTAATATTAAGATTTGCCAAGCTGGACCTGGTAAGGGGAGAATGGAGAAGATATAATTACCCGCTTACGCAGGGTGGTGAAGGAACAACCTCACCTGAACCAAAGGACGGGATCCTTGATGTATCGGCTGTAAATATTGAGGAAAATGCAGGAAAGACACCTGTCAATTATGTACTTCCCCCTGGAATTACAAGGGTTATAGATCCGACAAATCCTCAGCTAAGGCAGCTGAATGAACAATCCCTGCTGATGAAAGTCCAGAATCTTGAAGACGGAGATGCAAGGGCAGTTTATAAGAATATTTATATGGATATTCGTCAGTATAAAAAGATACAGATGGAAGTTCATGCTGAAGCAATTGAAGATATGCTCCTGAATGATCATGACCTGGTGGCCTTTATCCGCCTGGGGTCGGACTACAAAAACAACTACTATGAATATGAGGTCTCCCTCATACTTACTCCTCCGGGAAGATACGACAATGATAATCCGTCTGAACAGAGGGCTGTCTGGCCTTCTGAAAACAGGTTTGAAATAACTCTTGAGATCTTCCAGGATATTAAACAGGCCCGCAATGACGAAATGAGGGTACTTGGGTCCACTGTCAATCTGAATACCATTTATACAACATTTGATAAAAATGGAAACCGTATAAGTGTAAAAGGGAATCCAAACCTCAGCAATGTTAAGACCATCATGCTGGGTATCCGTAATCCAAAAGCTTCAAATAATCCTGAAGAAGATGACGGCCTGCCCAAATCAGGTGAAATATGGCTGAATGAACTCAGGCTTACTGATTTTAATGAAGACGGAGGATGGGCGGCGAATGCCAGGATTACTACAAAACTTGCCGACATCGGTACAGTGACTGTATCGGGTAATACCAGTACACCCGGTTTTGGAAGCATCGAAAAGAAAGTTAATGAGCGCTCTAAAGAAGAGGTTTACCAGTATGATATATCCTCCAACTTCGAATTGGGCAAGATTTTCCCTGAAAAAGCGCAGGTCAGCATACCGGTATATGTCGGTTTTTCTGAAACAAGGGTCAATCCGCAATATAATCCCCTTGATCCTGATATCCCCTTGAAATCAGCTCTTCGCAATGCTGAAACTGCTAAGGAAAGAGATGAAATAAGATACAATGCTCAGGAATATACAAGAAGGAAAAGTATGAATTTCACCAATGTGAGAAAAAATAAGCTGGAAGGCCCGCCCAGGTTCTATGATGTAGCGAACTGGGCTGTAAGTTATTCATTTAATGAAAGTTCTGCCAGGGACATTAAAACGGAATACGATTTCAGAAAAAATTACAGGGGAGCGTTAAGTTATAATTTTAACGCCCGTCCGAAAAACATTATACCTTTTGCAAAAGTCAACATTTTTAAGTCCTCATGGATGAGATTGTTTAAAGACTTTAATTTTTATTATTCACCCTCAAGGCTTACATTCCGGACCGACCTGAACCGGACATATAATGAAAGGCTGTTAAGGAATCTTGCCAATCCCCTGGCTATGATTGATACCATCGTCAACAAGAATTTTTTATGGAATCGTTATTTTGATGTCAAGTTTGACCTTACCCGTGCCCTTAAGCTGGATTTCAGCTCCACAAATATTACAAGGATCGATGAACCTATGGGGGTTCTGCGTAAAGAGAGGAGTGATTATGAGATAAAAAGAGATTCAATCCTTCAGGAGATATATAACGGCGGACGAACGACTCATTATGAGCACAGTTTAAATGTATCCTATACAGTACCAATAAACAAAATACCGTTGCTTGACTGGATAACCTTATCGGCAAGATACGGGGCCAACTATTACTGGGATGTCGGACCTATAACTGCTGATACTATTGATCTTGGTAATGTAATTAAAAACTCCAATAACACTCAGATCAATGGCCAGCTTAATCTTATCAACCTGTATAATAAAGTTCCATACCTGAAAAAAGTTAATCAACGATTCAGTGGTGACGGCAGAGAGCCTTCAACAGAAAAGAGAACACGGGAAGTAAAATTTAACCGTGACGGGATTTTGCTCAGGGAAGGGGAGCCAAGGTCAATCTCACATAATCTGAAAACTGAAAATGTGACTGCAAAATTTTATGAAGCAAATGGCCAGGAAATCCAGGGAACTGTTGAGGTTCTGAGTGAAAACAGGATCACTTTCACAACAGATAAAGATTACAGGGGTGCAAAGTGTGAAGTGACCGGCACCATTGAACTTGGTGAAAATCCCCTGATATTGATTGCAGACTATACTACAAAGATCCTTATGGGGGTAAGGAATATCTCAATTTCGTATACAAATGGTGAAGGAACATTGCTCCCGGGATATAGACCCACTGTCAGCTTTGCCGGTATGGAGCGGTTTGGCAATCTTAATGCTCCGGGATTTCCGTTTATTCTGGGTTTTCAGGATCCTGACTTCCCCTACCGCGCAATAAGAAATGGCTGGTTGTCAAAAGACTCGTTGCTCAACAGTCCTTTCACAATGAATCAGACGAGGACATTTAATTTCAGGGGTACAATAGAACCATTGCCAAGTATCCGGATCGATCTTACAGCAAACCGGAGCTTTACTAAAAACCTGAGTGAATATTATGTAGCCGATGTCAATGGTAATTTCCCTGACAGCACCAGGAGCAGTCAGCTTACAGGTAATTTTACAATGTCATATGTTACATGGGGTACAGCATTCGAAAAAGTCTACAGCAAAAAAAATCTTGCATCTGCCACTTTTGAAAAATTTAAAGATGAATACAGGTTAATAATTTCCGAACGACTGGCGGTAGAAAGAGCAAGGGGCGGGGATTATGTACCGATACAGGATTCTGCAGGATATTATTATGGTTATAGCGGGAATTCGCAGGATGTAATTATACCTGCCTTTCTTGCAGCCTATGGAAATCAGGATCCCCAGAAAATAGGCCTCAGCCCGTTCCCGGAAGTAACCCGGATTTTGCCAAACTGGAGGATCACCTTTGACGGTTTATCAAAAATTCCATTCCTGCAGAAGATTTTCAGATCGGTCAGCATCACGCATTCTTACAGATCGTCATACAGTGTCGGGAGCTTCATTTCAAATCCATTCTATATGTTAAATGACAGGGGATTTGTTGATCTTGAATCCATTGATCTTAATGGTAACTTCTTTCCTGAAAACGAAATCATATCAGTGTCTATCAACGAACAATTCAGCCCGTTGATAAATATTGATATGAACTGGCAAAATAATCTTACTACCCGGTTTGAAATCAAGCGATCAAGATCTCTTTCCCTGAGCCTTGCAAATAACCAGCTAAACGAAGTTTCAAGCAGTGAAATAGTCGTGGGCGGTGGTTATCGTTTCACAGAAGTGCCTCTTGTATTTAATCTTCCCGGAGGAGGACAAAAATCAATGACAAGTGACCTGAATCTTATGGCTGACCTTTCAATAAGGGATAACAGGACCATGATCCGGAAATTAGCTTCTGAGAATCTTGATCAGGCAACAGCCGGACAAAGAGTTTTTAAAATAAATATCACTCTGGATTATGCATTGAGCAATCAGTTTAACCTGCGCCTGTTCTTCGACCGTGTCATGAATACTCCGATAGTATCACTTTCTTATCCTACTGCTAATACTAATATTGGGTTCAGTGTAAGATTCACATTAGCTCAATGATTAAAAAATAATTAAATTTGAAGAATGCTGAAGTTGTAATATTAAAACATAAAAAATGAATGTTCCAGAGAACCTCAGGTACACTGAAAAACACGAATGGATCAGGTTGGAAGGTAAAGTTGCATATGTAGGAATAACAGATTATGCACAGGGTGAGCTTGGAGATGTTGTTTTCGTTGAAATCGAAACCCTTGGTGAAAAACTATCCAAAGGAGAAGCTTTTGGTACAATAGAGGCAGTTAAGACTGTTTCTGATCTGTTTATGCCTGCTTCCGGAGAAGTATTGGAAATTAATCCACGGTTAAACGATGAGCCCGAAATAGTAAACAAATATCCTTATGGTGACGGCTGGATGATTAAAGTTAACGTAAGCAATCCCGGGGAACTTGATTCCCTTCTGTCACCTGTAGATTATAAAGCAATGATTTCTGCCTGAGACGGCCTGGTTGTGTATCTGAACCCTGACAGGTAAGGCGGTTATAATTTCTTCTTAATTTCCAGCTGCTTAAATCCTTCAATGATATCACCGGTTTTGATATCATTAAAGTTTTCAATATTCAGTCCGCATTCAAGGCCTGGACCAACTTCCCTGGCGTCATCCTTGAATCGTTTCAATGATCCTAAAGTACCTGTGTATACAACAATGCCATCGCGTATTACTCTGACCTGAGAATCCCTGGTTATTTTCCCTTCTTTAACGATACAACCAGCGACGGTACCTACCTTAGTTATTTTGAATACTTCCTTTATTTCAAGGGTAGCCGTTATTTCTTCCCTGATTTCAGGAGACAGCATACCTTCCATGGCTGCCCTGATTTCTTCGATAGCATCATATATGATTGAATACAGTCGTACGTCAATTTCCTCTTTTTCAGCTAATTTTCTTGCACTCATTGAGGGACGGACCTGGAAACCGATAATAATAGCATTGGATGCGGCTGCCAGCAGAACATCTGATTCGGAGATCTGTCCCACTGCCTTGTGCATGATATTAACCTGGACTTCACCTGTTGACAGCTTTATCAAAGAATCTGACAGCGCTTCAACAGAGCCGTCCACATCACCTTTGACTATGATGTTCAGCTCCTGGAAATTCCCGATTGCGATTCGCCTTCCTATTTCATCAAGAGTTATATGTTTGTGTGTTCTGAGGCCCTGTTCCCGTTGCAATTGTTCCCTTCTTACCGCAATGTCTTTAGCTTCACGATCGGTCCCCATTACATTAAACCTGTCTCCTGCCTGGGGTGCGCCATTAATACCAAGTATCAGGACAGGTACCGAAGGTCCTGCTTCCTCTACTCTCTGGCCACGTTCATTGTACATAGCTTTAATATGACCGAAGTGAGCACCTGCAAGTACTACATCACCAAGATGAAGTGTTCCGGATTCCACAAGAACAGTTGCAACATATCCACGCCCTTTATCCAGTGTTGATTCAATTACAGTGCCAATTGCAGGCCGATTGGGATTAGCTTTCAGGTCAAGCATTTCCGCTTCCAGAAGAACCTTTTCAAGCAATAGTTCAATATTAATACCGTTCTTTGCAGAAATCTCCTGGGACTGGTATTTGCCTCCCCAATCCTCGACTAATAAATTCATAGCAGAGAGGGCTTCTTTGATTTTCTCAGTATTTACCCCCGGCTTATCAATTTTGTTAATTGCAAAAACAATAGGTACACCTGCAGCCTGAGCATGATTAATAGCTTCAACCGTCTGAGGCATAACTCCGTCATCTGCAGCCACTACAATGATTGCCACGTCTGTTACCTGGGCTCCTCTGGCCCTCATTGCCGTAAATGCCTCATGACCGGGAGTATCAAGAAAAGTAATCTGTTTGTTTTCATTAATTGTCACACTGTATGCACCAATATGCTGGGTAATTCCTCCAGCTTCCCCGGCAACTACATTAGTGTTTCGTATATAATCCAGCAGTTTGGTTTTACCATGGTCAACATGTCCCATTACAGTGACAATAGGCGGCCTGGGGAGAAGGTCTTCAGGTTTATCTTCAACATCATCTATTACTTCCTGCAGATCCGGACTGATGAATTCAACCTTATAATTGAATTCCTCCGAGATCAGAGTAAGTGTTTCAGCATCAAGTCTTTGATTTATAGATACAAACAATCCAAGATCCATACATTTTGAAATCACATCATTAGGATGTACATCCATCATTGATGCAAGTTCGCTCACAGAAACAAACTCGGTGACCTGAATTATGTTCTTTTGCTCTTCCTGTTTTCTGTGTTCCTCTTCTATTTTTTGACTTAAAGTTTCTCTCTTTTCCTTTCTGTATTTTACAGCTCTTGATTTCCCCCTTGTTGTTAACCTCGCAAGGGTATCCTTGATCTGACGCTGAACTTCTTCTTCACTTACTTCAATTTTAGGAGGATATTTTTTCTTTTTAAGGCCCTTTTTCTGTATCCTGGCTTCCGGAGTCAGATCCCGCTTTTTCTCCAGTTCAACTCTCCCGGTATCCTTGATGATCCGTTTTCTTTTCTTCTTGCTTGCCCTGTCAGATTCACGCCTTCCAACTTCCTCAACCGGCAGATCTATCTTACCGACGACTGTGGGCCCGGTAAGTTTTTCAACTTCAAATTTGATGAAGTTTTCATCTTCTTCTTCCTCCGGTTTTACTTCCGGAATAATTTTTTCAATCTCTTCAATTATTTCTACTTCCGGCACTTTTTCTTTTTCATCAACCAGTTCCGGCTCAACAACCGGTTCAGGTTCTTTTTTATCTGGCTTAGATACAGGTTTCTTTTTCTTCTTGAGTGATTCCAGATCTATCTTTCCAACAACCTTGACAGTTTCAGATTCGCTGACCGGCTTTGTTTTCTTACCATTTTTAGCTTCAACCTCTTTTTCTTCAGGTTCCGGCTCCTTCTTAGTCTTGACTGCCTTTCTTGTCAGAACTTCAGATTCAGATTCAGACACAACTTTTGCACCGCTGTCTTCTTTAGATGCCAGTTCAATCTTTGTTTTTGCTGTAGTATCCTTTATCAGCACTTCTTCTTCTGAATCCGACTGCTGAAATTTCTGCTGGTCAATATCGCCTATTAGGATAGTCTCTTTCTTATCCCTGAGATTTCTCATGCTCAGTTTTTCTGATTCCTTTTTTGCTGATAAATCTGAGCTGTACTCACCAATCAATATCTGATATATTTCAGGAGGAACTTTTGTATTAGGGTTTGAATCGATGGCATAACCCTTCCTATGCAGGAATTCAATAATTGTACTGATCCCTACATTAAAATCTCTTGCAACCTTACTCAACCTTGTTACTTTAACATCTGTCATTCCTGCAATACATAAAAGGGTGTAAAGATAAGACTATTCCATAATATTATTCAAATTCAGCGCGCAATATTTCCACTACTTCCTTGATGGTTTCTTCTTCCAGATCAGTCCTTTTCACCAGTTCTTCAACCGTCAGGTCAAGGACACTCTTTGCGGTATCGCAGCCAATTGCCTTGAGCTCATCTATAACCCATCCTTCAATTTCATCAGCAAATTCCTCAAGATTAACATCTTCTTCATCTGCAGTCCCGGCTTCACGGTAAACATCAATCTCATATCCGGTAAGCTGACCAGCAAGCCTTATATTTAATCCACCTTTACCGATTGCCAGGGATACTTCACTAGGCTTAAGATAAACTTCTGCCTTTTTCTCACTTTCATTTAATTTGATAGAGCTGATCTTTGCCGGACTTAATGCCCGCTGTATAAATAGCTGATTGTTAGTGGTATAATTGATCACATCAATATTTTCATTCTTTAATTCCCTCACAATTCCATGAATACGTGAACCTTTCATGCCCACGCAGGCACCAACAGGATCAATTCTTTCATCGTAAGATTCAACGGCTACTTTTGCTCTTTCTCCGGGTATTCTGACAATTTTCTTAATAGTGATCAGGCCATCGAAAATTTCAGGGACTTCCAGCTCAAATAACCTTTCAAGAAATACCGGTGATGTCCTTGAGAGGATTATAAGCGGATTATTATTTTTCATTTCCACCTTAATAACCACGGCCCTGATTGTATCTCCCTTACGGAAATAGTCTGAAGGTATCTGTTCAGACTTGGGAAGTATCAGTTCATTTCCCTCATCATCCAGGACAAGTATTTCACGTTTCCAGACCTGATATACCTCCCCGGTAACAATTTCTCCGATGCGGTCCTTATATTTACCATAAACATTGTTTTTTTCCAGATCGAGGATCCTTGAGGTCAGGTTCTGACGAAGGCTCAGTATTGCCCTGCGGCCAAAATCCTCAAGCTTTACTTCATCAGTTACTTCCTCTCCAACCTCATAGTCGGAATCAATTTTTTTAGCCATTGACAGCGGGATTTGCAAAGCCGGATTTTCTATCGCATTATCCTCAACCACCTCCCGGTTTCTCCATATTTCAAAATCCCCCTTGTCAATATTTATGATTATATCAAAATTCTCATCCGTACCAAATCTTTTCAGCAGCATGCTCCTGAATACATCTTCAAGAACACTCATCATGGTGGCCCTGTCAATATTTTTGAGCTCCTTGAATTCCGAGAAAGTATCAATCATACTTGAATGGTCCATTTCGTTTATCCCCCTGATTAAAAGTTTAATAATAACCTGGTCTCTTTAATATCAGAAAATGATATATACTCATTTGCAACAGTATGTTCACTGGTTTTTGCTGTTTTGCTCTTTGCTTTTTCCCCAATTTCAACAGTTATCCCTTTTTTATCTATGTTAAGCAATTTCCCCGATAGTTTAGTCCTATCATTCCTGGTCACCGCTACATACCTGCCAATATTTTTTAAATACTGCGGATGCACTTTAAAAGGTAAACTCAAGCCGGGAGATGAAACTTCAAGGTCAAAATCTTCAGTCTCCCTGTTCAGGCCTGATTCAATGATCCGGCTTACTTTAGCACATTCCTCAATGGTAACACCCTCCAGACTATCAATATATACACGGATATGGTTCCCTTTCCTGACTTCAGCATCCACAAGAAATATTCCGCTTTCCTTCAGACTTGCATTTACCAATGAATTTATTTGCTGTATACTGATCATCTTTAGATAATAAAATAGGGGACAAAAGTCCCCTAAATCCATAAAACCCATCTTTCGAGGTGCAAAAATATAAATTCCAATGGAATTAACAAAATTCCTTGGTGTTTCAATCGTTATTTATTGAAATAACCAAACTAAAGCCTAATTTTGTTTAATTATACCCACTCATCATAGTGCATTCCTCATCAATTAATAAGAAAAAGATCATAAATGATCCTGTCCATGGTTTTATAAGCATTTCCTGGGATATCATTTTTGATTTGATTGAACATCCCTATTTTCAAAGATTAAGAAGAATCAGGCAGCTGGGACTGACCAGTTTTGTATATCCCGGTGCGACACATACCCGATTCCAGCATGCTCTCGGGGCAACTCATCTGATGAACACTGCCATTAATGTTCTGCGTCAGAAAGGACATATTATAACAGATGAAGAAGCTGAAGCGGCAAATATCGCTATTCTCTTGCATGATATCGGACATGGTCCTTTTTCTCATGCCCTTGAAAACACTATTATCCGGGGGATAAACCATGAAGAGATTTCCCTTCTTTTTATGCATGAGCTTAATAAAGAATTTGGAGGCCGCCTTGATATGGCAATAGATATATTCAACGGGAAGTACAAAAAAAAATTCCTTCACCAGCTTGTTGCCAGCCAGCTTGATATGGACCGGCTTGACTATCTGAAACGCGACAGCTTTTTCACAGGGGTTATAGAAGGGGTAATTGGTTCGGACCGCATTGTCAGGATGCTAAATGTTGTGAATGATAAGCTTGTTGTTGATATAAAAGGCATTTATTCCATTGAGAAATTCCTTATTGCAAGGCGACTGATGTACTGGCAGGTTTATTTCCATAAAGGTGTGCTGTCATCAGAAATTTTGCTTGTAAATATCCTCAAACGTGCAAAAGAACTTGCACAAAAAAACAATCTTCCTCCTGCCACTACCCCTTTGCAGTATTTCCTTTCCCATGATTTTTCAAAATCTGATTTCATAATCTCCGGTCACATATCTGATGAAGGCCGGAAAATAGTTCCCAATATAAATATCCTGGATCAATATGCCAGGCTGGATGACAGCGATATTATCTCCTCTGCAAAGGCCTGGGCTGATGCCACGGATCCGGTACTTTCAAGATTGTGCTATAATATGCTGAACAGAAAACTGTACAGGATTGAACTGCAAATGGAGGAATTCCCTGAAGCAAGAATAAGCCTCTTACGAAATGCTGTTATAAAGAAATACGGGATTAATTCCAGTGAATCAGAGTATTTTGTGTTATCTGACAGCATCTCGAATTATGCTTACAGCTCAGAAGATGAGAGTATACAGTTTCTTTACCATAATGGCGAGCTTAGAGATGTTACCGAAGCGTCGGACATGCCCGATATGTCAATTCTTACAAAAACTGTAACAAAGAATTGGCTTTGTTATCCAAAAGAGATTGAAGACTGAAAATCATTAAGGACCTGATGAATAACTTTGTTGTTTATTACCAACATTAAAAAAAAGATATGGAATTTACAGCCAGACAAATCGCGTCTTTCCTTAACGGGGAAATAGAAGGTGATCCCGAAATCAAGGTAAACAATGTTTCAAAGATAGAGGAAGGCAGACCAGGCAGTCTTTCCTTTCTTGCCAATCTCAAATACGAGAAGTACATTTATGAGACTGCTTCTTCAATTGTACTTGTTAACCGGTCATTTCAACCTGAAAAAAGTATAAGTGCAACCCTTATTAAGGTGGAGAACGCATATGAAGCTTTTGCAAAACTCCTTGATTTATATCAGCAATCCGTTCCTGAAAAAGAGGGGATCAGTTCCCTCTCAAGTATTCACCCCACTGCCCATATTGGGGATAAAGTGTTTATCGGAGAGTTTACCTGTGTTGCTCAGAATTCATCAATAGGCAATGGGTCTAAAATATATCCGCAGGTTTATATCGGGGATAATGTTAAAATAGGTGAAAATACAATTCTGTATCCGGGTGTGAAAATATATCAGGACTGCATCATCGGTTCAAATTGTATTATTCATTCCGGTGTGGTTATTGGATCTGACGGATTTGGTTTTGCCCCACAGGAAGGTTCAGAATATAAAAAAATACCCCAGATCGGAAATGTGGTCATTGAAGATGATGTAGAGCTTGGATCCAATACGACTATTGACAGGGCAACAATGGGTTCAACTATTATCCGGAAAGGAGTGAAGCTTGATAATCTGATCCAGATTGCACATAATGTTGAAATCGGAGAAAATACGGTAATAGCAGCGCAGGCAGGCATATCCGGCTCTACCAAGATTGGCAGGAATTGTTTGATTGCCGGCCAGGCCGGATTGACCGGTCATCTGAATATTGCTGATGAAGTTAAGATTGGTGCCCAGGCAGGTATCGCCCATGATCATAAGATTAAAGGTGAAATTATCGGTGGATCCCCGGCAGTTGAAATCAGAAGATACCGTAAAGCAGCTGTTATATTTAAGCAGCTTCCGGAGCTTCGTGAAGAGATACTGAAATTGATCAGGGAAGTAGATTCTCTTAAGAGCAAACTCAATCCTTCAGATTGATTTCATCATGGGTCATATGAAGGTATTTCAGGTTGCATCAGGTTTCTGCTGAGCTGTTTATAAAAAAGTCCTATTGACTGTCACTTTTAGTGAATTTTTGTATATTGGGGGTTTGAATCTTGGGAAGATTATATGACAGGAAACCAAAAAACTCTTAAAAACCCGGTTAAGTTTGCAGGCAGAGGTTTGCATACAGGAACCGAAGTAGTAATGACACTCCAGCCTGCATCTGAGAACTACGGATTCCAAATCATACGGACTGATCTTAACGAAAGCCCTGTTATCAGGGCGCTTGCCGAAAACGTTGTGGAGACCTCCCGTGGTACGACATTAGAAGAAAATGGAGTACGTGTAAGTACCATTGAACATGTACTCGCTGCTTTGTCCGGATTAGGCATAGATAACGCAAGGATCGAATTAAACGGACCGGAAGCTCCGATTCTTGATGGCAGTTCCAGATTTTTCACCGAGGGTATTCTGAAGGCAGGTATCAGGGAATTGAACGAACCCAAGGCAGTATACCATATAACCGAGAAAGTCGAATACAGGGATGATGAACACGGTATACAGATTGTGGCTTATCCTGATGATAAACTGCAGATTGATATACAGATAGATTACAAGTCAAAAGTACTGGGATGTCAGTATGCCAGCCTGAACGGATTTGAAAATTTTGTTACTGATATTGCACCTGCCCGTACTTTTGTCTTCCTTCATGAAATTGAATTCCTGCTGAAGAATAACCTGATAAAAGGCGGGGACATAGATAACGCTATTGTCATAATAGACAGGAAGGTATCCCAGGACGAGCTTGACCGTCTTGCAGAATTGTTTAATAAACCAAAAGTAAAAGTCCAGCCGGAAGGCATTCTGAACAACATCAAACTCAATTTTTCAAACGAAGCAGCCAGACATAAACTTTTGGATTTTATCGGGGATATGACTCTTATCGGACAGCCCATAAAAGGCAGAATTATTGCGACACGCCCTGGTCATTATGCCAATAATCAGTTTGCGAGGATCATCAGGAATTTAATAAAGAAAGATCGTCTTAAAACTAAAGCTCCCAGCTTTGACCTTAACAAACCAATACTGGATTCAGTTCAGATAATGAAACTGCTTCCGCACAGGTATCCCTTCCTGATGGTCGATAAGATCCTGTACTGTGATGAAAAATCGGTTGTTGGAGTAAAAAATGTCACCCTGACTGAAGGTTATTTCCAGGGGCATTTCCCAAAAGAGCCGATAATGCCAGGAGTCCTGCAGGTAGAAGCAATGGCACAGGTAGGTGGTATACTGGTACTGAATACAGTCCATAACCCCGAAAATTATAGCACCTATTTCCTTAAAATTGAAAATGTTAAATTTAAGCGTAAGGTAGTTCCTGGTGATACCCTGATCATAAAAATGGACCTGATGGAGCCAATCAGGAGAGGAATTGCCCATATGTACGGGCAGGTTTTTGTTGGTGACTGTCTGGTTTCTGAAGGCGAACTGCTTGCCCAAATTGTAAAAGAATAATTCAATGACACAATACCCGACCTTTATCCATCCTGATGCAAAAATTGCCAGTAATGTTAAAATCGAACCATTTGCAGCTATATACGGAAATGTTGAGATAGGTGAAGGGACCTGGCTTGGTCCTCATGCTGTAATTATGGATGGAGCCAGAATAGGGAAGAATTGCAGAATATTTCCAGGAGCAGTTGTATCCGCAATTCCCCAGGATCTTAAGTATTCTGGTGAGGATTCCATTGTTGAAATTGGCGATAACACTACTATCCGGGAATTTTGTACAGTTAACCGCGGAACTAAAATAAGAGGAAAAACCGTCATAGGAAATAATGTGCTCCTTATGGCTTACGTTCATGTAGCCCATGATTGCATTCTGAAAGACCATGCCATCCTTGTCAATAATGTTACCCTGGGAGGTGAAGTCGTTGTGGAGGACTGGGCAATTCTGAGCGCGCATACCATTGTTCATCAATATGTCACGATTGGGAAACATGTTATGATACAGGGAGGATCAAAGGTTGGTATGGATGTGCCCCCGTATATAACTGCCGGAAGGGATCCGCTCTGTTATGGCGGATTGAATGCAATCGGATTGAAACGAAGGAATTTTACCACTGATCAGATCAATTTGCTTCAGGATATTTACAGAATTCTTTTCCAGAAGGGATATAATACTACCCACGCCCTTGAACTGATCTCTACAGAATTTCCCCCTTCAACTGAACGGGATGACGTTCTTTCATTTGTAAAGAACTCAAGGAGGGGACTCATCAGAGGATACCGTGAAAATAAGGACCAGGTATAGGTTCACTTCATTACCGGTTCACCGCTGACTGATACTGTTAAACGGTCTCATTCCAGCCCTGCGCTTTTAGCTCGACCTCACCACCGTCACTGGTCACCATTTTCTTCCCCCAGTCTAAGCCTGTTATATGACCTATAACGGTTATACCTTTCATTGAGCTGATAATTTCGGATTTGCTGAGAGGGACTGTGAATAGCAATTCATAATCTTCACCACCGTTCAATGCGCATATCACAGGTTCGATATTCAGTTCCCTGGCTGCTTTTACTGTCTCTTCATCAATAGGGATTTTATCCATGTATATCCTGCATCCTGCCTGTGACTGCTTGCAGATATGGAAAAGATCTGATGATAATCCGTCTGAAATATCAATCATGGAAGTCGGAAGAATTCCTGTTTTCTCCAGCAAATCAATTATATCTTTTCTTGCTTCGGGTTTTAACTGCCGCTCAAGTACATAATCATATCCTGTCAGATCCGGCTGGATCATTTTGTCGGACTGAAAGATCCTGCGCTCGCGCTCCAGTATCTGTATCCCTGCATATGCCGCACCAAGATTTCCTGAAACACAGATCAGGTCATTCACACCTGCACCGCTCCTGTAGACAAGTTTATCAGCAGGTGAAATGCCAACGGCAGTAATACTGATCATCATTCCTGTTATTGATGAACTGGTGTCACCTCCGATGAGGTCTACCTTGAATCTTTCACAGGCGACCTTAATTCCAGAGTAAAATTCTTCCAGAGACTCAACAGAAATTTTGTTTGAAACCGCAACCGAAATAGTGATTTGCATGGGTCTGGCATTCATGGCATAAATATCGGAGATGCCAGCAACCACTGCCTTATATCCAAGATGTTTAAGAGGTGTGTAAATAAGATTAAAATGAATCCCCTCGACCAGTAAGTCAGTACTTAAAACAAACATATTTTTCCCAATCCTGATCACAGCAGCATCATCACCTATTCCTTTCACACTTGATTTATTTTTAAGCGTGAAACCTGCAGTAAGATGGTCGATTAGCCTGAATTCACCCAATTCTGATAACTCCGTCAGCTTTTGCCTGATTGTCATGACGTTAATGTTTATGTAACCTGCAATAACTCCGCAAAATTGGTCTAAATATAAATAGTTTTACTATATTTGCATTTATTTAGAATAATTCTAAATAACGAAATAATTTTTGTAATTCCAGGCAATGAATAATAACCAAGACGAAATATTGAATGATATAACGGGATCGGATTACAAATACGGATTTTTTACAAATATCGAAACTGATACTCTGCCAAAAGGTCTTAGTGAAGATACTATCCGTCAGATCTCAATAAGGAAAGGCGAACCTGACTGGATGCTGGAATGGCGGTTAAAGGCATATGTCCAGTGGCAAAAAATGAAAATGCCTCGCTGGGCTCATCTACGTATTCCTGAAATCGATTATCAGGATATAATATATTATGCTGCCCCCAGGCAAAAAATTGCTCCCGGCAGTCTCGACGATGTAGATCCTGAACTGCGTGCCACTTTCGAGAAACTGGGTATTCCTCTTGATGAACAGAAACGCCTGACAGGCGTTGCAGTCGATGCAGTTATGGACAGCATATCTGTAAAGACCACTTTCTCTGAAACCCTGGCAGATCTGGGGATCATTTTTTGCTCTATGAGTGAAGCAATAAGAAATCATCCGGACCTTGTAAGGAAATATCTCGGGAGCGTTGTTCCGTACACAGATAACTTCTTCGCTTCGCTTAATTCGGCTGTCTTCAGTGACGGTTCATTTTGCTATATACCGCCTGGAGTAAGGTGCCCAATGGAACTATCTACATATTTCCGGATAAATGCAGCCAGAACAGGACAATTTGAGAGAACGCTTATTATTGCTGATGTTGAATCCTATGTAAGTTATCTTGAGGGCTGCACAGCTCCAATGAGAGACGAAAACCAGCTCCATGCCGCTGTTGTTGAAATTGTCGCACTGGAAAAAGCTGAAGTTAAATACGCCACGGTCCAGAACTGGTATCCGGGTGACAAGAACGGAAAAGGGGGCGTTTTCAATTTTGTTACCAAACGCGGCATATGCAAGGGAGACTACTCCAAGATCTCATGGACCCAGGTTGAGACCGGCTCAGCTATTACCTGGAAATATCCAGGTTGTATTCTACGCGGTAACAATACAACCGGGGAATTCTATTCTGTTGCTGTGGCTAATAATTATCAGCAGGCCGATACAGGAACAAAAATGATCCACATAGGAAAAAATTCAAGGAGCACGGTTGTCTCCAAAGGTATTGCGGCAGGGCATGGCCAGAACAGTTTCCGCGGTCTGATAAGAATGCTTAAAAGCGCCGAGAATGCAAGGAATTTCTCCCAGTGCGACAGTCTCCTGATGGGAGATAAATGTGGTGCACACACTTTCCCGTATATAGAAACTAATAACAGCACTGCAATCGTTGAACATGAAGCTACGACTTCAAAAATCAGTGAAGACCAGATTTTTTACTGCAATCAGAGGGGAATAAATACGGAAAATGCAGTCGCGCTGATTGTAAATGGCTATGCAAGAGAAGTCCTGAATAAACTGCCGATGGAATTTGCGGTGGAAGCCCAGAAGCTATTACAAATCAGCCTTGAAGGAAGCGTGGGGTGAAAGAAATGACTAAAATTTGGAATTTAAAATGACCAAAATTTTTAACCTGCTGAATTATCTATTGAAATACGCGAGCGAAACGAGCAGGAGAACAATCTAAGCACTATTGAATAACAACAGAATATGTTAAAGATCAAAGATTTACGGGTTACAGTCGGTGGAAAGGAGATCTTGTCCGGGATTAATCTGGAAGTGAAGCCGGGGGAGGTACATGCTATTATGGGACCGAACGGATCAGGAAAAACCACATTAGCTTCGACACTTGCCGGAAGGGATTTTATGGAAGTTACTCACGGCTCTGTTACATACCTGGGGAAAAATCTTCTGGAAATGTCTCCTGAAGAACGTGCATGGGAAGGAATATTTCTGGGCTTTCAATACCCTGTGGAGATTCCCGGAGTGAGCATGGTGAACTTTATGAAAACTTCGGTGAATGAATTACGCAAACATAAAGGACTGGAACCTCTCTCTGCAGGTGATTTCCTTAAATACATGAGAGACAGGAGCCAGTTGATCGAGTTTGATTCCAGACTGGTCAACAGATCGGTAAATGAAGGATTCTCGGGCGGAGAGAAGAAAAGAAATGAAATATTCCAGATGGCCCTTCTTGCTCCACGTCTTGCCATACTTGATGAAACGGATTCAGGACTTGATATTGATGCTCTTAAAATTGTCGCGAACGGAGTAAACCGGCTGAAAACAAAGGAAACATCAACCCTTATTATAACCCACTATCAGAGGTTACTGGATTATATCATTCCGGATTATGTACATGTGATATATAACGGACAGATTGTAAGATCCGGATCCAAAGAACTCGCGATGAAACTGGAAGAAAAGGGATATGAATGGGTCCGTAGTTATGTAAATGGCCAGGAGCAGTAAATTTAAACTGATTTTAAGCACTCAAAAAGCTATCCAGGATGCAGGATATTGTTGAAATAAATAAGTTTCTGGAGACACAGTTCAGACAGAATGAAGACAGGTTGGTTTCTGTATCACCCGGGTTTATAGGTAACCTGAGAAGAGAAGCTATGCATAATTTTTCAGTGATGGGTCTTCCTGACAGGAAAAATGAATCTTATAAATATACTCCGCTGGCCGGTGCTTTCGCGACTGAATACGCGATGCAGCTTATCCCAAGCAAGATCAACCTTAATATCAATGAGATATTTACCTGTGATGTCCCGAATCTGAACACCAGGCTTGAGGTAATTCTGAACGGATTCTATTTCAGCAGTGACAATTCTTTATTAAAACTTGAAAACGGAATTATTATAGGCAGTCTTGCTGAAGCTGCAAGAAAATATCCTGACCTGGTCAGCCAGTACTATTCAAAGCTGGCCGATCATGCTACTTCCAGCCTTGTTGCCCTCAACACTGCTTTTGCTATGGACGGCTTGTTTGTGTATCTTCCTGCCGGTGCTGACCTCCAAAATCCTATTCAGGTAGTTAATCTGCCAATGACCGGATTGGATACCATGCTCCATTACAGAAATCTTTTTATACTTGAGGAAAATTCACGGGGAGAAATCATCGTGTGTGATCATACTCTTTCACCTTTCAGGTTTCTGACCAATTCTGTCACTGAAATATATGCCGGTAAAAACACAAATTTTTATTTTACCAGGGTACAGAATGAACACCTCAACTCTAACCTGATTACCAACCTTTATATAAATCAGGAAGCCGGAAGTCATGTTACAACAAACAATATTTCCCTTCACGGAGGTTTCACAAGGAATAATATAACTATAACCCTGAATGGCGAGGGGAGCGAAAACAATGCGTATGGATTATTTCTTGCCGACCGTGAACAGCATGTCGATAATTACCTGTTCATCGATCATGCGAAACCAAATTGCGTCAGCAGGCAGTTATTTAAAGGTATACTTGATAACAAGGCAACCGGGGCATTCAATGGCCATATCATGGTTAGAAAGGATGCCCAGAAAACCAATGCTTTCCAGACCAATAACAATATTCTGTTGTCCGATGATGCAAAAATGAATACCAAGCCCCAGCTGGAGATCTATGCTGATGATGTAAAATGCAGTCATGGTGCTACAACCGGCCAGCTGGATGAAAATGCGTTATTTTACCTTCAGAGCAGGGGTATTCCCAGATCAGAAGCACGCATGCTCATGCTTACTGCCTTTGTATATGAAGTGATTGATAAAATCAATATAATCCCCCTTAAGGATAGAATAAGCCACCTGGTCGGACAACGGCTGCATGGAGAATTATCAAGGTGCAATAACTGCAATATGAATTGCGGTGAAATCCAACCTTCATAAAAATGGAATCCCTGTCAGATATACAGATTGACCTGATAAGAAAAGATTTTCCTATTCTCAAGACCAGGGTTTGGGGTAAGCCGATTGTTTACTTCGACAATGGAGCAACAACTCAAAAACCCCGGGTTGTCATTGATGCCATATCGGAATTTTACCGGTCGA
>Ga0105095_10000489_pt1 | contig 19190 bp, 24 predicted proteins | sample PPLLak2March2015_2_FD_79180 | JGI IMG/M metagenome (GOLD analysis project Ga0105095, IMG submission 79180) | Freshwater sediment microbial communities from Prairie Pothole Lake near Jamestown, North Dakota, USA - PPLs Lake P8 Core (3) Depth... | ecosystem: Environmental > Aquatic > Freshwater >...
GGGCTTTTCCTCTTTCTTGCTTAGGCATCCTTATCACTTGAGCATTAAAACCCACAGTACACCAATATTTAAAATTAGTGGCACGCGAATATCTTAACATATGAATTGAAACGGTCCCCCACTTTTCACATCTCAGAAAGAAGGAATCAGTCTCAGTCCATGGTTTGATTGACAGACGATAGCGCGCTTCTACGGTTGGTCCATTTTTTCAATTACCCAGAAATAGTACGTTCTAGCTCCCATCCCTCCAAAAGTCCAGCTTGGAGAAACACTGGGGATAACTGAGACTAACTCGCCCTCAAGGCTGTTCAGGAATTGCTCAAACCTGGCTTGATCCGCCCTCATAGCAACATCAAATCTGTGAACCCTGTATCTTGCCTTCACCCTCTCACCTCCATGGCAAATCTACTTCTATGCGCACGCTCATTTCCACTTCCATGCAAACCACACAATCAAGGCTGCAACTGCAAACACTGAAACATCCATCAGTATCGCATAAGGATAGGCAACTGTCGTGACATTCATCGTCAGCTCAAAGAGAATAAAAACAGCATAGAATGCGCCTATGATGATGTTTGCCCATCGATTCGCTTTATCCTTTAAAGTCAGAGAAATGACCGCCATAACCAAGGGAACCCAATAGTACGCAATTGCCATTCCTAGAATCAGTTCGACTCCTGCTTGCATGCCCACTATTTCGCCCGCCCTTACCTCATCTATCACGCCCGGCACAATCAGGTACAAAATCGTATTCGCTGACATGGTGACTGCTATGAACAGCCAAAATACTGCAAGTTTTGTCTTCAAATCTTCCAAAACCCTTCATTTCCTCCACAAATTGAAACGCAAAAACATAATTTTCTGGCTCTTAACTTAAATCACTTGTGATGAAATTTGAGCTACAAAGGGCGTATACTCGATTCCGACTATACATGTACTCTATAATAATCTGATTTGCGCGCGCTCCAAACGGTCTCTGTCTTCTTTATGACTGAAAAAGCTTCCGGCTCATTTTATAAACGTGTCGAAAAGGGGGTCATTGCTGTTCAGATAGTTTTCTATAGTCCAGATAGGCAAAGATTATCAGAAGTACGGTCCATGTTATGAACACTAAGTGGGCTCCCCCTATGAAAATGGGGTGTGAAATCACTCTATTGATAATTGAAATGACAACTAGAAAGATGGACCCCATTTTGTTCCTTCGAAGAATCCAGACGAACGCAGCAAGGTTTAGAACTGCAAAAAACAGCGGCAGTGGCAACCGCTATTGTATAGTCAACAGCTAAAGTGATGCGTGCTTGTCCAAGAGGAATTGTTGGATTTACTATCCACAGAATTATTGAACCAACTTCACCAATAATAGTTATTGCAGTTAAAACTAACAAAATCTTATGCTTTAAATCTTGCATAGTCAAAATGCTAAGTGGGCTCTAATAAAAGGCTTTACGATGAGCGATCAAATAACAAAATCAATTAAACAAAAAAATGTCTCTTCCAGCAAAACAGGATCAAATCTTAGACTGTTTATTCCTAATGCAATAACCATTCTACGCCTATTTGCCCTGCCACATTTGATTTGGTCGTTTAACCACGAAATTGCATCTGCTGTATATGCAATATTTCTTTTTTCTATAGGATGCGACGTTGCAGATGGGTACATCTCAAGGAAAATAGGAGCAAATTCAAAATTTGGTGCTAATCTGGATTCGACAGTAGACTTTGTATTTATCAACGGAATGTACCTGACCTTCATTCTTAAAGGAATTTATTCAGCAGGTATCCTATTTCTGATAATTTTCATGTTTGCGCAATTCACCCTGACAAATCTTCATTTTAAAAGAACTATCTATGATCCAATCGGCAAGTATTACGGTAGTCTACTTTTTGGAGGAATAGGCTTAACCTTGCTATTTCCAGCGCAGATCATGTATACTATAGTGACTGTGGGAATTCTTGTGTCAACTGTAGCTGCAATATTTAGCCGATTAGCATGTTTTTGCAAAAACAAAGCCTAAGCAGAATAGGTTCTGAACCTGCAGCAGCAATATCGGCAAAGATACCGTTGAAGCTCCCCTAGACGAGTGTTTCTGGTTCCCTCTTTGCAAGATCGCCATCTGTCGCATTTTGGAGATTTGATTTTGTTATTCTTCTCCAAATTTTTCATTCCCTGATTTTTTCTCAATTTTGGTCGAAAAAAGAAGGATTTGGAGGGAGACATCGCTACTTGGGGCTGGGTTCGAATCCCAGCGAGCCCGTTATAGGGTTCCGCCCTTTCTGAGGTTGAGTCCCTTTGAGCAAGTTCTATTGCGAAAAATGATTTAATTGTGAATTTCTTTTTGCCGGTTAGCGCACGTTCCCTTCTTTTTGCTTTCTTTCTTCTATCATTTTTGTTGCAGCGTCTGCCCATTCAATGCTGGATCTGTAAATATTTATACCCAGCAAAACTGGAAGTAGCCCAAAAAAGTATCCCTCGTCATCGCTTAAATGAGCGTTTACTTCTTTTTCAAGAAAGATGAGGTTCTCAAGCTTCTCTGCCGTTCTTGCCCTAAGCTCTTCAATATGTTTGATAATCACATGTTTGGGTACTTGTTCGCCGAAAGCAATTTTAAGCAATGCCTCAAGCCTGAAAATTTCAGGCTTAGCTGGTTTCATCAGCCATTCTTGAAGTTTCTTTGTTCCTTTGTTAGTAACAGAGTACACTTTTCGATTAGGGCCATTCTCTTTAATTTCCACTTTTTTTGTTACGTAAGCGTCCTTTTCCAGCATTCGCAATGTGGGGTATATTTGACCATAACCTATATCCCAGAAAGAACTCATGCGAGTTTTTACTGCCTTGTTTATGTCATATCCTGTCATCGACGTGTAACTTAACAAACCGAGTATAACAAATTCAGCTGCGCTTTCTTTCATCATTAGCCGCCAATCAGTGTCTATCTGCAACCCATATATATGTTTATAATATATCGGAAAGATATATATTTTGGTTTATCGTTCCCCTCAAACGAGGAATGCATGTGAAATTTTGGCCCCAAAAGAAATGGAAAAAAATATTGCTGGTTACCTTTCTAGCAATAATCATCATCTCAGTTTCGCTCCTGACTTATGTTAGCTTTGCAATGAATAGCGAAGTAGTCACACAATTAGTAATTAAAAATCCTACAGGAAGCAAAACTGCTTTGGTGCTCTATCACCCCGGCCTAAGTTCCTTTTCACATGATGTCTCATACGCTTTTGCAGATGGTCTTGTTTCAAACGGTTGGAGAGTAGAAATTGCTACATCAAGCATTGAAGCGCCAACTAACCTTTCAAAATACAGCCTTCTAGTAGTCACAAGTAATACCTATGCTTTCACTCCAGATTCACCAACCACTCGGCAACTTGAAAGGATCGGTAATCTTAACGGAATCCAAACAGTACTGCTAACGCTGGGAGCTGGAAGCGCACAGGAGAGCCAAAAATCACTAGAAAGAACGATACAAGCCTCAAACGGCACAATACTCCAATCACTAGTTCTCTATAGCATGGCTTCAAACGCGGGCGGTAGAAGTGCAAAAGAAATTGCCCAACAGACAGCTATAGAAATTGGCTAGGGCTCAAAATGGCATAGAACAAAGAACAGAAATGAAACAGAAAATGAGTATAAACTGTAATAGAAGGAAGCATTGATGAAGGAATACGATGTAATTGTTGTGGGTGGAGGAATTGCCAAGGCAACACTCTGAAACAATTGACATTGAAGATTTCGCCTTGTTTTTGAAGCAGACTAATCCTTTCGATTTCGACGTGATGCTGGAGATCAAAGACAAAGAAAAAAGCGCCTTCAAAGCAGTCAGTTTTGCAATCAAAGACTGGCGAATACAAAACTTCTTTGCAAGCTAATATTCATACCTAAGATCGACGATATACCCTCCCGCCAACTAGACATCAACAGATCAATTGACAAGCACTCAACGACTATGATTCAGATTCAACCACTATAGCTACTTCGTTCCTACGCAAGAACCAAGGAGTAAAAGGCCCATTATACCGCATCGAAAACACTTGACCAGTACTCTTTATTCCTGCTTTCGCCAGCTCTTCCAGCATCGCCTTCGCTTTCTTTTTGAATATTGAATTGGACCAGCGGCCAGAAAACTGCAGCGCAGCAACAACTCTTTCAGGTAATTCCACGATCCTCACTCGGTCATCGAGAGGCTCAGGCGTAGTTTCAAGCGTGAACCCCTCAGGCATAACAAAAGCAATCGAGTCAGGATCCGACAAGACCGGTGCAGTCATGGCTATTTGCTCCGAAACAACTGGGGCAGTCATCGCAATCTTTGACTTCTGCCGGTTATTGCCAGTGATGAACGCGAAAAGAATGTTGAAACCGCCATCACCATAACCATCAACCCTAGCAATCACCAAACGAGGATAACGTCTGAGCTCAACCTTGCCAATTTCTTTCAGAACATCGTACCTTGCCTGATCGACCATAATCGCATACTAAAAGCTGGCTGGATATAATGATTCTCTTTAACCTATTTATTCTGTCTGGTTAAGCTTAAAAAGAAATTTCGGCAAATAGATAGGCAAGCCTTGCTCAAGTCGATTTCTGCAAGGAGGTGATTGGTTGAATTACAAAGATAGACAGGAAATAATAGCAAAATCGCCCATTTCCTTCAGCTACTTGAAAAAGTTTAACCTAGGGGCTGGAATATTGCACCTGTCGCAAGGAATTCTCATGCTTGTTCTAGGCACTCTCATCTCTTGGGAACGAACCATATACACATTTTACCTTAAGTTCAACGTTATCACAGGGCCGCCATTGACGTTTAACGTGACTCCAAATCCACAAGTCTGGTTTACGCTTAGTTACATAGGAGTTTTCGTTGCGTCTTTTCCGCTGCTCTCTGCTTTGGCGCATTTCTTGATAGCTTTCCCAAAGAACAAAGGCTACAATGAGAATTTGAAGAAAGGAATGAATCCTTACCGCTGGTTCGAATATGCGCTCTCAAGTTCAATAATGATCGTGCTGATTTCGACTTTCGTTGGCGTCTGGGACTTCTGGTCCCTTGTAATGATATTCACCTTGAATGCAATGATGATTATGTTTGGATACTACATGGAATTGGTTAACCAAAAAACAGAGAAAACATCATGGTCAGCGTTCATCGTGGGCTGCATATCGGGAGGCGTTCCATGGGTTGTGCTTTTCGCCTATTTCGCGGCAGCAATATCGTCAACCGGAACCAACCCGCCCACATTCGTGTACCTGATATTCTTCATCTACTTCGCTGTGTTCAATGTTTTCGCGCTAAATATGGTGCTGCAGTACAAAGGCGTCGGACGCTGGAAAGACTACTTGTATGGAGAAAGGGTCTACATAGTCTTGAGCTTTATGGCAAAGACAGCCCTAGCGTGGCTTGTATTCATCGGAATATTCGCGCCATTCTAGGCATTGCCATATTTCCCTTCTTTTCGTTTCGACATTGCTTATTGAAATATCTTTTCAGGTTCGCAACGTTTCATTCTTCAATGTTGCCCAGTTTATTTTCCAATAGTCTTTTCCGCCGACCTCAGAAAAAAACAGTATCTAGTTCAGTCAGTTGTTCGGGGTAGGGTGCAAGGACAGATTGAATGGACAAGTATTCCTGCTTGAATCTCACTATCCAAGCCCTCAAGATGCTCAGGACAGCGCTCAATGGAAGTCTTCCAGCTCTGTACTTTTCAACGGAATCAATAAAGAATGACTTTTCATCCTTTGAGAGTTGATGAGAAAAATAGCCCATAATCTTCATCAAGACGTTCACGTACGCACCTGTACTTGGGGTTCGAGCAAAAGCAAGATACAAGTGATCTTCATAATCCCTGAGCAAATCTTGAAAAGGTTTCTCTTCTGTGTTTGCAGTAATTTTGCCTAATGTTCTAAGTTCTTTCTGGCTGTATGCTGTGAGCAGATACTTGTTTTCTGAGTGAAATTTTACCAGTTCTCGTATTTTGCTGGATTTTCTTACACCTCTAAAGCTTGCGAAGGCAAAAAGCTTTGTTAGAAAATGTTCCCTTATTCGAAGGTTAATCAAACGAAGTTCGTCCTCTATGGCCAAGTTTGGAAATTTCTTGAGAACTGCCTCTCCGAATAGCCCTGGACCCTTGCCAATTGGAGATGACTTTTCCACTTTGGCATAGATCTTGACGTTCTTGAAACCGCTGGATGGAGAACCTCTCTTGAGTATGAAGCCGTCGACCTCGTCTAGTGAATTTAGAAAAGACGCAGCGAAATTATCCATTTTTTCCGTGAAATCTAAGCTTGTGGTTGGCTGCATTAGTCTCCGTTGGCCATTAATAAGCACTATTCGAACAGGGTCGCGCGGTACACCTAGTCCTATTTCAACTTCTGGACAAACGGGGATGAAATCAACGTAGGGCTTAAGCTTCTCCACAAAATCGCTCGCAATTATCTGGCCGTTGAAGCGTACTGGTGCGAAAGTAACACACTTGGATATTACGACTTTAGGTTTAGCAAATTCTCGCATTCAAATCCCTGCAGAAATAATAGAAAACTTCTAAAGGAATTTGCTTGGCTCATTTCTTAAATCTTTTCTCCAAATTCATAGAAGGAAATCACAACATAGACTCCGTTTCATAGCCTTCAATGATTTTATATACTTAGAAGAATAGAAGAAAATCAGGGGATGAAATTGGCAGACAATGATTCAGGCTTGGTGAAATGGATTAACATCATAGCCTTTGTTTTGACAGTCTTGGTTAATGGCTTAGCCGGCAGCACCACACTTCTCGGTGGAAAGAACACGGCTCAGATTTCAGACTCAAACCCCACGCTTATAACTCCTGCGGGCTACGTGTTCTCCATCTGGGGAATCATCTACGTTTTGCTAGGTGTGTTCGTGGTTTTTCAAGCGTTACCTAGCCAAAAAGGAAAAGAGTTTCAAAAACAAGTCGGCTGGCTCTTTGCCCTTGGCAGTCTAGCAAATATAGTGTGGCTTTTCCTTTGGCAATTTGAATATCTCGCATTTTCCGTTGTTCTCATGTTCTTGCTTCTGGCAACTCTAATTCTAATTTATACGCGCCTAGGCATTGGCAAGTCTAAGACCACACTAAGGGAAAAACTTGCAGTTCATGTTCCCTTCAGCGTTTACTTGGGTTGGATAACGATAGCCTCAATCGCAAACGTAGCCGTCACACTAGTTTCAATAAACTGGGATGGCTTCGGGATAAGCGCAGAGACATGGGCAGCCTTGATAGTGATAGTCGCGCTTATTATCACGCTTCTGGTTGTGGCAACCAGAAAGGACGTGGCTTATGCACTAGTTATTATCTGGGCGCTGATGGGCATTGCTGTGAAGCAAAGTGAAAATCCAACAATAGTCTTGCTGACGGAAACAAGTGCCGTCATCGTTGCAATTGCGTTGGTAGCCACAATTCTCATCACTAAGCTGAGACGAAGATGAGCCAGAGCTTGGACCTTCGGGGCGCTAACGCTTGATTAGGAACAGAAAAATCCTTGCCTTAGAAATAGTTGGCACGATATTCATAATCTTTGTAGGAACCGCCTTGCACTTCACATATGCTTTGTCAGGCAACAATCTTATAGTTGGTTCTTTTTCTGCGGTCAATGAATCAGTCTGGGAACATCTCAAACTGCCCTTTTGGCCCTCACTGCTCTGGATGCTAATTGAACTCTACCCGCTAAGAAAAATTGTTAGTAACTTTTTTGCAGCCAAGGTAATTGGCACTATTATAATGGTTGTTCTAATTCCAACAGTTTTCTATTCGTACACCGCCTTCACAGAAGAAATTCTCGCTGTGGACATCGCCACCTTCATGATCGCTGTGATTATCGGTCAGATTGTAAGCTACAAACTCTTTAAACAAGGCCAAACATCAAAGACAACAGAAACAATTGCCATCATCACAATTGCTTCCTTAGCGGTCATATTCATTGCGTTCACGTTTTATCCGCCTCATCTTCCTATTTTCCAAGATTCAACTACCGGTCAATACGGCCCTTAGAATCCTTTTGAGGTAAAAACAAAGAATTATCAACGAGCAAGACTGAATTGACTCCGGGTGCTTAATGATGTCCGAAAAATCCCAAAGAACAGCGAATCTGAAAATGCTACACTTAGCCGGGGTTTGTGGAATTTTAGGGTCAACACTGCCACTGGTCATGGTTTTATCAGCCACGTTTCTCTCGTCCTGGTTCAGCTGGAGCACGAATGCTTTGAGTGAGATGGGCGTGGGCGAACAAGCAGCCTTATTCAACAGCGCTGTTCTGATTGGCGGCGCGCTGAACTTTTTGTATGCGCTAGGTCTACGTCACAATCTTGGTGGAGGAAAACTGACCCAGGTCGGGGTCGTTTCAATAATGGTGAGTAGCATTTCTCTGGCTCTCGTTGGAATATTCACAGTCGATTATCTTTTTTTCCACGGAATCGTTGCTTTCGGCTACTTCATGCTTACTCCTGTAGGATTCTTGCTTATAGGCCTAGGAACAAAAGAGGAAAAAATTAAGAAACTGAGCTTCTCGTGTGGAATTGCAGCTTTGTTTGCGATTCTTGTTTTGCCAGTCTTGATTTTAGCTCTATCTCTTGGAATCGGCTTTGCAGTTCCCGAACTGGTTGAGGGTCTGGTAATCTCAGTTTGGACCTTGCTCATGTCAGCAAGACTCCTTGCAGCTAACCGGGTGATAGCATGATACCTGAGAAGTTGCCGAAAATGAACGCAGCAGAAGTCAAAGAGCTTCTGGAGGAGCAGATTTTATGTCGTATCGCTTTTTGTGGCAAACAGGGTCCACACATCGCACTTTTCCAATACGCCTTGGTCAATGGTCAACTCTATTTTCATTTCACCGACTATGGGAAGAAAATGGAGCTTCTCGAAGAAGGCAACTTGGTCTGTGTAGAAATCGAAAAGTACACACCAGACTTGAGCGAATACAGGTTCGTTGTAGCCACTGGGAATTTGAGAGTTGTAACTGAAACTCGAGAAAGAGCGCTAGCGATTGAAAAAATGGTTGATACCGCGAAGACAAAGGGGCTATCAGAGAATTTCCTTGTAGCGCACGGTTATCCGAAGAGTAAAGGTTGGGACTCCCTGAACCCTGAAACGCAATTGGTAATAGTCAAACTTGAAAACATAACCAGTCAAATCGGGCTCAAATCACCGTAAACACATTAGCGCGCTCTATTGGGGTAACAAATGCCCCTTCCCGAATAGAAGAAGAACATTTTGGATTAAGACGCCCGCGCTTGAGAATGAAGCCTCAGATACTAGAAGATTCTTCCACAAGACTTCTTAAGGGAGAATGATCTAACTTTTGGATGGCGATGGACATGGAGAAAACCAAACTCCGTGTCTCTGGATTGAGCTACTTGAAAATACTGGTAACGTTTGTGACTTGCTGTTTTTATTTGGTTTGCGCCTTTTTCGTTGCTTCAGAGTTATTCTTGTATGCTGAATTTCTCGTACCATTCAGCAAAATTGCACACAGCTTTTGCGCGGTGCGAAAAACTGTTCTTTTCTTCGATGCTCATTTCGGCAAATGTCTTCTTGCTTCCAGAGGGCCGAAAAACAGGGTCAAATCCGAAACCTGATTTGCCATTACCCCTTTTCTCTTCATTTGTCATTCTCCCCGAGACCTCGCCTGTGAAACAGATTGGTTCTGATTGTCCGTCGTAGTAAGCTATAATTGATTGGAATGCGGCTTTCCTGTTCTCGAGGCCTTCCATCAACTTCAACAGTCCAAGATTGCCTATTGTCTTGTACACGTATGCAGCGTAGGGTCCTGGAAAACCTTTCAGGGATTCTATGAACAAACCCGCATCTTCCACTATGATTGGCAGATGTGAATGGTTGTATGCGTCAATGACGCTCGCTTGCGCAATCTCGTTAAGCGAATCGCTTTGTATTTCTAAAGCTTTCACTCTGAGCATGCCAACTGCCATCCCTCGATTTGTCAGTACGCTACGGGCTTCATCAAACTTGTGGAAATTGTTCGTCGCGAAAAAGATGACTTTGCCCTTCAGACTGAAACCTGACCTATGTCTCTTCTTGCCTCTCTGCAACATAACGACCTCGCTGTTCTATTTCTCGGATTTTCTGCAGAACTTCTTTCGCTTTCTGATCACCTACAACTGATGAATATCCGAGCATCACGCTCCGGAAACATTCTTCAGCGACCTCATAATGTGTACTCTGCAGAGCACGCTTCATCAAGTGTAGGTCCACTCCTTTAGCCTCAAGTTCAGTGTTTTTTTCACCTAGTCCAAAATCAACCAGAAAAACCTTGCCATCTCTGGTAAGAATCATGTTCGAAGTGGTTAGGTCTCCATGAATCACTCCATGTTGATGCAAGTTTCCGATCACTTTTCCTATCTCTTCGCACAATTCCTTCCCTTCCTCTGTCGAGAGGGTATCCATCAGTTTTTTGACTTGTTTCCCTTCTACATACTCCATCGTTATACTAGCCTTGTTCATGTCTACGAGAAAGATTGTTGGAGTGGGTACCCCTGCCATTTTAGCCTCATGCATCAGCTGAGGTTCATGTGTAGTTCTGTAGGTGCGAATTCGTTCGTCAAGTTCGGTCGGTCGGTATTTCTTTGGTAAACGGACTTTCATGATGACTTTTCTGTCATGCCATTCTGTCAGATAGAGGCTCGCCTCTGCGCCCTTCTTAATTAACTTCATGGATTCTATTTCACCCATGGCACATCTACCTTCTCTATGCGCCATCTTAACTTGACAAAGCTCTTCTCTATCGGGATAACCATGCCATATTTGTAGGCTAGAACACCTGTCCAAGCGATCATGGCGCCGTTATCTGTGGCAAACTCTTTTGGGACTACGCTAAATCTTGCATCGTGCTCTTCTGAAATTATCGCGAGCATAGACTGTAGTCGCTTGTTAGCTGCTACGCCGCCTGTCAGCAGGATCTCTTTTTTTTCAGTATGCGCTAGTGCCCTCTCTGTCACCTCAGTAACCATGGAAAAGGCGTTTTCTTGTAGACTGTAGCACAGATCTTCCAAGCGGCTTTCGCATTTGTGCAGTGAGGTGGTAGCAGCAGTTAGCAGACCGCTAAGCGAGAGATCCATGCCTTTCACTACGTATGGCAGCGGAATCAGCTTTTTTCCTTCGGCTGCTAACTGTTCCAAGGCAGCGCCCAAAGGCATGCCTTTCTTGTGCTTAAGGCCTGCCTCTCGCGCAAATACGTCCAGGCAGTTGCCGAGAGCAATGTCCAGGGTCTCGCCGAAAATCCTGTAACGGCCACATGCATAAGCAGTCACAATGGTGTTTCCACCCGAAACATAAAGCGTGACCGGATCCTTTGTTCCAGTCTTCAGTCTGCCTATCTCTATGTGGGCAATCGAATGGTTAACGCCTACAAGCGGAATGTTGAGGTAAGACGCTAAAGCTCGAGCAACGGTGGCTCCTGTCCGGAGGCACGGTCCCAAACCTGGACCCTGAGAAAAAGCTATTATGCTCAATTCTCGGGGCTCTATTCCTGCCTTGGTTAAAGCTTCTTGGAGAACTTTGTCTGCCACTTCTGCGTGGTGTCTGGCTGCCTCTCTAGGATGTATCCCGCCCTCTTCAGGTATGTACCCATTTGAAGCGTTAGCTACTACATCGCCTTCGAAAGTAGAGATTCCAACACCGAAGTCATCTGCTGTGGACTCCACCCCTAAACAATACTGCTCGCTTGCTCTTTTCATCAAGGCATTTCCTTCACGCGTTTCGTTGTTTTCAAGGGTACATGTTTTTATTTGAAGTCTGTGCATATAATTACTGTGATGTTCGGAACTGGTTAACATGCCTAAACGCAATGATCTTGAACAGAAAGCACTACATTTTGTGGTAAATACCGGCTACACTGGTGTTCTCCAGTCAGAGTTATGGCGAGAACTGGGCGCAAGCAGCAGGGAAGGCTCCAGAGTAGCCATAAAACTAGAAGAGAAAGGGCTAGTGCGCCGAGAAAAAGAGCTGGAGGGCGGAAGATGGACCTATAGGCTTTTCCCCAAAAGGCTACCCGCTTCTATAGAAACCATAGTTGACTGTCCATGTCTCTTGTGCCAAGATAACGCAAGATGCGATCCGACGACTTCGATCTCGCCCAAGAGCTGTGGAAAACTCACGGATTGGATTTTATCATTGGACAAAAGTGGTCCAGTTGCGTTAGGTGACGCTGATTTTGCCCAAGGCTTGGATCCAAGATAGAAAAAGGGAATTTTACTACAAGAAGGCCAAAGCAGAAAATTATCGCTCAAGAGCCACTTACAAGCTAGCTCAAGCTGCCGAGAAATACCAGTTTATACGTCGAGACGATATTGTTGTAGATTTGGGTGCGGCACCAGGCGGCTGGATTCAAGCGGCCAGAAAAATAGCTGGTAAGCGAGGTTTCGTTCTCGGTGTAGACTTGAAACAGATCGAGCCTTTTCCTCAAGAATACATAAGAACGATCGTTGGGGATGTGACTGACCCCGAAATGGTGCAGCAGATAGAGAGTTTTCTGCCCAGAAAGGCAGACGTTGTTATTTCTGACGCTTCACAGAATATTTCGGGAATATGGGAAGTCGACCACGCACGACAGATAGACTTGGCAACGCGAGCTCTGGTAATTGCTTTGAATATACTGCGTCCTGGAGGGAACTTTTTTGTTAAAGTTTTCGAAGGGGGTCTTTTTGAAGATTTCATTAAAAGAGTTCAGTCTCACTTTGAAGTTGTTAAGATTGTAAAGCCTAAGGCAAGTCGGGCCAAGAGCTCTGAAATCTACCTTTTGGCGATGCGTTTGAAATCAGGTAGTCGGTCAGAAGAGTAAAGCTAATTTTCGACAGTGTTCACTTTACGTTGAGGGTTAAAGCCTTGAAAGTGATCTCAGCAGACTCTTCAGCTGCGATTTTGGATGAGAAGTTTACGCCGCTAACCCTGATTGCTTCCGCTTCGGTCCTTGTTGAGCCGCCTTATCGCGAAGCTCGCATTCGTTTGGCTGAGCCTATTTATAAAGATGTAGAGCGCAGTTACGATGTGATAGTGCATGAAGCCGAGCTATGCAGAGATTTGCTTAGCAGAGTAAAAGCGGATGTGATTCATTTGGATATGTCCTTGTGCGCTATTTCTCTTGAGGATTTGTCCCCGGTTCAGCTGGAGAATATGAGAATCTCCAAACAGGCGCGCCAGAATATCCTGAGAATGCTGCCTAAACTACGCAAAATCGCGGGTGAAATTCGTAGGGTATATGGTTTGGACGTTTTAGCCATCGGCAAAGAAAGCGTCCCGGTTAGAGTTGCAGAACTTACTGCAGGCGCTGAAGCCGTTTTGTTCGCCTGTGCCAAGGTTGCGGAAGAAAAGGAGCCCATTCTTCTTGGTTTGCCCACAAAGTGTCAACCCATAATAGCGGGGGATAGAGTATTTTTGCAGTCTCTTCTCCCGGCTGAACACGATGTCCGTGGGTATGCGGAGGACGGAGTGGGAGTGCTAAAAAAGGTTAATATCTCGGAAACGTTAAATCCAGTGGCGCGAGGTTTTCGAGCGCTTAGAATAGAATTGCCAAGTTAAAAACAAGAGGGTCCTGGCATGATTTCATCAGTTTGGAGTAATGCTTCGTCGAGGCGGAAGAGAATCTACTCGGTATTAGCTGTTTTCGTAATATCTGTCATAGTCACATCAGTAGGCTGCTTTGTCCCGATTGATGCTGAGCTGGCAAGGCAGATCAACGATGAGTTAAACCAGACAGTCACGAACGCAACCCAGAGCGGTACTCTGACACCGTACATTCTAGGGAACAACTTCTTGATATGCCTCGTAATGTTCATACCCGTACTCGGACCGGTTTTTGGATTGTACGTGCTCTTCAGCACGGGGATGGCAGTCGGCGCTGTGGCTACGGTCCAAAACTTGCCGTCGATATTTATCCTTATTGCGTTGATGATTACTCCGATATTCTGGTTGGAATTCGCAGCTTATTCAACCGCAATGGCTGAAAGCGTTTGGCTGTTCCGTCGTCTTCTTCAACGCCGCGGTTTACATGAGCTTAGAAACACGGCCATGTTCATTTCAATATGCGCGGTACTGCTTGCAGTGGGTGCCGTGGTCGAAGCAGCACTCATATCTCTTGGTGGCTGATAGGTCTCTTGGGCTGTGGCGCTGGTTCATCTATTTCGTCTTTTTGATTGGTTTGAATTCCATGCTTATGTCTAAAGCTTTTGTGCTGTGAGTGAGTTCTCCTAAGCTGATGATGTTGACTTGGGTCCGAGCATATTCTAGAAGATTGTTTTCCCTTATTTTTCCGCTTGCCTCTGTCAGGGTTTTTTCAAAGAGTCCGAGTTTCTTTAGTGATTCAATGGTTTCTTTGATTTGTTTTGGAGAGAAATTGTCGAGCATAACAATGTCTGCTCCAGCTTCAGCTGCTTTCAAGGCGTCCGCGATCTTGGTGACTTCCACTTCGATTTTCTTGCTGAAAGAAGCTTTTTGTTTTGCTTGTCTTATGGCTGTTTCGATGTTTTCAGACAATGCGAGATGATTGTCCTTAATCAAGACCATATCGTCTAGGTGAAATCTGTGTGGGTCGCCGCCTCCTAGAAACACAGCCTTCTTATCAAAGTAAAGGAGTCCAGGCGCGGTTTTGCGTGTTGCCGCTATTCGGGTATTCAAACAGGCTTTTTCGAGTTTCTTACTGAGCCTCCTCGTTGTCGTGGCGATACCGCTCATGCGCGAAAGTAGGTTCAACATTGTTCGTTCGAAAGAAAGAATGGTTCTGGCGTCACCGGAAAATTTCATAATGACACGACCTTTTTTCACTTCCTCTCCGTCTGAAACTAATGGTTTAACACTCAGGCCCAAACTTTCGCCTAGAATCACGGCTTCCTCGATTCCGGCTGCCACTCCGGCTTCTTTCCATATAACCTCTGCTTCAGCCTTCACGTCTGCTGGAACAAGAGTGGCGGTGACATCACCTTGGCCAACGTCGTCGGATAGTAACTGTATCAGTCTTTCTTCCAAAACCTTCCGGGGAATAAACATGACTTGTAATCTTCTCGTTTTGGCTTAAAACACTTGCTTCGCCATGCCTATTTTGGGATAAACAAATTAAATCCACTCGTGCATTTGTGCTTATGCATCTGATGATCTGCTGCGCTGAACTGGGGTTAGGGCACGTTTCCCGCATTATACCCCTGGGGAAGAAGTTGGAGAAGAACGGGCACCAACTGTTCTTTTTCTCAGGCGCAAAAGCTTACCGACTCTTGCAGAAAGAATTCACTAATGTTTACCCTGCTACGCCTGTGGCTTGGTACGAGAATTCACACGGAATAGTCACTTCCGCCTCTATCATAAACATCCTCTTTTCCATGCCTAACTACAACTATGATAAAGGCGCGTTTGAGGTTAAGAGCTCGAGCGCTATGGAGACCATACACCGCTATTACGATCTTAGACGAAACATCAGAAAGATCAAACCTGACCTGCTAGTTTCCGACGGAGACATGCACGCTCTTCGACTTGCTGGCAGGTGGAAAATCCCGTCTGTTTATATAGCTAACATGATACGGCCGAGCTACGGTTTCTCTGCGTTGCTTAATCCTGGAGAGCGTTTTGTCGAGCGTTACATGAAAAAATGTGCGAAGATTATTGTTCCAGACAACCCCCCACCATTCACAGTTTCAGAGTATAATCTAGGCAACTTGGATGAGATGGGTATCGGGAAGAAAGTGGAATTCGTAGGCTGCTTTTTTGACACCTCCCACGTGGAAGGGTCGGAAGAGCACATTTATGCTCCTATCAGCGGACCTTTAGGAACAAGGGCAAAGCTGACTAATATTATACTCCCCGTTCTGGAGAAACTTGAAGCCAAAAGCATAATAAGTTTAGGATTACCCGGCGAGAACCGAACCAGAACTGTAGGTAACTGCGAGATACACAATTGGCTAAGCAAACAAGAGCGCGAAAAATGTATGAAAGATGCGAAGTTGGTAGTTTTCAGCGGAGGTCACGCCACCTGTTTTGAAACCATTAAGTATGCTAAACCAAGCATCTGCATTCCGACTCAGCCAGAGCAGATGGGAAACGCCGCCAAACTTCAGTCCTTGAACTGTTCAATAACGGTTAAGAACCAGAAAGAGTTGCGTTCGGCTATCAAGAGAATCGAGGAAAACAAGATTCTCTTCGCTGGCAATGTTAAGGCGCTCAATACTTTTTCCAATAGGTTCAAGGGTTTAGACCGTGCGGTCGAAATTATCGAGAACGTCGAAAAATAAGTTGTGGCTCTGTTTACTTTGCTTTTAAGAGCACAGGCTTGATGTCGCCTTCCGGTGTTTGCTCCTCAAAAATTATGGCGTGAAACTTGGAGATTTTGGTCCCCTTCGTTAGCCAGGTGTCAGGCGGGAGTCCAGCTTTGACGCAGCATTGGCACAGAAATTCTTCCTCGCCCCAGCCCCATTCTACTGGCACTTGGGGCAGAAGAAGTCCCTTGAGAAAGCCTTTCTCAACAATTAATCCATCTTCACCGACCTTGATTTTGGCGAGGTATTCCTTCGGGTTTTGTACATCTACTGGCTCCGGCGGCGTGAGCACGCTCACTTCGAAAACAACTCTGCTCAGTTCGTTTAGAGACAGCGGATGAAACCTTGGATCCTGTGTGGCCGCGTTTATGGCGGAATCGATGACTGCTTCAACCAAAGGGTTTGTGGGGAAAGGGTAGCCGATGCACCCTCGGAGTTGTTTTTCCTCATTTCTTAGTGTATTTATTGTGACGAAGACTCCGCAGTGCTCCCAGAGTTTCGCTGGTGTATTTTTCGGGGGTTTGATGGTTTTTCTTGTTTCCAAGTATTGTTTTACCGCGTTTCGAGCAAGTTGGATTAAGAATTTTCCTTCTTCAAGATTCAGTTCGAAAGACAAGCATTCTGCCTCCTCACATAGTCTCTATCGCTATTGTGAGTAGGACGTGGGTTTCTGGGATTTGAGCTTGAAAAAAGTGCTATATTAGAATTTTGTAGATTCCTCGGCTGTTCCGTCCTTAGTTATTATTAGGAAGTCAATGCCGTCTCCGCTCATTGCATCCCTGCTTATGGCTGATTTTATGGCTCTTGTCACTAAGTCTTTTGCTTCTTTGATTTTCATTCCTTCTTTGTAGCCATCTTCCAGGACTCCCATGGCTATCTCTGTTCCAGAACCTACAACTGCATATTTGTCAGGTATTAACGAACCCAGAATGTCCAGAACATAGAGTGAAGCGCCTTCCTCGTCTAATCCGCCGACGATTGTTTGCGTTATTAACGGGGCATAACGGCGGTTGAAGAGGATATTTGCCATAAGTTTGGCTGCTGAGCGAACCGAGATTGGTCTGCCCACATCCATGCTGAAAAGTTCAGATTGGGCTTCGACTTCTCTTGCGAGGATTTGCATGTCACCGACCAGTCCGGCACAGGCTACACCTATCTGGTCAGTAATCTTGAAGACTTTCTTGCCCCCTTTGCTGGCAATAAAGTAACCGTATGTTACCCGTTTTTCAGCGGCTAGGATGACTCCATCGTGACAGACCACTCCGATTGTGGTTGCACCAGGAACCCATGCTAGGCCGCCCTGTTGTGCTTGTGTTTGGGGTCCATATCCTTCCATAATTTTTCCCCTTTTCCCGTTGATATATACAAGACAAATTATTAAGGTTGCTTATAACCGTTCCAGACTTGTAAGTGCTTGTTTTTAGAAATTCCTCGCATGGTATCACTCATCGTGATGACTGAAGGAGCGACAAAAACTATCTTGTCTGAACCACACGCGTTAAGAATATAACTATATGCATTAGGTATGAATTGAATGGGGACGAAAAAGCATGATAGGGGTGTATTGCAGAGAAATTTCTGACGTATGGTTTGGTGTAGCTTGCGAGGAACAACACATTTTTGGCTTGTCTTTTGCATGCTGTGCAGATTCTGCTTCATTCATTCTGCAAGCGAGTCTGCCTTTGTGCGTTCCTTATCAGGTCTTTGGAAAACCTTCAGCGTTCGCTGAGAAGGTTATAACCTGGGTGAAGAACGTTTATGACGGAAAAGATGTCTCTGAAAGCTTTTGTTTGGCAATGGAGCACTTGCCGCCTTACACTCGAAGAGTGCTTGAAATCACTTCTGCAATCCCTGTTGGCTACGTGGCTTCTTACAGTTCGATATCTAAAGCAGCAGGTGGCGGCGCAAGAGCTGTGGGGAACATGGCGCGGAATCCTTTTGCGCCGGTTGTCCCTTGTCATAGGGTTGTCAGCTCTGGCTTCGGTCTAGGAGGATACAGCGGGGGTTTGGATATCAAAGCTACCTTTTTGGTACGGGAAAAGCGAGGATATTCTTATCTCCGGGAGATCAGCGTCAATGGCAGAAAACTTGAGGTTTTCCCAGTTGAGTTTGTTCTTAGAAAGCTTGGCAAAACTTAATTCGGATAAGTCTTTATCATGTCGACAGAATATATGACGAACAAGAGGGCATGCTTGTGAAAAACAGAGATGACTGGTTGGAGATACTCGTTTGCTGCAAAGACAATGTCAAAGCTTGCATCAAGCCATATCTCAAGAATCTCGAGAAGAGACAACCTGATCTAGGTAAGGGCGCAGGCGGCGATCCTATGAAACCAGTCGATTTAGCGGCAGAGAATGCGATTGTCGAGATACTGGAGCGATATGAAGTTTCGTATACCCTCATAAGTGAAGAATCTGGGGTAAAAGAGTTCGGGGAAACGCCCAGAAGGTTTTACATTACAGTTGATCCCATCGACGGCACGACCAACTTGGTCCGTGGGCTTCCGTTCTATGCTTCCTCGATAGCTGTGTCTTCCACACCTGTTCTTTCATCGGTCTTCGCGGGTTTGGTGGCAGACCTGGTTCATGAAACCACATACACCGCTTCAGAAGGAAAAGGTGCTTTTCGTGATGGCAAGAGGATCACTTCTTCCAAAGAGTCTTCCCTCGGCGACGCAGTGTTAGGTCTGGACCTTAACACGTACAGGATTAAGTCAATCGCATCACAACTGACAAAGTTGATAGAGAAGACAAGGCACATTCGGCATTTCGGAGCAAACGCCCTCGAGCTTTGCTACGTGGCTGATGGTTTGACCGAAGGTTTTGTCGACATAAGAGGAAAACTTCGCCCAACTGATGTAGCTGCAGGTTTGTTTATTCTCAGAGAGGCAGGCGGAATTGTAACCACGCATACAGGCGAAGA
>Ga0105095_10000491_pt1 | contig 19169 bp, 14 predicted proteins | sample PPLLak2March2015_2_FD_79180 | JGI IMG/M metagenome (GOLD analysis project Ga0105095, IMG submission 79180) | Freshwater sediment microbial communities from Prairie Pothole Lake near Jamestown, North Dakota, USA - PPLs Lake P8 Core (3) Depth... | ecosystem: Environmental > Aquatic > Freshwater >...
GCACGCGCGATGGTGCGCGCGCCCTCGCGGTCACGCTCGAGCAGATGATAGGCCATGCGGCTGGCGCTCTTGGGACCGACGCCCGGGAGGCGGCGCAGGGCCTGCTTGAGCGCTTCGAGGACGGTGATATCGTTCATGACCCTCAGAACGGCATCTTCATTCCGGGGATATTGAGCCCGGCAGTGAGCCCTGACATTTTTTCCTCGGTGGTTTTTTCAACCTTGCGCACCGCATCGTTCATCGCGGCGGCGATCAGGTCCTCCAGCACCTCTTTGTCGTCCTGCAACAGGGAGGGATCGATCTGTACGCGCTTGATGTCGTGGCGGCAGGTCATGGTCACGCTGACCATGCCGCCGCCGCTGCTGCCGGTGACCTCGATCGTCGCCAGTTGTTCCTGGGCCTTGCGCAGATTCTCCTGCATCGCCTGCGCCTGTTTCATGATGTTTCCCAATCCGCCTTTCATGGTGTCCTCGCCGTGATCATATCTTGGGCCGAATCGATGCCGGGTTGACCCGGGCACCGAATTTTTCCTGCAGCGCGCGCACGTTGGGGTCCTCCACGATGGCCTGCACCGCCGCCTGCTGCCGCTCCTCCTGCAACCGGCTCCGTTCTTTCGCCGGCGTTTCCATGCTTGGGCGGCCCAGATTCATCTTCAGACGAACCGGGGAGCCGTAATATTTTTCCAGCGCCTGGCGCAACTCTTCCTCGCGTTCCTTGTTGAGCAGCTTGGCGTGCGTTTCCTCCAGCGTCAGCGTGATCGTACCGCCGCCATGGGATTCCAGGGTCGTGTTGTTGGCCAGTTCGCGCAACAGACCGGCGAGCCCAAGCTGGGTCACCACGTCGCCCCATTTCGCCTCTGCCGTGCCGAGGCTTTGCGGCGGCGCCGCCGCGGCCGGAGCAGCCGTAACAGGATTTGCTGTAGCTGTGACGGGAGTCGCGGATCGTGGTACTGATGCTGATGCTGATGTCGCTGACGTTGCCGTTACCGTTTTCGGTGCCGGCGCGGCGGCGGGAACGGATGAACGCACCTCGCCCGCTTCCGCCGGACGGAACGCCACCATGCGCAACAAAATCATCTCCAATCCGCTGCGTGGATCGGGGGCATAGGGCAGATCACGCTGGCCCATCACGCCGATCTGGTAGTAAAGCTGCACATCCTGCGGCGACATGGCGTTCGCGTGCGCGAGCACGTTCCCGTCCTCTTCGCCTGCCAGCGCCGGATCGGCCTGCGCCAGTGCAATCCGGTGCAGCCAAAGCAGCAGATCCTTCAGCACCGCCTCGTAATCCAGACCGAATTCGGCGGCCTCGGACACGACCTTGAGCAGGCCGGCAACATCACCGGCCTCCAGACCCTGCAGGATATTTTCGATGAAATTCTGGTCAATCGTGCCCAGCATCGCGCGCACTTCCGCCTCGGTGACCTGGCCGCCGCCGTAGGCGATCGCCTGATCGAGCAGCGACAGTCCGTCGCGCATGCTCCCATCGGCGGCGCGCGCCAGCAGCTTGATGGAGGCCGCGTCATGGGCAATGCCTTCCGCGTCCAGGATCTTCTGGATTTGCGCGCTGATCTGCTCCAACGGCAGGCGCTTGAGGTTGAATTGCAGGCAGCGCGACAACACCGTTACCGGCAGTTTCTGCGGATCGGTGGTGGCGAGCAGGAACTTGACGTGCGGCGGCGGCTCTTCCAGCGTTTTCAGCAGCGCGTTGAAGCTGTGGCCGGAGAGCATGTGCACTTCGTCGATGAGATAGACCTTGTAGCGCCCGCGTGATGGCGCGTACTGCACGTTATCGAGCAGCTCGCGCGTGTCATCCACCTTGGTGCGTGAGGCCGCGTCCACCTCGATCAGATCGACAAAACGGCCCTCGTCCACTTCCAGGCAGGCGCTGCACTGGCCACAGGGCTTCGAAGTGACGCCGGTTTCGCAGTTCAGCGATTTCGCCAGGATGCGGGCGATGGTGGTTTTGCCCACGCCCCGGGTGCCGGTAAATAGAAAGGCATGGTGCAGGCGGCCGTGATCCAGCGCATTGACCAGCGGCTGCACCACGTGTTGCTGGCCCACGAGTTCGGCGAAATTACGCGGCCGCCATTTGCGCGCCAGGACCTGGTAACTCAAGGGGTTTGCCTCTTCTCCAAATCAGGCCGTCCGAAACGGGTGGCGGTTCGAGCCAACCACACCCCAGTACCCGAAATACCTGCTGCGGCTGCTTCCTTCCGGACCTGACCGGGTTCACAAGCTTCCGTCGCCGAGGGGACCGGCTCTCACCGCCATAATCAATCTGTGGGACGAAAGTGTACCACGGCGTGGTGGTGGCGGTAAGCCAAGGAAGGTGTCGCGCCAATCCCGGATGCCCCGCAAACCATTGCGGTCATGGCGCGATGTGGTTTGTTTCAGGCTTGCGTCGCGACGTGCCGGGCGATGCGTGTTTCGCCATGCACCAGCCGGGCGTGGCTGCCATGCTTGCCCTTGGTGATCTCGAGCCGCGCCGGGACCAGTTCCGTAAGCTCGGCGACATGGGAGATGAGGCCGACCAGCCGTCCGCTCTTCAGCAGTTCGCCCAGCGCCTGGAAAGCGAGCTCGAGGGTTTCGGGATCAAGCGAATCGAACCCCTCGTCGATGAAAATCGTCTCGAGACGGATTCCCCCGGCGTATGACTGAACCACGTCCGCGAGACCCATGGCCAGAGACAGCGATGCCAGAAAGCTCTCACCACCGGAGAGCGTCTGCACCGGCCGCGTCGTTCCCGTGTAGGCGTCGTACACCAGCAGATCAAGTCCGCCGGCGGCCCGCAGATCCACTCGCTCCGTCGCGCGCTGGAGATCGAACCGGCCCCGGCTCATGAGACGCAGGCGGTGGGAAGCCGCGGCGAGCACGTCTTCAAGCAGCGCCGCGAGCACGTAACGTTGCAGCGTGATCCCATAAATATTCTTCCCGTTGGCCACCTCCGCCACGCGCCCCACTATCGCGAGCTGCGCCTCCATTTGCGCCTGTTCGCCTTGCAGAAACTTCAGTTCGGCGACCGAACTGTCGATCTGCCGGCTTTGCTCCCCGGCGCGCGCCCGCTCTTCGAGCAGGCCGTTCACTTCGGCCTGGGCGTTCGCCGCGTCGGTCTCGAGTGCGGCCAGATCGGGGCGCACTTTCCCACGGGCGGCGTCGGCAACGTGATCGAAGCGCGCCTTGGCGGCCAGCTGCGCGTCCTGGAAGGCCCGGGTCTCCTGCTCGAGCCGGGCGCATTGCTCCTGCCCGAGCCTGGCTCCCTGGTAGGCCGCCTCGTCGCCAAACCCGGCCTCCCTGAGGCGTTTGAGAAAATCTTCCACGGCCGCCTCCAGGCGCCCGCGCGTTTCATTGACCTCGCGTTCCGCCGCATCGAGTTGTGCCTGGCAGGCCTGCCACGCCGTCACGGCCGTGTCATGGTTTTGACGGGCATGATCGAGTGCGGTTTTCAGCGCCTCATGCCGTGCCCGTGCCGCCGCCAGTGCCGCACCCTGGGCCTCGAGAGAGCGCAGCGTCGCGGGGACGTCCTTTTCAAGTCCGGCAATGCGTTCCTGCAAGCGGCCGTGTGCGGTGCTCGCCTCGGTGAAGCTCTCTTCCAGCCGGGGCAATTCCCCGGTAAGCCGCGCTTCGGTTGCCTGCAGCTCGGCGATCGTCCGGCGCAGGTCGCCCTGCTCCTCGGAAGCGGCTCTGGCCTTGTCGAGTTCGGCCTGCGCCTCTTCGAGCCGCATCGCCAGCGTCGCGGGAGATGTCTTGCGATGCGCGCCGAGATCCTCCAGGCACTTGGCGATGCGCTCCTTCGTGATGGCAACGCGCTGTGCCACCTGGCCGGCTTCCTGCACGGCAGCGTCCTGGGTCTTTTCGAGACGCGGCAACTCCTCCTGCAATGCCGCGATCTCCTGCTCATCCGGTACCGCGGTGCGAAAATGCGCCGGTGCCGGGTGCCGCGTGGAGCCGCATACCGGGCAGGGCTGCCCGCGCTCGAGCTGTTTCGCCAGCACCGTCGACTGGGCCTTCACCCGCTGCTCTTGCAGGCGGTCAAATCTTTTCTTGGCCTCGTTGAGGGACTTCTTCGTTTCCCGCATCAATGTCTCGGCACTCGCCAGCGCGTGTTCCTGCATCTTGAGCCGGCCCTGGTGTTCCGCCAGATCGGCGGCGATCTTGTGCTGCCGTTGCAGTTCCCTGACTCGCGCTTTCCACTCGGCGGTTTTACCGGACAACTCGATCATTCCCACGAGATCCTTCTGGTGCTGGCGCAGCGCGCGGCTGCACTCGCGCAGTTCCTCCTGCGCCCGGTTCCGGTCATGAGTGGCCTGCGTGACACGCTGCGCATGCTCGGAGAGATCCCTGGTCCCCTGTTCGAGTTCCCCGATCTTGCCGGTCAGCGCCTCCAGGCGCGCGATCTCTCGCCGGACAAGCTCGTGTTCCGCTTCCCGGGCCTGCTCGGCCGCGAGTGCGTGCTCCGCGGCCAGTTTTGCCTCCAGCGCCTGTTCCTGTTGCGCGGCGAAGTTGGTCCTTTTGAGAAGGATCGCTTCATGTTCCTGCCGGCGCTGCCGGCAATGGATCTCGGCATCGCGCAGCGCCTCGGCGCGTCGGGCACGCTCGAGGCGTTTCTCGAGCGTGTCGATTTCCGCGCGACGTACCTCTGCCTGGGCATACTTGACCTCGGCCTCCGTCAATTCCACGAAGACCTTGTCAATCTGATGGGCCTCGCGTAATTGCCTGTCGACCAGTTCCCGTCGCGCCGCCGCGGCGGTCAACCCGGTCTCGACCTCGCCGGTGCGCCGGCGCAGCGCCTCCTGCCGGCCGAGAAGCTCCTCGACGGTCTCCGCCCCGGCCTGCGCCAGCACGAAGCCGGTCCGTCCGGCGAGATCCTCGCAACGGCGGCGAACGTCAACCGCCGATTGCTTGAGCGCCTCCTCAATCTGGCGGTAGAACTCGGTCGAGAACAGTACTTCGAGAATCCGCTGGCGCTCCGTCGAATTCGCCATCAGGAACCGCTGGAACTGGTACTGCGGTAGCATCACGACCTGGCGGAACTGGTCGCAGCGGAAACCGAGCAGTTGCTCGACCTTCTCGGTGACGTGCATCCACTGGGTCGCCAGCACGGCCCCGTCGTCCGCGTCATCGTCGATATCGCTGCGGCGCCAGAGTGTCGCCTCGGGCGGCACGCGCGTCACGCCCTCGCCCTTTTTCTTGGGTCGCTCCTGTTCCGGTGTCCGCTTGATGCGGTAGCGCTCGGCGCCCACGGAAAAATCGAAGCTGACTTCCGTCGGCACGTCCGGGGGCGCGTGGTCGCTGCGCAGGGTACGGGGCTCGCGGAAAGATCCGGAAGATTCCCCGTAAAGCGCGAAGCTGATGGCATCCAGGATCGAGGTCTTGCCCGCGCCGGTCTGGCCGTGAATCAGGAACAGCGAGCGCCCGCCGAGCTGGCGGAAATCGATCTCCTGCCTGGCGGCATACGGCCCGAAGGCCTGCATCACGAGGCGCAGCGGCTTCACGGCTGGGATTCCCGTTCCTGAGCGTGCAACCGTTCGACGATACCGAGATAAGCATTAATCTCGTCCTCGGAAGCAGCTTCGCCTTTCACTGTCTGAAAGAAGGAAGTAAAAATCTCGCGGTCACTCAGGGTGCGATAGTCCACGCGGGATGACGCCCGATCACTCCGGCCGAGCCGCTCCACCCGCTTGAGCTCCAGCACGTTGGGATACTTGGATCGCAACCGGCCGATGGGATCGAATACCGGCCCCTTGTCGAGCAATGTCACCGACAGGTAGTCGTCGGCATCGCTTCCGACCGGCGCATTCAGCAGCGCTTCCAGCGTCCCGGTGACGCAGCGCACGGCGCGGCGCGGTGTGAGCGGTATCCGCTCGATGCGGCATCGGCCCGCGGCATCGAGTTCCACCAGGTTGACCGACTTTGCATGGGCGGCCTCGGAAAAGGAATACTGCAGGAGCGATCCCGAGTAATGGATCCGGTCGTTGCCGGCCCGCTGCGGGCGATGCAGGTGGCCAAGCGCGACGAAGGAAAAACCGTCGAACACCGAAGGCTCGACCGCGCCCGTGGCGCCCACCGACAGCGGGCGCTCGGACTCGGATTCCTCGCTGCCGATGACCAAGGCATGGGCCACGAGCACCGAGCGCGTGCCGCGCGGGCGTGTCTCGCGCGCCTTCGCGATGACGGCACGCATCGCGGCAGCGTGATCGGGAAGGTCCGGGTTGCCGAGGCGTTCGCGCACCAGGGCGGGCTCGGCATAAGGGATCGCGCAAACGCTCACGGTGCCGTGAGCGTCGGTGAGCGATGTCCACACCGGGTCGAGACCGACACGCCCCGCCACGTGCAAGCCGCTCTGGGAGAGCAGCCGCGTGCCAAACCCCAGGCGCTCGGGGCTGTCGTGGTTGCCGGCGATCAGGATTACCCGCGTCTTGAGGTCGATAACAAGCCGCGCGAGGGTTTCATCGAGCAGGCTCACCGCCTCGGGCGGCGGAACGGCGCGGTCGTACACGTCTCCCGCGATGACAACGGCGTCCGGTTTTGCCTCACGGACCAGGTTGATGAACTGGTCCAGTACATAGGCCTGGTCCTGCGTCAGATGGACACCGTAAAAGATCCGGCCGAGATGCCAATCGGCGGTATGAATTATTCGCATCCTGCCAACCCCGAGTCCTTGCGCGACGATTCCGTAGTGTCCGAAATTCCGCACGGGACTTCAATCTGCCCCGGCCTACCAACGGATAACGCGAACAGACGAATGGTGGAAAATTATCATTCGCAACGATCACATCGGGCGTTCGAATTCAATTCCTCCGCCAGTCTTCTGCAAACTCTTCTCTGTGGAAAATTCCCTGCAACAGGGGAGAAAAACAGGGAATAACTGAATCCTAAACATTTCTGCAGGATATTTTGCCGCCGCAAATGCTTATCCTATACAGCTTTTCATGCATACCCTGAATTGAACGAGTCATCAAGAACAGGGAATAACAATTCGCCAGGGACAGCACCCCGCACGGCGCTACGCCACCGCGAACCGCGACCGGACTAGCAATTTTTCCGACGGTTTTCCGAGGTAACTCCCCTGTGCAAAATCCGCACCCGATGCGCGCAACAGCTTCAGGGTGCGGGCGTCCTCCACGGATTCCGCCACCGTAAGCTTACCGAGGGTATGCGCCACATCGATGATCGATCGCACCATCGCCTGATCGAGCACGTCATCGGCCATGTGCTGCACGAAAGTCCCGTCGATCTTGATGAAATCCACCGGCAGATGCTTCAGGTACCCGAACGAGCTGAAGCCGGCACCGAAGTCATCCAGCGCAAACCGACAGCCGATGTCCACCAGCCCCTGGATCAGGCGCTGAGCCTTGTCCATGTAACGTACGGCGGATTGCTCGGTAATCTCGAATATCACATCCGTCCCGGTAAGGCCATTGCGCCACAGATGATTCTGGATGAAATCGAACAGCGAGGGTTCCTCAAAACTCTGACCGGAAAGGTTCACCGTAAACCCGATGTTGTGCCCATCGCGACGGAACTGTGCGAGCGCGCATAGCGCGTGCTCGATGACCCAGCGGTCGATGTCCACCATCAGACCGAAGCGATCGGCCGCCGGTAAAAATTCGGACGGCAGAACCAGATCTTGTTCCTGGTTCTGCATGCGCAAAAGCACCTCATAATATATCTGTTTCGGCCGCCCCAACCCGACGATCGGTTGATAATGCATACGGAAACCGTTCTCGCGCAAGGCTTCCTTGAGAAGCTGTGACTGGTTGAGATCAGAGCTCATGCGCTGCTTTTCCTGGTCACTCGGCTCGTAGAAATGGAAGATATTGCGTCCGCGCGACTTGGCCGCATAACAAGCTATATCCGCCTGTGACAACAACTCCGCGACCGAATAGCGTGCGCCGTCCATCATCGTGACCCCGATACTGCAGCTGGTGTTGAAGGCGCGGTCGCCATCAACGATGCGCTCATTCCGGACCATGTGAATGATGGAATTAGCGATCTCCGCCGCCTGTGAGGCCGATACGTCACGCGCCAGCACCATGAATTCGTCGCCGCCGAAACGCGCGACCACATCGACCTCGCGCAACCGCCGGCGCAGTACGTCGGCTACCTGGACGAGCACCCGGTCTCCTATCGCATGCCCAAGTGTATCGTTCACATACTTGAACTGATCGAGGTCAACGAAATACAGCGCGCTCTGAGTGTGGCTTTCGCTCCGGTGAACGATCTCCATCTCCATGATGCGCGCAAACCGGGCGCGGTTCACCAGTCCGGTCAACGGGTCGTGCTCGGCGAGCCGCTGCAGTTGCTCGACCGCCTTGCTAATGGCCGCGATCTCCGCATGCCCTCCACTGCTCTCCACCCGAACGCTGGTATCGCCGTTGGCTAGCCGTTCAAGCGGCACACGCAGCTCCACCAGCGGGGCCAGCCAGTGGCGCACCAGCCAGCGACCGGCCAACAGGGTCAACAGCAACAGAAATGCGACCAACCCGCTGCCGAACGCCATACTCTTGTTGAACTCTCGACTGTAATACGCCGCGTTGAGCCCGAGCTCGATATAACCGACCACACGCACACGCTCGCGGCCTGCGCCCTTGAACCGGAATCCGACTGCACCGTCTCTGACGATGGACTTCACCCGCAGTGGCGCGATGATCCGCAGATACGGCGGGCCCGACCCCGCCGTTTCGCGAGTCATCGGATAGGGGGCGTCAGACTCGGGCGGCTCCTGGGCCGCGTGCATCTGTTCCTCCGTGAGGTTGCGTGCCACCTCCGGCGGAGGCGACCCGTACTGCGCGATCACCCGCCGGCCCTGGCTGTCGTAATAGCGAACAAAGAGGATTTCCGGGAAATTCTTGAGACGTTGATCGATGACGGCCAGATGCGGCCGGTTTCTAAAGACATAGTGCAGAGTACCGAGCTCATCCAGCTCCGCAACCCACTGCACCGCCTGTTTCCTGAGGCTATTGTCCAGCAGATACGTCGAAGCCCACCACAAACCAATGTTGGCGATCAGGTAGATTACCAGCATCCCGAGCAGCAACATGCCGAGAATCCTGCCAGCCAGGCTCGGTGGGGGGCTGGGCTTGCGCCACCATCGCTGTATTTTCGACAGCCGAGCGCGCCAGACAGCCCGCATTCGCACCAGAGCCGTTCGGTCACGGAACATAAGCCAGCTTCCTGAGTTCAGGCGCGAGCGGCAGGTCAAGCCACTCCGCCATCGCCACGCTGATGCGAATGCGTGTCCGGGTCAGCGGCAGGACCGGCGCCGCCTCGGTGTGGTTCGTCGACCAGATAATGCTCAGCACCCTGTCGGCCACGTCCGCCGGATCGCTCTCCGCGCTCAAGAGCGCGCCGGAACCCAGAAGCTCCGGCGTGAAAACGAGCACCTGTTTGCCCTGCTTCGCGCTAAACGCCAGCAGGTCGCGCACCGACTCGCGGCTGAGAATACGGTTGTCCGGCAACAGCCAGAATCCCTGAACCTTCGGCGCCATCTGCTTGTAAGCGCGCAGCATCTCCCTGTCAGTACGGGCCTTGGCATGTACGAGCGTAATTTGATGCCTGCGAGCAGCGGCCTGCGCTTCGGTCAGGAGCGCGTCCAATCCCGAACCCGTCACCACACCGATATCTTTTAGCGGCGGATAGAGACGTTTCCAGTAGTGGAATTGCTCGGCCACGGGCGGCGTCGCGCTAACCCCCTTCATCCCAGTCGCGGGCAGGCGCGCGTCCTCGTAGTTGAAGACCTGACAGAAGATGATCTGTTTGTTGATGAGACGGGTTGCCATCTGGGCCGCCGCGAGCCCCACCGCCACCACGACGGTCCTGTTCGACTGCTGGACGCGTTGCTGCACTTCAAGCGACCGAGCGCTGTCGCCGTCGATCCGGTATATCTCGACACGACCACCGTATTGGAGTGTGAGCTCACGTGCCACCTCTGTGTAGGCCGAGGTATTGTCGCTCAGGATCACGTCAATTCCGGATGCCGCCCGCAGCCAGCTGCATCCAGCCAACGAGAGCGCCACGCCCAGCATGCAGACAAAACCCCGTAACAGCGCGCGCGGTTTGTCCTTTGATGCCATGTTAATTTACGTAGTCGACCACCATTTTAAAGACGCAGTCGACCAACCCCCTGGCAAAATCTCTGTCGGATACGAAATATACACATGAAGAATAGCCTATCTTGCGCTCGTCGCCAGTCGCGCCTGAGTAACTTGTTGATTTATCAAGAACTGGCCTCCCAAGGACTGCACGACACCGTTCGATGTAAATTTTCATGCATAACTGATCAGGTTCTGGAGGCTCACTCCGTGCCCACCTTGCTCCGTCGCAACTTCGCGGGAGCAGGCTGGAGTAATCAGCATGGACATTACATGGACTTCCCCTGGTCAAGCCCCGTATTTTTTTCGAGATCAGGATTGAGACGGCGGCTCGACATTCGGCCTGTGCGAGTCGTTGTGACTCTGACCAGGATGATGTTGCGCGTGAAACGAATGCCTGAATCGTTAGTCGGTCCGTTCTCGACCATAATTTCAGGCACACAGCGGTCCGGTATCGGACATGCTCAGGTGAGTAATAACGTGACACGGCGGGGAAATGCGGCCCTTTCTCTGATTGGCGGAGAAAGGGCCGTTTGCTGCTGACTGACTGGCGGAGAGGGAGGGATTTGCACGGCGCGTCCCTGCGCCTCGCCCTCGCCGCCTCTGCGGCTCGGGCCAGCCTGTGGCTGTCCAAATCAGTTCTAAGCTCGGTTGTCCCTGCCTCGCTAAGAACTCCAGGGCTTGCCATCCATGGCAAGCCCGTTCGGCGAAACGCGATTCAATGAATCGCAAGCGTTCCGCCTCACCCCGGCGATTTTTGTGAACCCTCTCCTCGGGTTCGAATCCCCCTTCACTGAGTCGTAACACAAAGGGGCCCCTAGGGGCCCCTTTGTGTTACGACTGGCGGAGAGGGAGGGATTCGAACCCTCGGTACGCTTTTGGCGTACACACACTTTCCAGGCGTGCTCCTTAAACCGCTCGGACACCTCTCCGAAACTGCGCGCCTGCCTTCTCAGGCGGATCGCGCGAGACGCGCAGGGTAAACCACCCGGACGGGCGGCGCAACGTGGCGCTTTAAAGCCCGTAGAGCACCGGCAACAACCAGGAGAACGCCAGCCACATGATGATAGTGAGCGGCACGCCGACGCGCACGAAATCCATGAAGGTGTAGCCGCCGGCATTCATCACCAGCAGGTTGGTCTTGTAGGCCATGGGCGTGGCGTAACTCATGTTGGCGCCGAACAACACCGCCAGCACGAACGGCTCTGCCGGCATGCCGAGCTGCTGCGCGATGCTGACCGCGATCGGGGTGCCGATCACCGCGGCGGCGTTGTTGGAAACGATATTGGTCAACACGGCCATCAGCAGGATCAGGCCACCGATCTGCCCCCAGGACGGGAGATCGGATGCGACCGCAACGAAGAAATGCGCCAGATATTCCGCCCCGCCGGTTTTCATGAGCGCCAACCCGAGCGCCAGGCTCGCCACCACGATCAGGATCACCTGGGCGCTGAGCGCGCGGCCAACGTCGCGCCAGTCGAGGCAGCCGCTGAGCACCATGAGCAGCGCACCGAGAGTGGCGCTGATCGCGATGGGCAACACACCCAGCGCCGCCACCAGCACGATGGCCGCCATGATCGTGAGCGCAATCGGCGCCTTGCGGGTAAACGGCAGATCGGTGGTGGCGTCCAGTACCAGCAGGTTGCCGCGGCGCTTGATCTCCGCGATCTGCTCGCGCGGACCCTGCACCAGCAGCACGTCGCCCGCCTGCAGTTCCGTGTTGCGCGTGTCCTCATTGCCCACGAGCGTCCGGCCGGCGCGGTGGATGGCGAGCGGCAGCAGCTGATAGCGTTCGGCGAAACGCGCCTGCTCCAGCGTGTACTGCTCCAGCATCGAGCCCGGCGTGATCACCAGCTCGGCCAGCTGCTGATCCGCCTCCGCCAGCGGATGCTCTTCGTCGATCGCCTGTTCCCCGGAATACAGCTTGGCACCGCTCACCTGCTCCAGCTCTTTCAGGCGGTCGGGCGTGTCCGCGACCCACAACTGGTCACCCGCCTGCAGGGCTACGTCCGGCAGCGGCGTGATGTACACGCCCGTGCCGCGCTGGATGCGCTTGACGTTGAACGGGCCACCAGCCTTCTCCGACAACTGCACCAGGGTCTTGCCGGCGGCGAAGCTGTCCTCGGGAATGCGCAGCTGCGCCGTGAATATGCGCGGCGAGGTGTCGGCCAGACGCGTCTGGCGCTCCGGCAGCAAGCGCGGCGCGATCAGCCACAGGTACAGGATACCGACGCCACCGGCGATCACCGCCGGCAGGAGAAAATCGAACATCTGGAAGCGCGGCAAGCCCATGTCCGCAGCCACCGCGACCACCAGCAGATTGGTCGAGGTGCCGATGGTGGTGCCCATCCCGCCGACCAGGGTCGCGAGCCCCATCGGCATCAGCATCGACGAGGCCGACATCTTGACGCGCAGCGAAACGCTGATCAGGATCGGCAGCAGCAGCACAACGATCGGAGTATTGTTGACGAAGGCGCTCAGCACTGCGCCCACGATCAAGGTTGCGAGCAGCGAGAACCATGGACTCACGCTCCAGGCCCGCGCCAGCAAGCGGCCCACCGGCTCGAGCGCACCGGTACGCACCAGTCCCTGGCCGGCGATCATCAGGGCACAGACTGCGACCAGGGCTTCGTGGCCGAAGCCGTGGAAAAAGTTCGTCGCGTGGACAGTCCCGCCCGTGCCCTCATAAGGAAACAGCTCAAAGCCGACCGCGAGCGTGACCAGGATTAACAGGCTCGATGTCTCGAGCGGAATGCGTTCGCGCGTGAACAGGAACAAGGCCAGCACCGTCAGCGCCAGCACGGACAGGGCGTGGGTGTCGGGCAACGGTGGCCACATGGGTAGTTTTTATTGGTCCTGATCAGTCCCGGCTATTCGGGCAAGATCGACGCATATATATCCCTGACAACGGCGACAAACAAGGGCAGCGCTCACACCTTCCGCACAGGATTTCAAGTCTGAATCATTCCCTCAGCTGCAAAGCAAAAGGGCCCCACATAGGGGCCCTTTTGCTTTGCTGGCGGAGAGGGAGGGATTACTCGGGCCTGCGGCCCTCGCCCCTCCGGGGCCGCCGTCGCTACGCTCCGGCGTTCAAGTTCGCCTGCGGCGAACTTGTCGAACCCGCTTATGATTTTCCACGGGGGTTCGAATCCGCCTTCGCAGGGTTCAAATGCAAATGGGGCCCGAAGCCCCATTTGCATTTGAACTGGCGGAGAGGGAGGGATTCGAACCCCCGTGGCGTTTCCGCCCATCTGATTTCGAGTCAGCGCCGTTGTGACCGCTTCGGTACCTCTCCGGAGAGGCGGGATTATACCAGCACGCGCCGGTTCAGCCACGCCAATGCGGCGTGACAAGGGCTTTCCGCTGCACTAGCTTATGCCTATGGATCGCAAGCTGCCCGGACAAAGGATTGGACGGTTTCATGCCGTATCGCGACGTCTCCGCACCGCCCTGCTCCTTGCCCTGCTCGTGCCCGCCTTTCTGTCATGCACATTCTTCGAGAAAAACAGGCTCCAGGCAGTCATCGCCGCCGGCGAGCTGGTGGTGCTGACGCGAACCAGCCCGACTACTTATTATGAAACACCGGAAGGACCGGCCGGTTTCGAATACGACCTGGTCAAGGGTTTCGCCGATTACCTGGGGGTGAATCCCCGGTTCATCGTCGTGCCAAAATTCAGCGACATCCTGCCGCGCTTTCTCGAGGGCGAGGGTGACATGGCTGCAGCCGGGATTACAGTCACTGACGCGCGCGCCCGGCTAGTGCGGTTCGGACCGCCCTACCAGGAAATCCAGCAGCAGGTCGTCTACCGGCTGGGAACCCCGCGCCCCGTCAATTTCCAGGCACTGATTGGGCGCCAGATCGAAGTGCAGGCCGGCACGAGCTACGTCGAGCGCCTGAACGAATTCAAACTGGAATACCCGGAGCTCAAATGGACCGAGGTGGACCGGGAAACCGAGGAACTGCTGGTGACGGTCTGGGAAGGGCTGCTCGAACTCACCATCGCGGACTCCAATATCGTGGCGATCAACCGGCAGTATTTCCCCGATCTCCAGGTGGCCTTCACCCTGCCGAAACCCGAATCGTTGGCCTGGGCCTTCCACACGGGTGAGGATCAGAGCCTGCACGAGGCGGCCGCAGAATACCTGGCGCAGACCCGCGCCTCAGGCAAATTGTCCCAGCTGATCGACCGCTATTACGGCCCGGCCAGCCGCTCTAACTTCATCAACCTCAGCATCTACCGGGTGCGCATTCGCGGGCTGCTGCCGCATTATCAGATGCTGTTCGAGAATGCCGGCAAAAAATACGGCCTGGACTGGCGCCTGATCGCCGCCATCGGCTACCAGGAATCCTTCTGGAATCCCGATGCCGTCTCACCGACCGGCGTGCGCGGCATGATGATGCTGACGCAGGAAACCGCCCAGCATCTGGACATCACGGATCGCCTGGATGTGGCCCAAAGCATCGACGGTGGCGCGCGCTATCTCCAGAGCCTGATCACGCGCATGCCACCCGGAATCACCGAACCGGACCGGCTGTGGATGGCGCTCGCGGCCTACAACGTCGGTCTCAGCCATCTGGAAGACGCGCGCATCCTCACGCAGAAACAGGGGCACGACCCGAACAAGTGGAACGATGTAAAGAATTACCTGCCCTGGCTTGCCGACGAGGCCTGGTATCCCAAAACGAAATACGGCTATGCCCGCGGGATGGAGCCCGTGCTTTTCGTCAATCGCGTGCGGACCTATTACGACGTTCTGGTGAAGATCGACGAAGAGGAAAAGGCCAGAAAAAAACCCCAGGCGCTCGACCTCAAGGCGCCGGCCATTTAATACAAAGAGCGCGCGTAGCGCGCCACGGCTCGCTCCCTTCTCCCCTCGCGGGAGAAGGGATGGGGATGAGGGGGCCTAGCGCCGTGCCTCGAAAAATTTCCGCAGCATCTCGCCGCACTCCTCCGCCAGCATGCCTCCCATCACCTGCGCGCGATGATTCAATGAAGGCGATTCCAGCAAATTAAACACGCTCCCGGCGGCGCCGGCCTTCGGGTCGGTAGCGCCGTACACCACGCGCGCGACGCGCGCCTGCACGATGGCCCCGGCGCACATGGCGCAGGGTTCGAGAGTCACGTAAAGGGTGGTATCCGTCAGCCGGTAATTCCTGATGCGAGTCGCAGCGGCGCGCAAGGCCACGATCTCGGCATGGGCGGTCGGATCATGCGAGACGATCGGCTGGTTCCAGCCCTCACCGATCACTTCATCGTTCAGCACCACCAGCGCGCCGACCGGGACTTCACCGGCCTGTTCGGCATGGCGGGCCAGATCGAGCGCGCGGCGCATGAAGGCTTCGTCGGTTTCGGGTTTAGAGTTCAAAGTACGGAGTGCGGAGTACAAAGTACAGAGTTTAGAGTTTAAAGTTGATAGCACAGCCTGGCACGGAACCCTGTACTCTGAACTCTAAACTCTAAACTCGATACTGTTCTCATTCCCATTCGATGGTGGCCGGCGGCTTGCCGGAAATGTCGTAGACCACGCGCGAGATGCCGCGCACTTCGTTGATGATGCGGTTGGAAATGATCCCGAGGACTTCGTAGGGGATATGTGCCCAGTTGGCGGTCATGAAATCCACCGTTTCCACCGCGCGCAAGGCCACGACATAATCGTAGGCGCGCGCATCGCCAAGGACGGCCACCGACTTGACCGGCAGGAACACCGCAAAGGCCTGGCTGATTTTTTCGTAGAGATTGTGGCGGTAAAGCTCCTCGAGGTAGATGGCGTCGGCCTTGCGCAACAGGTCGGCGTATTCCTTTTTCACCTCGCCGAGGATCCGCACGCCCAGGCCCGGCCCGGGGAAGGGATGACGGTAGATCATCTGGTGCGGCAGTCCCAGCTCCTCGCCGATACGGCGCACTTCGTCCTTGAACAGCTCGCGCAGGGGCTCGAGCAGCTTGATGTTCATTTTTTCCGGCAGCCCGCCGACGTTGTGGTGCGACTTGATGACATGCGCCTTCTTGGTCTTGGCCGCGGCGGATTCGATCACGTCCGGGTAGATCGTTCCCTGTGCCAGCCAGCGGGCGTTCTTGATTTTCGCCGCCTCTTCCTCGAAAACGTCGATGAAAATACCGCCGATGATCTTGCGCTTCTTCTCCGGATCGGCCACGCCCTTGAGCGCCGAGAGAAACCGGTCCTGGGCGTCCACGCGGATGACCTTTACCCCCATGTGGCGCGCGAAGGTTTCCATCACCTGGTCGCCTTCGTTCAGACGCAACAGGCCGTTGTCCACGAAAATGCAGGTCAGCTGCTTGCCGATGGCGCGATGCAACAGCGCCGCAACCACGGAGGCATCGACACCGCCGGACAACCCCGGGATGACTTAGTCCTGGCCGACCTGGGCGCGCACCGACTGGACCATACTCTCGATGATGTGGCCCGGCGTCCACAACGAACCGCAGCCGCAGATGTCGTGCACGAAGCGTTGCAGGATGGCCCGGCCCTGGGTGGTGTGCGTCACTTCAGGGTGAAACTGGATACCAGAGGATCCGCGCGCCTCATAGGCAATGCCGGCAAAAGGCGCGGTGGGTGTTTCCGCGATGACCTTGAAACCCGCGGGCAACCTGGTAACACGGTCACCGTGACTCATCCACACATGCAGCCATTCCGCGCCGGAGTCTTCTTTCTCGTCGCGCAAATCGTGGAAAAGCTTCGAATGCCCATGCATGCGCACCCGCGCGTAACCGAATTCGCGCTTGTCGCCGGCCTCGACTACTCCGCCCAGCTGCGCCGCCATGGCCTGCTGGCCGTAGCAGATCCCGAGGATGGGAATTTTCATGTCGAAGATTTCCCGGGGAGCGCGCGGGGTTTCCTCTGCCGTCACCGATTCCGGACCGCCGGAAAGAATGATGCCGCGCGGGGCGAATTTCCGGATTTCCTCGACCGGCGTGTCCCAGGAGTACAGCTCGCAATACACGCCGGCCTCGCGCACGCGGCGCGCGATCAGCTGCGTGGTCTGGGAACCGAAGTCGAGGATGAGGATTCTTTGCGAATGCGGATCGGTCACGGGTTTGGAGTTCAAAGTACAGAGTTTAGAGTTTAGAGTTCAGGGTTGATGGCAGATCGGGCACGGAACTTTGTACTTTGTACTCTGAACTCTGTACACGAAGTCGCTGATACTCTTACTCTCTTTGGTAATTCGGCGCTTCCTTGGTCACCATCACGTCGTGCACGTGCGACTCGCGGATGCCGGCGCTGGTGATGCGCACGAACTGCGTCTTGGTGCGCATCGCCTCGATGTTGGCGCTGCCGGTATAGCCCATGCTGGAACGCAGGCCGCCCATGAGCTGGTGAATGATGTTGATCATCGGCCCTTTGTACGGCACGCGGCCCTCGACGCCTTCCGGCACCAGCTTGTCGCCCTTGGCATGTTCCTGGAAGTAACGGTCGCTCGAGCCCTCGCCCATGGCCCCGAGCGAACCCATGCCGCGATACGACTTGTAGGAACGGCCCTGATAGATCTCGACCTGTCCGGGCGATTCGTCGGTACCGGCCAGCAGGCTGCCGACCATGATCGTGTGTGCCCCGGCCGCCAGCGCCTTGGCGATATCGCCGGAATAACGGATGCCGCCGTCGGCAATCACAGGAATATGAGAGCCTTTCAGCGCCTCCACGACATTGGCGATCGCGGTGAGTTGCGGCACGCCGACGCCGGCCACCATGCGCGTGGTGCAAATGGAACCGGGACCGATGCCGACCTTGACGCCGTCCGCGCCGGCATCGCGCAGGGCCTTGGCCGCTTCGGCGGTGGCGATGTTGCCGCCGATCACCTGCATATCGGGGTGATGTTTCTTGACCCAGCGCACCCGGTCGAGCACGCCCTGCGAATGGCCGTGCGCGGTGTCCACCACGATCACGTCCACCTCGGCGTCGACCAGCATTTCCACGCGCTCCTCGGTACCCGCGCCAACGCCGACGGCGGCGCCGGCAAGCAGGCGGCCCTTGGGGTCCTTGGCCGAACGTGGATATTCAGTGGATTTCTGGATGTCCTTGACCGTGATGAGGCCCTTCAGGCCGAACTTGTCGTCCACCACGAGGATTTTTTCAATGCGGTGCTGATGCAGCAGCTTCAGGATTTCGTCGCGCCCCGCGCCTTCCTTAACCGTCACCAGCTTGTCTTGCGGCGTCATGATGCGCGATACCGGCTCGTCGTAACGCGTCTCGAAGCGCAGGTCGCGGCTGGTCACGATACCGACCAGCTTGTCGCCCTGCGTGACCGGCACGCCGGAAATATGCTGCGCGCGCGTCAGATCCAGCACCTTGCGGATGGTGGTGTCGGGCGTCACAGTGATCGGGTTGCTGATGATGCCGGCCTCGAATTTCTTGACCCGGCGGACTTCCTCCGCCTGGCGTGCCGGCGTGAGGTTCTTGTGGATAATGCCGAGCCCTCCTTCCTGGGCCAGGCAAATCGCGGCGCGCGCCTCGGTCACGGTGTCCATGGCCGCGGACAGCAGCGGGATATTGAGACTGATGGTGCGCGTGAGGGAGGTTTTCAGGTCCACGTCCTTGGGCAGGACGCTCGAATGGGCAGGAAGCAGCAGGACATCGTCAAAGGTGAGGGCTTCCTGGGCAATTCGCATGGCGCATTATAGTTATCTGCGCCGTGCCCGTAAACGGGGGCGACGGCAGGCGCCGCGCTCCTATTCCCGGCGGCCGAAAACCCCCTGTGACGCTGGTGGTGTTCCAGTTGACCTTGCCGGGAATGTATTTTACCGTGGCAGCGTCTATCACCAGTCCGGCACGAATACGCCGTTGATTCATGCCGCCGCAATCACTGGACACCGTCAGACACAGGAGGAATAAGGATGAAACAAACGCTTATTTTGTGTGCAATAACCCTGGCAATCGTCGGCTGCGCCAGCGGCATCGACAAAGAAGAATACAACAAGCTGGCCGCGGAGGCGGATAACGAAATCAAGTTGGCCAGCAAGACCGGCTTTCTATGGACCAATACCGAGAAGTTCCTGACGGAATCCAAAGACGCCATGGCTGCCGCCAATGCCGCCAGTGACAAGGCCACGCGCGAAAGCGAGTA
>Ga0105095_10000496_pt1 | contig 19075 bp, 15 predicted proteins | sample PPLLak2March2015_2_FD_79180 | JGI IMG/M metagenome (GOLD analysis project Ga0105095, IMG submission 79180) | Freshwater sediment microbial communities from Prairie Pothole Lake near Jamestown, North Dakota, USA - PPLs Lake P8 Core (3) Depth... | ecosystem: Environmental > Aquatic > Freshwater >...
AATTCCCAAGTTGTTGGTCATGGGGCCTCCGGGGATTGGGTGCATAATTCCAGTTACCGCTCGGAGGCGCTGACCGCGCTGCTGGCAGCGCACGTTGGAAAGGCGCCCTCGTCCGCCCCACACTGCAGGTCGACGCTCTGCAGCAGGGACTGCACACTGCCGCCGCCCATCTTCAGCTTCCCAGCACCCTGACAAGGTATGTTGATATCGATGGTTGCCGATAGACCTTTTATAGCCTTGCTAGCCCATTCACCTACCAGCTTGCCATTACAATCATAGGCGACCACATAGTAATCTCCAGATTCCAGCTTGACCGTGAACGAATCACCATTTTTTAGCGGCGCATGGTTGGTCAGATTCAGTAGATTCACTGCCCGTCGATTGGCAATATCTTTTGGCAGCCTCTTTACATAGGGCAGATCGTTGTGGCTGATTACTTTAACTTCACAAACCTTCGCATCGCCGCCGTAATTTACCGTGACGGAGGTGGTGGGGAGATTTTTAATTTGAACCAAATCGAAGGTCCATCCGGACTCAGTTCTAGGGAATGTGTAGCGTATATGATAAGCGCCAGACGAATCTTTCAGCACCAATGTCGAATCTACCTGCTGCATGGGCAAGTCGACATCAAAACTGCCGCCGGCTTTGATTTTCCCATCTCCAAAGATGAAGTCGCCGCCGATAAATGATCCCTCGTTTCCATGGTCAACCATGTAATACATCTCGGTGAAGGCGCTGCCAGTGTCGTTGTAAACCATTAAAGTATGTGTGGGGTTATTCGACACGTCCACCGACCACCCCGCACTCCCACCGATATCGCGCTGCTGCCGGTCGGCGACATTCGCAGTGCCGGAAAAGAACAGGAAATCGTAACGGCCTTCGGGCAGCTGGATGGTGCGTGTATCGCTGATTGGCGCATTGTCCAGCGGAAAGCGCATGTCAAAACCTGTGTACGTAGTATTGCTGATATGTTCGGCGACGCGCACAGCGGTGACGATCTGGGGATTAGAGTTGTGGATAGTCACCGTGCCCAGCGGGGCATCTTGATCCTGATCGACGGGCAAGTTGTCTGCTGCTGTGGCTGTGGGCGATATAGCAGGCAGCTGGCTGAGAGGCGATAAAACCTCGCTGCGCATCGGCACGTTTATGGTGAAGTTCGTGCCTGGACGCACCCAGATGGGCATCTCCAGGTCGCCGTCCAGCGTCGCACAGCCGTTCTCATCGTGCATTCTTTGGGCGTAGCTATGCCCGTGCATGTCGTAAGAGATCAGCATGCCCATCGGGTCGAATGGCAAACTGCTGTCCACCTCCAGCGGCAGCAACGGAGTGGGCAGGCTGGTCTCGCCCTCCAGCTCGGCAACGGCGCTCAGGCTGTGCTCACCGTCTGCAAGCGGCACCGGCAGTGACCAGGTGAAGGAATCGTTCGCCGCGGCGATAGTCTGCCCGATAAGCACGCCGTTATCATAGAAAGACACCGTGGAGCCCTCGGCTGCCCTGCCGGTGAAGACCGGCTTGTCCCGGGCGGTGACCCCGCAGCCCGGGGATGCAATGATCGGTCGGGGTAAGTTGCCCTCCCACGGGTAATAGTCAACTCCATCGGAGACCGGTGCCCCGCTACCTCCCGGGTTGTCTGCCAGGTCGCAGGCGTCTGTCGCGGTGGAAGTGTCCGCCGGGCCGCTCACATCGCCCCACCAGTTGCGGCGCGCATCAATGCAGCCATCCATCGGGTAGCGGTTCTTGACGCCCATCTGCCCGGCGCCGACAAAGCGGTTGTGCGGCGAGACCACCGGCGCAGCCTGGAAGGTGTTGACCACCTCCACCCCAACAACGTTACCCTCGAAGTAGTTGCCGCGGATGGTGGGCGAGCCTTTGTTCACCAGCACGCCAGATGGGCAACCCTGGATGCGGTTGTTCTCCACCAGCACACTCCCAGTGCTGTTGACTTCGATGCAGGTATCGCGGTGGTCGAAGATCTCGCTCTCTGCCAGGGTCAGGCGGCCTTCGCGGTCAACCCTCACACCGGAACCGCCGGATTGGCTGATCACTGAACGGCTGACGCTCACCATAGCCCCCGAATCCGAGTCGACCGTAGGGGCAAAAGCAGGCTGCGAGCCGCCGCCGTAGCGGAAGACCGCGTGTTCGTATGTGCCTGTGGCCTGCGCACCAAAGTGATCGATCATCCCCCAATCGCGCGCCGCCGGAGCGGAAGCATCGCCGTCGTTGTTTGTGTCGCCGCCGACGCTGTCGTCTTTCAGAGAAGTGAAGATGACCGGCGCATCGGCGGTGCCGGTGGCGGTCACCACCGTGTTGTAGTGGAACTGGATTGAATTCGCCAGCTTGACCACTGTCCCGGGCTGGATGTTCACCGTGGTCAGCCGGTTCCAGACGCCCATCAGGCACCAGCTTCCAGCGGAAGGCACCACGTAGGGCAGGTCGCCGGCGTACCAGGTGTTATTGCCCGCCATATTGCATGTCACGTAGAAAACGTAGCCGTTGATGGTGTTATTCAAGGCGGTGTTGCCGCCCAGCACCGGATTTTGCGGAGCAATGTGCAGGATTGGCTGGGCAGTGTAGCTGAAATCGTTGCCCATGATCACCGGGTGGCACTCACCGATGTTCAGGTCACAAGCGTGCAGGCGGATTGCCTCCCAAGTGATGTGCTCGAAGGTGTTGTTCAGCAGGCTGGCGCTGGACTGACCCAGCACCACGCCGCGCGTTGGGCTGAGGCGGAGGAACGAATCTTCGAGCATGAAGGAGGTCGTGCTGACACAAACTGCCCCTGAGACACAGTTCGCGCCGGTGTTATAGGCATTGCCGCCGTACTCGATGACGGCATACTGCAGGTGGCTGAACTGGCTGTCGGACCGGAAGTCGAGCACACCCCAATCTCCCGGTGCGGGGGTCGCCTGGTTGGAGGTGAATAAGATCTCCTGCCCGGGCAGCCCTTCGGCGGTCAGCGTACCGCGCACGTACAGGCTGTAGAACTGGTTGAAGCGCACCTGCACGCCCGGCTCGATGGTCAGGGTGACACCCGGATCGATGGTGACATTCCCCACGACAATGTACGGGCTGCTCGCCAGCGTCCAGGTGGTATCGGTGCTGATATTCCCGCTGACCTCGGTATTAGGAGCTGCAACCGCAGCAGGTGTGTCCTGGCTGGGTCCGGAAACCCACAGCGCGGCACCAAGAGCCAGGAGAACGATACATGCGATACCCACGGCTTTTTTCATGAATGACCCCTCCAGCGACCAACACTGCGGCTGTTCCCTCCCCAGCCGGTGCTGGTCTGACTCTATCCAAATTAACTAAGTTAGGACTTACACAATCGGTTAACCCTTCGGTTAACCCCTGGGTTAACCCCGGGGGATTTTTGGGGGATATTGGCTCAAAACCACCTCGAAGATATTGACTATATTATGGAACATTGCGTACAATCTTGTCAACAGAACAGATGTTCTTTGTGCAACTACTCTCCATTCTCTACTCTTTACTCTCCATTAAACGAGGTCACCAATGTCCCCCAAAATGTTCATCCCCTGCACCATCGTTTTGACCGAGAAGGAATACACCATCCTCCAGGAGCTGCTCAAACTCTCAGGGCGGGATGACAAGGATCTCTCGCTGGCAGTGCGGCATATCATCCAGGAATGGGAGCGAAACCGCCCTCCGGATGACACGATCCCTGCCGAAGCAAGGTCTTGATGCCAGTTGTCTACGCACCCGCATGCATGCTATGTGGGTCAATGTATCTGAACGGATCGAGCACCATCTGCAGCCGCTGCTTGCATGAAAATGGTGGCTCCCACAACCGGCGCACCCGGCGCCCGCGATTCCGCTGCGACTGCGGTGCCTGGGCAGTAGCGGTAATCCTGGTGCAGGTAGGCTGCCCGGAAGACAGCCTATCAGAGCAGCGCCTGCCGCTGTGCGAGCGCTGCCTGGAGATTGAGATGCACACCCAGGCGATGATTCACCGGAGAAATAGGGGAAGATTAAAACCGGGTAATTTGCTCTGCTAAGAAGGCGGCGTCTTCGCCGACTCCCACGAGGAGCCCTGATTTCTGAGTGTGGAGCCAGGGCATGCCCAGGAAGTACAGGCCTGGATAGCGCGTCACACCGCGCTGCGTCAGGGGGAAACCGTGGTCATCGAACACAGGTAGTTTGACCAGGTCGAAATTGAACCGGTAACCACATGCCCAAATTATGGAAGTAATCCCGGCAATATGGATATCCAGGGAGGCGATTTCAGGGATAGCGTAGCCGTCCTGCAAACTTGGGAGATGCTCCAGCGGGCCTGGATGTGGTTCTTGAGGATATAATCGTCCACCATCTTCACCAGCTCAGCCTCGATCTTATCCACTTTCGCCAGGTTCATCTTCAGATCCGGGGCCAGCAGCAACTTTCCGTCCTGCACATCGACCAGGCGGCCCAGCAATTGGATACCGTCCCGGCTGAACTGATGCAGGTTAAGGCTGTGACCGCCGTCCTTTCCGGAGAGCTGGGGATTGCCTGCAAATCGCGCCTGAAGAGAAGGCAGCTTATCAGGCGTGCGGTCAAAGAAACCGCACTGGTATAGCCATTTGACCATGTCCTGACCGCGGTAGCGGCGCGGTACCCGTCCGGCGCTGCCCACCGAAAGGTAGACCTCGCGGCCACTCTGGTGCAGTTCCTCTGCGATCTGGCTTCCGGATTGCCCGCTGCCCACCACCAGCACCGCGCCGGGCGGCAGACCCTGTGGATTCCGGTATTTGTCCGAGTGTAGCTGGTAGATATCAGCGGGGATCGCGCCAGCATAGGCAGGGATCCTTCCCTCTTGATATAGACCCGTTGCGACGACAATGTTGCGGGCATGTACTTCCCCCTTGTCGGTGCTCAGACAGTAGCCGCGGCTGTCTTCCGTTTCGACTGCTGTGACCCGCACGTTGAATTGGATCGGCTGCTTGTTGTGCTCTGAATAAACTTTAAAACGGCTGACAATCTCATCCCGGGGCATGAAGCCATCCGGGTCGTTGCCCGCATACTCTGCCCCAGGCAATCGGAATGTCCAGTTAGGGGTAACCAGGGGGAACGAATCCCAGCGGTGGTTGCGCCACGCTTCCCCGGGTCGATCAGCCTTCTCCAAGACCATGTGCTCGCGTTTGAGCTGCTGCAGGTAATAGCTCAGCGACAATCCAGCCTGACCGCCGCCGACGATAACTGTATCAATAGAATCCATCCTTTAACCCTTCATTACCAATCAATTCGGGCAAATTGGATATTGTTGCCCCAGATAATCATACTACCAACTATGAGCCAATTCAAGAATAAATTAAGGCTTCCCGCACCATCCAGTAAGTTCGGGAAGCCACAGCAATGTGATTAACTGTGATCCCGGCTAACGATAGACAGCGGGCAAGAAAGTGGGATGGATGTCTACCTGCGTCACCACTGGCGGACCAGAAGCCGATACCCCTTCGGCGCAGGTGACGCTGTAGCTGGTATTGACCACCTCCAACCCACCCAGTACTCGAGTCCGAAACGATAAGGTGCGCGTTTCGCCCACTGCCAGAAGAGGCAGATTCCAATATAGCCTCCCATCGATAATATGACCTCCGTCTGTGGCGCTGCCAGGGATATATTCGACATTGGCGGGCAAGGTGTCGGTGATGACCACGATGGTTGCTTGCTGGCCCAGGTTCTGCACGTGCAGTGTGTACAACAGCTCCTCGCCAACGCCCACAGGGTCTGGTGCAGCGGTCTTCGTGATGCGCAGCACAGGCTGGTCGGTGATATACGCCACCGCAGTGGCAAGCACCGGTGTGACCAGGCTGCTGTGTTCGATGACGGCGGTATTGGTCAGCGCCCCGCTGAAATTCGCGTCCACCAACACGCTGAAAGTGATCATCTCCTGAGAATATGGCGCCAGATTTCCGTTCCAATCAAAGCTGACGATATCGCTGATCAGTTCGCCCGCACTGGCAACGGCGTCGCGCTGGTAGGTGCTGTGCTCCCAGGGGAAGATATCGCTCACCTGCACTCCGTATAGCGGAGATGAGCTGGAATTAACCACATGGACGGAATAGGTAAGCACATTCCCTTCCCCGGGGCGCGCCAGAGTCGGTGTCACCATCTTGAAGGAATCAATCAATCCTACTTCACGCACCACGCTCGTCACTGGCTCGCCCCAGTTCGAGGCCGGCAGGGTTCCGCTGTACCAGGTGGCGGCGTAATTGTGATTGACGATCAGCGTGCCGCTGACCTGATCGGGGTCGATCTGCACCACGAACGAGCGGTAGACGCGGTCGCCCGGGCTCATACTGGGCAGGTCCCACGCGACGACGGTGCCCAACCCCGAGGGCGATGACGTTCCCCCATCGTTGACACGCACAAGGGTAGTGCTGGCGGGCACGGTGTCGGTCAATACGGGTGGAAAGGATGATTCATCCGTGCTGAGGCCGCTGTTATACACCTGCAGCTGATAGGTCATCACCTCCCCAGCGCCGATCACCGCTGGAGCGGTCTTACTTGGGATCAGGTTCGGGTAATGAGTGATGGTCCCGGTAACCGTGGCGGTATAGAGCGGGGTAGTGTAGTCGCCAAGCTCGTCGCTCATCACGACAGTAGCCGTATAATAGGTGCCTTCTTCGCCGCCAATGGTGCTTTGCCCTACTATGGTGGTGATCGTCACCGCCTGATTCACAGCCAGGTCGCCGGTCCACAGGTACTCGACGCATTTCTCACCGCACTCGGGGCCTTCGCTGAAATGACCCAGCGGCGGATCTTGCAGCAGGTCATTGAACGAGACGCTGATCCGTCCAAACATAAGCCGCGCAGTGGCATTCAAGGCGCTGCCTGGTCCCAGATTGTGCAGCACCAGGGTCGGTGTAACCGGACCAGTGCCGCCGCCGGGTTTCTTGGCTACCGGATCCAGCCACAGCTCGGCGCTGAATGTCGGGGCATGCACCAGGCTGGCAAGCGGCTCACCTGTCGCGCAGACGCCTTCAGCACTGCACATAGCATACAAGTCGTTGCTCACATACACCTGCGCGACATCGCCAACGTACACCGTATACGTAAAGAGCGCAGAAGCGCCGGTATCCAGCTGATCCAGATTCCATATCACTTCGTTGCCCTGCAGGCTGCCGCCTCGCCGGTACTCCACACCCTCGGGCAGGCTGTCGCTGATCTCCAGATCGGTCGCTAAAGAGCCGCGGTTGAGCACTACCAGCGTGTAGGTGAACTCGCGGTTTGCACCCACGGGATCGGGCCAGGTCGATTTGGCGATGAACAGCTCCGGATCTACAACCGTTACCGTGTACGGCTCCCCAACAGTCACGCCGTAAGGGGTGCTGCTGACCTGGTAATCATCGTTGCTGATGACCGTACCTGAGACCACACCGCTAAGGTCGACGCTGAAGGTAAAGACACTGCTGGCTCCTGTAGCCAGGGAGAGCGTACGCTCCCATGTGACCAGGCGCCCGTTCGGGCTGAGCTGCCCATCCGGACCAAGGCTTTCCACGGTCGTTTGCGCCGGCACATGATCCTGGACAGTGGCGGGAAGGTCGCTGGCGGGCTGCCCGATGTTGGTCACTTCCAGGTAGTAGGTCAGCGGACTGGCGGGACCCGGCTTTTCAGGCGCAGACGTCTTCTGGATCGTGAAGACGGGCTCGTCGGTGATCAAGGCTGTAGCGACTGCATATATCGGCTCGGGGATATCTGGATGAGCGATCGTTGCTGTGTTGCTGATCACACCACTGAAGCCCGGGTCGACATCCACCGAGAAGCTGACCACCACGCGCTGATCGAAGCCCACATCGCCGCTCCATGCCAAGACACCGCCGTTAAAAACCGGGGCAGGCGGCGCGCTGGATTGGGCATCGTTGTTATAGGTTGCATTAGGCGGCAGGACATCCACCATAGATACACCGTCGGCTTGCCAGGCGCCGGTATTGAGGATCTCGATTCGATAGTTCAGCGTCTCACCGCCGGTGTGTGCCAGTGCTGGCGAGACAGTTTTTATCGACAGGCTGAGCTTCGGATAGCCGTCCGGCGGTGGAATAGGTGCTGACGGTTCCTGCCCTGCAGGCGCATCCGGCGCTGCCGCGTAGACCTGTCCGGCCATCCCGCGCGCCATTCCGAGCGCAGCAATCACCAGGATAAGCGCAAACAAGAAAGTACCGGTCAAACAAGCTGCCCTGACAGGAGTAGCATACTTATGTCTGTTCATTGGCACGCCTCCATTTCTCAATTAGCACAAAACACGAATACTGGATCAGTAACTGATCACCCATGCGATGTCTTTTCGCGGAGCGGAGAGACGAGGAATCCCTGAATCTCGGATTATTTACAACATCGGCAGGGATTCCTCGCCCCTTCAGAGATCGGAATGGCATCCAGACCGGAGAAGAGACCTTATCAGGTATAGATGTTATATTGAAATAAACGCAGGACAGGGGAGTTAATTAATTACCTAACAATAAAGCAAGCTCAGAGCATTTCCCCGGCTTTGTTCGCCGCGTGGCGCACACGTTCGTCATCATCCAGGCGAGCGGCATCCACCAGCCGGGCGGCTGCCCAGCGCAGATGCACATTGTCCTGAGCGCTTAATAGCTCTTCCAGCGCCCAAACCCCTGTAAGGCGCACTGAGGGGTCTTCCTCTTTAAGTAGGCGCTCCACAGCCGGCAGAGCCGGGGTGCCGATCAATCCCAATCCACGGGCAGCATAGAGCGCCACCAATGGTTCGCTATCGCCGGCGCGGCAGCGGATAATATCCGTCAGGGTATCAACGGCGCGGGGATCGTTCATCCGCCCCAGCGCCCAGGCAGCCTGATGCTGACCGATCAGCGGCGGTCCTTCCAGCACATTGACCAGCGCCGTACCGATCTGCTGGCGTCTCTCGGCGTCTGTGATCCGGCTGCCCAACCAGCCCAAGGCCCACATGGCGCTCTGGCGGGCACCCTCGTCTGGATCGGAAAGCAGGTCGATCAGAGGCTGCACAGCCTGCACGTCGCCCAGCTTGCCCAACGTGACCGCCGCCAGCTCCCGGTGTGGGTAGCTCTCCTGCTCCTGCAGATCACTCAGCATGCTGGCAGTGGCCTGGGCACGCAGGCTGTGCGGGACTGCCCAAAACTGGTCGGCGGTGACGCTTTCCGCCTCGTTATATGCCACGTAGCGCACCCAACCATCGGCATCTGCCAGGCCACGCACCAATCCCTCCACATCCCTTTCGGCGGCGCTGGCAAGCACCTGCCTGGCTCGCTGGGTACGAGGATGGAAGGCGGTGTATAGCGCTGCACCAACCCAAAACACCAGTACTACGGACCCGAATACACCCGCTACCACCCGCAGGATCATTACCAGGTCCGGTGGCAGGAAAGGTAGACGCATCCATACCGCCAGGGCGATCAAGGTCAAGCTCGCTGCGCCTGCCGTACCCACGGCGCGCCAGTTGACATAGCCGCAGTACGGGCATGCCCAGGCCTCCATATGGGGGTGTCTGCATCGCGGGCAGGCGTCGTATAAAGACATGAATCCTGGTTTAATATCCGAAGACGGAGCTGCGATCCTCTCGGCCAAAATCCCAGCCGTTGACCGCCAGGTGCACCAGGTCGGGGATAAACGCCTGGCAGCGGGCATTCAGCTCGGCATAGGATGGTCCGGTGGGAAGGCATCCTTTGCGCTGCAGGATGCCCTCCAGCTCACTCTTTAGATTGATCAGCCACAGCACATCGTTGGCGGCATACTTGAGCTGCTCGGGGGTCAGATCATCCCGCAGCCAGTCCGTCGAGGTCTGGCTTTTATCCAGCTCCACTTTGAAGAACTCTTTCACCAGCACGCTCAGGCTGTGCTCCGGTGAATAGGTGCGGGCGATCTTGCTGGCGATCTTGGTGCAGTAGGCATTCTGCACGGTCACGCCCAGGTTGGTCAGGAAAAAGCTGCAGTCTGCCAATGCAAAGTGGAAAATCTTGACCACATTTGGATCGAGCAGCAGCCTTTTCAGGTTTACACTTGCCGGCCAATCCCGTGTCTTGAGGAAATTGAGATTGCGCTCGCCATCGCTGATCTGCACCAGGCACAACAGGTCGCGCTGCGGGTTCAAGCCGGTCAGCTCGGTATCGACAGCCACCTCCCGGCAGGCGAGCAAGCGCTGTAAGTCAGCGCCGGTCAGGTCAGGTTGCACCTGGTACTGGGGAAATTTATTTGGCATGGCCTCTCGCTAGAGATTAGAATGAAAGCATGGTTCAGGTTCTGCAATTATATAACACATAACCAGGTGTAGGAAAAAACTGGAGAACAGGTCAAAATCTCACTGTGCGCACCCCAAACTCTGTGGTAAAAACAAGCCTATGGATCGACAAGAAGTAATCGCGAAAACCGAGGCCTTTGTCAAAGAAAGCCTGGATGGCCAGGGCGCCGGGCACGACTGGTGGCACATCCAGCGCGTGGAGGACAGTGCCGCACGCATCGCCGAATCCGAGGGCGCGGACCTGTACATCGTCCGTCTGGCGGCCCTGCTGCACGACATTGCGGATTATAAATTCCACGCTGGCGACGAAGACGCTGGGCCGCGCATCGCCCGTAGCTGGCTGCAAAGCCTTGGCCTGCCGGAAGGGGTGATCGAGCAGGTCTGCCGGATTATCCACGAGGTTTCATTCCGAGGGGCCGGCACCCCGGTTGAGCGTCCCTCCAGCCTCGAGGGCCAGGTGGTGCAGGACGCCGACCGCCTGGATGCCATCGGAGCCATCGGCATCGCCCGGGCCTTTTCCTACGGCGGGTACAAGGGGCGCAGCCTGTATGAGCCCGATATCTCCCCGGAGCAGCACAGCTCATTCGATGAGTACAAGCGCAACCAGAGCCCGACGATCAACCATTTCTACGAGAAGCTGCTCCTGCTGCGAGACCTGATGAACACCGAGACCGCTCGCCGCATCGCCGATGGCAGGCATGCCTACATTCAGGAATTCCTGGGGCGTTTCTTTGCCGAATGGCAGGGGAGGGACTGAATTTCCGTTATAATTCCACGCATGTCATCCAAATTATCCCATATAGACGAAACCGGCCGCGCTCACATGGTGGACGTGAGCCATAAGCCGGACAGCGAGCGCACCGCGGTCGCAGCAGGCGATGTGCTCATGCGCCCCGATACGCTGGCTCAGATCCGGGCGGGCACGCTCAAGAAGGGCGACCTGCTCACCACCGCCCAGCTGGCGGGCATCATGGCTGCCAAGCGCACTGCCGAGCTGATCCCGTTGTGCCACCCGCTGCCCCTGACACACATATCGGTCGACCTGGAGCTGGACGAAAGCCTGCCGGGCGTGCGCATCCGCGCCACAGCGCGCACCACCGGCAAGACCGGTGTCGAGATGGAAGCCCTGACCGCGGTGTCGGTTGCAGCTTTGACCGTCTATGATATGGCCAAGGCGGTCGAGAAGAGCATGCGCATTCAGAACATCCGCTTGCTGGAGAAGCACGGCGGCAAATCTGGGGATGTGATCAATGAACCAGGTTAGAGTGCTCTTCTTCGCCACGCTGAAGGAGCGTGCCGGGGTGCGCGAGACTACGTTGGAGCTGCCCGAGAGTGCTACTGTGGGCGATCTGAAGCGCCTGCTTGCCCTGCGCTTCCCTGACCTGGCCGAGGCGCTGCCCTCCTCCCTGGTGGCTTTGCAGCGTGAATTTGCATTCGATGATGACCCCGTCCCCGCCGGGGTTGAGGCGGCTTTATTCCCACCGGTCAGCGGCGGCTGAGCATCTCCATGCCCACACAATATCCGACGGTCTTCGCCATCACCGAAGAAGTGCTCGACCTGGATGCTCTGCTGGCGCGCATCACCCTGCCATCTACAGGAGCAGCCTGCCTGTTTACCGGGATGGTGCGCGCCATTACCCAACGCGGCGAAGCGCACGAAACTACTTATCTTGAATACGAGGCGTATAAACCCATGGCAGAGGCCAAGATGCGCCAGGTTGCCGACGAGATCCGCCAGCGCTGGCCCAGCGTGGAGGGTATTGCCATCGTGCAGCGCATCGGACGTCTGGACGCGGGCACGCCGACCGTGATGATTGCATGCACGGCAGCCCACCGGGATACGGGCGTCTTCGAAGCCGCCCGCTACGGCATCGACCGGCTCAAGGAGATCGTCCCCGTGTGGAAGAAAGAGGTCGGGCCGGAAGGGCAAACCTGGGTCGAGGGAGAGTATGTCCCCGGTCGGGGTGAGTAAAGACAATAACGCAGAGACGCAAAGACGCAGAGAAGATAAAACAGCTATGCACGAGAACCAGGTCAGCGGATTAATTATCAATGCAGCTCTGGAAGTACACCGGGCAATGGGTGGCCCTGGGTTGCTGGAGAGCGTCTATGAAGAAGCCCTGGCATATGAATTACGCATGCGAAGTTTAATGGTTGAACGCCAGAAGATGATCCCATTGGCTTATAAGGGGAATCTTCTATCGTCTGGACAAAAGTTGGACCTTTTGGTTGAGGATAAAGTTATCGTTGAATGCAAGGCTACCACAGAATATTATCCAATCTTTGACGCCCAATTACTCACATATCTCAGGCTCACGGGAATAAAGTTGGGGCTTGTGATCAACTTCGGTGAGAAATTATTAAAAAATGGCATCCATCGCGTGGTTAATGGGTTATAGGTGAAGAAGTTTCGCCTTCCATTTCAAAACTCTGCGTCTCTGCCGCTTAGCGGCTCTGCGTTAAAGCTTTTATGACAATCCACTGTGCTAACTGCCGGCAGGCATACCCCGATGAAGGCACCCCGTACCGCTGTACACGCTGCGGGGGCTTGTTCGACTACAGCGAGAACTTTCCCTTCGATCCGGAGCGAGTAGAGCTGGACCAGCCTGGCATCTGGCGCTACCGGCACAGCTTCGGCTTACCGGAGGATACCCAGCCCATCAGTCTGGGTGAAGGCGGCACACCCCTGGTCTGGGGAAAAGCCTTCGGGCGGGACGTCGCCTTCAAGTGCGAGCATCAAAATCCCACCGGCTCGTTCAAAGACCGCGGCAGCGCCCTGATCGCGGCCGCGCTGCGCCAGCGTGGCGTGCAGATAGCGGTTGAGGATTCATCTGGTAACGCTGGTGCATCCTTCAGCGCGTATGCTGCCCGGGCCGGGATGCAGGCGCGCATCTTCGTGCCCGACTCAGCCTCCGGACCTAAACGCGACCAGATCGAAGCTTACGGGGCGCAGCTGGTGCGCATCATGGGTCCGCGCTCCAATGCCACCAAGGCTGCCCTTCAAGCAGTCGACCATCCAAGTGAAGGTAGCGCCGAATATGAAAGCCTGCCTGCCTATGCCAGCCACGCCTACCTGCCCTTCAACCTGCCCGGCTATGCTACCCTGGCTTATGAGTTGGTCGAGCAAATCGGGCAGTCGCCCGGAAGCGTTGTCCTACCGGTTGGACAGGGGGGGCTGCTGCTTGGAATCCTGCGCGGGTTCGGGACAATGCTGGCATCCGGTCACATCCAGCAAATGCCGCACATGGTGGGTGTACAGGCGCGCGCCTGCGCCCCGCTGTGGGCAGTGTATTCTTACGGCAGGGACGGACTGAGCTGGGTTGCCGAAGGCTCAACCCTGGCAGAGGGCATCCGCGTGCTGTACCCACTGCGCGGCGACGCACTGCTGAGCTCCCTGGCAGCGGCGCAGGGTGAGCTGACCGCTGTCGATGAAGAGGAGATATCGGAAGGGCATAAGCAGCTGGCGCGCCTGGGTTTATACGTCGAGCCGACATCGGCAGTGGTGTGGGGCGCGCTGGCTCAGCTCGCAGGCAGCCTGGCCGAACCCATCGTTGCAGTATTGACCGGCTCCGGGTTGAAAGCGACCGGTTCGACAGGATTGGGATAAATATTGGAGGTGATATGCCAGAACGGATTGTGATAACAGGAATGGGAGCCATCTGCTCGGTAGGTCACTCGGTGCCTCAAATATGGGAGAGCATCTGCAATGGTGTCTCCGGAGTAGGACCGATTACCCGCTTCGATGCCAGCGACTTCCTGGTGCAGATCGCCTGCGAGATCAAAGACTTCAATCCGGAAGAGTACATGCATCCGCGCGATGCGCGCCGCCGTGACCGCTATCAGCAGTACGCCAGCGTGGTATCCACAGAAGCGCTGCGCCAATCGGGGCTGCTCGAGTCGCAATTTGACCCCCACCGGGTGGGGGTCATGCTCTCCACCGGCATCGGTGGGCTGGATACATTGTCTGAGACGATCCTCACTGTTGATAAGCAAGGCCCACGGCGGATAAGCCCCTTCGCCATCCCAATGTTGATGCCCAACGGAGCAGCGGGCTTGATCGCCATCGATCATGGGTTTCTCGGCCCGTGCTTCTCAGTCGCCTCCGCCTGCGCGTCCGGTGCAGATGGCATCGGCGTGGCATGGATGATGCTGCGCAGCGGTGTAATCGATGTCGCCATTGCTGGAGCCAGCGAGGCTGCCATTGGACCGGTGGGGATTGGCGCTTTCGACCGCCTGGGCGCCCTCTCACGCCGCAGCCAGGACTATTCGATGACGCCCCAGCCTTTCGACAAGAACCGCGATGGGCTTGTGATGGGCGAGGGAGCCGCCGCCCTAGTGCTGGAGACCGAGAGCCATGCCCGCAGCCGGAATGCTGTCATCCTGGCTGAACTGGCAGGTTACGGCGCCAGCGCTGACGCCTATCACATCACCGCCCCGGCTGAGGACGGAGCCGGCGGCGCCCAGGCGATCCGCCTGGTGCTGGGGATTGCGGGCATTGATCCCACTCAGGTAGACTACATCAACGCCCACGGCACCGCCACTGAGCTGAACGACTTATCGGAGACACGCGCCATCAAGGCTGCCTTCGGTCAATTGGCGTATAATATACCCATCTCGTCCACCAAGTCGATGACCGGTCATATGATGGGCGCCACCGGCGCACTGGAGACCATCTTCTGCGTGCAGGCAGTGCGGGAGGGTATCATCCCGCCAACCATCCACTACCAGACCCCGGACCCGCTGTGCGACCTGGATTACACGCCCAACCAGGCTCGCCAGAAGCGAGTGCGCGTCGCACTGAGCAACGCCTTCGGTTTTGGTGGTCACAATACCGTCCTGGCGGTACGGAGATATTAGAGATTATCTCAAAAACAGAAGGTTTTGGCGTTAGCAGGCGGATAACCCCGGAAGCGCCGGTTTTCACCGATAGAGATAAGAAACCGTGCCATTCTATGAAAATCCGTTTACAATAGCAGCAAATCATTCTTACCAGACATGGAACTAATGGAACGCCAGGCTCCCGGCCCAGGGGGCGGGGTGTCTGACGCTCCCTGAGTTCCGGGAGGCCAAATTGGATGACTCTCAGGGAATCCGCGAAACGGAGCCTGCCCAGGATTTTGCCCTGCGCCTGGGTCTTCCATTCAGCGACATCCTACTGCTCAACCGGGCACTGACCCACCGCTCATTTCTCAACGAGCACCCGCATGCCCTGGAAGATAACGAGCGTCTGGAGTTTTTAGGCGATGCGGTGCTGGACTTCCTGGTGGGCGCATGGCTGTACAATCATTTCCCGGAAATGAGCGAAGGTGAGCTCACCCGTATGCGCTCAGCACTGGTGCGCACCGAGACCCTGGCGGAATTTGCACGGCGCATCGACCTGGGGAACGCCATGCGTCTCGGGCGCGGCGAAGATGAGGGCGGCGGGCGTACTCGCCCTGCCATATTATGCGGCATGTTCGAAGCCTTGATCGGCGCCTTATACCTTGAATCTGGCATGGACGCGGTGCGCGACTTTATCGAGCCGCTGCTGGAAGAGACCTCTGGACATGTGCTGAGCGCTCATGAAGAGCACGATGCCAAGAGCCGCTTTCAAGAATGGGCCCAATCCGAAGGGCTGGGCACGCCGCACTACCATATAACCACGTCCTATGGTCCGGACCACGACAAAGTCTTCGAAGTCGAAGTGGTGGTGGATGGCATATCCTATGGTCACGGCGTTGGTCACAGCAAGCAGTCGGCTGCCAAAGCTGCCGCCCAAATGGCCCTGGATAACCTGGGATTGGGATAATTTTCAAGACTGAGCCAGCCTTTCCATGCCATCTCGCCTGAAATCCCTCGAGCTGCACGGCTATAAAACATTCGCCAGCCGCACCCCATTCGAATTCGCCGGCACCGTTACCGCAATTGTCGGTCCAAACGGCTCCGGCAAATCGAATATTGCCGACAGCCTGCGTTGGGTGTTAGGCGAGCAGTCCTACAGCCTGCTGCGCGGCAAAAAAACCGAGGATATGATCTTCGCTGGCTCGGAGCAGCGCCCACGTGCCGGTATGGCTTCTGCCACGGTGGTGTTCGATAACAGCGATGGCTGGCTGCCGATCGACTTTTCCGAGGTGGCGGTTGCGCGCCGCGCCTACCGCGACGGCAGCAACGAGTACCTGATCAACGGTCAGCGCGTGCGCTTGAAGGACGTGTCTGAACTGCTGGCCCAATCTGGCCTGGCGGAGCGCACGTACACCATTATCGGGCAGGGCGTGGTCGATGCCGCCCTGGCACTTAAGCCCGAAGAGCGCCGCCGCTTGTTCGAAGAGGCGGCTGGAATCGGGCTCTACCGCTCCCGGCGCGAGGAAGCCCTGCACCGCCTGGAAACGACCCGCCGCAACCTGGACCGCGTCCAGGATATTTTAGTGGAGCTTCAGCCGCGCCTGCGCAGCCTTGAGCGGCAGGCGCGCCGTGCCCAGGAAATCGAACAGGTGCGCGCGGATCTGAAAGTGCTGCTGCTGGAATGGTATGGATATCACTGGCACCATGCCCAGGCAGAGCTGGCAGAGGCGCGCCTCTTCGCTCGCCGCCAGGAAAAAGAGCTGGAAAAGACCCGCCAGGCTGCGTCCACGATGGACGACCGGCTGACCGCCGCGCGTGAGCATATTCACGGGCTGCGCGTTCGCCTGAACTCCTGGCACCGCCAGCTTGCCGGGCTGCATACCCACCAGGAGAGCCTGGGCCGCCAGCTTGCCGTCGCCGATGAGAGGCGGCGACTGCTGGAAGCTCAGCAGCACGAGCTGGTGTCGGGGCAGGCGCACCTGGACGAGGAACTGGCACTTCAACAGCAGCGCCTGGAAGATGCAGTCGCCGATGCGGCCCGCCTGGCAGAAGAAGCCAAAGACGCCCGGGAGCAGGCGCAATCCGCAGCGCTGGCATTGAGCGCCCGCCAGGCTGAGCGCCAGGCGGCTGATGTTGCCCTGCAGAGCGCCCGCCAGGAGCTGTCCGCCTTGGGTGAGCGCCAGCTGCAAATCCAGACCCGCCTGGCAGAGCGACAGGCGCAGGCCGAACGCCACGCTCTGGCGCAGCTGACCATGACTCAGACAATTGCCGAAGCTGAGGCAGCTCTTGAGACTGCCCAGGCGCAGGCTGGAGCCGCTCGCCTCGACCAGGAAAGTGCAGTAAAGGGACGCCAGGCGGCAGAAGCGGACCTGGCAGCGGCGCTAGAGCGGGCTGAAGAACTGGAGACCACGCTCCGCCAGGCGCAGGCTGAGCGAGGATCGCTGGATGCCGAGCTGACGCGCTGGTCTGCACAGGCTGATGTGCTGGAGCAGGCTGAATCTGACCTGGCAGGCTACGCGCAAGGCGCCCAGATTCTTCTGAAAGCTGCTCGCCAGACTCGACTACCAGCAGCTCCCCGGTCGCTCGGCGCCCAGCTGGAAGTGCCAGCTGAGCTGGAGTCTGCCATCGCGGCCGCCCTGGGCGAATACCTGGACAGCGTGCTGCTCGAGCGCGCCGCCAGCGCCGATGCAGCCCTGGACCTGCTGGCAGGCGAATCGGCGCGCGGCGTGCTGCTTCCAATGGATGGCATCCATCCGCGCCCGCTGGACGCGTCCGATCTCACGGCCAACATGGATGGCTGCGTTGGGGTGGCTTCCGAGCTTGTAAGCTGCTCTCCAGCGCTGCGCCCGGCGGTGAACCTGGTTCTGGGGCGAACATTGGTGGCGCGCGACCGCCCCTCCGCCCGCCGGCTGCTGGCAGCCCTCGACAAAGGTCGCGGCGACCTGCGCGCGGTTACATTGGCTGGCGAAGTCTTTCATGCCGCCGGCCCTATCCTGGCTGGGCAGGAGGGCAAACCCACCAGTCTGAGCCGCGTCCGGCAGCGCAAGGAGCTGGCAGAGCGCATCGCCCACCTGGAGGCCAGGCTGGCGGCTGTCGACGAGCGCCTGGAGGGCATCCAACGACAGATGGAATCGGCGCAATCCAGCATCAAAGCGATCAATGAGCACCTGCGCCAGGCGCGCCACACCGAGCAGGCTGCCGGGTCGGTCCAGCGCAAGGCGGATGCAGCCTACGAGCAGGCGGAGCGCGAGCTGGCATGGCAGTTAGAGCAGCGCCAGCGCATTCATGCAGAGATCGATACCGATGCCGCACAGCGACAGCAGTTAAGTACCGATCTGGCGCAGATCGAAGTCCACCTGGAAACAGCCCGCGAAAACATGCGGCAGCGCCTATCGGACATGGCAGAGCTTTCATTAGACGATTTGCAAGCCCAGGTGAACCACTGGAACACCCTGGCTGCCGTTGCCGAGCGCGCGGCTGCCGATTCCGCCGCCCGACGACAGGAGCGCCAGGCGGCAGTCGACGCCGCTGCCAACCAGGTTTCTTCTGCAAAGCAGCGCCTTCAAGAGATCTTCCAGACCTTAAGTGCCATGGAAGGGGAAAAACAGCAGGGGCGCCAGGAAGAAACGCAGGTCAGCGGCGAGATCGCCGCTTTACGCGAGCTGATCGATCCCGCCGAAACCGAGCTTGATGCGGCTGAGGCCGAGCAAACCGAGCTGCAGAACAGCGAATCGAGCTTGCGCCAGGCGCTCAGCCTGGCAGAATCGCACCACGCCCAGGCGCGCATCAACCTGGCGCGCCGCCAGGAGGCGCTGGAGACCTGGCGCCGGCGCATCGAGGATGATTTTGGATTGGTGGCTTTCGACTACGCCGAGGAAGTCTCGGGGCCTACCCCGCTGCCCCTTCAGGGCCTGGTTGAACAACTGCCACGCGTGGACAGCCTCGGTCCGGATGTGGAGGAGAACGTGCGCCGCCCGCGTCCCCAACTGCGCCCTATGGGCCCCCCCAATCCGGAAGCCCAGCCGCAATCCA
>Ga0105095_10000497_pt1 | contig 19051 bp, 15 predicted proteins | sample PPLLak2March2015_2_FD_79180 | JGI IMG/M metagenome (GOLD analysis project Ga0105095, IMG submission 79180) | Freshwater sediment microbial communities from Prairie Pothole Lake near Jamestown, North Dakota, USA - PPLs Lake P8 Core (3) Depth... | ecosystem: Environmental > Aquatic > Freshwater >...
CATGATATTATCGGTTGATGGTGTGCGGGACTTTAGTCGTGAGTGGTATCAACTAAAGAAAAATGATACCACACGTGTTCTGGACATAAAAGTGGCGAAAACCAGTGCCCTCGGGCAGATTCGAACTGCCGACCTGCGGTTTAGGAAACCGTCGCTCTATCCATTACTGAGCTACGAGGGCGCACTTTTGGTGTCTACTGGTAGCAAATAGTAGCATTTTGCTACCAGTATTTGCTACCACCTATGCTCCAACACTGCATTAACAATATAGGAAGGAATCGTCGGAAAAAAAAAGAAATACGTGATCAAGAATGAAATCATGCCGCCCGTGTGAATACCTCTCACGCTAAATCAAAGAGCGGTCTCTTTGCTCTGGATTCGCCGAAGGTGCAGGATAGGTTACTGAAACCAGCGGCCTACACAACTGGCCCAACATGGGTCTTCCTCAATCCCCTGCGTGACCAACACGCGACGTCAGGTGCGGCCGCTGGGGACTACTTGGTCAATATGAGCTTCTTCGTCTCCACATACGATCCGGCCTGCATGCGGTAGAAGTACAGACCGCTCGATAGCCCATCCCCATTGAACCTCACTTCATGAAACCCCGCCTCCATCTCGCCATTGACGAGTTGCAGAACCTGCTGGCCGAGGGTGTTGGAGACTGCCAAGGTCACGCGCGAACGATTGGGCAGGCCGTAACGGATCGTCGTCGAAGGGTTGAAGGGGTTGGGGTAGTTCTGCAAAAGTGCAAAACTTCCAGACGGGGCGAGTGATCGATCGTCGTCAATAGACGTCACGTTTCTCAGACTCACTGTCACCAGATAGACCGTGTGAGACATTCCACCCCAGATTACTTTGTTGCTCGATCGCCTGAGGTACCCCCTGTCGGAAGAGAACCACATTGAATCCGTGCCAACAATCGGCGGGTTGGGAAGATACGGGCGCGAAACTAACACACTCGCGGGATCAGGGAATCGCATTACACGCAGCTCAGCATCCGTGAACGAAAAACTCCATACAGTGCCCGAATAGCAGCCTGGTTTGGGTTCGCTTCCCCTGAAAACTTAGTTCTTGATTTTTCACATAACAGCCCGGAGAAACCCGATTTGCACAAGCGTTGAGAATGCCGACCAACTGAGGGGAGTTTGAACTGTCGAATTCCTCGGATGTGTTTCTAACAAAACCAGAACAACCGACAGAATCATGTCTTTGATTTCAACCGGAGTACGAGTCTTTCGTTAAGCCGCATCTCCAAATCTCGAACGTTAGCCACCAATTCACGACACCCAGATAATCCGACATACCCGAATAGTATCTGCGGACAGCCTCCTTGATGAAGCTCATGTCATATAAGGGACAACTGACAACGCTTGCAGATTGAGCAGTATCTTGAACGTATTCTTTGATGCAGTGGAGAAATGCATCTGGCGAACGATCTTGGAAGACTTTCCCCATTCTGCGTTTAGCTGCGGTTATTGTATGCGCAGCGATCAGTGGGAGTCCGAACCGATATGTCGTCCCGGACTTGACCAAAGGAAACAACGTCAGCGCGCGATTGTGAGATGCAATATAGCGACGGTAGAAACGTGCATTTTCCCGCGATTTCACATCTGAGGCAAACGCGGCGCGCAGAAATGATGGTTGAACGAATGGCATGAAGTTGAATACCTCACCATCCAGCCGTGCCTGCTCTGGACCACCATAATTCGGCACTCGTGTCCGGACGGCCAGCAAATCGACAAAATTCCCCACGCCGACATCTTGTAGATGCGGCATATCTTTGAGAACTTCATGGAGATCCCGACGCGCGCCACTTTCGAGCATTCGATGAACTTCGGGAGCAAATATCTGACCCCGCGGTACCCTCATCAGACGTACCAGGTCTTTCACATTCTTTCGTCTAAGAGCAGAACGACCCAGCAGTGCCAATCGATTCGAGTATTGCCGGCGAGCGATCTCACCAAAGCCGCCATCAATCATCATCTTCCCCGAAGTCCGCAGCATTGGATAGTAGCGAAGCTTCATTGCCGCTGTGATCGGCTCGATGAGTTGCGTCTGTGCTACATACTCACGCCCTATTGCGATAGCGGCTTCCGAGTTGGGAATCGCTTCGTCGAACAACGACTGCTGTGCTCCCAGACTCTTAGCTATCGCTGCCGCAATGTACACATCAGGGTCATTCCCGTCGCCAAATGTGTGTACGCACAATCGTTGGTCTGGCTTCCGTGTGAGCATTGCGAGCAGGAAACGCGAATCTAGTCCGCCTGATAACCCAAGGGACACATTTTGTGGCGCCGAAAATGCGCAATCGGCAAGCGTTTCTACCACTGAGATTGCATCTTCGATGTGTCCGCCCGAGAAGCGAGGTAGCCACGCCGATTGCATCTGGTTCTTCACCCTTCCCTCAGCAAAGGATGCGAACCCAGAAGGGCCGAGGCGCTTGATACCTTTGATGCAGGATTCGTAAGAAAGTTGATTGAATAACAACCACTTGCTGCCGAGTGCTTCGAGATCAATATCATTCTTCCGGGTCGCATGGGCAAGCCAATCTAGACGGGTCGAGAAGAAGATCCCTTCGGCAGTGTCAGAGTAGTAGAGAGTTCGTTGTCCTAATTGGTCACAAGCGCACACAATCCCGTCGTCATTCCAGCGAATTGCGACAAAATGGCCGTCCAATTCAGCGATCCAAGACGCCGAGGCGCTCAGTGGCATCTGAAGTCGCTTGCTCCAGTCGATCCATGACAGAAATCGTGCATGACCATTTGCGTACTCAATCCCGGTTCCAACCACCATCCAACCGCTGGTGGTATCATCCATGTGGAGATCAACGTGGCACGTCTCCTCGATTCCACCAGCAGCTACGTAGAAACCTAGCTTGGAAAATACATGCAGTGGCGGCTTGTGGCATTGAGACAAGCCAATGGTGTCGGGCTGATTATTATTCCGAGTGCAGACTCCGAAAATCCAGCTCATCGATCTGCTCCCGGTGGTTGCACCAATATGTGAATTGGATTTGACACTTCTGAGAAAAACGAACTCATCATTGGCATCAACACTGGGGTCTGGTCACCGGCAAGAAGCCGCATTGCACGCTGATGCTCATCTGACCGACGACGAACTTGGCGAAGAAACATGGAAGTGAGTCCATGGCGGTTTAGCCGACGCGGCTCACCTGCGCCGCGAAGACGGTCGTGCATCGTGAAAACAACAACTATTCCCGGAGCTAACCTTGGCGGATGACTGCGGTCAATTCCTGCACTGTCCCACGCGCGGCGTCGGGTGCAGCCGGCAGTGAGGCCGCTGCCGCTGACGGTCGCGCCTAGAGATACAGGAATGGAGTATCCTGCACGTTGACGTTCAAACTATCATTCTGGAGAATCAGGCCTAAGAAGTATTTCTCAGAATTTCCAAGAGTGAAGCTAGCTGTTCGCTTGGAGTACGTCTCTGACGTCTTGCGATCGGTGCCTTCATACAAAATGCAGGCACCGCCATCCTGAACCAATTAACTTCGGTCTATTGACCACTGACTATCGTCAATCGCTCAGGCCCAATACGCGAATGACATCCTCTTGGCTGTACCACGCAGCCCGGTGCCCCGTCGCTTTGCCGCCTCCAAACAAACCAATAGCAAAAAATGTTTCGCCAAACAACGCATTGCTATTGCGAGCTATGAACAACCAATTCTTGTGCGAGCAAGAGGATTGAACGACCGCATTACTCCCTTTTCAACAAAAGGAGTGCAGTTGTTTGGCGTGTTACGCGAACGCATATGATTCATTTACTTCAATAGTTGTCCTATCGCCACGTCGGCCGTTGTTACGAATGCAAATCCAAAAGAGAGATTCAGCAAACTCGCCATATGCATCTCCTCGTTGATGCTTCCGGTACCATCGGCGAGAAAGAACACCCTGTAATCACGGTAGTAAGCATCACGTGCCGTGGATTCACAGCACATATTGGTCATGATGCCTGATATGACAAGGTCTTCTATTTTGAGGCATCGAAGCACGGTTTCTAAATCGGTATTGTAGAATGCTGAATAGCGATGTTTGAGAATAACTTTCTCATTGGACATGGGGGCAATGTCGCTCTGTACTTCGCTCTCTGGACTTCCTTCAAGACACATTCCTTGCCACCACCATTCCATTATGCCGGCATCCAGACGATTGGGGTGATGAACATGTCGTGTGTAAATCACCGGACGGCTCGCCTCTCGAAAAGCGCCGATGAGTCGTTTTAGCATTGGAAGAATGGCGAGCCCCCCACAGGTAAACGTCGGAGAAGCAGGATCTAAGAAATATCGCTGCATATCGACAACGAGAAGAGCAGCTTTCTCCTTACGAAGCTGCATTTGATGTTGATTGAAGGGTGCAATCTTTTCAAGCCAGAGTCGTGCCCTTGCTTCAATCGATTCTGTCGTCACATATGATTTCATAATGATCCTTCATTTACATGTGCTTTCGACTAACGTTTTCATGTTTCGTTTGTAGCATGAAACGAAGCATGGTGGCCCCATTTTGGCCTGAGCCAATGATAAGCCGTTCAGCCCCCTTTTCGAATATATACTTAGCTTCTTCGAGTGAGATCGTATGAGATGTCCCGAACACTGCCTTCGATAGCTTCTTCTTTCGCTTCTTGATCTCACCTGAAAGCCGGATGAGAACATCGTGTTCGATGTCAGACCCATCTATAGTGATGGAGCCAAATTTGGTACCGTCAATTCTAGGTCTCATCAAGGCACTCCTGAGGGAGAAGGTATTGCTTCCGCCTAACGCGACTCACTCGCGCCGTTCAGGTGAATGTCCGACTCCACGCGGCGTCAGGTGCAGGCGCTGGTTACGGGTCAGCTTCCGCCTGATTGAAATATGTGATCTACAGGTGTAGGGAAAAATATATTCTGGACGACAACACCTATGATAAACAGTACCACTGCTGCCACAATGACAATCCCAACTCGTCGCCACGGGCGCACGGCAATTAGAACCCAAGACATAACTCCGCCCGCGAAGGTCGAGGCCAGAAGAATCGATACCGGCCAAACCACCAGAGCGGAAGGCGGCATGCGAAACGCCGAGTAGGTTCCCAGTACAGAACCGAGTCCAGATACGAGTCCAGCGATCGCGCCAAATCGAAGACCAATTAACAGATTCAGGCTATCACCAAAGAGGCGCATGAGCAACCAAGCCAACACAACACAGTAGATCGCAAACGACGCGTACCCAAATAAAAGTCGACTAAACAGTTCATGAGGTGGCAGCCAGTAGCTCGCGGTCGCCCGCCACCACTGAGCTAAGAATACAGCGTGTACCAGAAAATCGATTACCAGATACACGAACCACCCAGCTACTCCCGCGGACAGCAACCGCACTCTCGCGCCTTGAGACACATTTTGGTTACTCATGTGAACATTCTCTTCGTTGACGCCGAACGATTCGGCTCACCTTCGCCGCGAAGACCGTCGTGCGTACTGAAAGAAACAACTATAGCCCTTCGCAAATGATCGCGGACAATTTCCGTATGTCCCTCGCGCGGCGTCAGGTGCAGCCGCTTGCCAGGCGGTTCTGGCGACAAATACTTTACCCTTGCACAGTATATGTTCAAGCGGTATGATCGAGCATGATCCTTGACTTCAGCGACCAGACTACCGAAGACGACTCCAATGGTGAAGATACCAAGGCCGCTCGGCGAGTGTTACGAGCGTTTTGGCCTGTCGCTTGCCGAAAACTCAATTTGTTCATTGCGGCCCATGAGCTAGATGATCTTCGGGTGCCGCCAAGCAATCGCCCGGAAAGAGTCAGAGGGAACCTGTGCGCATATCAGAGTAGATGGATCAATGATCAGTTTCGCGTTATCTTCCAATGGACCGGAAATAACTCGAAACGCGTCAAGATCGTGGACCATCATTCATAGGTACATCATGATTCCTAAGAAGCGTACCCCCTCCCATTCCGGGGCAGTCCTTCTGCCGGAGTTTCTCCTGCCGATGGGAATAACTCAGGTCGAACTGTCCAACCGGATGCACGTCCCAATTCAGCGCGTGAACACGCTTGTTAACAGCAAGCGCGATGTCACAGCTGAAACCGCGATCTTACTCAGCCGAACGTTTGGCACCGCATCCGAGTTCTGGATGAACCTCCAGGTTGCGCACGACCTATACGAAGCCCAAGCCCGCCTCGGCCACGCCGCTTGAAACCGCCTAACGTTGGAGTTCACCCGCATGCTCAATTCGCTGGCTTCGTGTCAACGTTGTGATATGCCTCGACCCACCACCGCCCGCTACGCCGGACGAAGACTTCCATCAGTTGAGTTTTGACGATTCCGTCCGGCGGCACTGGAATTCCAGCAGGCATCGTCTTCACCCCGCGAATTTGGTTGTCGATGTCTACGATGGCCACATCTGGCGTAACGAAACGGATACGACGAATCGCGTGATGCTTTGTTGTGCCCTTGTAGAACGTGGCAAGGATTTGACGATGGCGCTCGGCGAAGGCAGGCGCGCCATACATCACCATGCCGAAGAGATTGGTGAAAGACGCGTCAGGTGCGAGATCCTTTGCGTAGGCGGTGCCGTCGCCAGCATCCCAGGCAGTGACTTGCGCCGCGATGATGGCGCGAATGGGTGCTTCGGCCCGCTGATCCTGCGCGAACGCGCCATGCGACGAGGACAGAGCCAGCATCGTAAAGGGTATTAGAAGATTGCGTAGCACAGCGACCTCCTTCGTGACAGCCAACGATGGCGGTTCACCTGCACCGCGAAAGGCGCGTTTCGGTTTGAGAATCCTTCAGTTTCAGAAAGGCGTCCCCCCTTGTGTGCAGCCGTCGAGTGACAAAGCAGTGTGCTCCCGAAGGTACCCAGCCCAGCGCGGAAAGTCAAATTATTCTCCGAGGGTTCGGAAAAGCGAGCGTGAGCATGTATTAATAGCTGAGGGGCCAACCCGTCCAAGGACGCAAGACAGATGGGGAGATCACGTGTATTTCCCAAATCCCCTCATGGGCCAGATTGATCTGGTTGGATAAACCTGTTTGGTGGAACCATGAATGCAGTATTCTTCCGGCGGCCATCGGGCAACGTTGACCAGAAATAGTAGACGCTTCCACGTTTTGAAATTGAGATTGTGCGCATGACGGTCCTCCCCATTTGCAATATAGCTATGATGAACGCCACGCATAGTGCTGAGGATCACACAGAAAGTGCAACCACTTTTCCCACGAGGATCAAAAAGTGCGGAATGCAGAGCGGATGAGCGTATTTCCAGTTCTTAGGAAACCGTCGCTCTGTCCATTACTGAGCTACGAGGACAGACACGTGCGAAAGGGCGTGGCCGATGCACATTGGACCAACGCTGAAACAGTTATATAGGAAGGAGGGCCCCGAAAAAAAAGGCCTCTCTCTCGATGCCCGGCTATGGCCGCATCGTCATCAAGATGGACACCGCAAGATCCCTGGCCTCAGGACTGCGTATCTCTACGAGAACGACGACCGGATTTCCATCAGGCCGAAAATATGCTCTTATCCCAACCATTGTGCTGAAGTGAGAATCGTACACATGGAACACTCCGATGCACTCAAACAACACGACTCTGCGCCCTTGCACTGTTGTAGACTGCTCCTGGTAGTCCCGGAGTTGTATGTCCCATGAAGATTCGTAATTGCAGAATTGTACCGTAAGTGTCTGGTTGTTCACAACCCCCACATACTCGGGATTCCTTGGCGGCACGCCGGCACCCCGCACCGGCGCCAACTCGGCAGGCAGAGATATGTGGCCATACGGTAAATCGTATGTAATCCACCCGGCGTCTGACCCGGCTCCAAGATCGGAACAGCCTGACAGACACACCAAGCAAAGGACGAAAAACACCCAGGCCTTCATAGCACAATAGCCCTCTGATTACCTTAATAGCAACGCCTTGCGCGTCTCCACAAAACCCTGTCCTGGCCTTCCTGAAGGATCCCCTGCGCCGCCCCTGGAATCAGGTCCGACGGCGGAGTCCAAAGGACGAACCTGTATCCGATAGAAATACACTCCGCTGGGGAGATCATTTGCCTGGAGCTTCACATCATGATACCCTGCCTCCCTTTCTCCATTCTGCAGAACTGCGAACTGCTCACCGACGGCGTTGAAAACGGTCAAGGTCACATGGGAACGATTTGTCAAGCTGTAGCTGATCGTCGTTGATGGGTTGAATGGGTTCGGGTAATTCTGGAACAGAACAGCCTGGACGGCAACAGTGGGTGGATCCGCCTTCACCGACACAGTCTGATCCCCGGCCAAGAGCTCAATGCCGTTGCCCGCGCCCAGGTTCCTGGAATATTGCATGTGGATGCTATCGTTCCAGTGTTCATGGGTTCCAAGACTTGCAAGCACTGTGCCGTCGTCCTCCGGATCATAACTGATTCCGGTGGGCCAGTTTGTGGTGTCGGCGGCCTGGTGAAGATAGTCATCGGTGGCATTCATCTGGGGATACGTGCCTGCGCCCCGGGCTGCGGTCCACTCCGCCCGAAGAAAATCATACCCCACCGACTCAATCGCCAGTGGATCAAAAGAGGCAAACACTGAAGACATCCAATCGTTGTTGAACGGTGCCATCTTCCATTTCAATGGTATATGCAGCTCATAGTCGGTGGCCCACAACGCATCCATGAGGTAGAAGAGGTTTTTCTTCCCCAGCAATTGATGCCCCATCAGATCCACCTGGACACGGTACATCCCGTACTGCATGCGATACGGAGTGTTCGGATACTCCTCCGGCGCCACCAACCCGCCGTGGAGCTGTGAGGCACCGGGCCGGGTGTGCGATCCGAAGTGGTTCTTGGCGAACATGGTTACGCCCGCCCGCTTATGCCCTTTCAGCATCGGGATATTGAGCAGGTATTCGGCCTTGTCAAAGATGTCATAGAGCAGATCCTCGGTGATGGCTGTCCCTGTCGAGCCACTCGATTTTAGAATGGTCCCTCTGTCAGAATACTTGATCTTTGCAGTTGTGCTCTTGACGGCTTTCTCTCTTCCGAGATTCGTGTAACCATCCGTGTCCAGGTAGTGGATATTCGGAAAGTCGGCGTGCCAGAGGTCGTAGCAGTGTTTGTAGATGTGTTTCATAGGATCGCCGACGTAGATGTCCGTCTGAGCTACACCGGCGACATTCACCAGTTGACGCAGCACTGAGAGAACTATGGCAGGAGACGTTTCGGATACCGCATAGTACATGACACCTGCACGGTAACTGAGGTCCGCAGTATTGAAATTGCCTCCCCAACTGCTCGTCGCATTCGTTTTGATGAAGACTTTCTCTCCAGATGTGTACCCCACCGCTCCCTTTCCACGGGAGGAGTTGTGGAACCGGAAGATGGCATCCCATGCCGCAGAATCCGACGCTGTCCCAGTCAACTTGCGGATGGCAGTCGACACCATCGAATCAATGACTGGTTGGTTGTTGTTTTCGGGGCGATACCATTCGTGATTGAGGACTGCAGGACTGCAGTTTTCGTTTGTCGCCTGCGGACGATGTACCCAGACAACTCTTCCCGGAAAAATGCCGAGGGCAGTCCCGATTGGCTGGTTTGCTTCCAGATGGAGGCTTGGTAACTGGGCGTCATATGCGTTTGCAGGATCATTGACGAACGAGTACGAGAGGAACAAGCCCACCACCGCGAGCGCACACATAAACATCAATGCAGGGAACGTCTGCTGTTTCTTCGCTTTTGCCCATAGGAGCAACGACACACCCACGAAAAGGAGATATCCAATGAAGCCCGAAGCAAATGGCATGGCGGCACGAACGCATGGATAAGCAACACGGCTTGGTTTAGTGGCAACGCGATAGATTATCCAGGCAAGCGCCACCAACCCGATGATCGGCGCCAGGACCAATGCGAGACCCTGTGGCGTCTTCATACCGACGAACTTGCCGGACCGAGGGCAGAAACGGAAATATTCTCTCAGTAAATTCATACATGTTACCCTTCTCTCAGACACTCATTTCGCTGGACCGTAACTCTTACCCGTTGCATAGAGTCCCGCCGGTTGCAACTCTCCCCACAACGGATTCCGCATGTGTATGACAATATTGACCGAAAAAGAGGGAAAGTCAAGAACTTGCGTAATCACTCCCCCGAACTATCTCCTTATCTTTTGTGTTAGAGCGTGTACTATGATCAGGTTGCCAGGACTTCCGTCAGACACGAGGCCCCTTATGCCCCGCACCCGTCTCGCAGCACTTTGCACCCAGGGAGTACTGGCAGGCTTCCTCGCTCTCCAGCCGGGATGCAACAGCGATTCAGATTCATCAATCAACCCGCGTCTCACCATCACAGTCTCGGGAAAGGTTCTGGGTGGAGACAAAAGTCCAGTGGCAAACTCGCCCGTCATTATTACAGGCCGACCCGCAACCGTCACGGATGCAAACGGGACTTTTGCTGTAACCGGAGTTGCCGTCCCTTACGATGTAACAGTAGCCACCGGCGCAACGAAGGCCGGCATCACCTACCGTAGCCTAAGCCGTTCAGACCCGACAATCACCAACTTCGCCATTGGAGCTTCGCCGGCGCATTTCGCGACGATCACGGGAACCGCATCCGGTGGCGCGGGATTTCCCCAGCTAAGCACGAGAAGCAGCCGCGTGACGGTGACTTCCACCGAGGTCAGCACATCTAGTGCACCCAATGCAACAACGGGGTCCTATTCAATGAGCGTGAGATGGAGTGGATCACCGGCAATTACTGCCTCTATTCACGCCCTGCAATGGGAGAAGAATGCCGAGGGGATGCCCGTGAGTTACACCGGATACGCCGTGAAGCCTGGAGTGCCCATCAGTTCGGGGGGCACGTTTGCCAACCAGGATATCACAATGACGGCTGTCAGCAGCCAAACCATCTTTGGCAACGTGAGTGTGCCCGCGGGTCTTGCTCTTTCGTCGAAGTCAATGTTGATTTCATTCGCGGGAAACGGATTAATGACCCTGTGGACCGAGACTGCGGCGACGACGGCATTCTCTTACCCTGTCCCCAGTATTACTGGAGCAACGATCACATTGGCGGCACAAGCGCTCGGAAGTGCTGGGTTTGGCTACGTTGCGAAATCAGGGATTCCGCCTGGAGCAAGCTCCATCAACCTGCCAATCCCTCTCCCTCCAGTGCAGAGTCTCCCCGTGGATGCCGCAACTGGAGTGAGCAGTGCAACGGTTTTTTCGTGGACCTCGCTCGCTTCGACTGTCTATCTGCTGACACTCACTGGCCCAGCAGGCCAGCCGACCTACTATGTGGTCACCGGAACAACTACTGCAACAATTCCTGATCTGAGTGCCCTCGGCCTGGGCTTGCCAGCTGGGGTTGCATATTCCTGGAATGTGCTGGCTCTTGGTCCGCACGCCAACATTGATGCCGCGGCTGGTCCGAATGGTTACTATCGTGTTGGTGATCAGTTCTATGGACAGACTTCAAGCCGCACACTGACGACCGCACCTTAGCCCGGGAACAACACCCCTACCGGGAGTTCGAATCTCCACCCCTTTCACCTCCACCAGTATTTCATCACGTCAGCGCTTCAATCCCAATCAAACGTCATCACTTCTCCCTGCATTCTCCATTTTCTGGGGATGGCGTTCTCCATCCAATCCAGAGGTTCTCCTAATGGCAGGTCCCGGGCTGCGATACGAAAACACTCCTTCGTCAACATCTTTTGCGGCGTTTCCATCGCTGACGGTTGGGCCGAAATGAAAAGCGGAGTGCCGCTTCTGGCGACTAGTTCCATCCACTGCTTGTTTTTCTGCCAGGGGATCTTTGTTGTCAAACCCACGCAGTCGGCATCGGCAGCATAGAAGATGCCGTGCTGCCACCCCCGGAATGCCAGAGTGTTCACCCCCATCTTACGAGTCCTCTGCCACTCATTGCCTGAAGTATCGTCACCTTTTCGATTCAATTCTAACACTCCCGCCGAGAGATGACTGAAAGTGTTGCAGCCTATTACGTAGGTCTCCCCTGCCGCCTCCCGAATGGCCCGGTAAAGACTAAGAATGATTTCTGCATTGGTCCTGGAGTTGTCGTGCATACGCCAATTGGGACTGCTCATGGAACGATCCCGCAGCATTTCAAAACCCCATTTCCCGAAGATATCAAACGTCGTGAAGTCGAACTTGACAATTTCGAAACTCCATTCATTGTAGAGTGCGAGATAGTTCCTTATGCGTTCGAGGTTTTCGGGAATGGTAGGATCAAGTACGGGCCTTTGCTCCTCTCTTCCCCTCACGAGCGGCAGCATTAACGATTGCGGGTCTCTATGGCTCCCGCAAAGTGGCCGGGTCCAAATGCCAGGACGCATACCGGCAGCACGAATTCTCCCGGCGAGTCGGCCCATGTCGCCAAACCGTGAATTGGAAAGATCCATCCGATCTCCCCAGGAACAGTCATTGGGCGATGATGGAGATCCGATGAACCACCCCGCATCAATCACAGAAAAAGGGCGGTTGTCAAGGCCGTCTGCCAAGGGGGCCATCGTTTTCGTATGCTCGAGAATCAGTTCTTCCGAATTGTTGCCATAGGCGAAATACCAGTCATTGATGCCGTATACAGGTTGCTTTGGCATGCGCGCTTTGTCACACATCATTCGGGCGAACCGTCGTGTGGTCTGAAACGGGGATTCGCCAGGTCGGCTCTTCGTCGTCACAATCTCAGCTACTTGTACTCTTCTGCCGCCCAGTTGAACTCCGTTGCCGCCTGATCGTGTATCCATCGACATGCTTAGGCGTTCCCCCCCAGCTTGCCAGAAACAGAAGGCGGCAGACCCAGTCTTCACACCGAAGCCAATCGTTTCGGTGCCATCATATTCCATGAAATACCAGGGGAGTATTTCTGATTCTGCCGGCGCATGCCAGGATGCATCACCATACGTCCGTTCCCAGTGGTCGTTCATGATGCTGGACGAGTGGTGCCGCGCCCTCTTCCAAAACAACGTCACTTCACTCAGGCTTGACTGAGGCGCCTCGATCGTCACAACAAGGCCTCTATTCCCCTTTTCCAGCCCGACTCTCAGATCGTTGTATGTCCAGGAGGACATACTCTCGCTGCTCAGTTTCACAGACTGATCGTTCAGAATCGCAGTAACCTCATCAGGGAAACCGACGTCGTCACGCTTTTGACCATCCGGGAATAGAGGATCGCTCAACAGAATGGATGCCATTGAAAGGCCTGTTGTTCGAATGAAATGTCTACGATTCATGGGAATAAATCGGAATGATATGCTTCATTTCAGAAAGCCCAGCGACGTCAGAAACTCTTCCGTCTTCTTTATTGCGGCGGTCTGAATTGCCCTATCCGGCCGGGGGTCCTGGTCGTCTCGAATGCTGTCGGGTGTGAACAAGTGACCCACTCCTTCGTAGATCTGCAGGTCACACCGGTTGCCGGCGGCACGCATCCGGTTGCAGAAGAGCTGAGCATCCTTCAACGGCGTCACCGTATCATGCCTTCCCTGCAGAACCAGGGTGGGGGGCAATCCCTTTCGAACATGGGATGCTGGCGAAATCGACACTGCGTCTGCTCGAGCACCGAGTAGCCTCGTGGCCCAACTGTCTGATTCAATCACCACCGCCGGGGAGGTGAGAACCAAGGCATTCGGCGAGACGCTCAATGAATCGTTCGCGCCGGCGTAATTGAAAATCGCCGTGGATGCCGCGAGATGTCCGCCTGCAGACCACCCATAGGCAACAATGCGGTCTGAATCAATTCCTAACATCGATGCATTGGATCGCATCCAGTGAATCGCCGCGCGGCAGTCTGCCATCGCTTCCAACGGAGTTATTGACAATTGATCCGAAAGCCGGTACTGAAACGCCACGCCGACCATCCCGAGAGACGCAAAGTGTTCTGCGAGCCCGAACGTCCATTCCGGCTCACCTATGACCCACCCGCCCCCGTGGAAAAAAGCTATAGCGGGCAGGCGGTTTGTCACCCTCACTTTGGCCGGCTGGAACACATACGCCTTGAGCGGTTTGGCGTCCACCGTGGCATAGATGTACTGCGTATGTTCGCCGTCCCTTGTGCCGTTCTTCGGAAGGGGATACACCTTGTCAGCTTGACGGTAATACACCGAATAATGGAATGTTCCGGAGGAATCGGGAAGGTGACTCATCTCTCTGGCGTATGTGTTCTTTGAGAAGGAAAATCGTGATTCCAATTTGTTACCGGAATCGTCGAGCTTCCAAAGTTCAAAAGACGAATTCGCGGAGAGGTGAGATTTTATCGTCGCCTTGCAGTACGTGGATCCGTTCGCATCTTTCCATTCCTGGAGAATGGAGAAGTCCCCTCTTTCCGAGGGGGTTTCTTGCGAAGCTACGACATAAGAATCGTATGACTTGTCAGGCCTGAACACAATCTTTTGAGGACGTATCCTGTCGCCGGAATACGAAGTATTAGCCCAAGTGCCGCAGATCTTCTTCAGGACTTCTTCGGTTGTGATCTGCTGTGCAGATGTGAATGAAACCGCGATACTCGAAAGTATGGACAAGAGAGTCAGAAATGTGACCATGCCCCGTTGTCTCATGTTACTTCCCTTTCAAGATACCTTGGAATGGGTCGACTCTAACAAAAATACGGCGCGATTTCGGTATAATCAAACGAAAGCACAAATGCCCCGACGATCGGGGCATTTGTGGTAGGACCAGAAGGGACTCGCGGAAGTTAAAGGGTCATGAGGGGTTCGATTTTCTTCGCCTTGGTTTCCGGGGCTCCCGCCTTGATGGCGACTTTCACAGCATCTTCCATCGGGTCTTTGAAGGGCACCTCAATTCGGAGCAGACCGTGCTCATAGATCGCTTCGGCCTTGTCAGGTTTCACCGGCCAAGCCAATGCAAGGGCTGAAACATACTCGAGGTCCCTTGCTGGCGCAGTCAGGTGGACGCTGTCTACCAGGATCTTCAGATCGATGGTGTCCGTTGGCGCTCCTGGGATGGCGAATTCCACTACCAACTTGTGAGTCTCCTCATCAGCATACGCCACTGTCGTATTGGGCGCAATCCTAATCCGATTTTCCGGCATCATGGCAATCTCCTTGGTTGTCGCAAAGGATTCATGCTTGCAGTTCACCCGGCGTAATCCAGTTTACCGGGACGGGACAACAGCGATGGACTGTGGGCAACTGACCTTGGGGGAAACGGAAAGCGCGTTAGGCTCCTTCTTCTGGATCAGGCACCATCGCCGAAAACCAGCCACGCTTGCTGCACAAAATAGGGGAAGGTCCCATCCACCCCGAGGTTCTTGGCAAATTGCAGACGCGCCTTCACGGCCTGGAGAAATTCCGCCAGGGTTTCTGACTTCATGGCAATTTTATCGAGCTTAAGAATTCGTACATAGTCCGGTGTTGTCATCGCTTCTTCTCTTTTCTAGTGAACCTCAGGGCTGCGCGAACATAGAGTACTCTTGACGCAACATTGGTACCAATGTCGATCAGAGATAAACTCGAACAATTGAAAGATATCAGACGGGACTTCAAAATGAATCCCCTAAAGGGATGAAAAAGTAGTTAATCCCCCAGACCTTTTCACGGCCTGTGGACTCCAAGATCACACTTCCCGCGCTATCAGCCGAACGGTTTTTCAATTCCCCATGCGTACGACGATCCGATGCTTGATGAGATCCCGGCCGAGAGGAATCACTCCACCTTTCATAGGCTGCCCATCCATTTCCACCCAGGAGATCCCCCGCTCGCAGTGTTCCGGATTCTCTACCTGTATCTCGTACACCGATTCACCGTGACGATAGCTCATGTGAAAGCCATCCCACCAGCCCGGGATGACCGGCGTGATTCTCATGGTTTCTCCGCGCACCTGAAGCCCCAGTATCTCTTCAACCCAGACACGATACATCAACGCAGCTGAACCAGTGTACCAGGACCAGCCGCCCTGACCTGTCCTCCCGGGCAACCGGTAGACGTCAGCCGCGACCACATACGGTTCAATACCGTAACGCCACACCGCTTCAGGATCGCGTGCATGCTCAACGGGGTTGAGCATGCGCATCATGTTCGCCGCACGGGTGCCATCTCCACTCCGCGCCATGGCCACGGCCAGCCACAATGCAGCGTGAGTATACTGGCCTCCGTTCTCGCGTACGCCCGGGGGGTATCCCTTGATATATCCTGGTGACAGGTTTGTCTTGTCAAAGGGAGGCTCGAAGAGGAGCACGAGCTTTTCCTCTTCGCGAACGAGATGCTTCCAGGCCGACTCCAGTGCTTTTCCCGCACGCTCGCTGTCGGCGGCACCGCTAATCCAGGCCCAGGATTGGGAAATCGAATCGATGCGCGCTTCCTGGTTCACCGAAGAACCCAGAGGCGTCCCGTCGTCGAACGTCGCCCTGATATACCACTCCCCGTCCCAGGCGAAGCTTTCAACATGCTCGATCAGGATCTTCCGGTCTTGATGATATGCCAGGCTCAGGTCTGGCCGGCCCATCTCAGTAGACATATCGGCCATACCCTGCAGCACATCAATCAGGAACCACGCCAGCCAAACACTCTCTCCCTTGCCTTCAGCCCCCACAAGATTCATCCCATCATTCCAGTCTCCCGTTCCGATCAGCGGCAACCCATGGAGCCCCGAAGTGTGGCCGCGCGTGACAGCGCGCCGGCAATGCTCAAACAGCGATGCGCGTTCCAATGACATCCCGGGAGTTTTCAGGCTCTCATTTTGGTTTCTCTCCAGCGGGGGCGCATCGAGAAAACCGACCTTCTCCTGGAGAATGGAAGCATCCCCGGTGATTCTGACGTAGTGTGCGACGACGTACGGAAGCCACAGGAGATCATCGGAGATCCGCGAGCGGATTCCCGAGCCACCGGGGACATGCCACCAATGCTGGACATCGCCCTCGGTGAACTGGCGGCTTGCCGCGAGCAGAATGTGCGCTCGCGCAAGCCCGGGTTCCGCGTACAGCAGGGCCATCACGTCCTGCAATTGATCGCGGAATCCAAAAGCCCCACCCGACTGGTAGAAGCCAGAGCGTCCCCAGATCCTGCAGCTAAGGGTCTGGTAGAGGAGCCAACGGTTGATCAAGAAATCAACGGCAAGTTCGGGAGTGTGTACCTGTATCATGTCCAGCCGGCCATCCCACCACGCTTTCGTTTGCACGAGCGCGGCCTTCACCGCGGTGACATCACGGTACGCACGCACGAGCGCACGGGCCTTGTTCAACGACGCAGCCTGGCCGAGCACACAGGTTATTTCCACCATCTCGCCCGGTGCCAGGCGCAGGGTGGCCTGCAATGCAGCACACGGGTCCAGCCCCGCTCCCGTCCGGCGGGAGAGTCCTGTGCGCTCCATGGCCGCCGGGTTTGCCATCGAGCGGTTGCGACCAAGAAATACTGTGCGATCGCCAGTGTAGGATTCCGCCGGCAGGCTTATGGCGGCGAATGCCACATTGTCCGAAAAATCAGGATGGTAGTAGTTGTGCGCAATCATCGCCTCTACTTCGTCATCCCAATTCGTCACGACGTGGTTCTGGGATGATTCCCGGAACTCTCCAAGTGTCCATTCCACGTAATATGTAAGCGACAACTTGCGTGGCCTTGCTGAATCGTTCCTTAGCTGCAGCATCTGGACCTTCACCGGCTCGCCCCCTTCATCACCCACGGGCACGAATACCGTCAGCTCCTGTTCAATACCATGGGTGTTATGTTCGAATACCGAGTACCCCGCACCATGCCTGGCGCGGTAGTCGGTTCCTTCGCGGATAGGCGAGGCGCACGGCGTCCAATAGATACCTGTCTCTTCATCTCGAATATACAGTGCTTCGGAAGGTGGATCCGTTATCGGGTCGTTTGACCATTGGGTCAGGCGATTGCGCTGGCTGTTGCCCTGCCAGGTAAACCCGGCGCCCGTTTCGCTGACGAGCGTGCCGAAGCCCGGGTTGGCAATGATGTTCACCCATGGCATGGGCGTGTTCATCCCCGGACCAAGATAGATTGCGTACTCCTTTCCATCGGGAGTGAAACCGCCTATGCTATTGAAGTACGGAAGCTCCATGAAAGGGAGTGCGGCCGAGGGTTCACGGGATTCGCGCTTTGAGGTAAGTGGCCCGGCTGTTTCGGGGATATCAAGTGAAACGCCCAATTGCTGTTGCAGAGTGCCGCGCGCCGCCACCATCACTGTACTTGCCACTGCTTGCAGGAGAGTCAGGTCTTCCTCAGGTATCATATCCGCGCTGCGTAAGAAAATTCCCCCCGGCCGGTCCACCCCGGTAGCTGCGGAATGAGATTGGATCAATCGCTCGAGTTGCTCATGCAACGGGCGCTCATAACCGCGGCTTTCTTCGTTCAGGATTACCAGGTCGGTTACGAACCCGTGCATGCGCCAGTAGGTGTGTGCCTGCAGCATCTGACGGACCAGGCTTATATCCTCGACCTCGCCGATTGCAACAAGCGCGATCGGGACGTCGCCCGAAATACCGTAGGTCCACAAGCCTGCCTGTCCTTTGCGGTTTTCTGCGATGCGTTCTGCGGCGGAGCGCAGCAGGAGGTTCGGAAACATCAAATGGCTCGCCAGCTGCTGGAATCGTCGAGCGTCGTCAGGTTGAATGTGCAGGAGCCGCAATTCAAGTTGGGCCGAGGCCCACGCAAAGTCCATTGCTCGATCAATGGCATGTGGATCGCCATACTTGCTCATCAGGCTCAAAACCTGTTCGCGCGTTGACGCGGCGGCCAAAACCATGGAGACCTGCGCACGCTGGCCGGGTCCCACAGTGAGGCTCTGGCGCAAGCTGAGAATCGGGTCGAACGCGAACCCCTGGCTTCGCCCGGGTTCTTGAACGGCTCCCATAGGGGCGCTGAGCGTTCGTCCCCGTCCGATGAATCGATCCCGATCCGACTCGAAACGCAACGCATCGACGTCGTCCTGTTCGAGTGTGAAGCGATGCCCGACATATATGGGCGGGTCGCCGTCCTGCCTGGGGCGGCGGAAGGCAAGGAGCGCGCGCTGTTCGGGCACTGCCTCAGTTTGGATGAACAGTTTGTTGAACGCGGGATGCTGGCGGTCCGCGTCGTGAGGCGCCAGCGAAAGTTCGATGTAGCTCGTC
>Ga0105095_10000498_pt1 | contig 19030 bp, 11 predicted proteins | sample PPLLak2March2015_2_FD_79180 | JGI IMG/M metagenome (GOLD analysis project Ga0105095, IMG submission 79180) | Freshwater sediment microbial communities from Prairie Pothole Lake near Jamestown, North Dakota, USA - PPLs Lake P8 Core (3) Depth... | ecosystem: Environmental > Aquatic > Freshwater >...
GGTTGCAGGTTGCAGGTTGCAGGTTGCAGGTTGCAGGTTGCAGGTTGCAGGTTGCAGGTTGCGGGTTGCAGGTTGCGGGGAGCAATAAGCAGGGTTGCGAATAATTTCGTAATAAATGTTGCGAAAATTTTCGGAACTTTCTCTTGAATAAAACCGATGAAATTCTCTGCGATTTTTGCTCATTCTTCGCGACCTCTGTGGTTAATGTCTTCGGTCTTTTTTCTTAATTTTGTCTCCCGGAGATCAATTCAATAAAAACACGTTATGGACGCAAAGCTGCATTTCAGTTTCATTGCAAAAAAGCTCGGTCTTCACGAATGGCAGGTCGAGAATACAATCAGGCTGCTTGATGACGGGGCAACCATACCTTTTATAAGCCGGTACAGGAAGGAGATGACCGGCAGCCTCGACGAAGTAAAGCTGATGCATATCAAAGACGAGTATTCACGCCTTAAGGAACTAGACTCCAGACGTGAAGCCATTGTCAAATCGATCGAAGAGCAGGAAAAAATGACCCCTGAACTGCGGGTAAGGATCAATGAGGCACTTACAATGGCTGAACTGGAAGATATTTACCTTCCTTACAAACCCAGGCGCCGTACAAGGGCAACAATCGCAAGGGAAAAAGGACTTGAACCGCTTGCAGAAATCATCATGAAGCAGATCGATCCCTTCCCCGAACGGAAAGCTGAGGAGTTCATCAGTGATGAGGTTAAAAGTGTTGATGAAGCCATTGCAGGAGCCTGTGATATAATTGCCGAATGGGTGAGCGAAGATGAAAATGCAAGGAAGCGGCTTAGGTACCTGTTTGATAAAGAGGGAATAGTTTATTCAAAAGTTGTAAAGGGAAAAGAAACGGAAGGCATCAAGTACAGCGATTATTTCAACTGGTCGGAACCGATCAGGAAATGTCCTTCACACCGCCTTCTGGCGATGAGAAGAGGGGAGGAGGAGGGTTTTCTCAGGCTTTCGATCGAACCGGATGAGAAAAATGCCCTTGATATCCTTGATTCACTGTTTATAAAAGGAAGGAACAGGTCGTCTGCTCTGGTTTCGGATGCAATCACTGACAGCTGGAAAAGGCTGTTGTCGGCTTCAATGGAGACCGAGTTCCGGAAAATCTCAAAGGAAAAAGCAGATGAGGAAGCAATAAGTGTTTTTGCCGGGAACCTGAGACAACTGCTTCTTGCTCCTCCACTTGGAGAGAAGAATGTATTGGCAATCGACCCCGGTTACAGGACCGGCTGCAAAATTGTCTGCCTTGACCGGCAGGGTAATCTTCTTCACAATGAGACGATTTATCCTCATCCGCCTCAGAATGAGACAGCAATGTCGGTTAAAAAACTGCTTTCGCTCATCAATGCATATAAAATAGAAGCCATAGCCATTGGCAACGGTACTGCAAGCCGTGAAACAGAGGATTTTATCAAATGGATCAAATTTGAAAAAGAAATCCAGGTTTTCGTTGTGAGCGAGGCAGGAGCTTCAATTTATTCGGCATCGAAGGTGGCAAGGGATGAATTTCCCGACTATGACGTAACCGTAAGGGGCGCTGTTTCAATAGGCCGAAGACTTATGGATCCCCTGGCCGAACTGGTCAAGATCGATCCTAAATCGATAGGAGTTGGTCAATATCAGCACGATGTTGATCAGCAAAAGCTCCAGGGAAGCCTCGATGAAGTGGTTATGAGCTGCGTAAACGGTGTCGGCGTTGAGGTTAATACTGCAAGTAAACATCTGCTTACCTATGTGTCAGGCCTTGGACCGCAGTTAGCTCAGAACATCGTTGATCACCGTTCTGAAAACGGTCCGTTCAGTTCACGCATGGAATTATTGAAGGTAAAAAGAATGGGGCCAAAAGCCTTTGAGCAAAGCGCAGGATTCCTCCGAATCAGGAATGCTGATAATCCACTTGACTCAAGCGCTGTCCATCCGGAAAGCTATCACGTTGTTGAGAAAATGTCGAAGGATATCGGATGCGATGTAAGGGAGCTTATGACAACTGAGGAGAAGCGGAAAGCCATTAATCTTGAAAAATATATTACTCCTTCGGCAGGATTGCCAACCTTAAAGGATATAATGGATGAACTTTCAAAACCCGGAAGGGATCCGCGATCAAAGATCAAAGCGTTCAGCTTTGCTGATATTCATTCGATGGAGGACCTTGTACCCGGAATGATAGTCCCGGGGATTGTGACAAACATCACAAAGTTCGGCGCTTTTGTCGACATCGGCATAAAGCAGGACGGCCTGGTCCATATCTCACACCTGAGCAACACCTATGTGCAGGATCCGTCGAAAGTGGTACAACTGCACCAGCATGTTTCCGTTAAGGTGCTTGCTGTCGATATTGAAAGAAAAAGAATTCAGTTGTCGATGAAGGAGGTTAAGGAAAAGCCTCAAAACAACAATATTTAATAATTTTAGTATTATGAAAAAAATCAATGTTCTTCTGAGTGTGCTCACGGCACTGTTCCTTTTTTCGTGCAACAGGCAGCCCCAGCCTCCCGTGGCCGAAAAGATCCCACATGAGGTTTTTGACAACAGGGTTGACAATTATTTCTGGATAAGGCTTGGCGATGAGCAGAAAGCCGCGGAAACACCTGACGAACAGACCTCCAGGGTACTAGCGTACCTTAAAGGTGAGAATGCATATAAAGAAGCTGTTATGAAACACACAGAAGGGCTTCAGAAAACCATTTATGACGAAATAACCGGCAGGATCAGGAAGGATGATGAGTCGGTTCCATACCTGGAGAACGGTTATTATTACTTCACCCGTTTCACTGAAGAAAATGAATATCCGGTCTACTACCGGAAGAAGGGATCAACCGAGGCCCCGGCCGAGGTATTGCTTGACGTCAACAAGCTGGCTGAAGGACAGGAGTTTTGCTCGGTGGGTTCGTGGAATGTGAGCCGTGATAACAAATTACTTGCTTACAGCGTCGATACGGTCGGCAGGCGAAGCTTTACCCTCTATTTTCTTGATCTTGAGAGCGGAAGCCTTTTGCGCGACAGGATCGACAGCGTGGCAGGCCCGTGCATCTGGGCCGCTGATAACAAAACACTTTTTTATACAGGGAAGGATCCTGAGACGCTGCGGTCGGACAAGATACTGCGCCATAAGCTGGGAAATGATATCACTTTGGACGACACGGCTTATTTTGAAGCTGACGAAACCTTCAGTGTTAATCTTGGAGAGAGCAAGAGCAGAAAATATATTATGATCCAGTCCGATCAGACCCTGTCGACCGAAGTGAGGCTGGTAGAGGCAGACAAGCCTTACGGCAATATACTGCTGTTCGAACCCAGAAGGATAAACCATGAATACGAGATCGACCATCTCGGAAAATACTTTTATATAAGAACAAATACCGGCGGTTCTTCAAACTTTAAGCTGATGAAAACCGAAGAATCCAAAACAGCTGAAAAAAACTGGAAGGACCTTATCCCTCACAGAAACGATGTCCTGTTCGAAGGATTCGAGCTTTTCGACAATTACCTGGTAACCAGGGAGCGGATAAAGGGGCTAAGCAATCTGAGGATAATAGATACAAGGGACAACACCGGGCATTATATTGATTTTGGTGAAGAGACATATTCAGCAGGTATCCATACGAATCCGAATGCGAATACTGATATTTTAAGGTACTATTACACCTCCCTGACCACGCCTGCCTCGGTGATTGACTACAATATGAAAACGAAGGTGAAGAAGGTACTGAAGGAGGATGAGGTTCTGGGGGGATTTGACAAATCAAACTATGAATCGAAACGGCTGTGGGCAAAAGCACATGATGGAACGATGGTTCCGGTTTCGCTTGTTTACAGGAAAGGTTTTGTGCAGGACGGTAGTGCACCTCTGTTGCTTTACGGGTATGGTTCATATGGCGCTTCGCAGAATCCCGGCTTCAACACAGCGGTATTAAGCCTTCTCGACAGGGGATTTGTTTATGCGTTGGCCCATGTAAGGGGCGGAAGCGAAATGGGCCGCTACTGGTATGAAGATGGCAAACTGCTTAAAAAAATGAACACTTTTAACGATTTTAACGATTGTGCACAATATCTTATAGATGAGAAATATACAGGCAACGATAAGCTATTTGCAATGGGTGGAAGCGCCGGAGGCCTGCTTATGGGTGCGATCGTCAATCTGAAGCCTGAACTTTACAAGGGGGTTGTAGCAGCCGTACCTTTTGTTGATGTAGTCACGACCATGCTGGATGAAACAATTCCTCTCACAACCTTTGAATGGGATGAATGGGGCGATCCGAAGAAAAAGGAATACTATGACTATATGCTGTCATATTCGCCATATGACCAGGTAAAAGCAATGAATTATCCAAATCTTCTGGTTACCACAGGTTTCTGGGACTCACAGGTCCAGTACTGGGAGCCTGCAAAATGGGTGGCAAAGTTGAGGGACATGAAAACCGACAGTAATATTCTGATTATGGATTGCAACATGGATGCAGGTCATGGCGGTGCATCGGGAAGATTCGAGCGTTACCGTGTCACTTCCCTTGAATATGCATTCATTCTTGATCTTGCCGGCATTGAAAAGTAGAAGAAAAATGTAGGGACACCACATTCATCTTCCCCTCGATGTTGCAGCATCCCTACTGGATTGGTAATAAATCAATTCCCCCGCTAATTCATTACCGGAACCGGGCGCTGGGCAGGCCGGGCATCCTGTACGGATTTCAAAACAGGCTTCCCCGGCAGTTTCGCATCCCTCATTGCAGCATTATATGCAAATGAAGCGGTGATGATTGCATTATGTATCAGATCGGCCATAACAAGCCTTTCATATGTGTCCATTACCGTATGGTATCCGCGGCCATACTCAATTTCATCCTGGATAAACTGAAAACCCGGCAAACCGACTGCATCGAACGAGAGATGATCTGTTCCACCAGTGTTCCTGATTGATATTGTCGAAGCGCCCGTTTCAGCGAACGGCTTAAGCCACTCCTCAAAGACCGGCCTTACCATTTCATTCTCCTGTAAATAGATCCCCCTGTATTTTCCGCTTCCGTTATCCATATTGAAATATGCTGCAAACTTGTCATAATCAGCTTTATGCTCCCTTGTTTCCCGATCGATGAGGTATTTTTCCACGTACCCGCGCGAGCCGTTCAGCCCCTGTTCCTCACCTCCCCACAGAGCGACTCTGATGGTCCTCCGGGGTGCAACTTCGAGGCTTTTAAGAATTCGGAGGGCTTCCATCATCACAATGCATCCCGAAGCATTGTCGGCAGCGCCTGTCCCACCATGCCATGAATCGATATGGGCGCCCAGAAGCACCACTTCATTCCTGAGCACCTTATCGGTGCCCGGGATCTCCCCGATTACGTTATATATTTTAGGGCTTTCGATGAACCTGTTGAGAATCTCAACTTCCATCATAACAGGAACATTGTGCTTAAGCAGCCGTTCCATCCTGCCATGAGCCTCCACGGGCAGATTAAGCTCTGCAACCGGTTCGGAACTCCCGGCGATATACCCTGACCCTGTTGATCTCGGCACATTGAAAGTACCTGATCCGTTCAAAATAATGGCTGCGCCTTCCGCATTTATAAATGCTGATATTTTGGTCCTCAGCGCTCTCTGATTAGCAAAATCACCCGCCGGAGGTCTTCTCTGTTGCTGCTGGGCCGGCCCGGCAAGCGCTTTCAGCTCCTGATCGGTCAGCCTGCTTGCCAGCGGTTCAAAGCTGGCCTCATATGTGGTAGTTGAGGGCATCAGGACTATTTTACCGCTTAGCTTCCCTTTATACTTTTCAAGATCGGTTTCCGACCTTATATCCAGAAGGATAACCTCTCCCTTTACCAGTCCGTTTGTGCTTCCTGTCCAGGCGACCGGATTACAGGCAAAATTCGAATAGTAGGGTGCAGTCATAGCCGCGTATGTCTTCAGGTTATCCCACCCGCCACGGGTGAAATCCCTTGCCTCCTCAATCCTTACATTCTGTAATCCAAGTTCTTCCATCTTTTTCTTTGCCCACTCATTTCCCCTTGCGCCTCCTGTTGATCCTGTAAGTCTTGGCCCCGTCAGATCGGTAAGTCCAAAGGCCAGTTCTTCAATTGCAGAGTTCCGCATCCCTTCCTGTTTGATCTTGTAGATCATGTTAAGGTCCACTTTCTCATTCTGCGACAATAACATTGCCGGAATAAACAGCATCAGGTACAGGCTGATAAGACTTGATTTGATTTTCATTTGACTTTTCGGTATTTTTTTTAACGGTATACCAAATTAAATAAAAAAGTAATCCACAACCGGTACTGTAGTTAGTGATTTAACAATTATTAACTTCCGTTTGCTTCACATCGGCTATCGCCTATAATACAAAACTTCCGTCTTCGGTCTTCCGTCTTCCGTCTTTTCATTATATCTTTAAACCATGATTTATCCTGAGAATTTTGAATCGAAAATTGGCTTCGACAGGATCAGGCAGCTCCTGTCCGAAAACTGTCTGAGTACGATGGGGCTCGATCTTGTTGATGCTGTCAGGTTCAGCTCTGATATTGAGGCTGTTTCATTCAAAATATCAGCAACGTATGAGTTCCAGCAACTGCTCAGTTTTGAAGATAGTTTCCCCTCAGAGCACTACTTTAACATCAGCGGTTGCCTTGATAAGATACGAGTCGAAGGCTCATTTCCCGAAATTCAGGAAGTGTTTGATCTCAGGCGTTCGCTCGAGACTGTTAAAGCGATACTTGGATTTTTCAAAAAAAAGGATGAAAACAGCTATCCTGTCCTGAGATCAATCTGTGGTAACATTAAGGTCTATCCATATGTACTCGATGCGGCAGAAAGGATAGTTGACAAAACAGGCAATATAAGGGATAATGCATCTCCGAAGCTGAAGGAGATAAGGAATGAAATTGCAGCCAGGAACATCCTGGTTTCAAAAAGACTTAATTCAATACTCAAAATGGCGCAGGCTGAGGGTATTGTCGACTCCGATACTGTTGCCTCGGTCCGCAACGGGAGAGGTGTCATTCCTGTTAATGCATGGGACAAACGGAAGATCAAAGGGCTGATTCACGATCAGTCGGCCTCAGGGAAAACAGTTTATATCGAACCTGCCGAAATAGTTGAGATCAACAATGAGATAGTCGGGCTTGAATATGAGGAGAGGAGGGAGATTGTCAGGATACTGACTTCATTTGCCGATGATATAAGGCCGTATATTGATGAACTTATTGTATCGAACGGTTTCCTTGGCGAGATTGATTTTATTCGGGCCAAGGCATTATTAGGCAATCAGCTGGGTTCGATAAAACCTGTAATTGCCGAAAAACCCGGGATTTTCTGGAGAAGAGCTATCCATCCGCTTCTTTCACTGGCCTTCAGAAAGCTGAAAGATCGCCAGGTTGTCCCACTTGATATAAAGATTGATGAAAAAGAACGCATAGTGCTTATTTCCGGACCAAATGCCGGCGGAAAATCAGTATGCCTTAAGACAGTCGGTCTGCTTCAGTATATGTTACAATGCGGACTGACGGTCCCGGTCGGGGAGGGGTCTGAATCAGGCCTGTTCAGCAATCTTTTCATTGACATTGGCGATGAGCAGAGTATTGAAAATGATCTGAGCACCTACAGTTCGCACCTTATTAACATGAAATATTTCATAAGAAATGCTTCCCAGGGTACACTTATTCTGATCGATGAATTTGGAACAGGGACTGAACCCATGCTGGGAGGTGCGATTGCAGAGGCTATCCTTGGGGAGTTGAACGGGCTGGGTGTGTATGGAGTCCTGACGACTCATTACACCAACCTGAAGCATTTCGCGTCACTCACCGAAGGAATCGTAAACGGGGCCATGTTATTTGACAACCAGCATATGCAGCCTCTTTTTCTTCTCAGCATCGGCAAACCGGGCAGCTCGTTCGCTTTTGAAATAGCACGCAAGATCGGCCTTCCTGAGGGGATACTTAAAATAGCCTCTGAAAAAGCCGGGGTTAAGAATATAAATTACGACAAGCATCTCAGAGATATTGCCAGGGACAAAAAATACTGGGAGACAAAAAGGCAGAATATACGCCAGCATGAGAAACGGCTGGAAGAACTGATGGATGAATATGAAAAGGAACTGTCGGGGGCAAAAAACCTGAGGAAGGAGATCATCTCAAAAGCAAAGAATGAAGCAGAATCTCTTCTCAATGCTTCCAACAGGATGATTGAAAACACTATCAGGCTGATCAGGGAGTCGCAGGCCGAGAAAGAAAAGACAAGAGAGGCGAGGCAAAAGCTTGATGAGTTTAAAAGCCAGGTTCCCATAGTTGTAACTCCTGTCGAAACGAAATCGGAAGAAAAAGTTGCAAGGTTAAATCTGAAGGCAAAAAGAATAAAATCACTAACTGACACCAGGAAACCTGCGGCGCCTGAACAGGTTGAAAAGCCTCTGAAAACAGGCGATGCGGTGAGAATGACTGATACTCAGGCCGCAGGTGAGGTTCTTAAGGTTGAAGACAAAATGGTCACTATTGAGACCGGGAACATCCGGATGCTGGTTCCCCTGGACAAGGTTGAGCGGATCAGCAGGTCGGAGCTCAAAAAGGAACAGCGATCATTTGAGAGTTCGTATCAGCCTGACCCCGGGATTGAATCACGCAAGCTGAATTTCAGGCCTGAAATTGATATAAGGGGTGTCAGGGGCGATGAGGCAGTAAACAGGGTCCGCAACTTTATTGATGATGCCCTGATTGTCCAGCATCGCAACCTCAGGATTCTGCACGGGAAAGGGAACGGAATCCTCAGGAACCTGGTGCGCGATTACCTTTCAACAACCAATATTGTTAAATCGTTTCATGACGAAAACGTGGAGTTTGGCGGATCAGGAATAACCGTTGTGGAGTTGGACTTTTAAAAACAAAAAACCCTCCGGTGACCCGGAGGGTTGACAGTCACAATAAAACGCGGTTTATTTTACTCAAGTCTTACGGAACCATACGAAGCGTTTACTTTCACCTTTGACCCGGGAGCACTTTCGGTTCCGACTATTCCTGTGGTTTCTGTTGAATTGTTCTGAACAATATGCCTCTGGTTCTGGAATTTTGCCTCATCAAATTTAAGGTCCCCATACGACAGCCTGGCATCAAGGTTGTAGCTCGCATCGTTGTTTATCCCAAGCCTTACCCCGATATACCTGGTATCGGTTTCGATCGATTCGAAACCGGCAGGAATCTGTTCAACGGTCAGTGCTCCGTACCCGCCTTCAAATTTGAGCTTTTTGTTAAGTGTTTCAATCACTACATCTGAATAACCTGAATTAAGTACCAGGTTATTGATACTCTCAATCCGGATGTTGTCATACCTTGACTCCCCGACAAGTGAACTTGTCTGTCCCAATTCCATTTTTGAGTATTTGCTGTCGAGAAGCAACGCCTGACTCTTTTCAATTTCAACGCTTCCGGCATACCTTACCATTATATCGAGCCAGCCTACCGAGGCGATAGATGCTTTTCCGTAGGCCAGGTCGAGGCTATTGAGCGGTTTTTCATTACCCCGGGTAAATTCATCAGCAACCAGGTTGCCATACTTGATATTAAGATCTACAAGACCGGCGATCTCTTCAAGCTCGGTATTACCATACCTGTTCGACATTGTGAAATTGATTTTTACCGGCATTTTAACTGTATAATCTATGCTGAACTTTCTTGATCCGCTTCCCCAACCGGTAAAATTGAATTTCTCGTCGATGACGGTTTTTGCATTTATTTCATCCCCGCCTTCGGAGAACTGAACATCTATGTAGCTCAGCAACTTTTCAGCTCTTTCCCTGTTCGGCAGCTCGACAGTAACCTTTACATCGATAGTAACCTGATTCTGGTCCGATGTTTCGACCACAATATCGCCATACTTGTTACTGATGTTCAGAGTGGTATTTGCATCTGCCGTATACTGTTTATGATACTCTTTTGTTACTTCCTGGGCAGTTGCAGCGATTGACAGAATCAGAGCAAATGTCAGGAAAAGGCCTGATTTATAAGTTGCGTTTTTCATTTCCTGTTGGTGTTTGGTTTTCATTCCTGATGGTTTTAAGCTGGTCGACTATATAGGTCATTATTTCCAGTCTGGTCTGGTAATGCTCTATCATTGCATTGATAATACGTTCATCGTTTGGATTGGCGTAGAGTTCTTTCTGAAGCTGAACGGATATTGAGTCCATGCCTTTCATCTCCTCCTGGAGCATCTTCTTTTGAAGCGGATTGTTTTCAACATCAATAGTTCCGATCTCATTTTCCATAAGGTTGACCTGGTGTACGTAATAGTTTTCAACCTCCTTGTATTGCGGTGAAACGTCACCAAGGGTCATCCTTCCCCTGTCGGGCCTCAGGAAATGATCATAGGTCCACAACGATGAAAGTGTAACAAGAAGTGTGACAACCGCTGCTTTCAGCAGGTAAGGAACAATGCTTCTCTTTACGGTTTTGACAGAAAATCTTGCTTCAAGCTTCCTGTTAAACCTTTCGAAGTGTCCTTCGGTCGGCTCGGCTTCATCAAAAAAGCCTTTATTTCCTCTTATTATGTCTTCTATATTTTTCATGACTGTCAAATTTTTCATTTCTTCTTAAGTTCCGCTATCAGTTTCTGTTTTGCCCTGGAAAGCTGGGATCTGGATGTGCTGCTCGAAATTCCAAGAATTTCGCCTATTTCATCATGATCATAACCTTCGAGAAGATAGAGAGACAGGATTATCCTGTATCCGTCAGGCAGTCGTTCAATCGCCTCTTTTACCTCTTCAACCCTGAAATCAACATCTTCCTGCCTCAACTGATCCTCACTGCTGTCATCCCGTATCCCGGTATGTGATTCAATATCTTCAAAGATCGCTTTTCTTCTGCTCAGGGCGTCGAGTGACCGGTTTATCACTATCTTTTTAAGCCATGCACCGAAACTCACTGTTCCTGAGTACGTTTCAATTTTTTCAAAGGCCGACAGAAAAGATTCCTGCATTATATCTTCGGCTTCCATAGTGTCGTTTACTATTCTCAGGCTTGTATTGTACATTGCCTTGTAGTACAACTTGTAAATCTGGAACTGCGCTTTCTGGTCGCCTGTCTTACACCCGTCCAAAAGGTCCTGGTGTATGTTTCGGAATGCCGCTTCTACATTTGCCATCTTTATGTAAGGGCTTGTTCTTATCCTAGATGCTGCACCCACTATCTTTTCTGTTTAATTCACTTCAAAGACGAGGGTAAAATATTAACGTTGCATCTAATTTAAGATTTTTTCAAAATTTTTAACGAAACTATAACGATTAAACCCTGAGTAACTTCTCCGGTGGCATAATCAAGTTCGGAACCAAACATGCTGTGAGGAATTGAGTAAATAAGCAGCAACACAATAGCTGCCAGGGTAGTGTAAATTGGCCTCTCTTTTTTCCGGTTCATGACTACAGCAAGGATCCAGAATAAGAAAGCAATAAGTGTTTTGTTATCGGTGAGATCCCAGCCGAAGGGAACTCCGGTCCAGAGTTCACCGAAGGCAAATTTCTGAACAACAGGGCCCAGGATCATCCCTCCCAGGAACAGGAGTACAAGTGTCCACAAGGAGTATTTTTTGTACTGCGGATATTTTATTATGCTCATAAGGCCTGCAAGGGTAGAGAAGAGCATAGCTATGAACATCAGTAAAATATGAGGTATAAGGATATATCCGGGGACACTTCCCTTAAACCTTACAACAACCGGATCGTCTTTGAACAGGGAAGAAGTTCCTTTTGAATCCGTGATCTCAATGTAGTATTGCAGTTTTCCAGCGGCCGGCTGCATTGGAAGCTCTGCAAAAAAACCCTTCTCCTCGGTGATCTTGAAAACCTTGTTCATTACAGGCGATACTACAGGATAGATCCTGTATGCAAAGTTGCTGACCTCATATTTATCGTTTGTCCTGAACCGTTTGTAAAAGAGCCTGGCGCTGATACTCGTGTCAGGGATTGCCATTTTAACCTGCGGGCGCTCATCGAGCCCGATGCTCCTGATAAAGCTCAGCTCAAGAGTCGTATCATTGACCGGGACTTCTGCCCTTTTCGGATAGGTAGGACCGGTTTTCCGCTGGTAGTATGCAGCACCGAGAGTTATAATGACCGCCAGAAACCATAGTAGAAATTTCTTCATTTTGAAAGCTCTTTATTGACTTAGACGTTCAACTTTCATAATTGTATCAAAAGAACCTCATTTTTATCACCCCTTATCACTTCAACACTTATTGTCTGGCCATGTTTGAGCTGGCCCATTCGGAACATGTAATCCTGGATGTTGTTAACTGTCTTGCCGTTAATCGAGGTGATTATGTCGCCTTTTTTCATCCCTCCCAGTGCTGCAGGCTTGCCGGGGGTGACAAAATCAGCCCGCAGCCCGTTTTTCACGTTGCCTGCAAAATCGGGCATAATTCCAAGGGTAACCCCCCTGCGCCTGACTGCCCTGCTGATATCGGTCCTTGGCCCGGATTCCCTGAACTTTAACCTTTCAGCCGAGTTGGCAAGATTTTCTGCAACCCTGAATATCTGGTCAGAGATCGATACCATTCCTTCATAATTGATTTTATCCCATGTATCCGATGGTGTGTGGTAATCGAGATGTGCTCCCGTTGAATAGAACAACACGGGTATGTTTTTTCCGTAAAATGATGAATGATCAGAGGGTCCATAACCTTCTTCCGAAAATGTTAGCCTGATAAGCCCGGTATCGGAATGCGAGACGATCAGATCCTTCAATCCTTCGGCAGTCCCGACGCCTCCTATCTGGAGGGAGTTTTCCTCCTGCAATCTTCCGACCATGTCGAGGTTTATCATTGCATTTACTTTTGTAAGATCTATTCCGGGGTTTTCAACATAGTACTTCGATCCCAGCAACCCCATTTCTTCGCCTGAGAAAGCAGAAAAAACAATGCTTCTGGAATGACTTCCCTTAGTCCGTGCAAATTTTTCAGCAAGCTCGATCATTTCACCAACCCCTGATGCATTGTCATCAGCGCCGTGGTGAACCCCGACCGTATCCACAGCTCTGCTCGATGAACCGGCACCACCTGTTCCAAGGTGATCGAAATGTGCACCTATGATAATATACTCATTTTTAAGTGTTTCATCTTCGCCAGGCAATATCATTACAACATTCCTTGTTTTTGATTTTTCACTTATGACCTCCGATCCTGCATTGATTTTTTCTCCGGTTGCAAAAGATGACGGTTTCCCTGTTTTGGTCAGCTTACTTTCAAGTTGGGAAATTGTTGTTTTTGATTTTCCGAGAATACGATCGGCCAGGTCTCTCTTTATCCTCAGCACGGGAATTTCAACCGGATATCCTGATGAGGATAACGGATCAAATTTATCATCGGGATCTACAGCCGGACCATAAACCGTGATCATGCCTGCAGCCCCCATGTCACTTGCAAGAAGCGCCTTGTCCCTGTCGCCCGAGAATGGAATAAATCCGCTTACTGTTTTGTCGGGTTCCGGATCACCTGAGAGTACCATAACCCATCTGCCTTTAACATCCAGATTCTCATAGTCATTCCATTTCAGGCTGTCATTGTTAATATTGAAACCGTACCCTGCAAAAACCACCTCCGAATCAAGCGCCTTATTTCCGCTGAATGAGAACGGGGTAAAATCCTGTAAAGGGGAATATTCAATCCCGTTAAGCAAAAGGAAATTCCTTTTCCCGGCGACCACCTTATCAGTGACCTCATACCTCTGGAATCCGTCTCCGGAAAGAGGTTCAAGACCTGCGGATGAAAGCTCATCCCTTATGTATACAGCTGCCAGGCTGTCGCCGTCAGTACCGGTTTGCCTTCCTTTCAAAGAATCGGAAGAAAGGTACTTTATGTGCTCCTGAAGCTCCCCGGTGGTCACTGCCGGATTTCCTCCCCTGTTGCAGGCGCATAATAATATGGTAATCAAGATCATAACAGATAAATATCTGTTAAAGTAATTGAGGACTTTTAGATATATATGCATAATTACTTATTTCACAGGGATAGTCCGGTAATGGACTAAAATAGTGTTAATTTAATAACAATAAGCTATTCAAAAAGTTTAAAGGTTTCCTTAATAAGCCCTATCGCTTCCCTGAGTTGAGTTTCAGTGATGACAAGCGGGGGTGCGAATCTGATTATATGTTCATGAGTCGGTTTCGCTATGATTCCATTCTCTTTCATTGCAAGGCATACATCCCACGCCGTTTTTCCTCCCCTGGGTCTGATAACCACAGCATTCAGAAGTCCTTTTCCGCGTACCAGCTCAATCATATCCGATTTAATTGCCCGCAATTCATTCCGGAATATTTTACCAAGATTTTCGGCATTCTCAGCCAGCTTTTCATCCTTTATCACGTTAAGGGCTGCAACTGCCACCTTGCAGGCAAGTGGATTGCCTCCGAACGTTGACCCGTGTTCCCCGGGCTTGATTGTCAGCATTATTTCATCGTCAGCCAGAACTGCCGAAACAGGCAGTGTGCCTCCCGACAATGCCTTGCCAAGGATCAGGATATCCGGATGCACCCCTTCATGATCACATGCAAGCAACTTTCCGGTCCGTGCAATCCCTGTCTGTACCTCATCGGCGATGAAGAGCACTTTCTTTGACTTGCAGAGATCATACGCTTTTTTAAGATAGCCTTCATCGGGAACAAATACTCCTGCTTCCCCCTGAATCGGTTCAACAAGGAATCCCGCAACATCAGGATCTTTAAGTGCATTTTCAAGGGCTTTTATATCATTATAGGGTATTATGATAAACCCGGGTGTGAAAGGACCGTAATCGTTTGTGGCGTCAGGGTCGGTCGACATTGAAATGATCGTAATGGTCCTGCCATGGAAATTTCCGGCACATGCAATGATCTTTGCACTGTTCTCCTTTATCCCCTTTACCTTATAAGCCCATTTACGGCACAGCTTAAGCGCAGTTTCGTCAGCTTCGGCTCCTGAGTTCATCGGAAGGACTTTGTCGTAACCAAAATATTTGGTCACATATTCTTCATATTCACCCAGCACAGAATTATAAAATGCCCTTGATGTGAGTGTCAGCCTTGTTGCCTGGTCGGTCAGGGCTTTTACAATCTTCGGATGACAATGCCCCTGATTTACTGCTGAATATGCTGAAAGAAAATCAAAATACCTCTTTCCATCAACATCCCATACAAACGGCCCTTCGCCCCTCTCAAGAACAACAGGTAAGGGGTGATAATTATGTGCTCCGTACTTTTCCTCACGCTTAATATAATCCTCTGCTTTCATGGTGTTGATTATTAATTAGTTATATTTTATGGATAATTCGGTTACAAGTTTACAAAAGCTTTTTGTTATTTCAAAATGTGATTATCCTCACGGGCCCTGTTAATCCCGATTCCGAAAGTGGATCATCCTTTTTATAAAAACGATGCGTGGTAAATGTAAACCGTTTTGAAGGACGTTCTGTTCCATTTACAAGCCATTCGGGCCATTTTCCGCCTTCAATGCCATCCCATGGCTCATTCTCATCACCAATGAGCCTGTTGATCCAGAGGTTTGCGACTTCAATTTCCAGCTGATTGTTCTTCTCCTTCAAGGTACCTGTTATTCTGACTTTCCACGGTGAGGTCCAGACGACTCCAAGATCCTTGCCGTTAAGTTTCACCCGTGCAATATTGTTCACTCTGCCCAGATCAAGATATATATCAGATTTTCCGGAAATTTCCGTGTTTTCAGGCAGATCGAAAGAATTCGAATAGACGGCAATACCCGAATAGTACCTAATCCCCTCTTCCGGCATGACCGACCAGTCGGTGAGGTTTGCAAATTCTTCTTTGGCCGGGCCGCCCATTAATGTATCGAATTTTACATTCCAGGGACCCTCCAGTGTAGCCAGTACCATTCCCTGGGGGAAAAAACCATCTTTCTGGTCCAAGGGGCTGGCAACGGATTCCTCCGCCTGGCTGAACACAATAAAGTAACTCTGGAAAGGCTCAAGTGTAACAGGGATACTTATGCCATCAGCAGTTTCTGACAGATCATGCAATGGCTTTATCTCACCAGTGACCGCATCCCAAAGTTCTGCATTGCGGGTGCCGCAGCGAAACACACAGGCATCTTTGACAATCTTATCTGTCCTGTTCGATATAAAATAGATATCATGGTCAGGCATCGTCCGGTGGGTGTACCTGATATTTCCTGAGGATGCGAAATCCGGTTTCAGGCCGGCTCCCCTCAATAATTCTTCCGCTAATCCGAATTCAGGATACAGCAAAAGGGAATCATATCCACCTGTTCCGGCTCCATAATTCGGGGACAGGTTTTTACCCCACCAGATCTTTCCCCTGCCATGGTCTATCCTGGTCATCCTGTCAGGAATTTCACCTTTTCCCCAGATAGTCCCGGTCAGGTTGTTAACCTCGTTGTCGCATTCAGGGAAATTGGACAGAGAAGGGGACTTTAACGGCGGATTCCCGGCAACTGTAGCTCCGGAATTAACAAGCGTTTCAATCTTTGCCAGCAGTTCAGGCGTCATTGCCGCGACATCAGGCAGTACCAGAACCTGATACGAGGCCCCTCCCGGAAACACGATCCGCCCATCCCTTACTGTGGCCTCATTTATTAATTGAACGGGTGAACAACCATCAAACGAGAAGCCTTTCTTATCGGGCATTTCGATTGTCCCTTCAAGTGCTGAGGCAGGAGGGAGGAATACCTGGGGAGCCCCCTCGGGTGTAAGGTAAAGAATATCGGCAACCGGCTTTCCCTGTGAAAGGAGGTATTGACAACGTGATATATATTTATGATAACCCGATGCCATTGGCCACCACGTCTGGCCGCGGTCCCAGTGCACCCCGTATGGCCCCATGGTCATGCCCGGCCTGTATTGGTCGCCCAGGGGCTTGTGGGCGAAAGTATGATAAATCAGCCTGTTGATACCCATGCAGAATGCCCAGTCACCCTGGTTTTTCATATTGCCGGGGTATTTTACCCAGGCTTCGGAACTACCTGCAGTAAAAGCTTCTGCAGCCACTACCGGAGCTCCGGTAATATGTGCAATCGATGTCGACTCAATGCAGCTGAAAGCAGAGTTATAACCATATCCAACAGTCCAGAATTCACACATCGGAACATCAGCCACACTCCCGAGGTCAAGATCTGAGGCAGGATTCATGTCATAAGGTTCGATCGATAACCTGAATCCGTTTTGTCTTCCCAGCTCTTTAAACCTTTCAGCATGATTTTCAATTATGAGTTCATTTGAAGTCTGACGGATATCCCAGAGAAACCTTTCGGTGATCTCCCTGCTGTTCACAACCATACCTGCATAGGCCGGAAGGAAAGGCTTCGGATCGTAGCCGCGCCGTTCAATAAACTCTTTCCTGAATAGCGGACTCCAGTTCTGCGAACCCATTTCCCAGCTGTCGATATGTATCATTGTCCAGCCTCCGCCTGATTTTGAAATGCGTGGTTCGGTAATTTCAATCAGCTTTTGTGCATAAGCGTCGAAATGATAATCAAATGACCCGGCGTCAAACTTGTCGCACTCGAATCCCAGTCCGGGCATCGGTGCCGGACGTGTGACAGCCCCATTGTTCCTTTTTCCGAACCTCATTATTGTCCATCTGCCGCGGGGGACATCCCAGTTAAAGTCTCCGTTCACGGTAAGATTGCCGGAAAGATCAATAATCCCTGAAGTGTCAATTGCCTGACTTCTTTTTTCATTATATGATCCCTGAACCCGATAAAATGGAAGAACACCCGGCTGAGATGTGAATGGAGCACGGTAGTATAATGCTTTCTCAAGTATTCGCGGAACAATTTCCACGGAAGCGGGTGAAGGAAAAGCTAGAACGAATTCGTCTTCATACCAGTCGTTCCGTTTCTGCCTGAGTTCCTGTGTAAGGCTCCCCTCGCCGAAGAATGGTTTTTTTGGCAGGGGCAACGGCAGTCTGCCCTTAAATGAAGAGGGCCCGTTTACAGTTGTATCAGATGAAACCAGATGCATCATCGATCGTTCCGGGGTCACCCATGGCCCGCCGCTTCCCGCCCATCCGGGACCTGATCCGAGAATTATCCTGATCCCCAGGCGTTCAGCCTCTTTCACGGCATGCTTATAGAGATCCTGCCACTCTTCACTTAAGAAATCAACCTTCCCCCTTGGTACACCAACATTTACTTCAAGGAACAGGGCATAACCTACCCAGGCTTCTCTCATCGACTCAAGGTCTGCGGTTATCGCCTCCCGGTCGATATTGCCGTCCATGAAATACCAGTAAACACCGGGTCGTGCAGAGTCAGGGGGATTCATGAAACCCTGCTTAAGATAATCATTTGCCGGTGAGGTACAGGAAAACAGGGTTGCCAATCCCAGAAGCGGAAGCAGAGTTTTTTGAAGGAGTGTGAATCTATTCATCATCAGAAAGATTTGGCCGAAGTTTCCTTGTCCGCTCTACCGACTGCTCATGCCTCCATTTTTCTATTTCCCCTGTATTGCCGGAGAGGAGGATATCAGGAACTTTCCATCCATTAAAATCGGCAGGACGGGTGTAAACGGGAGGTGCAAGAAGATCATCCTGGAAGGAGTCGGAGAGGGCAGATTGTTCATCGGTTATTGCCCCGGGGATAAGCCTTACGATAGCATCGACGATAACCGCAGCGGGGATCTCGCCGCCGGAGAGTACATAATCACCTATTGATATTTCCCTGGTGATCAGATGTTCCCTGATACGCTGGTCGACACCTTTATAATGTCCGGCCAGTACCAGGATATTCTTTTTAAGCGAAAGCATGTTTGCCATCTTCTGGCTGAACTTTTCACCGTCGGGCGATGTGTATATGATTTCATCGTACTCCCTTTCAGCCTTAAGTTTTTCGATCGCTTTAAAAACAGGTTCGATCATCATCACCATTCCTGCGCCGCCTCCGAAGGCGTAATCATCGACTGTTTTGTATTTGTCCTTTGTAAAATCCCTCAGGTTTATGACGTTTATTTCAACAAGTCCCTTGTCCCTGGCCCGCTTTACAATGGAGTATTCAAGCGGACTCTCAAGAAGCTGTGGCTGTA
>Ga0105095_10000502_pt1 | contig 18983 bp, 13 predicted proteins | sample PPLLak2March2015_2_FD_79180 | JGI IMG/M metagenome (GOLD analysis project Ga0105095, IMG submission 79180) | Freshwater sediment microbial communities from Prairie Pothole Lake near Jamestown, North Dakota, USA - PPLs Lake P8 Core (3) Depth... | ecosystem: Environmental > Aquatic > Freshwater >...
AATGCCCGGCGGATCGAAAGCCGCCTGGCCTGAGGTAAAGCCAATATTTCAGGCTATTGCCGCAAAAGTGGAAGACGGAACTCCATGCTGCGACTGGGTTGGAGAAAACGGCGCCGGCCATTTTGTAAAAATGGTCCATAACGGGATTGAATACGGTGACATGCAGCTTATCTGCGAAGCGTACCAGATAATGAAGGACCTTCTCGGTATGACCGCCGATGAAATGCATCTTATTTTCAAAGATTGGAATAAAGGCGATCTTGACAGTTACCTTATTGAAATTACGAGGGATATTTTGGCTTATAAAGACACCGATGGTAAACCGCTTGTTGACAAGATACTCGATACGGCGGGACAAAAAGGAACCGGTAAGTGGACCGCAGTTACTGCACTGGATCTCGGAATTCCGCTGACATTGATCGGTGAAGCGGTCTTTGCCAGATGCCTGTCAGCGGTAAAGGAGGAAAGGGTAAAAGCATCGGCAGTACTTCACGGACCCACACCGTTGGCACCTGAAGACAAGGCCGGGTTCATTGACAATATAAAGGATGCACTGTATGCTTCAAAGATCGTATCATACGCACAGGGTTACGCGCTTATGAAAGCTGCAGCGGCCGAATACGGATGGAAGCTGAACTATGGCGGAATCGCTTTGATGTGGCGCGGAGGGTGCATAATCAGATCTGCTTTTTTAAGCAAAATAAAGGAGGCCTTTGATAATAATCCTGAAATAACAAATCTCCTTCTCGATCCATTCTTTGTGGATAAAGTTGAAAGAGCCCAGCAGGGATGGAGAAAGGTTGTTGCTGCGGCGATCTCTAATGGAGTTCCAGTTCCCTCAATTTCTTCAGCGCTGTGTTATTTTGACGGTTACAGATCCGGACGGCTTCCCGCCAACCTCCTTCAGGCTCAACGCGATTACTTCGGCGCGCATACTTATGAACGTGTCGATAAGCCAAGGGGAGAGTTCTTCCACACCAACTGGACCGGACGGGGCGGGACAACCGCATCTTCAACTTATAACGTGTAAAGCACAACTAAAAATAACTAACCTATTCCAAATTAACCTCTAAAACATGTCAGAAATTAAAAAAATCGGGAACTACAGATGGACGGTCTGTGCTCTGATATTCTTTGCGACGACTGTAAACTATCTTGACAGGCAGGTAATCGGGATCCTTAAACCTCTTCTTGAAAGTGATCTGGGAATTGGCGAGAAGGATTATGCGCATATTATTATGGCCTTCCAACTCTTATATGGTGTGGGGATGGTAATAGCCGGACGCCTTATTGATAAATTCGGAACCAAAATAGGATACGGGATTTCAGTTATATTGTGGAGTATTGCGGCAATGGGTCACGCACTGGCCAAAGGTGTATGGGGTTTTGGATTCTGGAGGGGTTTTCTCGGTGTAAGCGAGGCCGGAAACTTTCCTGCTGCCATTAAGTCAGTAGCTGAATGGTTCCCCAAAAAAGAACGTGCTCTGGCAACAGGAATCTTCAACTCGGGTACCAACGTGGGTGCAATAGTGGCGCCTCTTGCTATTCCTGCTATGGTGGTTGCATGGGGCTGGCAGTCTGCCTTTATCATAACCGGCGCAATAGGCTTCATCTGGGTAGTCCTCTGGTTCATTTTCTATGAAATACCCGAAAAGCATAAGAAGGTATCGGCATCAGAGCTTGCTTATATACATAGTGATGCTGATGAACAGGCTGAGACCAAAGAAAAGGTTTCGTGGCTGAAGCTCCTCAGGTACCGTCAGACCTGGTTATTCTTCATTGGTAAAGGTCTTACGGACCCTATCTGGTGGTTTTACCTTTTCTGGATCCCCGGCTGGCTTTCAACTGTCAGAGGTGCAGGCCTCAGCGTATCTTCATTCGGTTTACCTCTTGCCTTTATTTATACAATGACCACAATAGGAAGCATTGGAGGAGGATGGGTTTCAGGATATATGATCAGGAAAGGGATGTCGCCCTTCAAAGCACGAAAAGTAACAATGCTCATCTTTGCACTTCTGGTCGTGCCTATTGTATTTGCCCAATCGTCCGGAGTAAGTACGTGGGGAGCAGTCTGCCTGATTGCCCTGGCGGCTTCATCACACCAGGCATGGTCTGCCAACATCTTCACTACTGTATCTGATGCCTTTCCAAAGAAAGCTGTCAGCTCGGTTACGGGAATAGGCGGTATGGCAGGTGCCGTAGGCGGTGCCTTCATTTCTTACATTGCAGGGGGTATACTCGAACATTTTAAAGAATTAGGGCATATTGAAACAGGCTATGTTGTGATGTTTGCCATTGCAGGAAGCGCTTATCTTGTTGCATGGACAATAATGACAGTCTTTGCACCAAAAAACAAAAAGGTAATACTTGACTGACAATAAATAAATAAATATTCAGCCTTTTAAAATGAAAATACTCGGAAAATATTCAATCGGACTTGGTGACAGGTTTGGACACCAGGGCCATGCGCAACTAAGGGCAATATTGGAAGCCGGGAAAGGCGGGATCGAAATAACTCCCGTGTGGAACAAATCAAACAGGGAACATATTATCATTGGCACACAGCCGCATGATGTGAGGATTGAAGCCGATACCGTTACAAAAAAAGCAGGCTTCAGGAAACCATATTTTGTCGACGCTGACCACATTAATCTCGATACCGTCGACAGATTCATAGAGAGTTCTGACTTCTTTACAATTGATGTTGCATCCTACATCGGGAAAAGAGCTCCGGAAGCCGAAACAGGCAAATTCCTGTCTTCAGTGACGTCATATTCAGATAATTTAGATATTCCCGGAATTGAAAAGCCTTTAAAGTGCTCACCTTCTTTACTTAGAGATATTGCAGAGAAATATCTTTTTGCTGCTAAAAAAGCTGGTGAGATATATAGAAAAATAAAGGACGGGAAAGGTGCCGGCAATTTTGTTACAGAGGTTTCAATGGATGAAGTTGCACATCCGCAGACTCCTGTAGAACTGTTCTTCATCCTGAGCATGCTTGGCGCTGAAAAAGTTCCGGTTCAGACCATTGCTCCGAAGTTTACCGGCCGGTTTAACAAGGGAGTCAACTATGTGGGCGACCCCGTCAGGTTTGCCGAAGAGTTTGAGGAAGATCTCCTTGTGGTCAGTTATGCCGTTAAAGAATTTGACCTGCCCGAAAACCTCAAAATAAGCGTTCATTCCGGTTCTGACAAGTTTACTATTTATCCTGTTATAGGAGGCCTCTTGAAAAAGCATAATAAAGGTATCCATCTTAAAACTGCAGGCACAACCTGGCTTGAAGAGGTTATCGGATTGGCTGAGGCCGGGGGGGAAGCACTTGATTTCGTCAAGGAGATCTATGCAAAATCGCTTGAAAAGATCGATGAACTGTGTGCGCCCTATGCCGATGTGATTGACATAAAAGCCTCCTCCCTCCCGCCGGTTGTTGAAGTTGCAACCTGGAGCAGCAAAAAATTTGCATCATCATTAAGGCATATCCCGGGAAATCCGGGCTATAATCCTGATATGCGCCAGCTGATCCACGTTGCATATAAGCTTGCCGCACAGAAGATGGATGTTTACTTCAAATTGCTCGAGCAGCATAAAGAGGTGGTATCAGAATGTGTTTTTGAAAATATCTTTAACAGGCATATCTGCCGGTTATTTGAATTAAAATAAGACAAACCCTTAAGGAACTGAATTATTATTTGTCCAGTTCCAGAGCGGCCAGGATGAAGGGAGCAACGCCTTTGGGGGCCGCTTATTTTGTGGCCCATTATTGTATCATGAACTGAGACGATCAAAAAATTGTCTGTAAACGCATTGACATGCAAAAGTTTGTATTATTTTTAATTCCTGATTTCAAAAACAACAAACAACTCAAACTTAAATATTTAGAACTACAACTATGAAAAAATCACAATCAAGGAGAGATTTCCTGAGAGTGTCGGCCGCAGGCGCTCTGGGAGCATTTGCCCTGTCGCAGTATGCGTGCAGGAATTCAGCCAAACCTGCCAAAGAAACAGCAGCCGCAGCAGTTGTTGATCCGAAAACATTCGGCATAGCACTTCAATTGTACACGATCCGCGACGCGATGGCCATTGATGTTCCGGGATCGTTAAAAAAAGTATCCGATGCAGGTTACAAATACCTTGAACTTGCCGGTTATGCCGACGGGAAATTTTACGGGTATGAACCACCGGAATTCAAAAAGCTGGTAAATGACCTCGGGATGGAGATCCTGAGCAGCCACACTCAGGTTGAAGCCGAGGGCATTACCCTGGAGAACGCACAAAAGATGGCTGAAGACCATGCAAAACTGGCTGTTAAATACTGCATTCAGCCATGGGTGGTAGAAGAAGCAAGGACAACAATCGACAGCTACAAAAAGATGGTTGCTGACTGGAATAAGGTTGGGGCAATAATGAAAGAGCACGGGATGCAATTCGGATATCACAACCACAACTTCGAATTTAACACTATCGAGGGAAAAGTTCCTTACTACGACATCATGCTGGCTGAGCTTGACAAGGATCTGGTAACAATGGAGATTGATCTGTTCTGGACAACCAAAGCGGGACAGAACATAGTTGATATCTTCAAAAAATATCCGGGAAGGTTTCAGCTGTTCCATATGAAAGATATGTATACCAGTGAGGCTCCCTATTATACAACCGAAGGTGAGGATGACTTTGCTCCGGTTGGGGAAGGTATCATAAACTTCAGGGAAATACTTGCCGCCAAAGATATTGCCGGGATGAAATACATGGTAGTTGAGCAGGACGCCACGAAAGACGGATTGCCATTCGAAGCCATCAAAACCAGCATAACGAATCTGACAACAAAAATACTTGTCTGATAGTACGCGGATTTCCATACAAAAAGGCTGGATCAGAATTTTGATGCAGCCTTTTTGTTTGAATACCGCTTACCCTATTCCATGGTTTTAAAGCCAAGCACTATCTGAGGAACCGTCTGCTGCAGATCAAAAACGATTATCTCATTTGGTCCGGCCCGCAGAATGGCCCCGGGGCAAAATATTCTTTTCTGGGGCCCTATCTCCCAGTATCTCCCCAGATTGCGGCCGTTAACCCAGACAATTCCCTTTTTAAAATTTGACATATCAAGGAATGTGTCTCCGGCTTTCTCAAGGAAAAAATTGCTCTTGAAAAAGATCCCCCTCTTGCCAGGATTTTTTGAAGATGATCTCAGGCTGTAGATAAATTTGGCATCCATTGGGAGATTATACACTTTCCAGTTCATAAGCGTCATCCCGTTAAGGGTTACTCTGTCGGTAATACCTTTTCTGTCAATTAGATGCTGGGCAAAGTTGATCCTGCCCATTCCTTCGACAAGAATCTCAAGCAGGGGACGTTCTGCATTACTTTCAGGTATGTCGATCGTATTTATTCCCTCTCTCCTGTCGAGATAACCTATATACTCGCCATTCAGGAATACTGTGGCATAATCGTGAAGATCAGTTACTGTAAGCTTCCCCTTTTTATGTCCGATAAGTTCGGTCGAATAAATAATAAATCCGTAATCCTGGCTATACCCTTCAAATGGTTTTGGCTGAACGGAAAGCACAGGCTGCGGAAGGTTATCCCAAACTGAAGAAAAGATTCCCAGTCCGATCGGCGGGACGTCGATGGCTGCCACAGGTTCCGGTATCTTTGCAAGTTCCTTTCCCTTTGGAAGATAAGAACCCAGAAGCCTCCGCAGAGCCATATACTTGGGTGTTGGAGCCCCCTGTTCATTAATTGGTGCATCGTAGTCGTAACTGGTTATATCTGGCTCATAACCTTTTCCGCCGGAGTTTGCCCCGGCTGTAAATCCAAAATTTGTGCCGCCGTGAACTACATAAAAGTTAAACGATTTTTTATTATCCATCAGGAATTTAATCTCTTTCAACAGTTCCACGGTGTCGGGCCGCGCCCATTTTTCGCCCCAGTGGGTCAGCCAACCCGGGTATGTTTCGCTGCTGAATACCGGAACCCCCGGATTCATTTTGGCTGCCAGCTCAAAATGCTCTGGTTTGCTACCCGAATCAAGACCCACAGCACATCCTGGAAGGGTTCCTGCCTCAAGCATATATGTTGTCGGACCATCGCCTGTGAAAAATGGCACATTGATCCCGTTGGCCGTCCATACCTCTTTCAGTCTCGCCAGGTAATTCCTGTCATTCCCGTAACTCCCATATTCATTTTCGATCTGAAGCATAATAATCGGTCCCCCGTTTGTGATCAGGAAGGGTTTTATCTCGGTGGCAAGCTTTGTGATATATCTTTCGGCAGCTGCCATATATCGGGGGTCCATGCATCTGAGTTTAATATCGGGGATCCTCAGCAGATACGGAGGTATCCCGCCCAGTTCCCATTCAGCGCATACATACGGACCGGGGCGGACAATAAGCAACATACCTTCATCATGAACTATTTTAAAGAACTCGGCAAGATTCCTGTTATCAGTTGAAAAGTCAAATACCCCTTCTTCTGCCTCATGATAATTCCAGAATAGATAGACACTGATCGTATTACAACCCATAGCCTTTGTCATCTGGATCCTGTGCCTCCAATACGGGGCAGGAATTCTGGACGGATGCAATTCGCCGCTTATTATCTGAAACGGATCGCCATCAAGAAGGAACTCAGTGGCGCCAAGCTCAAAAGTGTGCTTTGATTTCAGTTTCTGCGCCGAAATGGCTGTTGTTAATAACATAACAACCAACAGATTTAAAATGATACGCTTATACATATATTTCAGGTTAAATTATACACCTATTTTGCCAGCACAACTGGTATCCTGTGCGAATTTTTTTGAGAATCTATCATGAGGAAGTAAAGGCCATCAGGTAAACCTGATCGTGATAGGTCGAGCATACCCGGATTACCGGTGCTGAACCGGCTGACCAGCCTGCCGGTCACATCAATCAGAAGCAACCTCAATTCGTTCATTTCTTCCTCCCCGGTAAACTGAATGGTAACAATTCCGGTGGTCGGATTAGGGAAAACAATAAGGGAATTTTCGGATGTCAGACCCGGATTTTCATCTCCTGAAAGAACATTATCAGCAAAGGGAGTTCCGTCTTTCTTTACCGATAGCGTCCAATAGTTATAATTATCCGGATCGCCGACGGGATTTATTTCCGAAGCGGAGAGGGATAACCCATCCCCGTCGGCTCCAGACGGCCATGGAGAAGAATCAAGGTATGTAAAATTCATTATTTCTTTCGCTCCGGCTCCCGTGATTAAAATCTCTTCCCCGGAATTCGACAAATTGCCCTGGTAATTGCCCGAGGCAACCATTCCGTAATAATCGTAGAACTTTGAAGGTTTAGAGGCTATCACCCAGAATTGCCTGGGCGCCAGCAGAATGTCAGTCGGAAAGCTGTAACGGATCGCCGAGTCAATAACCAGTCCTGAGAGGTTTATTGAATTTAATCCTGTGTTCTTGAATTCCATGAATTCCAGATCCTGGCCGTCAGTTGTATCAGCAACTGTAATAAGGTCAGGAGGATGATAATGCAGCTCCGTTACCTTGAGAGAGGAAAAATCAGTCTGTTCACCAATAAAACCGACCCTTGTTAAAGCGCTCCACTTGCCTCCTGCCAGTATCCTTGCACTTATCAGGGCTGATGTATTGATCTGAAGGCTTACATCGTCAACTGAAAAGCGCGCTCCGATACTGACACCTCCTCCGGTCCTTCTCGGATCGCTTCCATCGAGTGTATAGTAAATGGTTCCGGAGGAGTTCGGGTTTTCGATTCTGATAGCTACTGGCTGTTCAAGGAAATATTCCGGTCTGGTAATTGCACCTGCAGGGTCATTTATTACAGGTGCGCTGACATCAGGGAAAAGGCCGGCATTCTTAAGCTGCCCTATCACTATGTCGGTGCGGAAAGGAATGAATTTATCCCTGATCTTGTTTATTTCAGGTATCCAGAAGTCGTTTTTTGTATAGGCGAAACCTCCACTGGTTTTTGCATCTCCCCACCGGGCCGACTCAGCTATTATGGCAGTTTCAACCTCGCTGATCCTTTTATTGATCCTCTCAAGCACCTGATCGGGAGTGAATGCGCCCTCGCCAGTCAGATGTTTCCATGCTCTGCCAGCAAACCTTGCCCGGTATTCAGGATTTTCGCACAGTTTGAAATGGATCCATTGCGGATGGAAGGTTGTAAGATCACTTACTTCCATCCTCATATTATCTGTTCTGGCACCAATATTTACCCTGTTTTCAAGCAGACCGATACCCGGGGGATGTGCCTCATCGAAAAGTGAGTGCTCGGCATCATGCATATAAAAGGTAAATCCGGTGGAATTATCCTCTCTGTTGTCAATCGCGTAGAAATTATTTGCCCTCTTGTTATTCATAAATGATGCTGTGGGAGAATCAAAATTACCCGTATAGAACACCACCATCATAAAATCGATCAGGTTATCGAGGTCAACCATTATTTTTCCTCCCTTCACCGGATTCCCGGACTGATCCCTGCCTTCAATGGAAAAATAATCGGCGTTTGATTTAAATCCTTTTCTGCACATGTTCCAAAGAACCTGCCAGGAGTCGAAATTTCCGTCTGTTACCTCGACATTATAGCCATTTTCGGTATTGACTTTTACAACATCATAATCATCCTCGCTCTCCCCGAAGTACGATTGGGCATATCTGGCTTCCGATCTCTCCTGGGTCTGAAACAGGCCCCAGTACATCCCATTCAGATATAGGTGATAATACCTGCTCCTGGTATATGGCTGTCCCATGTCCCTCTGGCTGTCTCGTGAAAACACCTCCCTTACAAAGGAATTTGCTGAGGAACCGTTACTCCATGCATAGTTTTGTTCCGTCCGAAGGTCGATCTTATCGAACCGGCTGACACCTTCATCGCCGAAAAGCGGGAAATAGAGCTTGTCATTTCCGTATTTCTCCCTGAAGAACAACCTGAAAGAGTGTTTTGGGAAATTATCATTACGGCTCCACCCTCCCCTGATCCTTAGTCCGGCATTAACACTGAATCCTTCCGAACCGTCCGGGTTTATCAGCTCAACGCTGCATTCTTTCTCCCATTGGAGCCCGTGTCCTGTCGCGTTCACATAGATTCCCGAAGCCGGATCAAACAGGTTCTTAAGATCTGTTACAATTGAGATTGACGGTATATCGAGTAGTGCATCATCGATCAGACCTGCATACTCGGGATCAAGGACCACATCCCTGTCCATTTCAAGATCAATAAGCTGGTCATTTACATTATAATCAGGCCAGCCTCCACCCGGCCGGGTCTGGGTTTTAACCTTTTCAGGAAAAATATATGTCCGGGAAGCCGGTTTTGCCGGTTTGTATCCGGCTTTTGCCAGGGATGCCCTGACTACGACGGATGGTGTCACAGGGCGGCCGTTTGCGTCATCCGGATCAATGAGTACCATGGCAGGAGAAGCAGTAGAAAAACCGGTTACTGAATTTTGTGGATTACTTCCGTCAAGGGTGTAGATTATTCCGGCAGACGGATCAGTGGAGGTAAGGGTCAGATTGAAAGGCTCATCATAGAAACCCTGTTTAACTGAAAACTCAATCCCGCAGGTGTCAATTAATTCCGGAAGATATTTTTCTGCACTGATAGCCATGTCAATATAGAAATCCGTACTCGTGAGGTTCACATTGAAACCCATAACTGCAATATGGTTAACACCGTCGGCGAGATTAAGTCCTGCCGCATTAACGGCAAATTCCTCACCTATTCCCGATTCATGATTCACCGGAGCGAATCCATTATATGCCTGGTTAGCCGGAATATTGTGAGAAAGTGCTGCAACTCCGTTTATCCATATTATGAATCCGTCATCATAATCGACAAAAAATAACAGCTCCCTGATCATATCACTGTTTGAGCACAGAAAAGTTGATCTCAGGTACAGAGTCGAATAACTGTTCTGCATATCTGGAAGTTCAGTTCCCCCGGTACCGTTTCCGTACCGGAACGGGGCATTTCCCTCCGCCCATGCAGAATCGTCGAACGAAGGATTCATCCAGCTTGCCGGCAGTGCATATGCGTCCTTCCCCTTAAGATACGAGAACCCTGATTGATATGTAAAATCGATCTGTGCATCCAGGGATGAAGAAAACAGCTGCAAGGCAAAAACAACAGTCAACAATAATGCAGATTTTCCCCGTTTCTTCATTTCAACCCGTTGTCTTCAGTTATACTGGATTAAGAAATTTTTAAATTGCCTGGAAGCTATGCAGTTTCCGGTAATACCCGTCTTGTTTTTTTATAAGTTCCGAATGGGTCCCTGTTTCCATAATTCTTCCGTCATCAAGAACAACGATCAGGTCAGAGTGCTGTATGGTGGAAAGACGGTGGGCAATCACAATTGACGTCCTGTTCTTCATGAGCTTCAGGATTGCGTCCTGTACAAGCCGTTCTGATTCCGTATCAAGGGCTGAAGTTGCCTCGTCGAGAATAAGGATTGGCGGATTTGCCATTAAAGCGCGTGCAATGCTTACCCTCTGCCTCTGTCCGCCGCTCAGCTTGTTCCCCGATTCCCCCACGCTGTTCTCATAACCCTGTTCCGTCTCAATAATAAAATCATGCGCATTCGCGATACGGGCAGCATACTCCACATTTTTCATATCAGCCGATTCAACACCAAATGCAATATTTTCCCTGAATGAAGTATTGAAAAGTATCGGATGCTGGCTGACAATTCCCATCAGATTCCGTAATTCTTTTATTTTGAGGTTGCGCAAATCCACGCCGTCGATCAGGATCGATCCGCTGTCAATGTCCATAAACCGGGGAAGAAGATCTGCCAGGGTTGATTTTCCTGCTCCCGATTTGCCAACGATAGCCACTGTCTGACCTTTATAAATTTTCAGATTTATATCTTTAAGTATAGGGACATCATTGTACCCATACCAGACATTCTTAAATTCTATCGAATCCCTGAATCCGTCGACAGGAAGGGCGTCAGCCTTTTCAATTATCTTCTCTTCCGCGTCAAGTATCTGATCGATCCGGTCGATGGAGGCCATTCCCTTTTCGATGCTGAACCATGCCGTGGTTATGTTTTTGGCAGGCTGAATGATCTGTGAAAAGATCACAAGAAAAGCAATCAGTTTTTCCTGCGTCATGTTTCCGGTCCCCTGAAGGGCAAGTGCGCTTCCAAAATAGAGCAGGACCATCATAACGATAGTGGAAAGAAACTCACTTATGGGCGAAGCAAGATAGGCTTTGCGTGTAACTCTTTTAAAGACCTTGGAATAGCTTTCATTGGTTCTGGAGAAGGTCTCCTTCATCTTTTCTTCGGCATTAAATCCCTTAATAATCCTCAACCCGGTCAAAGATTCCTCGACTACCGAAAGCAGCTTGCCCAGGTGTTGCTGACCCACAAATGTTGATGACCTGAGGGTGCGGCTTGCCCTGCCGATCAGCCAGCCGCTGACAGGGAGCAGCAGAATTGCAAAAAGTGTGAGCTGGTAACTGGTTACAAAGAGGTAGACGACAAAGATGATAATATATAAGGGATCGCGGAATAACATTGTAAGAGAAGACATTACAGAAACCTCAATTTCCTGAACATCATTTGATATTCTCGTCATTACGTCTCCCTTTCTGGCATCTGTAAAAAAAGACAGCGGAAGCCGCAGAACCTTGTAATACATTTTCTTTCGCAGGTCCCTCACGGTGCAGGCCCGGATATATGCCATGCTGTTGTTGGCAAGGAAGATGAAGCCATTCTTGAAAAGGCTGGCCACAATCACAATAAGGATAACGAGAAGAAGCGCCCCCGTTTCACCATTCCTTTCAATGAAAGCGTTGAGGTAATACTTGCTGAATGAGTCCAGGTAATCGATGCTCAGCACGAACTCCCCGGGATGAGGCGCAGGCTCTACATGATTGAACAGTATTTTGAGGAAGGGGATGACAAGCGTATAGGATACAAGAGCAAATATCGCACTTAATATGTTATAGATTATATTCTTAAAAGCCGACCATCTGTACGGCTCAATGTACTTCAGCAACATCCTGGCTTTATTCATACAACTGCCGGGGAATTAAAAACCTGTGTAATTAAATGGCGTCACCCCTTTCAGCTCCAGTTTCAGATCGTCACTGACATCCAGGTTTTCAATAAAGCCAATAACCGATTCTTTTGTTATGACGTTATTTGTTCGTGTAAGGTCAAGCAACGCTTCGTATGGCTTATAATATCCTTCACGTCTCAGTATCGTCTGCAATGCCTCGGCAACCACTGCCCAGTTGTTATCCAGGTCCCTGTATATTTTGTCAGTATTGACTATCAGCTTATTAAGACCTTTGAGGATCGAGCTGAACGCTATTATGGTATGCCCTATCGGAACTCCCATATTTCGCAATACCGTTGAATCGGAAAGGTCGCGCTGCAGCCGGGAGACAGGCAGTTTCATCGACAGATGGTCAAAAATGGCATTTGCCAGACCAAGGTTTCCCTCTCCGTTTTCAAAATCTATGGGATTTACTTTGTGCGGCATTGCCGATGAACCGATCTCTCCCTTTTTAATTTTCTGCCTGAAATAATCCATCGAGATATACGTCCACATATCGCGTGCCAGATCGAGGAGTATTACATTTATCCTCCTTAGGTTATCAAAAAGAGCTGCAAGATTGTCATAGTGTTCGATCTGTGTGGTTGGGAAGGAACGTTTTAATCCCAATACTTCATTGACAAAATTCTCAGAAAAAGAAATCCAGTCAATTTCAGGAAAGGCAACTTTATGTGCATTAAGATTACCCGTAGCACCGCCGAATTTGGCTGAATAGGGAATCTGGCCGAAGTATTTTGACTGCTCATCGATCCGGGCAATATACACTGAAATTTCCTTTCCGAGCCTGGTCGGAGTTGCGGGCTGACCGTGGGTCCTGGCTAGCATCGGGATATCCTTCCACTCCTCGGAAAATCCGGCCAGCGTCTCCCTCAGCTCGAACAAAAGAGGAAAATAGACCTCTGTCATGGCATCCTTCAATGAAAGGGGTATTGCCGTATTATTGATGTCCTGTGAAGTCAGGCCAAAATGAATGAATTCCGACCATTTTCCCCACCCCGCCTGGAAAAACTTCTCTTTAAGATAATATTCGACAGCCTTGACATCATGATTGGTTGTTTTTTCAGTCTCCTTTATCCTCAGGGCTTCAGTTATGTTAAAGTCATCATACAGGCTTCGGAGAGCCGAATAATTCTCCTTTCTGAAAGCGGCAAGCTGGGGAAGCGGAATATCGCAAAGGGCGATAAAGTACTCTATCTCCACCAGCAGACGGTATCTTATCAGGCCAAATTCGGAAAAATAAATATCGAGCTCATCAACCTTCTGTCTGTACCTGCCGTCCAGAGGAGAAATGGCTGTAAGATTGTTCAGTTCCATTGTTTACCATTTTGGAGGTTCAGTTGTTTTAACTATACGCACAAATGTAGTATTTTAGAAGGACTAAAAAAACGGAATGGAGAAAATCAGAATTTCAGCTGTCAGATATGCAAATACGTATCCATTCATTTACGGATTGACCGAAACTGGCTTCAACACCAGAGCAATCATTGAAACGGATCATCCTGCCGATTGTGCGGCCAAACTATTAAGCGGGAGGGCAGATATAGGGCTTATTCCGGTTGCGGTCATACCCCTGCTGAAGGAGCCCCACATTATCAGCAATTATTGCATCGGTGCCAATGGCAGGGTAAGAACGGTTCAGCTTATGAGCAACACCCGCCTTGAAAATATCAGAACTGTATATCTCGATTACAGATCGAGGACATCAGTAGAGCTTGTAAAAGTTCTGGCCAGGAACAAGTGGAAATTGGAATTCATCTGGGCAGGAACAAGAGAAGGTTTTGATTTTACCGGTATCGGGAAATATGAAGCAGTAGTTCTTATCGGTGATCAATGCTTTGAATTTGAAGATAAATATGAATACAAATATGACCTTGCCCTGGAATGGAAGGAGTATTCAGGATTACCTTTCGTTTTTGCCTGCTGGACTGCCAACAGGGAACTGCCCGAAAGCTTTCTGGGGGAATTTAACCTCGCACTTGAAACCGGGGTCAATAATATAGACCTGGTTGTTGAAAGATTCAGCAACTGCGGACCTATTTCAGGTTCGGTTCTTAAGGAATACCTCACCAAAAACATTGATTTTGACCTCAATGCCGAAAAACGTAAAGCCATTAAAGTCTTTAACGGATTAATAAAACTGTTATGAAGTAAAATGCGGTTATTAAACCGTGGACATTTAAATTTTATGTTTGTCAAATAATGTTTAACTTTGTAAGAGGTAGTAAAATTTGCGGAGATATAAACATAAAAACATTAAATCATGACAAAGACAATCACTTTTAATGAGCTCCGGAAGCTAAAAGATCAGTTGCCCTCCGGTAGTATAAGGAAAATAGCTGAAAAGCTTGATCTGAATGAAGAAACAGTCAGAAACTACTTCGGAGGGAGAAATTTTGAAAAGGGACAAAGCGTTGGAATCCATTTTGAACAAGGCCCGGGAGGCGGGATAGTGACATTCGATGACACTACGATTCTTGATATGGCTGAAAAGATGATCAGGGACTGAACAAGAAGAAAGCCTGTTCAAAAGCAAAAGGCTTAGTCTTTTGCTTTTTTTGTTTTTATAGAATCAGATATGGACCTCACAGATAAAATTCTCTCAGCCGAGAGAAAATTCAAAAAGCCACTCGAAGAGTTTTTTACCATGATCTGGGGCAACACTCATCTTGCTTCCCATGATATTGAACACCACCGGAGGGTCTGGCATTATTCAGGAGAACTTCTTGCTCAAATAGACCCATTGGTACTGACACCCAGAGCTGACTTCCCTGAAAAGCTGATAATAGCCTGCTATCTGCATGACATCGGCATGTCGGAAGATCCCGGACCCGGACACGGGAAACCAGGAAGTGAAAAGTGCAGGGAATTCCTGCTCAGTAACAATCTGAGTACATCAGAAAATCAGGATGTTCTTGATGCTATCGAAAACCACGATAAAAAAGGAAACATTGATCCAAACAATGGCAATACGTTGCAGGTGATCCTTTCAGTTGCAGATGATCTGGATGCGTTTGGTTACATAGGAATTTACAGATACTCTGAAATTTATCTTACGAGAGGCGTCCCCCGGCGTCTGATCGGGCACAGGATCAGGGAAAATGCACGAAAAAGATATCTGAATTTTCTGGCGATCTTTGGAGACTGCAAGGAGATTATTGAGAGACACAGGCCGAGATATTCTTTACTTGATAATTTTTTTACTTCTTATAATCAGGAATCGGAAGGATACAATTTCAATGATAACAATCCGTCAGGTCATTGCGGGGTAATCGATCTTATCTCTGAAATAACAGATAACAAAACTTCCCTTGAGAAAATCCTGTCCGCCCCGCAAAGATTCTCCGGAGATCCGGTAATCAGCAGTTTTCTGACTGGTATAAGTCTGGAAATTACTGAATTTCATCAGATAAGGTAATGGGCAGATTCTTTTTTTTTGTGAATGATACCATAAATAATTTTTGTTTTAAAGCCGGAGGCTTTGAAGTCCAATATCCCCGGTAACATCCGGGTTTAAGGCAGCTCTTTGTTTCAACCCCGGAGTGGGTTGAAGCCATATCTTCAACACCTCCGGTGTTGACACAAATTTATTTAACCGGTTGCCATGGATGTAACCATGGATATTGGACTTCCAGCCTTCCAGGCTGGCACCTTACCTGGGCCTCCGGAGTAAGATGTGTATAAATGACAGCTCCCATGAGAGGTGATTGAGGTGGAGGGGCCTGATTGTCTTGTAAATTAGACCACTACAATCATATTGCGTTCTTTTCAACATCGTTTTAATTTCATTAATTGTGCTTTTTAATACGTATTATAATACGTTTTTTCTTTTTTTATAATACGTATTAAAATACGTATTATAATACGTTTTTTTTCGAAATTTGTATTTTAATAGTGTTTTTTATAATAACATGTAGAGGTTTTTGCTATTTGCTTAAGAGACCTGGCGCTTCTTCCACCACATAAAAATAAGATGACGTCCCGGGCATCAGCATGGAATCTCTTTATTTAAAAAGTTTAACCTGGAAGAAAGGATGATTTCATAAGGTTGAAAAAAATTATTACCATTTATTATATTTTCACAATTTAATAACTAATATGCGTCGCTTTTATCCGGGTTCAAAAAATAACAAATGAAAAAAAACGAATTACCCGTCTCTAACCCGTTCGATCCGGAGGGATTCAGATCCGAAGGCCACAAAATTGTTGACATACTGGCCGATTACCTTAAAGAGGTGCGTGATAGCGATGATATGCCGGTACTGCCATGGAATGATCCTGACAAACTCGTTAAAGACTTTTCGTTTGAAACAGATGGAGGTGAAAACGAGCCAGTCGATCAATACATCAGAAGGATTATCGATAATTCAAATCATCTTTTGCATCCGCGTTACATCGGGCATCAGCTGACATCACCGCTTCCCCGGACGGCCCTTGTTCAGCTTTGTACTGCGATGCTGAATAACGGATCGGCAGTATATGAGATGGGACCCGTGAATATGGCTATGGAAAGGAATGTTGTAAACAGGTTTGCATCTCTGATCGGTTACCCTGAAGGATATGACGGCATTTTCACTCACGGAGGCACTGCAGGTAATCTCACCGCCATGCTTGCAGCCAGGCAGAATATGTCGGATTACAATATATGGGAGGATGGAATAAGGGAGGCTGACCGTCCGGGTTACATTTTATCGGAACAATCACATTACAGTATCGGCAGGGCTGTAAAAATTGCAGGCCTTGGAGAAACATGCATTGTAAAAGTCCCGTCCGGCTCCCGATACAGAATGAATACCGGGATGCTTGAAGAGGTAAAAACCAAAGCGGAAGATAAAGGAATTAAGGTCATTTCAGTTATTGCCAATGCATGTTCAACCGCGACCGGATCATATGATGATCTGGAGGCTATAGCTGATTTCTGCAGTAAACATAAACTCTGGATGCATGTCGACGGTGCCCATGGGATGGGAGTTCTCTTCTCTGAAAAATATCGCTGCAGGATAAAAGGTATCGAACGGGCCGATTCAATTATCATTGATTTCCACAAGATGTTCCTTGTCCCTGCTCTCAATACCCTGGTAATGTTCAGGAACGCGGACACTTCATACGAAACCTTTGCCCAGAAGGCGAGCTACCTGTTCAGTAAGACAGGCAATAATATCTGGTATAACGGGGCAACACGGACAATTGAATGCACCAAAAGCTCTCTTGGGATCATTGCATATACAGCCTTGAAATATTATGGCAATAATTACTACAGGGAATATATTGAAAGCAGGTATGATCTGGCCACCCGGTTTGCAGAGATGGTAAAAACGAATCCGGAACTGGAACTTTGCACAGAGCCCGACGCCAATATAGTTTGCTTCAGGTTTGCACCTGCAGGATATAAAAATGAAGTTCTTAATAAGATAAATGCTGCCATCCGCGACAAAATTATAAGGGAGGGTTCCTTCTACATAGTTCAGGTTGAACTTGAGGCAAAAATCTGGATCAGGGTAACAATTATCAATCCGTTAACAACTGTCGACGAACTTCATGAATTACTCACGAAAATTAAAATAACGGGTAAAGAAGCAACAGCAATAAAATGACTTACTGAAACCTGCACGGCTTCATTATTTAATTTCCGGATTGCCATAACCCTTACCCTTATTCAGAACCGGGTCCCAGGTGGTTTATTTTCCCATATGAATTGGAGTAATTTGCACATTCGATAATGTGCATTAATACTCATCGCTTTCCCGCTTAATTACCAATACGCCATTCTGACAGCAGTTTTATTTTTGGTGTAAACTGAAATTAGTCCCATATGCTGGATATCCTGATTGACCGACCAGAAGAAAAAACAATAAAAAAAGGAATTTTAAAAATAAGTGATCGCGCTGACAAGCCGGTTAAAAGTTTCATAAAATCGGTTTCCTGGCGGATTGTGGGAACACTTGATACAATGGTAATAAGTTATTTTATTACAGGAAAGCTCACTATTGCTTTATCAATCGGCAGTGTCGAAGTGATTACAAAGACGATCCTTTACTACTTTCACGAAAGGTTATGGGCACATATTCACAGATTAAGAATAAACATATTAAAAAGATAAAATGAATGGAAATCTATCGTTAATTGAAATGAACAGGCTTATCGGAAACAAAGAAGTGGCAGAATCAATTAAAGTCTTTGCCGGTTTGTTTCCCGGTAAAATAGTCTTTACGACGAGCTTTGGGATCGAGGACCAGGTAATCACTCATATTATTTTTGAGAATGATATCCCGGTGAAAGTTGCAACACTCGACACCGGCAGGCTTTTTCCGGAGACTTATAGGGTGTTTAACGAAACGATCAAGAGATATCAGAAGAACATCGACGTCTACTTTCCTGATCATGAGGATATTGAAAAAATGGTCACATCAAAGGGGCCTTTCAGTTTCTACTATTCAAAGGAAAACCGGCTTGAATGCTGCCGCATCAGGAAAGTTGATCCTCTTAACAGAGCTCTTGCGGGAATGGATTGCTGGCTTTCAGGAATACGGGCAGATCAGTCTGACAATCGTAGTCAGATGAATAGCCTTGAATATGATGATCGCAGGAAACTCCTTAAATATTATCCTTTGTTTGACTGGTCGTATGAGGGAGTCAGAAACTTTGTCAGGGAAAATGATATTCCCTTTAATACTTTACATAATAAAGGGTATGTAAGCATCGGTTGTGAGCCTTGTACCAGGGCCGTCCGGGAAGGAGGAGATTTCAGATCAGGCAGATGGTGGTGGGAAACGGATGGGACCAGGGAGTGCGGTTGTCATATTAAATAAAGATAAAAGACAAAAGATAAAAGATAAAAGTTAAAAGCGGAAGTGATGCAAATAAATGATGAACATCTTAAAGAACTGGAGGATGAGGCGATATTTGTGATGCGGGAAGTGGCA
>Ga0105095_10000503_pt1 | contig 18965 bp, 16 predicted proteins | sample PPLLak2March2015_2_FD_79180 | JGI IMG/M metagenome (GOLD analysis project Ga0105095, IMG submission 79180) | Freshwater sediment microbial communities from Prairie Pothole Lake near Jamestown, North Dakota, USA - PPLs Lake P8 Core (3) Depth... | ecosystem: Environmental > Aquatic > Freshwater >...
ACGACGACGTCATTGACGTCTCTGATGAAGGGGCGCCCGACAGGCTCCACGGCATCGTTCTCAAACCAGAATGCGGGGCCCGCGCCGGTCATGATCACTGTCCGGTCCGGGACCGTAATGGACGCAAGACGGCTCCTCCATTCATTCAGCTCCTGCCGTTTCTGCAATTCCTCAAGCACTATGCCCTTGTGAACGTTGAATCCGGGAGTCCCTTTTGCACCGCCGTGCATGACGACATCCGGGTTCAGGAAGGCGAACGATGTGAGGAGGAGCGCGAAGAGCGAGATCGCGCGGGGTGTGGCCAGACGGTCCAGGATCAGCAAGAGAAAGGGGAAAGCGGAGAGAAGATAGGACTTTTCGAGCGGAAAGAAGGCGAAGGCGAGCGTAAGAACGCTCACTGCGACCAACGACGAGAGGAAGAGCGGATCGCGCGTTACCCAGGCGGACGTCCATGCGGCGGGCTTCGCGATAATCCAGACCGCGCCGATAAAGGCCAGAGGTCCGACGGCATAGACGGCACGATACGCACAGGTGAGCAGCCTTTCGGCCAGACTCATTGTGTTCACATCGAACTGACGGGATACCTGGACAAGCCAGCCGGGAATTCCGTAGGTGAGAAAGACCGGAAGAAAAACAATCAGAGTCGTGAGAACGCATCCCCCAAGGAACTTGACCCCTGCGTTCCTCCTCTCATTCGTGGTGGGAAGTGCGGAGGGTGATGTCCTTCCGTGCCTGGAGATTTCAGCAAGCAACAGAGAAGCCAGCGGGATGAGGAGCACGCCATTCGACGGTCGAAATCCAAGGGCAAGTCCGGCCCAGACTCCAGCGCTGAGGGGTTTCATCTTCAGGCCGGCGTGCATCGCCAGAAGAATCATGAGCATCGACCAGACGTAGTCCATCGTCGTGGCGGAGTTCAACCAGAACAACGGGGCGAACGCGAAGGCGCAAGTGAGTGTGGCCGGTCGTTTGGTGCGGCCCTGCACGAGTGCGTGCCACACGATCACCGCAATGAGCGATGCAGCGAGTGTTGCTGCGTTCGACAGCGCTGATCCGCCGATACCAACGAGTGGAGCCGAGAGGATCTCATGCGCGGGATATCCGGGGGGTCTGGACATTTCGTAGACGCCTGAGGTCCAGAGTGCGTGTCCGACATGCGCGACCCGCCACGCATCGCCGTCGGCGCCATACCCCGTGGACAGAAACGGAAGCCGGGTGATGACGATTGCGAGAGCGAGCAAAGGGGGAAGGGTTCTTTGGGAATTGGCCACGTCATAATACTAATGCTAATTTTCCCCTGGCGCAAGGCCGCGAGGCCGGTTCTCTGACAATTTTGAGGAGTATTGCCCAGGGGAAGGATGTGTTGACTTTGTCAGATTTCCCACGTAAGTTGAAACACGTTCTTTACTTCTTATCGGCAGGAGCCAAGGGAATTCCGTATATGCGGAAGCTGCCCCGCAACTGTATGTGACAATCGACGCGCTCGCCACTGACCTAGGTCGGGAAGGCCGCGTGTGTACCCCCGTCACAAGCCAGGAAACCTGCTCAAGCCGAGTCCACAGAAGCCTTCGCGGGAAGGTGACGGACGGGAGCAACGAACACCCTCCTCGTGGGTGCTCTCCTCTGACCCCGTCAACCCCGCGGTTGGCCGGGGTCTTTTCATGGTACGCCACAAGGTCATCCGCTTCACTGTTTGCCTCGTTGCTGTAGTCGTGATTCGCACTGCGCATCCAGGTGCGCTTTCGCAGGTGGTGAAAGAACACGCGAAGCCGGATACGGCAGCACACCATTCTCTGCTATCATACTCCCTCGACGAAGTTGTTGTCACATCATCCCGGATTCCTTCGACCGCAGGACGATCGCCTGCTCCCATTTCGCTCATCTCACGGATTGATATAGAGCGTTCCGGCGCAACTTCTCTTGGAGACATCCTGGTCTCCGGCCCGGGCCTCTTCGTCAAAGACTATGGTCCCGCCTCGGGGCTGAAAACACTCTCGCAACGCGGATTGGGAACCGAACACACGCTCATCCTTATGAACGGGATGCCTGTGTACAGTATGCAGAACGGGTCGATTGACTTCGGTGCTTTTCCCTCCGAAGAAATCGATCGGGTTGAGCTAGTACGGGGCGGTCAATCCGCTTCATTTGGAGCAAATGCTGTTGCCGGCGTGGTCAACGTGGTGACCCGTTCGATGAGAAACGAGAACGTAGTGGCTCGCCTCAGCACCGGAGCGTTTGGCGAACGTGATGTTTCTGTCAGTGTCGGAAACGACAACGAAAAGCTTCGGTGGCGGATGAGCAGCGGGCTCCAGAAATTTGAGGGTGGGTATCCCTTTCAATTCACCAACGGCCCGGTTTCCTACGATCTTGTGCGGACAAACGCTCAGCGCGACGCATGGCGTTGTTCGGGGGACCTCGAGGCAGCACTGAGCCCGACGGTTCGCCTGCATACTACCGCGCTCTACCTTGAAAGTGAGCGTGGGGTTCCCGGGATCGTCTCAAGCCCCTTCAGCTCTTCGCGGGCCACACAGCGGGATCAGCAGGGGATCGTACAACTTGGACTCCTGCGGATGCTGTCGCTCCGTTCGTGGTGGGAAGCAAAGGTACAGGGCGTCTATTCCTATCAGCGATATGCGGACCCCGATATCGTGGTCGGAGGAATTCCGATCATTAATAACTTTCGGAACACAGAAGGCCGGGTGGCTCTACAATTCCATGCTGACGCATCCGGGCTTGGACGCTACACGATCGGAGGGGATGCTGTTCATGCAACCGGAGAAGGAAATGCTGTTTCAGGTTCTCCACTGCGTGAGCAGTGGGGGATGTTCATCGCGGGAGAGCGTAGTCTGGGCCTGGCACCGGCCAGCTCCGTGGTATTGCGCTTTCATCCTGTCCTTCGCTACGATAGGGTGCAGGAAATCGGCGACGCCTTTTCGCCTCAGCTCGGTCTTCAAGTGCTCTTGCTTCCTATGAGTAATGGTGGTGAACAAAAGCATCTACTGCGCCTTCACGGAACGGTCGGCCGCAATTTCAGAACTCCGACATTCAATGAGCTCTTCTACGCCGGGGGGGGAGGGAGAGGAAACCCTCATCTCCGCCCCGAACGGTCTACAGCATTTGATCTCGGTACCGGTATCACGGTATCCGGACTGGGTCAGCATGAGTTTGATCTGACGTGGTTCGGTGTGGAGATGCAAGATCGCATCGTATGGACATCGGCCGGCGCAGGATCGACCACACCCAAAAACCTTCGGAATGTAGTGGTGAAGGGGATAGAATGTACCTACGCCTGGCGATGGACGTTAACAGGCACCACAGTCTCGGTTTCTTATTCGCGCTCCAAAAGCGAAAAGACCTCCTCTGACTTTCCCGGTGATCCCAATCTTCACACGATTGTGCCGTACAGCCCGCAAGAACTACTCTCCTGGTCGGTCGGATGGGGCGACAATCTCGCTCTCGGTCCGCTAAGGGAATGTGCTGTTTCTCTGGGTTGCTCCCGCGTTGGATTCAGATACACAACAGAAGACAACGCCTCATATCTGCCATCCCACACCGTGTTCAACGCGACCACCACCGTGGGATTGCGTGTCTTCGGTACAGCAGCGTCGATGCAAGTGGACATACGGAACTTGCTGAATGAATCTTATGTGGTGATGTTAGGCTACCCGATGCCGCTGCGCTCGTACAGATTCTCTCTCACCCTCTCGTACTGAATGAACGAAGGAAGAGCATCATGAAGGGAACACTTGGGTTGCTGCTCTGGCTCGTGTGGTCGATTGGCGGATGTGTCAAGAATCCCGCGGAGCCTGAGCCCGTCATTCCGGCGATTCCTGCCGCATCCGGCGTGTATGTGCTGAATGAGGGAAACTACGGCGATGTCGCGGGAGCCAGGTTGTCTCTGTACCTTCCGGAATCTGATACCGTGTACCACAGTCTCTTCGAGGATGCGAATGGGGGAGCGCACCTTGGCAGCACCGGCGATGATTTCGCCCTTTTCCGTGGCAAGCTCTACGTATTGATGAGCGGATCCGAACGATTGGTCATCCTCTCTGCAACCGACCATCATCTCCTGCAGGATACGTATTTTCCAGGATCAACACCTCACACGATGCTCATCGATTCTCTGAGGAACACCATCTATATCACACGGTTATACAAGAACAGCGTGCTGTTCGTGAATCTTCTGACCCTGCAGGTGATGGACTCGATCTCCGTCGGCCACAATCCGCAGGACCTGGCCCTTGCAAACGGGAAACTTTACGTCTGCAACTCCGGTTACGGTGAAGATAACAGCGTGACCGTTGTCAATCCCGATACTCGATCGGTGGTGTCCATCGTGCGTGTCGGTGCGGGACCCTCAGGCATAGTGACAGGATCTGACGGGAAGCTCTGGGTTGCATGTACGGGGAACGCTTTTGGCGCGCCGATGATACCGGGTAGGGTCTACCGGATCGATTCCGGGACAGATACCGTTCTGGATTCGGTAGCATTTGCAGATCCGCTTAGCGGAACGATTGCCGCGAGTAGTGAAGGGCACCTGTACGTTGTCGGTTCGTCCGCCAGCTTTTTCGGCGGCCCCATCCATCGCATAGCGGTAGCATCTCTGGGAGTGACGTTGAATTTCGTTCCCGGGACATTCTATGGTGCCGGGGTTGATGATGCAACCGGCGATCTGTATGTTGCTGACGCTAAGGCGTTTGTCACCTCAGGAGAGGTCTCTATCTTCGCTCATAACGGTGTCCTGAAAAAGAAGTTCATCGCCGAGCGAGGTCCCAGTCTCTTTGTATTCAAACGATGAGACCATGAGTCATTCCGGTTGTATTGCCCTGTGTACAACATCTATCGTTCTGCTGCGGGCGACCAGGTCATCATGCTGGACAATACGTTGGCACAGAAGAGGGTGTATGATGTGGGGGATGGCCCGTTATCGCTGAGCCTGAAGTAGCAGGAGATCTGCGGGGCTGGAGGTATGCTTGGCGGGGCAACAGCCCCGCCAGGGAGCAGTTTCCTATACGACTTTTGCCCGGATATATTCCTCGTTCAGCCGTGCAATATGGTCCACGGAGATGTGCTTCGGGCATTCCACTTCACATGCGTAAGTGTTCGAGCATGCTCCAAATCCTTCTGCGTCCATTTGCGCCACCATCCGTTCCACGCGTTGTGTCCGTTCCGCGCGGCCCTGAGGCAGCAGGACGAGATGGGAGACCTTTGCGGCAACGAAGAGCATGGCCGAGCCATTTGGGCATGTAGCGACGCACGCGCCGCAGCCGATGCATGCGGCGGCATCCATGGCCTCCTCGGCGTCGGCTTTGGGGACCGGAATGGCATTGGCATCCGGAGCCGCTCCTGTCCGAACGGACACATACCCGCCGGCCTGCATGATGCGGTCGAAGGCACTGCGGTCGACGATCAGGTCTTTGATGACTGGGAAAGGTCTGGCCCGCCAGGGTTCAACAACGATCGTATCGCCGTCCGGAAAACTGCGCATCCGCAATTCACATGTAGCCTCACGCTGGTTCGGGCCGTGGGCGCGTCCCTTGATCATGACCCCGCAGCTGCCGCAGATGCCCTCGCGGCAATCGTGATCGAATGCAACCGGCTCTTCACCATTGGTCACCAGATCCTCGTTGAGGATATCCAGCATCTCCAAAAATGAGGCATCCGGAGAAATGTCGCGCAAGGAATAGGTCACGAACCGGCCGTCGGCCCGCGCGTTCTTCTGTCGCCAGATCTTGAGCGTGAAGTTCATCACTTGTAACTCCTCTGGGAGGGTTTTGCGTATTCGAATTCCAACGGCTCTTTGTGGAGGACCGGCTTGGCGAAGTCGCCGGTGAACTCCCAGGCGGCGACGTAGCTGAATTTCTTGTCATCGCGCTTGGCTTCACCATCTTCGGTCTGATACTCCTCCCGGAAGTGTCCGCCGCAGGATTCGTTGCGATGCAGAGCGTCGCGGGCGAGCAACTCGCCGAGTTCCAGGAAATCCGCGATGCGCCCGGCCCGTTCGAGTTCCATATTGAGATCATCCGACGCGCCGACCACATTAACATCCCGCCAGAACTCTTCCCGTAGGGCCGCAATTTCACCGATGGCGGTCTCCAGCCGCTTCTTGTTCCGGGCCATCCCGACGTTGTGCCACATGATCGAGCCAAGGGCCTTATGGAAGTTGTCGGGTGTCCGGTGTCCCTTGATGGACATCAACGTTGCGATCCGCTCCTCCACGTCCTTGGATACTTCTCTGAACGGTTCGTCATCGGGTCGCACGGGGGAAAATGCCGTTGTGGCAAGATAGTCGCCGATGGTGTACGGAAGCACGAAATATCCGTCGGCCAACCCCTGCATCAGCGCACTTGCGCCCAGCCGGTTGGCGCCGTGATCGGAGAAATTCGCCTCACCGATCACGTAGAGACCCGGGATCGTGCTCATGAGATTGTAGTCCACCCAGAGACCGCCCATGGTGTAGTGGACCGCAGGATAGATCCTCATGGGGACTTTGTACGGATCCTCGGCTGTAATCTCATGATACATGTCAAACAGGTTGCCGTACTTCTCTTCGATCCAATGTTTGCCGCTGCGGCGAATGGCATCGGTAAAATCCAGGTAGACCGCGAGGTGTGTCGGACCTACGCCGAATCCTTGATCACACATCTCCTTTGCTCTGCGCGAAGCCACATCGCGCGGCACGAGGTTGCCGAATGACGGATAGAGGCGTTCCAGGTAGTAATCGCGTTCTTCTTCCGGAATATCTTCCGGGCCCCGGGTATCGCCCTTGATTTTCGGGACCCAGATGCGCCCGTCATTGCGGAGGCTCTCACTCATGAGCGTCAGCTTCGATTGGTACGAACCACTCTGCGGGATGCATGTGGGATGTATCTGGGTATAACAGGGATTCCCGAAGTACGCGCCGCGTTTGTGCGCACGCCAGATGGCGGTGGCATTGCAGGCCCTAGCGTTTGTCGACAGGTAGAACGCGTTGGCATAGCCGCCGGTTGCCAGGACTACAGCGTGGCCGGTGTAGACTTCAAGTGCCCCGCTTACCATATTGCGTGCCACAATACCGCGCGCCTGACCTTCGACGACGACGAGGTCGAGCATTTCGCGGCGGGGGTAGAATTTCACGGAGCCGGCATCCATCTGCCGGACAAGTGCGGAATACGCTCCCAGCAACAGCTGCTGCCCGGTCTGTCCGCGTGCATAGAATGTGCGTGACACCTGCGCGCCGCCGAATGACCGGTTGTCGAGCAATCCCCCGTATTCCCGGCCGAAGGGAACACCCTGGGCGACACACTGGTCGATGATGCTCCCGCTCACCTCCGCGAGGCGGTAGACGTTTGCCTCGCGCGCGCGGTAGTCGCCCCCCTTCACCGTATCATAGAAGAGACGATACACGCTGTCGCCGTCGTTCGTATAGTTCTTTGGCGCATTGATGCCTCCCTGGGCAGCAATGCTGTGCGCCCGGCGCGGGGATTCATGGTAGCAAAGCGCGATCACGTTGTAGCCGAGTTCCGCGAGTGACGCGGCGGCGGATGCCCCCGCGAGTCCCGTACCCACTACCACGATTGTATACTTCCGTTTGTTTGCGGGGTTCACAAGCTTGAGGGAGAAACGATGGTTGTCCCATTTCTTTTCGAGGGGTCCGGCTGGTATTTTTGCGTTCAGTGTCATGGCGGCGGTTCCTTACTTGCCCAGGAAGAAGTAGAGCGGCATTGCGGCAAACCCGAGGGGAATGACCAACCAGAAGAGTGCTGCCACCCAGTCGATCACGCGCCTGTAATGCTTATGACGCACGCCGAATGTTTGGAACGCCGATTGGAATCCGTGATACAAATGATAGCCCAGGAGGGCAAGTGCCACGAGGTACAATGCAACGGTCCACGGATTCGTGAATGCCTCCGCGACAATATCATACATGCTTCGCCCGGGCGAGAGAAACCGGGAAACGATAAAGAACTCCTGAATATGGAAAATGAGAAATACCGCGACGATGAGACCGGTCACCCACATGATGCGCGATGGGAGCTCGCTCGTTGCACCGGCCTTGTATAGAGCGTACTTTACCGGCCGTGCGCGGCGGTTCATGACCCAGAGCCAGATGCCGACAGCGCCATGGAGGAGGAATCCAGCAAACAGGACGATTTCCAGGGGACGCAGAAGCGGATAGGTCGCCATGAACTCCGCATACGCATCATACTCGCGGCCGTCGTCACGCACGAAGAGAAAGAGGTTGATGTAGAGATGGATGACAAGAAAGCTGGCAAGGAAGAGCCCGGACAACGCCATGACCAGCTTTTTTCCGACCGAGCTTCTGAGGAATGATGTTGTTCTTCTCATAGATGCCGCTCGCTGCAATGGTGGACACCGGAATCGTGGAGAGGTGAATCAAATGGGATGCAATGACCGGTATGAACGCGCGTCGATGCTCTATGGTACAAAAGACCGGATTCTAGTGCAACTCTAGCGGCTGGTTCCCGGACGGATGAACCGGAACACGGAAAAGACACTTCCGATGAAGCCAAGAACACCTCCGGAAACCACCACCCCAGCGTAGAACAAGGGATCCATACGGATGAATTCAGCAAGGTCGGACGAAAGGAGCCTCACGCCATGGACAATGAGGAGATACAGCAGCGCTGCGGCAAATCCCCCCCCGAGAAGGCCCTGCCAGACGCCTTCCAGCAAAAACGGCGTGCGGATGAACCGCCGGGTTGCGCCGACGAGCTCCATCGTCTGGATCAGCGTGCGCTTGGCGTATATCGCGAGCCTGATGGTGTTTGAGACAAGGATGATTGCAGACAATGCAACGAACAAACCAAGGCCCAGCGTGATGTTGTGAACCGTCCCCGCGCGCTGGTCAATCACTTCGAGCATCGCTTTGCGGTACACGACGTTCTCGATTTCCCGCATGGAGCGCACTTTCGCTGCGAACGAGTCCACACGGGCGGAGGTCCTGTACCCGTCCTTCAAGTACACCTTGAGCGAAGGGGGGAGCGGATTGAAGTCAAGGACACTCAGGATGTCTTCACCGAATTCCCTCTTGAATACTTCTGCGGCATGGGCTTTCGAGATGTATACAACACTGTCAACCTCAGGGAACGATGCGAAGACCTGTCCGAGGCTGTCCACCGTGATGGTGGTGACGGGTTCGTAGAGGAAAGCTTCGACTTCCACGCGGTTGCGCAGCCCTTCCAGAAAGCGCTCCGCGTGTATGGTGATCACCGCGAACAGTCCCAGGAACAGCAAGGCAACGCATACGGTCACGACGGACAGGGCGCTGGAAATTTTTGTCCGCCGGAAACCGGAAAAACTCTCACGGATGGTGTAGGACATACTCATGAGGGCTCGCTAGAAGTTCGACTCATCCCGCCACCTGACAATTCTCCACGGGTCGTTGATCCGGTTTCGGCGGAAAGTGAGGTTGGCGTATCCGTCGATGCGTTCGATGTCGCTGGGGTTGAAAACCAGTGTCAGATTGAATCCCCGGACGATATTCACGCTCGTGGATTCCGCTGTGGAGGTGATGATATTGTTCCAGATGAGGTCGAGTTTCTGGGCGTTCTGGAACAATCCAAACGTTGTCCGCAATTCATCGTCGCGCCCCCACGTCACGTCGATGCCCAGATCGTAGTTGCGGTAGACAAACACAAACTCCGGATCAAGGAGTTGTCCGTACACCGTGGTATCGCGGAACGTGTATGCAGCCTGAAAACACTGGAACATCCCCTCCACCGTCTGCGGGTTACAGGTGGATTCGGCCGGGGCATTGTCCCACCCCGGTGCAAAAGGATTGAAGCAACCCGGGAGAAAAAGGCATGTGCACAGAAGCAGGGGCAGGCTCACGGGCCGCTCTCTCTCTCCCTGTGCCGCCGTATTCATCGCTCTGGTCCTCCCGCCTGACCTAGTTGCTAAACCTGCCCTTGAAATGACTCCACGAAATGTCATTCGTGGTCTTGAAATCTACCCACCGCTGTATCATCCAGAAATTGCTCTGGCTCGCACGCAGTGTGAACTGCAACGTGCCCCGCGCGGTCTTCGGAAAGCCCGGATCACCGTGTTCGAACACAAACGTATAGTCATAGCCGTACACCACGGAGTCGGCAGAGACCGTGGATCCCGTCGCAGTGAGACTAAGGCTTGAGAAGGCCTGCGCCGAGCTCCGGGCGATGAGGTTCTCAAAATAGGCTTGCTCGTCGCCGAGCGTCCATGATTCCAGTGCCGCAGTATAAAGCCCTGCGGCTTCGGGGGAAGGTGTGAAGACGAAAGGCGCATGTCCCTTGATCGGATCCGCAAAACAGTTGGTATAATTGGCGGCGTTTTTCTGCTCGATTGCACTCTGCAGGTTGGCAATGACAATCGACGGTTCGGTGGGCGGCTTGAAATTGAGACTTGATTGAGACGGCTCTTCGGGATCGCGCGGTTCAAAAAGCCCGCATCCCGCGGAACACACACAAAGCAAAAGGCTCCACAGGCCGAGATATGCCGAGAAACGGGGAATCACAGGGTGATCCTTCCCTCCAATGCCCTCGACAGCGTGGCTTCGTCCGCAAATTCCAGGTTTCCTCCGACCGGTATGCCCCGGGCCAGTCGCGTGACCTTTACCCCCAACGGCTTCAGCAGTTTCGACAGATAGATCGTTGTGGCTTCTCCCTCGACCGTCGGATTGAGTGCCAGTATTACTTCGGTGACCTCGCCGGGAAGCCGCCGGAGCAGTTCCCTCACCTTCAGGTCATCCGGCCCGATGCCGTCGAGAGGGGAGAGCGCACCGCCGAGCACGTGGTAAAGCCCGCGGAATTCATTGGTTTTTTCCAGGGCCATAACGTCGCTCGGTTCCTCGACCACGCATACTATCGTGCGGTCCCGTTTCGTGCTCGTGCAGACGGCGCACGGGTCGGATTCGGTGATGTTGCAGCAGATGGAGCAGGAAGTGATGCGGTCTTTGACGTCCACCAGTGCCCGGGCCATTTTCAGAACATCTTCCCGGGGACGCTTCAGGACGAACAGCGCCAGGCGGAGCGCTGTTTTCCGCCCGATGCCGGGGAGTTGCGCAAATTCCTCGATCAGCTGCTGCAGAGCTTCAGATGTGTAGAGCACCTTACAGCCCCGGCAGGTTCAGCCCCGGGATGTTCGGAAGAAGGCCGCTCGTTGCTTTCGACATCTCGTCCTGGGCGAGTTTCTGGGATTCTTCGATGGCTTTGTTGGCGGCGGCCAGTATGAGGTCTTCGAGCATTTCGCGATCGTCGGGATTGATGACTTCCTTCTCAATCGCCAGCGCGATGAGACGCTGTTTCCCGTTAGCGGTTACCTTCACCATGCCGCCTCCCGCGTCGCCAACCACGGTTTTGTGCTCGAGCTCTTCATTGATTTGCGCCATCCGCTCCTGCATCTTCTGCACCTGTTTCATCATCCCGGACATGTTGGGCATTGCCGCCATTGGGGTCCTCGGTGTGAAAAAAGAGAGACAATTGCCCAAAAATATACCAGAAAGGGCAAGGAAAGTCAAATTTGACTTTCCAGGCGAAAACCGTTACCTTTTTCTTCCAGCCGTCTGCAAATCTCAGGCGGGACAAGTCTATCCTTGATTAGAGAGCGTATTAGTTGACCAGGGGTCCGCAGGTAGCGTCGGGCGAAGACAAGCAAAAGCAGGAACAGCTTCGTTCTTCAGGGGAAATCCCCCGACATATTGCCGTCATCATGGATGGGAACGGTCGCTGGGCGAAAGAGCGAGGACTGCCGCGCATTGCAGGCCATCGTGAGGGCGTCGAGTCCGTTCGAGATATCGTCGAGGCATGCGGTCAATTGGGCGTGGGCTATCTTACCCTCTACACTTTTTCGACGGAAAACTGGAAGCGCCCCCAGGAAGAAGTGTCGATGTTGATGCGGCTTCTGCTTAGCGCTCTTCGCGACGAGACGGACCGCCTCTACACAAACAATGTTCGCGTCCGCACCATCGGCGACGTTCGCGCGCTCCCGGGAGAAATCCAGACGGAACTCCACGATGCCGGAGCAAAGACCGCCGAGAACACCGGATTGACATTGATGCTCGCACTGAGCTACAGCGGTCGATGGGAGCTGACCGAAGCTGTCAAGGCCATCGCCCGCAAGGTGGCCGAGGGGCAACTCCGCCCGGACGATATCGAGGAGGCCACCGTGGCGGGGCAACTGCAAACGGCCCAGGCGCCTGATCCGGACCTGCTCGTGCGCACAAGCGGGGAGCTTCGTCTCAGCAATTTTCTGCTCTGGCAATTGGCCTACACGGAATTGTATATAACGCCGAAATACTGGCCCGATTTCCGGCGTCTGGAACTGTACGAAGCGATAGCCGCCTATCAAAGGCGCGAACGCCGGTTCGGCATGGTGAGCGAACAGGTGCAACAGCCCGAGACGAAGAAGGGGAACCTCGGTCGAATTCTCAAGAGTTTGGTAGGACCCTGATCACTATGAAGAAGCAAGCTTCTGTGCTGGTGGCCGTCGGCGTGCTGCTGTGTGTCCCGTTCCATCTCCAAGCGCAAAACCAACCCCCCCAGGAAGTGTACAAAATCCTCGGCATCACCGTTGAGGGGAACAGCCTTGCTGATCCGGCGGCGATTATCGCCAACTCGGGTCTGAAGGTCGGGGACGAAATTGCCACACCCGGTGATCAGGTGGGCAATGCCGTGAAAAAACTCTGGTCCCTCCGCCTGTTCGAAGATGTCCAGGTTTCCATCGACCGGACCATGGGCAATGGAGTCTTTCTGCTCATCAAGGTGAAGGAATATCCTCGCTTCGAGAGCATGGAGATAACGGGAAACGACGAGCTGAGCACCGACGACATCAAGAAAGTCCTGCCTCTGGTCCGCGGTCAGGTTCTTGCCCCCGCAGATCTGAAGAAAATGGAGCGGGAAATCAAAAAGCTGTACATCAAAGATGGCTATCTCCTGGCGAAGGTGGACGTCACGACAGCGCCTGTCGACACCGCCGACCGGCGCAGGAACGTGGAAGTGCTTATCGATGAAGGCAACAAGGTCAGCATCGAAAGTATTACCTTTGACGGCGATGCGGCGTTCGATGACGGCGATCTCAGGGGCGCAATGGATGAAACCTCCGAGAGCACCTGGTGGAAATTCTGGTCGTCGGCGAAATTCGACGCGAAGAAGTATGAAGAAGACAAAGGAAAAATCGTTCAGTTCTACCGCAAACACGGGTACCGTGACGCACAGATCCTGGGCGACTCGCTCTGGTACAGCCAGGACAAAGAGGATATGTTCATCCATATTCGCGTCAACGAGGGTGCGCAATACAAAATCCGCTCTATCACCTGGCAGGGGAACACCGTCTACCCCGACGCCATCCTGAACGACCGCCTGAATATTCTCCCGGGTGAGGTGTACAACGCCGAGAAGTTCGAGCAGAACCTCCGCGGCAATGAGGACCAGACTGATGTCGCGTCGCTCTACCTGGACAACGGATACCTCCGGTTCAACCTCGAACCCAAAGAGACCCGCATCGGGACGGACAGCATCGATATCCAGATCAGCGTGTACGAGATGAACCAGTTCAAGCTCGCGCACGTGAACATCAAAGGCAATACGAAAACGCAGGAAAAGGTCATCCGGCGTGAGCTGTACACCCGTCCGGGCGACTACTTCAGCCGCGCCGCGATCGTACGCAGCATCCGCCAGCTCTCCCAGCTCAACTATTTCAATCCGGAGAAGATCAAGCCAGACTACGTTCTCGTGGATGAGAAAACAGTGGATCTCACCTACGAAGTGGAAGAGAAATCCAGCGACAATATTAACGCGTCGGTAGGCTACAGCGGGGCGTTCGGTGTCACGGGTGCTCTGGGTTTCACAATCAACAATTTTTCCATCAGCGAGCCGCTGTCGGGCGGGGCGGGTCAGATTCTGAATTTCGAATGGATGTTCGGTGAAGGTTCGCGCTACCGCACGTTCACGCTCGGATTCACCGAACCGTGGTTGTTCGATACGGCAACCCTGCTGGGCGTGACCTTGTTCGACACGCGGCAGATCTACACGTTCGACTATGAGCGGACAGGCGGGTCAGTCCGTATCGGCCGTCGTTTCAGGTGGCCCGACGACTACTTCCGCGGCGATTGGATCATCGACGGCCAGGTCAACGAAGTGCGCGATGGCGCAGGCATCTACCGGGAAGGACGGTCCACACAGGTGAGCCTGACCCAGGTGATTTCCCGCAACAGCATCGACAACCCGATCTTTCCGACCACCGGGTCAAATGTCTCGCTGTCGATTCAGATGTCCGGCGGCCCCGTGCTCCCCGGCAACCTCGATTTCCATAAGTGGCTCCTGAGCGGCGAATGGTACCTTCCGCTGTTCAATTCAGGCAAACTGGCGCTCTATCTGAACTCGACGTACGGGTACATTGCACAGTTCTATCAGGATTCCTATATCCAGCCCGTGGATCTCTTCTTCATGGGCGGTACCGGTCTGGGCTATATCTCCACCACGCCACTCCGCGGCTACGAGGACCAATCGGTCGGTCCACGCAATGCGAACGGCGAGATCGTGGGGGGACGGGCGATGGCGAGGCAGACTCTCGAGCTCCGTTTTGCCGTCTCCATCAATCCGATACCCATCTATCTTCTCGCTTTCGCCGAAGGCGGCAATGTCTTTGAGTCGTTCTCCCGGGCGGACTTTTTCGATCTCAAGCGATCCGCCGGTTTGGGCGCCCGGATTCAGATCAATCCCATCGGGATGATCGGGTTCGATTATGGCTACGGGTTCGACGACGTGTTTCCGCGCGACGGCAAAGCGGACGGCTGGAAATTCCACTTTGTCTTCGGACGCGGCTTCTGATGTCCCGCTCAATTCACCACATCATATCAAAGAACGAGGTAGACGTGAAGAAATACGTTTTTGCCCTTCTCGCAATCGCGATGTGCATTACCGGCGCACGTGCGCAATCCCAGAAAATCGGGTATGTCAATTCCGCCAAGATATTCCAAGAGCTCCCGGCGGCCCAGGAAGCACAGCGCAAGATCGACGCACTCGGCAAGCCGATTCAGGACTCCCTTGAGGCCATGCAGAGGGAACTCCAGACACGCTACGATGAATATCAGAAGAAGGAAGCGTTGATGACCGAGACCGCAAAGAAGGCTGAGCAGCAGAAACTGGTCGAGTTCCAGCGCAAGGCGGAAGAATACCGCGTGGCCAAACTCGGCAACGAGGGCGAACTTGCCCGCGAAACGGAAAAGCTGCTCACCCCGTTGCGCGACCGGATCAAAAACGCCATCGCCGCAGTCGCGAAAGAAGAGAAGTACGGCTTCGTCTTCGACAAGACCGAGACCATCCAGATTCTCCTCTACGGCGACCCTGCACATGACGTGACGTTTAAGGTCATCGACCGCCTGAAGCGCGGAAGGTAATCCCGCTCACCGGCGCAACCTATGGGAGAATTCGTATGAAATTGACGGTCGTTATCGTACTGCTCGCGTGCCTCACGGCGTTCGGGGTCGGACAGACCAAGATCGCTCATATCAACTCCGAATCCATTATGCAAACTCTGCCGGAGGCCATCGACGCACAGAAATCCCTCGACGCCCTCGTGGCTCAATGGGAAACGGAAATGCAGAAGATGCAGGCGGAGTGGAAAAAGAAGTTCGACGATTACGACAAGAAGAAACTGATCCTGACCGAGCAGGTGCGCGGCGATCAGGAGAAGGAACTCCGCGATCTGGATGCGGCCGTTTCGGATTTCCGGAACAAGAAGTTCGGCCCGAACGGTGAGCTGTTCCAGAAACAAAACGAAGTGATGAAACCGATCCAGAACAAGATCTTCAAGGTTCTGGACGAGATCGCCAAGGAAGATGGCTATGACTACATCTTCGACAAGAGCGGGGAGATCCTCCTGCTGTATTCGAGCGATAAGCTGGATCTGACCTCGCAGGTGATCTCGCGCATGCAATCGTTCGGCAAGTAGGCGGACACCGGGCATGACACTCCGGGATATCGCCCGATTCCTCGATGCGACGCTCGAGGGAAACCCCGACCAGGAGATCCTCCGTGTGGCGAAAATCGAGGAGGCGGGAGCCGGTGCGATCACCTTCCTTGCCAACCCGAAGTATTCCCGCCACCTCGCCACAACGCATGCGTCAGCGGTGATCGTCGGTACCTCCGTCGTGGCGGAAGGAAGGTCTCCCGATCTTCCGCAGCTGACGCTCGTACGGGTAGCCGATCCCTATGTCGGTTTCGTGCGGATCCTTGCAAAGCTCCATCCGCCGGCTCCTCCGCTGCCTCCCGGCATTCATTCGACGGCGGTCGTGGATCCCAGCGCCGTGCTTGGTGCCGATGTCCGCATCGGGGCGAATGCGGTGATCGGGGCCCGGTGTCAGCTCGGCGCGCGTACGATGATCGGCCCCTGTGCTGTCATGGGCGATGATGTGCGCATCGGGGATGACTCCGTCCTGTACGCCAACGTTTGCGTCCGCGAAGGGTGCCGCATCGGCGCACGATGCATTCTCCAGCCCGGCGCGGTCATCGGCAGCGACGGCTTCGGCTTTGCGCCGAAGCCGGATGGTTCGTATGAGAAGATACCACAGATGGGCATCGTCGTGATCGAAGACGATGTCGAGATCGGCGCCAATACCACGGTGGATCGAGCAACGCTGGGTGAGACCCGCATCAAAAAAGGCGCAAAACTGGACAATCTGATCCAGGTCGCGCACAACGTGGTGATTGGCGAGAATACCGTGATGGCTGCACAGAGCGGCATATCCGGCAGCACGCGGATCGGAAAAAATGTCATGGTTGCCGGGCAGGTGGGTTTTACCGGTCACATCGAGGTTGCCGACGGCGTCAAGGTCGGGGCGCAATCCGGCGTTCACCGCTCGCTCACAACGGCCAACGCGACCTATTTCGGGACCCCGGCGTACCCCCATCGTGAAGCTATGCGCATTTACGGGTCCTTTCCCCAGCTGCCGGAACTTCTCGCGACGGTGCGCGACCTCGTGAAACGTTTGAGCTCTCAGACCCCTCCGGCGGGAGAGAGCCAGTCCAAGCCTACATTGTAAGCTGAATCGCAGTCGTGATTGAAGGCTGAATCGCAATCTCCTGAAGAGTGCAACCTCAACCCTAACCCTAACCCTATACTCGCCCCATGCTCGTCCAACAACGCACCCTCAAACAGCCAGGCTCCATCAGCGGCGTCGGCTTGCACACCGGAAGTCTGACCACGATGACCTTCCGGCCCGCCCCCGAAGACACGGGCATCCGGTTCCGCCGCATTGATATGGGCGGCGCACCCGAGATACCGGCAGACGTCGACCATGTGGTGGATATTTCGCGCGGCACAACCATCGGCATCGGCGACGCCCGCGTGCACACCATCGAACACGTGATGGCCGCACTCGTGGGGCTCGAGGTGGACAACTGCATCATCGATCTGGACGCCAATGAACCACCCATCGGGGATGGGAGCGCCAAGCCGTATGTCGATGTGCTGCTTCACTCCGGCTTCGAAAAGCAGAATGCGCCCAAGGACTACTTGATCATTGACCAGACCGTTACCTATCACAACGAAGCGAAAGGCGTCGACATTGTCGCGTTGCCCCTCGACGACTATCGAATCACCGTGATGGTGGACTATAATAACCCCGCGCTCGGGAGTCAGCACACCGGGTTATTCAACCTGGAAAAGGAATTCGTGACCGAGTTCGCTCCCACCAGGACTTTCTGTTTCCTCCACGAAGTGGAAGAACTCCATAGCGCAGGACTGATCAAAGGTGGAAACCTCGACAACGCCATCGTCATTGTCGACCGTGAATTGGACGATGACGAGATCCGTCGCATGAGCAGCAAGCTCGGCATCACGCATGCCGTAATCCTCGGAACCAAAGGAACTCTCGACGATCGCCCGCTCCGGTTCAAGAACGAGCCTGCACGTCACAAACTGCTCGACCTGATGGGTGACCTCGCGCTGATCGGCGTCCCGTTGAAAGCACAGATTCTGGCCGCGCGCCCCGGGCACGCGAGCAATATTGAATTCGCGCGGCTCATCCGTAAACTCTACCAGCAAAAGAAGCTCATCCGCAAATATCAGCACGAACGCAAAGAAGGCGTGGTCTTCGATATCAACGCGATCCAGAAGATCCTTCCCCATCGCTACCCCTTCCTGCTGATCGACAAGATCATCGATTTCAAGATCGACGAAAGCGTCGTCGGGGTGAAGAACGTCACCAGCAACGAGCCGTTCTTCCAGGGACATTTCCCGGGGCACCCCGTCATGCCCGGCGTCCTGATCATCGAAGGCATGGCCCAGACGGGAGGGGTCCTCCTTCTCAACGGCGTGGAAAACCCCGGTGACAAACTGGTGTTTTTCATGTCCATCAACAACGCGAAATTCCGCCGCCCGGTCGTGCCCGGTGACCAGCTGGTATTTGAATTGAAGATGACGACACGCAAGAGCCGGATATGCACGATGAGCGGGAAGGCGTATGTCGACGGAAGCTTGGTTGCGGAAGCAGAGCTGATGGCGTCGATTATTGATCGGAACGACTCGAAGAAACCCACATCCTGAAACCGGAATGCTATGACGGCGCAGATAGATCCACGGGCCGCGGTCAGTCCCAAGGCAAAACTGGGCGACAACGTGACGATCGGTCCGTTCACTGTCGTTGAAGATGGGGCGGAGATCGGCGACGGCACCAGCGTCGGCGCGACTGCGTTAATCGCCACCGGGGCCCGGATCGGCAAAGAGTGCAAAATTCACCACGGGGCCGTCATCGGCCATGCCCCCCAGGACCTGAAGTACGCCAACGAGCCGTCCGTGTGCGAAATCGGCGACCGGACGGTAGTGCGCGAGTTCGCGGCGCTTCACCGCGGGACGGGAGAGGGGGGGCGTACAGTGATCGGCACAGATTGTTTCCTGATGGGCTATGTGCATATCGCACACGACTGCATTGTGGGCAATCAGGTCATTATGGCCAACGCCGCAATGATCGCAGGCCACTCGGTCGTGGAAGA
>Ga0105095_10000505_pt1 | contig 18958 bp, 13 predicted proteins | sample PPLLak2March2015_2_FD_79180 | JGI IMG/M metagenome (GOLD analysis project Ga0105095, IMG submission 79180) | Freshwater sediment microbial communities from Prairie Pothole Lake near Jamestown, North Dakota, USA - PPLs Lake P8 Core (3) Depth... | ecosystem: Environmental > Aquatic > Freshwater >...
CAGTTGCAGTACTACACACCACCCGTTCAATCAGAGAACACGTTGGTGCTTACCTGTCCGAGTATGGATATGATGCGGTTGTGACCGTTGCCGGTGGATCAGCCGTGGGTTGAGGGTGGTAAGGACGAATTTAAACTGAACTGAGATATTACCAAAATAACCATGATCGCAACTGAGAAAGGATTCTTAATCACATCCTTGAAGAAAAAATTTGCGTCCCTAATTCGGATGGTAAGTAAAATCGACTTGGTGGGGTTATCAAGTTCTCTTATTTCGGTATGCCAAACTAAAGAATATCCATAGACTACCACTTTTGGGGAGATAGAAATTCCAAGAACAAGGAAACACCAATGGATAAATCCACTAAAACTTCTGAAAAAAATCCATGTGTAAGGATAGGCGCTCTTATTGTGTCTCTTGCTACAATCATCGCGTGTATTATCGGTACCGTTTCATGCATATTATCTGGGCCCTCTTACATACAAAGCTTCATAGATCTACTCAATAATATTCGATATCAATCACCAGCCGCTGCCATAAAAATCACCGAGTTTGGACCAGGCTCACCTCTTCCAGTTCGTTTAGATGAAACTCAACCAAATCCAAATGATTTTGATGATCTATCATCCATCAGTTTCCCTGGGAATAACACGGTTCGTTTCCGAATTGACAATTTATCCGACAGAACCGTCTCACTTAATAATAAATTTCCAATTCAACTTGTAAAATATACTCCTGTACTTGATGAAGTCCACTTAGTTGGCGAACCAGTTGGAGGAGGTAGTGGTTATTATAGTAAATTCCAAGTAGATATTTCACCTGAAGGGCAAGAAAAAATATTCTGGGCTGAATATCAGGAAAAGGAAGGGGGCATTCTCGCTACCCCAGATGTTGGACCAGATTATTTCACCGTAACTCAACAAGAGCCTTTATTATTATCCTTAGATACATATTTCACAAAACCTGGGATATACGAACTAAAAATTGGATTTTCATTGCTGGAAAGCAATGATGTAGTGTGGGTTAATGATTCACTCAGAATTCTTGTGCCCGGGAAAATGATATTTCGTGATCCTACAGGAGTTTGGTATAGCAGTTGTACTTTTAAGTCCCAGGTAGATTTACAACTTGGTACTCCCTTTCATAATTACAATAATACTTACAATTGTGTTGATTTGAACTCAACTCAATCGGCACCGGTACCCACTACACCAGTTACACCTATTGCCACACATAGTTTTGTAACAATAACCCCAGCTTCATCAACTAATAACAGACCTATCGAATGCACAGGAAAAATCGCATTCAATAAATCGCAAGATCCAGTCAAGAATGAATTCTGGACTGTCAACCCAGACGGTTCCAATCTTAATAACCTGAAGTTCTTAGATTCACTGGATGGCCGACCGGTTTGGTCACCTGATGGGAAAAAGATTGCATTCACTCTTTACAATTTGAGTAAGGGAGTTTATGAAATTGCAGTGACTAATGATCCAATTTCTGGCTCTGATTATAGAGTGGTTACAAGTAATGCCATATTCAAGGGTTGGTCACCTGATAGCAAGTGGTTAGCCTTTGATAGAGCTTGGGATTTATATATTATTGATAACGAAGGCAAAAACGAGAAAAAACTATTCGATGTACCAGACAATCAATTAGGATCGGTTGTAAGCTGGTCACCTAATAGCAAAAGCATTGTATTTACTTATGGAACTGAAAATTCTTCAGGAATTTATGGAACTGTGTTAGCCAGAATTGATATAAACGGATTGAATCTTCAAACACTTGCCTCAAGTACGTTTCCAGATATTATGTTAGAACCCATTTGGTCTTCAAACGGCGAGTATATTTCATTATTAAAATACAGAGATAACTGTAAGATATCTGGGTATTTAAATTTTTGCAATGAAATAAACATAATACGGCCTGATGGGACCGAGTTAACTCAGCACACAAACAATGAATTATGGGAGACCTCAATTTCTTGGTCTCCGGACTCGCAGAAAATTTTGTTTGTTGGTATGAGTCTAGAATCTTCATCGGGAGTTTATATTATTAATTTTGATGGTACCGGACTTATACAACTCCTTAAAGACCCGGATTTAGCAATCGCTTCTTGGTCACCGGATGGGAAGTGCATCTCAATGATAATAAACTATCCTACAGGCGAAAATGAGGAACCTTCGCCCTATCCAAAAGGAGATATATTCATAATGAATAATGACGGTTCAGGGTTTACTCGATTAACAAATACCGGTGTAGTATCTGCCCAATGGATACCGAATGGCAAATAATCTCCAAAACCGCTTATAAGAGCCACCTTTCTCTAATGATTAGTAATAAGCGAGAAGAGTATAAACGGGTGTCACTTTATAACAATGGAAGGACACTTTACCAATAATTCGTAGAAAATACAAGATCTTACGATGGTGCTATTTGGTACGCATCCAAATAGTTTAATGTGAATATATAATAGACGGGATTCTAAATGGGTGTAATCATAATCAACCCAAAATTAATTCAACCATTATGTCAAATAGCAAAGCTATGTGCCAGTTGTGATATTCCGCAATGATGCAAGCCTATCGATTACCAGAAAATCCACCATTGCAAGCACCAATCTATACAACGGGATAATTAGCTTATGCTTTTACCAGCAATTGGCTTTCCACCTTCACGCTGGCCTTCGCGAAGAGCACATCCGCCAAGGTCACAGAAAATGCACGTGGTGGTTGTCCAGAACATGTTGATGATCGGGCCTCCCGGTGCGGGTAAGACCCTGCTGGCGCGCGCCATGCCGGGCATCCTGCCGCGCATGACCATCGACGAGGCCCTGGACGTGACCCGCATCTACTCGGTCGCCGACCAGCTGCCGCCGGACGTGCCGCTGATCCGCACGCGCCCCTTCCGCTCACCGCACCACACCATCTCGCACGCCGGGCTGGTGGGCGGCGGCAACTGGCCCCATCCCGGCGAGATCTCGCTGGCGCACCGGGGCGTGCTCTTCCTGGACGAGCTGCCGGAGTTCGGGCTGCGTGTCCTGGAGGTCATGCGCCAGCCCATCGAGGACAAGGTGGTCACCATCAGCCGCGCCCAGGGCTCGCTGACTTTTCCGGCCAATTTTCAGCTCGTCGCCGCCATGAATCCCTGCCCGTGCGGCTTCTACGGCGACCCGGTCAAGCCCTGCACCTGCGCTCCCGGCACGGTTACCAAGTACCAGAAGCGCATCTCCGGACCGCTGCTCGACCGCATCGACATCCACATCGAGGTGCCGCGCGTGGAGTACGACAAGCTCAGCGACCAGCGCCTGGGCGAGCATTCGGCAGCCATCCAGGAGCGCGTCGAGGCCGCCCGCCAGCGGCAGAGGCAACGATTTTCTGTTGAGACGCAGCATGCTGCGTCTCAACCAATGCATGCTGTTTCTCTACAGGCATCGATCGCCTGCAACGCCGACATGCGCCCGGCGGAGGTGCGCCTGTTCTGCTCGTTGGACGATACCTGCCGGGCTCTGATGAAGACCGCCATGAGCCAGCTGCAGCTCTCGGCGCGTGCCTACCACCGCGTGCTCAAGCTGGCGCGCACCATCGCCGACCTGGCAGGGGCAGAGCAGATTGCTCCCCAGCACCTGGCGGAGGCCCTGCAGTATAGGCCCAAGGTGCTGGTGAGCTGATAGCAATCGACGTAATCTGTACTGTGTCACGAGCATAGCCGTCAGCTTGAGATGTAAGAATTTGTACCCTTCGACCGGAGTACCACCGAAGCATTTCCCCCTGACCACTGTTGGGTGTGCAAGGATTAGTGTTTCCCGTGAAAACAACCAGCATTCCAAAATAAGTCTTGCACTTTCAAGATGACGGCGTACGATTATCTATCATCCCGGCGATGATTAATTGCTGAAATCTATGTTAGCCACGCTTCACAGATGCGGCAGGGTTTTAGGGCAATTCTGGATGGATTGGGGATATGGGCCTTTCAAAAGCGAATTGTTCTCGGATACGCTAGCTCGGGTAATTGATAGGTTCGCGGATATTGCACACAGGAGCGATTATCTTATACCACAAACATCCTGCCTCAGATACCCTGGTAGAAATTGTTCAACTCGGCCATCTGGAGTATTGGTATTTAGGTGATGCCGGTAACTTGTTTGTTGCTCATCTCAGACTTGTTTTGTGGCTGGTTTATGTTTTGGGAGAATTTCCTATGACTTCAAAACCTATCATGATCAACCGGGCACCGGTGATGACGCTCTGGGCGGCAGTCGTGGCAGAGCGGTTGGGATACGATGAGCAGGCGGCGCTGACCCTGGGGAAGTCCGTCGCTGGATTGAACGCCCAGGCCAAAGGGCGGCGGTTGGGCATCTACGAAGCGCCAGAGGAAAAAGAGGCTGAAGCCATGCCCCAAAAAGATAAGGTACCCGGCGAACAGACCTTCGTGAGTCTGCTTGGACGGTCGGTGCCGGCCGTCTATACCAAAGACGGGTTGAGGGCGCTTGACAAGGATAAGCCAGCTGACCCACGCAGCGTGCAGCGTTATCTGGAACAGAAGTTTGGGGAGAACCTGGTGGATGCCCGCGCTGCGATGCAGGCTCTGGCCGAATCGATGAGCCCTGGTGAGCTCTCCAAAAGGGCGTACTCGTTGTACGAGCAGTTTCGCCCGGAGATCCCGGAGGGGAAACGTGGCTGGGGTGCCGTCGGTGAGCTGGACCTAGGCAAAATCAAGGCACTTTCCAGCTGATGCTTCAACAAACATTAAAACTGTCTCCAAATATGGGGCGATACTATCAACTCTTTTGTGCCTCAAATACCAGGTGATACTATCAATTTACAATGGCTTTGGCGGGGTCAAAAGTCCGTATATGCCGTGAGAGATGGTAAGCAATTAGATGAACTTCTTCATCTTTCAGCTTGATGGGTTCATTGTTGACAAACACTGGTAGAGCTTTCGGATTCAAAACCCAGACATCGTCCGTAGGTTTCACCTTATCTACATACCAGCCCGGAAATAGCACTACCGGACGAATCGGGAATTTCTTGCCAGTAGTATCGAGAAACAGATCGTTTACCCACTGAGCGAGGGATCGCACTTGGGTGAGGGGATTACGGTCGACTTCGTATCCGTTGACCCGAATAGTATCTTTTAATATAGTAATTCTGGCTTGACCAGTTTTCGGTTTGCTGTATGTTTTCGTTTCGATAACGAATACGCCATGCGGCGAGATTAACACATGGTCTACATTGAAGCCATTACCAGGGATGTCATGATACACCAACGCGCCATCTTTTCGCAGAGTATCAAGATATTGACCAACAGCTTTCTCACCGTCTCGGGCCATTTTCATGCGAATGGCTTCGGCTCGAAGTTCAATTACGCGATAAGTACAAAAACAAAGTGTCGCCAGTGCAATTATTGTGGTTATCCATGGCTTGGGTGGGGTCTTAGTTAGCCAGATCCACCAATCGTATAAGGCCAATGCAACTAGATATGCGCTGAAAAATATGTAGATGGCTAGCTTATCCCATATATTTCGAATTTCTTCATCAAGTTGTTCGCCGGGATTTCTAAGGGGCTTGCTTTTGAGTGGGGAGCGCTTTTTGTCGGGTTTCATGTTCAATTATTAGAATTTTGATTAATCAATTCAGGTAGGAGAGACAACACAGATGAATCTGGTCGATCAACCCTTCTAGAATATCATCAATCCATTACGATTTACAACGACAATATTGTTAGGTGCGCGAACTTGAGAATCAATATTGAGCGAGGAGTAATTCTTAGAGATCAATGGCGCAAGTGACACCCATAGTGATCCATTGGCGCGTTTGAACTATTTGGATCGGAAAGCACAAACGCATAATATGTGCCTGTTTTAGTGCCATCACGCTAAATTAGGGGCTTGTTTTACTAATCCAGGCGTAGGGGTTTTCGTTCTTTGGATGTCAATCGCGCCTATGGCACGGCCTCGGTGCAATTTCAGTAAAGGAGTAAGTGATATGGATCACAACAGCCGACCAAAGACGTCAGCCCCCATCCCTGGGGCGGCATACATCCCTTGATTTTTTCGCCCCCTGTTCACTTTTGGGGTGCGCTACCCCCTAACATATCCATGTGACTACCGGACGGGCTAGAAATTAGATGAAAGTTCTTTCAGAAAGATGCCACACCCCTATTGAATCGAGAAGAGAAAGTGTGTATACTGATGCTGGCTACCGTCTTCAGACAGTACCTCAATTAATATGCCTTGATTCTGCTCGGATCGATATTGTTGGGCATCGATCTGGGCTTCGACGTCAACACTGGCCGCCACATCAATCTTTAAATCGTTGGGCTGCAAAAAGTAAACCTATGATCGATTACGTGACCCACTATTACAGCATCGATAAAGAGCCATTTCAAAGCTTATCTGCATTGTCAGATGAAGAAGCTATCAAAATCATGGAGAAACTCTGCGACGATACTCCCTATGGTGAAAGGTTCAAGAATCCAGTTCTATACCTGAAAGATAGAAAAGACACAGAGCAATGGGTTCGAAAAGGATTCATTGCTAAAGGTGGGATGCCGAAAGACAAATACCCGATCCCTATGGTGCTTGGTTCATCAAAATGGTTAGTCGAAGCAGCGCCAGACCGAGAGAAACCCGGGGAAATCCGCATTCCGCTTTCTGTATTTACGGAATATGATGTCAGCTTTACGTACCCGGACAGCATGATTTCTCGATGGTTTGGTCGGGAAAAGCCAGTAGAATATCATCAAGCGGAGTTGCATGGCATAGTCTTCACGCTTTCCGAAATCCTGACGATTGTGGAGAAGAAGGGTATGCCGGAGGAAGGTTGGGAGACAAATCTACCAAAGAGCTTGGCACCTTACATAGAAGCGCAAGTCTGGAATCATGAACTGCTATTTGAGTACAGAGAGCGAATGAAAGCATAGCGGCCCAACCCTAATTGTAGCTGACCCGTCTTCGCTGGAGGTTGAGGGTGGCGCTGGAAGGCGGTTCAAGTTTTTCTAGTGGTCTTACTGGGCGCAAAGCACCGGGCAACTAAACAAATCATCGGAATGCTTATAATTTTCTTACAATCATTACAACCCACAATTACGCGCTTCATGCTAAGCGCTTTCCCCTTCTCCACGTTTTCCTGCCTGTAAATCATCCAAATTGGTAAGGAAACAATAGCGGCTTATTCCCCATTCAGTAATTGATCTCGCTGCGGATATTGCGCATGCAGGAGCGGTTGTCGCACACGAAGAACAACTGACTATCAGTTGCGCAAAGAATATCAGTTGGGCATAATTACCTGGATCTAGATAAAAAAAACAGCGCCATATATAGTTCCGGAAATTTACGTTATCCAACTGCTGGTTCCCCCAATGAGTTAACCCGAAATAACCCCCTCTTTTCCCCCCTGAGGGGGATTGTGCGCGTTGGGAAAATACTATACCCTGGGAGTGTCGACACTTGCTGTTGTATCTTATTGGATGTGGTGAAAGGATGAAGTGATGGACGCTGAAATAGCTTTTGTTCTGGGTATCCTGGTTGGTCAGTGGGTGCTGGTTTTTGCGATCTGGCGCGCTATGGTAAAGCTGATACAGATTCTTGCTTCTCTGGAGCAGAACGCCAGTAACAATTCCTCCAGTGCGGGAACCATTATAGAGATTCCACCGGTGGAAACCAAGTACCCGGACTGGTAAAAGGAGACGAGCGATGAAGACGCTTTTATCGGTTATCCGCCCGGACACATTGGTGGAGGGCAGAAAATACCTACTGCGCACTCGTGGCCATGCCAGCCGTGAGGTGAGCTGCGTTCCCGTTGTATTTGTCGGCTACTGCCCGTGCTCAGCGATGGTCTGTATTGATGATAGAGTGAGCCGGCGATGCTGTTCTCGGGACGACATCTTTACATGTGAAGTCAATCCGTGTTGATGGTTCTCCCGGCTTACTGTTCTACGATCCTATTTCCTGAGAAGTAGGTAGAGGCCTCTTGAAATAGATCACATGGTGACGTGTATCAAGATCGGCACAGCTGACCATCTCCCACCCATACGTTAATATTAGGACCAACCGACAGGCGCCACCCTTCGCGGCCAAAACGGACAATACATCCAATATGCATTCTCTCCCGTAAATGAAAGTAGGTGAACCTTCTCCATCTTTATTGGTAAGGAGCAGCATATGTCCAACCCAGATCGGTCCTCTAGAAAACGCCTCATTTTCCCGGCGATGCTTTTGATCACACTGGTAACCTTCTTCCTAACCGGTTACGGTATTGCTCTTGCTACCCAGTCAGTCCTACTTCATCTACCGCTCATACTTCAACATGCGGGCACGAATTCCACTCCCACTCCAACCGTCACCGTAGAGCCCGGAAAAGTTTTGATTGTCGATTTTGCTTTTCAACCAGCCGAAATCACCGTCCATGTTGGCGAGAAAGTCGAGTGGGAAAACACTGGCCAAATGAACCACACTGCCACCAGCGATACAGGCGTATGGGACAGCGGTGTACTTGCTACCGACCAAAAATTCTCGTTCACTTTTACCTCTGTGGGTGATTATCCTTATCACTGCTTGCTCCATCCTAGTATGACCGGGATCATTCACGTGGTGCCGAATCCATAGATTTGCTTCTTTGGATATTTCTAAGCACACATGCTATTGGCATACCCGCGGGCTGCCCCGTATGTTTGGAGGAAGTTTTGGGCAAAGACCGGATGGTGGGTATTGCCTATGTATTTAGGTGAGAGTCGAAGAACGAGCGCCGGAAGTGTGGGGGTTGGACAAGCAGGTAGTGCCGTGGGGAAAGCTGGTCAGCCCGGACCCTCGACTATTGCGGATTTCGCCCTTATCGCCAAGCGACGGATCAACCCGCTGAAGATCATACCGTGGATTGGATAAAGCCCATACCAGTAAACCCATCCCCACGCGCCCTTGGGGGCAAAGAACGCTGTCTGAACCAGCAGAGTACTGCCATCCTGCAGAGGCATTGATTGGAACTGCAGCCAGGCAAGGCCGGGCAGCTTCATCTCCGCCCGTAAGCGTAACAAGCGATCTGGCTCCACCGCTTCCACGCGCCAGAAATCCAGAGCGTCGCCAACGCGTACTTCAACCGGGTGGCGGCGACCACGGCGCATGCCCACACCGCCCACCATATGGTCTATTAAGCCGCGCACCTGCCAGATCCAATTTCTAAATAACCAGCCAGTATCACCGCCCAAGGAGCTAAAGGCGTTGAAGACGGCCGGTGGGGTAGACTGAACGACCAGCTGGCGGCGCTCCAATGTGATGCCTTCATGAGTAGTAAGAATGACCGGTGGGATGTTCCCTTGAGTGGTCACCAGCGCATCACTCCAGGCAGTCTCGACTGCACCGGCTTCCAGGCGTGCAAGGGCAGCCTTCACGGCGGTCTTGTAGTCCATCAGTTCGATTTGTGGGAAAAGCTGGCGAGCCAGATCGTCACGTACGATGACTTCGTGACTCATACCCTCGATCAACGGCTGAGCGATGGCCCTGGGTATAGGCATAAATGGGTGCATCCAATACCAGGAAAGCTGAGGGAGGATCACGGGAGCAGCAATCAGCCAGCGTTTCAAGCCACGCACTTCAGCGTAACGGGTTATCATGTCAGCATAAGTCAGCACATCTGATCCGCCGATTTCGATTGTACGCCCCTGGCTTGCCGGAGCATCCAGGGCATTGGTCAGGTAATCGAGTACGTTGCGGATCGAGATCGGCTGAACGCGGTTGTAGAACCACCGTGGGCCGATTAAAATGGGCAGCCGTTCTGTCAGGTAGCGCACCATCTCAAAGGAAAGCGATCCCGAACCAACAATGATAGCGGCGCGGAACTCGGTAACTGGCACCCCGGCTAGGCGCAGGGCATCGCCGGTTTGTTGACGAGAGCGCAAGTGTTCCGAGAGTTGTTGGTTCGAATCACCCAGGCCGCCTAAGTAGATGATGCGGCTGACATTGGCTTCTCGGGCGGCAAAGCCGAAGGCGCGTGCCGCCACTAGATCGCGGACGTGGTAATTATGCCCACCGCCCATACTGTGGACCAGGTAGTAAGTCACATCAATCCCCTGCAAAGCTGCTGGTAGCGTAGTTGAATCGAGCACGTCGGCTACAACCACTTCTACCTTGTCGCTCCAGTTACGACCTTGCAGACGCGCAGGATCGCGCACCATACAACGAACGGTATGGCCTTGTTCCAACAGGCGAGGGACGAGCCGCCCGCCGACATAGCCGGTTGCACCAGTGACGAGGATATTCATAGATAGTCGCATTCCGGACGCGATATGAGTATACTACTGGCAGGATGGAGTGACCAAGAGAACAAAATTACTACGTTGAAATCAGCGTCCTGATCGTAGAAGGCAACTATATCGGCGACAATCGATCGAAAGCAACTTGTGCCGCTGATCCGCACGCGCCCCTTCCGCCCACATAACACACGCACTTGGACCAGAAATTGGCTTACAAGTGTGGCATTGTCACCACACATACAAGCAATTTCGATCGCCAGGTGGAGCTTTAAAACTCACCCAACATGTTTATTACAGACACAAAGCAAACCGCCTATTGATTCCCTGATCGCATTCTGCTATAAACTATAAGAGTGATCCAGCAGGAAGGTTGGCATGGACACAACGGTGGAGATCTTCACCCTGGGCGGGGTGCGCATACTACGTGGTGGAGAGCTGGTTACAGGGTTCACTACCCGAAAAGCGGAAGCTCTTCTTATTTATATTGCCAGCACGCGCCGGCCGCAGCCGCGTGAAGTGCTGGCCGATTTGTTGTGGGACGAGCGGACGCAGAGTCAGGCAATGGCCAACCTTCGAGTTGTGCTGACCAACCTGCGCCAGGTGCTGGGGGAGAGCATTACCATTAGCCGGGATGAAGTATCCATCAACCCGTCTGCGAAGGTCTGGCTGGATGCGGTTGAGCTGGAAGACTGCCTGGGAGCGTTACAAAAGCAAGGCAGGTTAAACGCCGCTGCAGCGGATCAGGCTGCGGCAGCCTTGGATCTGTACCGGGGGGAATTCCTGGAAGGTTTCAGTGTATTCGACTGCCGGCGGTTTGAAGATTGGCAGGTGTATGAGCGCGAGCGGTTGCACCGGCTGACCGCGGAAGCCCTTCACGATCTGGTGGATTATGAAATCGAGCGCAGGGCATATAAGACCGGCATAGCCCACGCCATGCGCCTGCTGGAGTTGGACCCATTGATGGAGACAGCCCACCGCCAGATGATGACACTGCTTGCCAGCAGCGGGCAGCGAGGCGAAGCCCTGGTCCAGTACCAGACTTGCCGGAAGATCTTGCAGGAGGAATTGGGTATTGAGCCGGCCGTAGCGACCAAGTCACTCTACGAAAAAATCCGCCAGGACGAGCTGGCCGTTACGGCAGCAGGCGCACAAGTCATCCAGGAGCCTCAAGCAGCTGCCCAAATCCCTTTCACAGATCTGCCCGAAGGCACGGTCACCTTCCTCTCCACCGATATCGAAGGCTCGACTTTATTGTTGCACCGCCTGCGCGAAGGCTATGCCGCCGTTTTAGCCGACCAGCGCCGCATCCTGCGCGAGGCTTTTGCCAATTGGCATGGGCATGAAGTGGAAACGCAGGGGGATGCCTTCTTCGTGGCTTTCTCGCGCGCCACCCAGGCAGTTTGCGCAGCCGTTGAAGCCCAGCACAAGCTGGCCGGGTATAAATGGCCGGAAGGTGTTGTGGTAGGGGTGCGCATGGGCATCCACACCGGCGAGCCCTGGAGCGCCGAGGAAGGCTATGTGGGTATGGATGTGCATCGTGCCGCGCGCATCGCCCACGTGGGTCACGGCGGCCAGGTGCTGCTCTCTGAGACGACCACTGCCCTGGTGCAGGACGAGCTGCCGCCCGGCGTGAGCCTGTGCGATCTGGGCCGCCACCTGCTCAAGGATATCCACCGCCCCGAGCGCATCTCCCAGCTGGTCATCGAAGGCTTGCCAGCTGAGTTCCCACTCCTGACCTCGCTCGAGGCGCTGGCGCCTGAAGGCAGGCGGCCGCCTCGCCAGGTGGGCAAATGCCCCTACCGCGGCCTGGCTGCCTTCCAGGAGGCCGATGCGCCTTTCTACTTCGGGCGGGAGACCTTTGTCTCCTCCCTGGAGCAGGCTATCCGCTCAAAGAAGCTGATGGCGGTGATCGTCGGCTCTTCCGGCTCGGGTAAATCCTCCGCCCTGTTAGCCGGGTTATTACCTCGACTGCGCAAATCAGGCGGCTACCAGTTCGTCATCTTCCGCCCCGGCAGCCAGCCCTTCTATGCCCTGGCAGGGGCCATCCTGCCGCTGCTCGAACCCGGACTGAGCAAGATCGATCTCCTGGCCGAGACGCGCAAGCTGGCCGAGCGGTTCGCCAGGGGGGAAGTGGGCTTGGCGCAGGTCGTCGATCGCATTCGAGCGGATTCACCTGAAACCCGGCAGCTCCTCCTGGTCGTCGACCAGTTCGAGGAGCTCTATACCCTGTGCCCGGAGGTAAAACTTCAGAGAGCCTTCATCGACGAGCTGCTGGCGATCGTTGATGCGGCCAGGACCCTGCGAGATGCTTCATCCGCCATCCTGCTGACCCTGCGCGCCGATTTCATGGGACAGGCGCTGGCGCACCGTCCGTTTGCGGATGCCTTGCAGGAAGCCTCCCTGCTCATGGGACCTATGACCCGCCAGGAGCTGCGCATGGCGGTCGAGAAACCTGCCGAGATGCAGGGAGCAGCCTTCGAGCCGGGTCTGGTGGAGCGCATCCTGGATGATGTTGGTGAGAAGCCCGGCAACCTGCCCCTGCTGGAATTCACCCTCACCCAGCTCTGGGAACGGCAGACCGACGGTTGGCTGACCCACGCCGATTACGAGGCCATGGACTGCCTGGAAGGAGCATTGTCGGCCTATGCCGACCAGGTGTATGCCGATCTGGATGCCCATGAGCAAGAACGGGCACACCGCGCCCTGGTGCAGCTGGTGCAGCCTGGGGAGGGCACAGAAGACACCCGCCGCATCGCCACCCGCGAGGAGCTGGGCGACGACTCCTGGAGCCTGATCCAGCGCTTGGCTGACCGGCGCCTGGTGGTGACCGGGCGGGACGCTTCCGGTCACGAGATCGCCGAGGTGGTGCACGAAGCCCTGATCCTTAAATGGGGGCGCTTTCAAGCCTGGATGGACGCCGACCGGGCCTTCCGCCTGTGGGAGGAGCGCCTGCGCGGCAACTTGCGCCAGTGGCAGCAGAGCGGCCAGGATGAAGGTGCCCTGCTGCATGGCGCTCCCTTGACAGAAGCCGAGGCCTGGCTCAAGTGGCGCCCTCAGGATCTGAGCGAGATCGAAAGTGAATATATCCAGGCCGGGATTGGCCTGCGTGAGCGCCAGCAGATGGAGCGCGAGCGCCGGCGTCAGCGTACGGTTCTGGCGCTGGCTGCCGGCCTGGTGCTGGTGGCTATCCTGGGGGTGATTGCCCTCTTCGCCAGCCAGCGGGCCAGCCGGAGCGCACAGGCAGCATTGAATGAAGCTAACACACGCGCAACTGCCGAAGCGGTCGCAGTGCAAGAACGCCAGAACGCCCAGTTTGCCAGCACACTGGCCGTTGCCCAGCAGGCTACCGCCCAGGCCAACGCCCAGGCGCGCGCCACCGCCCAGGTGGAGGCCGAAGCCCAGCGTGCTGAAGCTGAAGCGCAGCGCAATGAAGCCCGACGACAGGCCAGTATCGGCCTGGCTGCCATGGCGCTACGCGAGCTCGACACAGGCGGGCAGGATATCGGCGTCTTGCTGGCCCTGGAAGCGCTGGAGAACTACCCCTACACCTGGCAGGCCGAGCAGGCCCTGGGTCAGGCGATCCTGAAAAGCCGTTTGCGCCTCATTCTCCAACATGATGGAGCCATAGCCTCGGTAAAGTGGTCGCCGGATGGGAAGCGCCTGCTGACTGCCAGCCTCGACGGGACCGCCAGGGTGTGGGACGCCGCCACCGGGGAGCAGCTCCTCAGGCTGGACCATGAGGGGCAGTTGAAATTTGCGTTCTGGTCGCCGGACGGCTCTCAAATCCTCACCAATCTGACCGAGCCGGATGCATTGATCATGTGGGATGGGAACACAGGGGAACGATTGTTCAACATCGAAGGCTACACCGGATGGATAGCATGGAACGGCGCCGAGTGGTCGCCCGACGGGAATCACCTCGCCATAACCAATGCTTCCGGCACAGCCTGGATTTGGGACGCGCGCACCGGGAAGAAGCTGCATACATTATCGGGCCACCAAGAATATATTGTCACCCTACGCTGGTCACCCTCCGGCGATCGGCTTCTCACCTCGAGTGCGGATAGAACCGCCATCGTATGGGATGCGCAGACTGGCGAGCCCATCTACACCCTGCGCGGCCATAAAAGATATCTTTGGTCAGGCGAGTGGTCTCCTTCCGGTGACCGCATCCTGACATCCAGCAGGGACGGCACGGTGAAAGTCTGGGATGCTGCCACCGGTAAAGAGCGGCTCACGATTATCGCTTTCCCGGACGAAAACGATTTAAGGGCAGCATGGTCGCCGTCGGGTGGGCGCATCCTGGCTGGTCCTATGGGTGAAGCCGGGCCAAAGGTCTTTGACGCCGCCACAGGCGAGGAACAATTCGCTCTCTACCCGGGAAATCCATCGATTGAAATGAGATTGATCGCCTGGTCGCCTGCAGGGGACCGCATTCTCACTGCTTTAGGAGATGGTAGCGCCAGCATTTGGGACGCGGCCAGCGGTGAGGAGCTTTTCACCTTGCGGGGGCAACGCGGTGAATTTTTGGTGGGATACAGTACGGCAGCATGGTCGCCCGACAGCCAGCGGCTGGCGACCGGCACCACGGATGGCACCATCATGGTCTGGGATGTCTCGCCGGTGCCCACCCTGGTGGGAGATCAATCTCCAGCCTCGGCTCTTTGGTCTCCCGCCGGAGATCGAGTGCTGTCTGTTTCGAATCACGGAGCCAGGCTATGGGATCCATCCTCCCTTACCGAGCTCCTGGCGATCAAAACCGAAAAAATATTCGACTCGATCCTATATGCGAGCTGGTCCCCCTCCGGCGACCGCTTCGCCCTGGGATTGCATAATGGGAAGGCGACAATATATGAGGCTGCGACCGGCGCCGAACTGCTCACCATTACCGCCCCAGGGTCCGGTGGGGAGACAATCCCGACTTGGTCCCCGGATGGCAGCCTGATCGCCGTCGGCGTCGCCTCGGATGGTTCGATCCGCATTTGGGATGCGCAGGGCGGTGCAGAAAAAGGACTCCTGTACTCCTATTCGAGCGAAGGCGTTTGGCATGGGGAGGCAGGGAACTACATTAACGTTCTGGAATGGTCGCCGTCTGGGGATAAGATCCTTTCATCAGCCTGGTCAGGTATCTGGAGAACAAATGACCCCTTGAGGGTGTGGGATGTGACCACGGGGAAAATGTTGTTTTCCACTAAAACAACGGATGTGATAGCAGCCTCATGGTCTCCCGATGGTAAGCGCATCGCCACCTACAGTGCCCAAGGAACAGGGGATATCTGGGATGCGGGGACCGGCGAAAATCTGTTGGAGTTCAGCGGGCACACAGGACAGGTCACGGGATTGACCTGGTCTCCTTCAGGGGACCGCATTGCCAGCAGCGGAGCCGATGGGATGGTGCTCGTCAGGGATGCGCACAGCGGGTCGGAGGTGCTGCGCTACCTCATCGGGGCGGTGGTTGACAGCGTCGACTGGTCGCCGGATGGGAGCAAGCTCCTGGTCTCTTATGCAGGCAAGATCGTCATCTTGCCGGTCTGGAATACGGCCCAGGAATTGATAGATTACGCTCACGCATGTTGCGCTGTGCGAGAGCTATCGCCCGAAGATCGCTCCTTGTACGGGTTGCCGCCGGCAGATAGCGATTGAACTCGTCCCCCAAGGGGCGGGAGTTAGAGGACGAAATCGAGTGTTTTCGGGAGCATCCGCCTCCGAAAACACTCGATTTCATTAACGTTTTAATTTCCTGAATTTGCCAAAATCTACCCAGTTTAACGATCTCTGAACGATCCCAAAGCCTTCTCCGAACGCCGAATTGCTAACCTGTCAACAGGTTAAGAACGATCAGGCGAAAGGAGAAGTGGGATCATGAAAGGCATTGTTGTTTTGGGTGTAATCGCAGTTTTGTTAGGCATGTTTGGAGCCGGATTCTTTCAATCCGTTCAAGCATATGCCATGCCCGACGAACCGGAACACAAGCCGGGTAATCTGACTGATATCTTGAACGCTACTCTTCAGATCGAGATTTCCTTGCCGCTAGACGATAGCGGATTGAAAGTCCTCCAGGCACAAGGCCTCGGTTCTCTGGTAAAGGAAGGCGAAGAAACCCTCTTGGTAACCCACAATCACTGGGGGGAGGCATTGCAGGAAAGATCGGTTGTAACGTTTTATGATACTCGAGGTCAGAGGGTAACTACCATATCCGGTTCCGAGTTCCTCAGCCAGATACGCTATTTAGACTCAGGCACCCTCGTCCTGAACTCTCCGCTAGAACAAGCCGGGCAGCCTCAGGCTTTCATGGAAGGTGATCATCGACAAGTACAGCCTGGAGATGTCGTTATGGTGGCGCAGCGGGTTGGAACGATGAGTAATAAAGTGACCCTGATCAAAGCAAAGGTCGAATCGGTTGTTGACATCCGTGGGGTGCCGGTGATTCAGCTCAAAGGTCCAGAAGGACGTCCCATTCAAGCAGGCGACTCGGGAGGAGGAGTATGGCATCACGGAATATTGGTAGGCAATCTGTGGTTCACAGCCGTTGCTCAGATAGTAAGCTCCACTCAGTCCGCATTGGAAAAGCCGGACCAAATCAAATTTGAGCCGACGGGTGAAAGCTATGCAGCTATGTATCCCACCCAACAACCTGCGGCTTATCTGGAGCCCTCCGTGCGCATGAATAGGGGAGAGCAATCTGAGATACCTTAGAACACCATATCACACGCCGGGCTGGTGGGCGGCGGCAAATCCTCAATTCTGGGCGCTGTTCACCCGTCTGCTGTTTCTCAAGAGGGGACTTGTCGAAGCTATATCGAGGAATTTTCAGAACAAAGTATTTGTACTCATCAATATCTGCTATGATAATAGTGCGCAGAGCTTTCCAAGTAATCACGGTTAGGTGTGTACCGGATGCACGATCTGTGGCGTGAGGTTGTGCGCCTGATAGCAATCCCCGTGAGTTATGTATGATCCAGTCCATTGATACATTGAATCAGATGTCCTTGACGGCTATCCACCGGCTGTTTACCGATCTGGACCCGCCCGAGATCAGCTCGCTGACCGGGATCTTCCGCGGCGCCTTCGTCGGACCTGCCTGGCTGCGGAAAATCTGGGGACCGCTTCTGGTGATCACTGGTTTGGGCGGCTGGTGGGGTAAGGAATTTGACTCGCAGGGGAACGCGGTAAATCTGGTGCTGCGCAAAGGGCGCTTCGAGAGTCGATTTTCGATGGTTATCGTCCACCAGGCCTCGCATCTCGATCGCAAATCAGGCCTGGCGATGCACTACCGAGCCGATAATCCCTTTCCCTGGCCATTCATCGTTGACGAGCTGCGCCGCATCGACTCAATGATGGTGCTGGGAATGACCCTGGCTGATATTGGACCGTTCCGGCGCCTGGCTTTTCCTTTTGTCCTGCAAAGCCGGGAGGTGATGGATGGACTATGATGCCATTGTGATCGGTTCCGGCTTTGGCGAAGCGTGGCGGCGTATCGTCTCAGCCAGAAGGGCTTTCGGGTGGCGGTGTTGGAACAAGGTCGTCGCTTTGATGACGAGGACCTGCAAAAAGCCAGCCAATCGATGCGTGATTTATTCTGGATGCCCGCCCTGGGTCTCAAAGGATTGTTCACGCAGCGCTTTTTTAAGCATGTCAACATCGTCGGCGGAGTGGGAGTGGGCGGCGGCAGCCTGGTATATGCAGCCGTCCTGCTCGAGCCGAAGCAGGCCTTTTATCGAGACCCTGCCTGGGCAGACCTGGGCATCGACTGGGAGGCCGACTTGCGCCCTCACTATGCTACCGCCTCCCAAATGCTTGGACGCACCACCTGCCCGGTCACACATCTCCAGGATGGATGGCTGGAGCAGACAGCCGCCGCGATGGATGTGCGGGAAAGCTACGGCCCGGTTCAGCTTGGGATTTACTTTGGTCCAGAGGAAGAAACACCCGATCCGTATTTCGGCGGCGAAGGCCCGCCCCGGCAGGGATGCATCCTGTGCGGCGCCTGCCTGGCAGCCTGTGCCCACAATGCCAAAAATACGTTAGATAAGAACTATTTGTACCTGGCTGCTGATTGACTGACAAAATTAACAAAAAGGAGGCTTGCCGACAAGCCCAAATCGTGGCAAAGTTAGGTTTCCACGCCAAAACAAGCCAGGAGAAGAACAATGTCGGACAGCCTCACGCTTTATCGTAACATAATTGGCATGATTTTGAACACCCGAGTCCACTTTCACGATATTCGTTGCCTGATCACATTTGCCTGGGCAATTGTGGGCGTACTTATGGAGAGAAGTGTCCACTTGAGCAAATGGGGTATCCATCGTGCCGGCAGGGCGAAGGCCGCCAGTAAGCAAAGACAGTTTGTGCGCTGGTTGAAAAACGCCAAAATCGAGCATGCTCAAATCTATCCCCATCTGGTCAAGAGCGTTTTTGTGGAGTGGGGAAGTCAGAAGATTTACCTTGCGCTGGACAGCAGCAGCCTGTGGGATGAGTTTGTGATTGTGCGCATTGCACTGGTCTATCGCGGTCGCGCATTGCCGCTGAGTTGGATTGTTTTGCAGCAGCAGAGCACGATGGTGGCCTTTGAGAAATACAGGCAGATCTTGAAAGATGCGGCTGCCGTTCTTCCCAAAGGATGTCCAGTGATCTTGCTGGCCGATCGCGGCTTTGATGACAACGATCTGTTTTGTGCAGCCCGCGACCTGGGCTGGGGTTTTCGCATTCG
>Ga0105095_10000507_pt1 | contig 18913 bp, 14 predicted proteins | sample PPLLak2March2015_2_FD_79180 | JGI IMG/M metagenome (GOLD analysis project Ga0105095, IMG submission 79180) | Freshwater sediment microbial communities from Prairie Pothole Lake near Jamestown, North Dakota, USA - PPLs Lake P8 Core (3) Depth... | ecosystem: Environmental > Aquatic > Freshwater >...
CTTTCGTCAAGCGCATCATCAAGGCCATCGAAACCCCGGAATTCGCCGTCGTCCTCCACAACTGCAAAGCCGGGATGGGCCACCTCGACGCGATCATGGAGTCCGGCGCGGGGATGTACCATTTCGGCGCCGGAATGGACATCGTCGCGGCGCTCGAAAGGGTCGGCCCCGAGATCGTCCTGGGCGGGAATCTCGACGCGGCCGCGATCTTTCAAAAAGGGACGGCCCAGGCGGCCGGGGATGCGACCAAGGCGGTCCTCGAGGCGACGAGGCCCTACAAGAGCTTTATCGTTTCGACAGGGTGCGACATCCCGCCCGGCTCTCCGCTGGCCAATTTGAACGCGTTCTTCCGCGCCGTCGCCGACTTCAACAAGTAAGACGGGGTCAAACCTACTTTTTTTCGAAAAAAGTAGGTTTGACCCTAATCCCCTATAGAAATCGCCACCAGATACCAAGCCGCGTGCGGCAGCCACTGCTCGGCCCAGCGCCAGTCGTCGTCCTTGCCGGTCTCGGCGTAGCGCAGCCCGAAGTCGATGTCCGTGTCGTCCGTATACCCGCCCGTGATGCCGTTGCAGATGCCGCCCGGCGCGTTCGTGTATTCGTAGGAATCGAAGAACATGTAGGCGATGTTATTGCGGCCGTGGCCGTGGAGCATGCAGGCGTCATACGGATTGAGCCCTAGGAGCCAGTTGAGCTGGTCGCCGCCAAAAGTCTTCAAATTATCGATAAACGCGTCGTCTTCTTCCGGAGCTTTAGCTTCTGTGCTTGCGCTCCTGCTTTCGCTTCCTGCGCCGGCCGCCATTTTGGAAGCGCCGCCGGCGCCCCTTCCGGCGCGAAAGCTTCTCGCCGCCAATCGCGCCGCCGCGGCCATCGACCCGAGCCTGGCGTTCTCGCCCTGCCACCAGGGTGCCGTCTCCGTGTCGTGGGGAAAGAAGAACGCCGACCGGCGCGTAGATGCCCCGCCCTTCGATTGCACGAGTTGCCGGCTGTAGCCGAAAGGATTCGCCACCTCACCCGTCACGGCGAGCTCGAAGCCGAGGGACTTTTTGACGGCGTCGAGCGTTTTCGCCCGGTTCTCCAGGTCCGCGATTTCGGCGTAGACGAGCAAGCCGACCGCGGGCATTCCCGCGTCTACGGGATGGAAGAACGGCCGGTCGCCTCCCGCGCCGTCGGCGCGCCAGTAATTCTCATGCCTGAGGCCGCCGGAGGTCACGCCGCCGGCTGCCCCTGATCCTTCAGGCGCCCATGACGTCAATCTGGCGATGAGCGAACCGGCCCGAAGGTCAGCGGCCACTCTGTAGGCGGGTTTCCCCGTTGTCCGGAATAGCTCGACCGCCGCGAGGAGCGCGCAGTAGTCGTCGACGATGTTCTCCTTGCCGTCGTTGGTGAAAAGAAGGTTGTTCTTCTCGAGGAAGGCGAACGCGTCCTCGGCGGCCTTGAGATAATCCATCCGGCCGAACTCGCCCTCGCCCCGGCTTACACCGTAACCCTCGCTCCCGGGAGTCCCCGCGACTCCTCCGCGGGCGGCGGCCATGGCCAATGCGGCGATGCAGAGCCCGGCGCCCTCCCTGTACCCGGCTTCGAAGGCCGCGTCGCCCGCGATCTTCTCCCGGCCGTAGTCGCGGAACTTGTCCTTGGTCTCCGGGGTCAGGATGATATGGCGCTCCGCTTTCGGGGTGATCCGCCTGTCTTCGGGCTTCTTTCCCGGGCCGCGGCCTGAGACGGTGATGTAGAACGATCCGTCCGGATCCTTGCTGCGCACGAGATAATCGGCCCCGAACAGGGCCTCGTCGAGGAGCCGCTTGCGGTATTGGACGAAAGCCGGCTCGTCCCTCCGCTCGATCTCCCGCAGGGCCATGAACAGGCCCCAGGCCGCGAGCGAGACCTGCTGGGGATTGAAATAACTCGAGTAGGAAAGGTGGGAGAGGTGCTTGCCGTAGTCGCCGGTGGCATCGAACCAGCCGCCGTGGATGTCGACGACGCCGGGCTTCCCCTCGAAGGTCATCGCGCGGTCCTCCTTGTCCCAGAGGCCGGACGAGCGCTGGCCCTTGAAATAATAGATGACGTCGGAGATCGTGTTGCGTGCGAGGGCGTTCTTTTGGACGAGGATGGGGTGGGAGCGGATGACGCCCTGAGCCGCTGACCTATTGCCCGACGTCCTTTCAGTTCCGAGTGCTTCCGCCTGGGAGATGCATTCGATGACGTACGTGCCCTCTTTATCGACCGCGCTCCAATCGATCGTCCAGAAGTCCCAGTCCTTCCATTTTGCGACCGGCCCGGCGTGGACGGCCTCGCCGCTGAGAACGATTTCGCCGCCCGCGTAGCTTCTGACCGTGAAACCGGTGAAGGCGTCGCCGGCGTGGGCCTGGACGACGGCCTTCTTTGTTCCCGACGGCTCGTATCCGACCTGGTTTGTCAGGATACGGGCGGGCTGTGACTTGACCTTCCCCTGAGCCGGAGGAGTGCTCTGACCTGCCTGATCTGACTTTCTCCCCGAGTCGCAATTGACCAAAGACAGGCATAAGCCGAGGCTGCCGAGTGCGATGATTATCGGTTTCCTACAAGCTCGAGTCACGTGAACCTCCTGGCGCTTTAGCCACTTCGGTGTCGACAGATGGATTGTGCAGCACCAACGACGATCAACCCTATGCCACCCAGCTCCAGGATCCAATTCATGCGGAAGCCAAGGATCTCCCACCCGAGGAGCTTATCGACATGATGAAAAGACGCCGCACGGATGACAATGAAAGTGATGAGCGAGGTCAAACCGAGCAACAATATGAGGTTCTCTCGCAGAGCTGAGCGTATCTTCCATGCTAAGAACAAGAACGTTGCCGCGCCGGCCGCAGCCACTCCGAGGACAAGCCAGCGCTGGACGGCCCGGCGATTATCGTACCACCCCTCCCGCGTGGCCAGCACTCGTCCCATGTCGGTAAAGAGCGATTGGAGGTCGAGCTGTTTGTTGATGCACAGCATCAACATGAAGATCGCGACGCCCAGCCAGAGGCGACGCCTATGGTGACTTTGCTCGGGATCAGCGATGTCCAAGCAACGGCTTGCCGCGACGAAACATAGGATCGCCGCCGACGCATAAGCCGCCACCGTGAGCCAGCCCATGAAGCTGGGATCGCCGATCTGCGGCCGCCACCGGATCTGAGATATGAACTCGGAAAGGCCCACGCTAATGGCTCAACTACTTTTTGGCCTCAAAAAGCGTCCAGGGGTGGGCCTTCAGATCTTTCAGATAGGGCTTCTGCCAAGCGTACTCCGGGTGCTTCTTCAGGAAGTCCGCTGCCACGAAATCCCGCCCGCAGGGATGGCCCATGTGGGCCCACATCTTCATCTCTCTCACAAGCGCGCTCGACGTCACTTTCCCCTGGACCGACCCGGCCGGGGAGTACGGCGCCCAGCTGAACTCGGGCGTCCCCTTGGGGTCTTCGTCGACGTGGCCGCAGAGCACGTTGCTGTTGAACCCTTCCTTCCCGGTGGCCACATCGACGTGGTCGGCCTCGAAGAGCTTCCCGTCCTCGACGTCGATATAGCCCTTGTACTCCTCCATCAGCTGCTCCCAGCGGGCTTTCCTCACGAGCACGGATTGCCCCTTGTCCGCCGGGCTGAACGTCGTCTCTTCGGCGATGACCTTCTCATCGCCGGGAAAATTCGATCCGATGAAGTATCCGTCCAGCGTCCGCCACAGCCTCTGGTTCCGGAGGCCCAGCTCGAACTTGGCGATCTCGCCCGTCTTCGTGTCGCCGACGAGCCAATCGTTGGCGTAGGCGCCGTTGTTGTCGGCGCTCATGATGCGGACGAAGTCGTCGATCGACTCCGCGTACTGGGCGGCCTTCCTCGCCCGCGCGAACTCGGGCGCTCCCTCCTCGCGGAAGCCCTTGAACGTCCCCATGGTCGTTTCCGTGTAGACGATCCCCGCGCTGTTCATGACGAAGTCGTCGCCGCTGTGGATGGCCCCCGGGAACGTATCCATGAGGATGCGGTGGCCGGCCGCCGGCACGATGTCGGCGATGACGTTCCAGCGTGCGCCGATGATGTAGTCGACCCAATTGTTGTGGCCGACGACGATCTCCCCGCCCTCGGTCCAGCTCCCCGTAGCGATGAACGCGCTGCAGTAGCCGGGGGCCTTGTTGTCGCCCGCGCCCTTCTTGGCCATCTCGTCGAGGTAGGGGACATAATACCAGGCGAGCTCGATCCAGCCGTTGAGCACCGTAATGTCGATGCGGTCGTACTTCGTGCGTGGGAGCCGGGCCTTAAGGCCTTCGACGATGCCTTCGATCTCCTCCTGATACTCCGCATCGAGCTTCGGCCAGAACATCCGTTCCGCCGCGCCCCGGAAGAACTCCCAATCCCGCTTCGTCGAGCCCTCGAGGAAGTGCACGAGCGCCTTCATCAGGTCGTCGATCTCGCCCGCGAGAAGCCACCCGTGCTGGGATCCGATCTCGCGAGGCGTCCCCTCGAGATGGACGTTGATCCAGCCGTTCGAATCGATTCGAGAGGCCTTCGCAAGACCGGCGGGCGGCGCGGAAGGCTCACCGGGCTTTTTCGTGCATGATAGTTGAAGATTGACCAGCATCAAGAATGCGAGCAGGGCGAAGGACGCTCCGGATCTTATTCGAAACCTGGGATTCATGGCCGGCTCCTTTCTGGGACAGCGCTTCCCCTCGCACCTCATGACGATGTGACGGGCGGGCGCTTGGGCTGAGGATACCTTGGGCCCGGGCGGAATTCAAGCGTCGAGGGGATCAGGATTCGATGACCCGGCCATTCTCGAGCCGGTAGGTCTTGCCGGATTTCTCGCAGAAGGCCAGGCCGGATGGGCCGAACTCGAGCCGCTTGCCGGCCTCGCTGACCCATCCCGCGATCTTAGCCGGATTCCCTACAACGAGGGCGAAATCGGGGACATCCCTCGTCACCACGGCCCCGGCGCCTATGAGGGCGTGGCGTCCGATCTCGTGTCCACAGAGGATCGTCGCGTTGGCCCCCAACGACGCGCCCTCCCTGACGATGGTCGCCTTGTAGAATCGCGAACCGACCTGCGGATACTTGCTCCGGGGATCGACGATGTTGGTGAAAACGACGGACGGTCCACAGAACACGTAATCTTCGAGCGTCACGCCCTCGTAGACCGAAACGTTGTTCTGGATCTTCACGTGATCCCCGATCACGACGTTGTTCCCCACGTTGACGCTCTGTCCCAGGACGCAGCTCCGCCCTATCTTCGCCCCTTTTTGGATGTGGCAAAAATACCAGATCTTGGTCCCCTCGCCGATCGAGACCCCGTCGTCGACATAAGAGCTCTCGTGGACGAAAAAGCCCATGGCTATGTCCTCCGCGCCTTCGGGTGATAGTCCCCCGTCAGGCCGGCCGGACGGGCGTTGCGGATCGCCGAAACGATCTCGATCGCCGGCCTCGCATCGTTCAGGCCGAACCCTCTCCCGCCGAGGACCTCCCGGTAACTCGCCGTATGGAGATCGGCAAAACCTTCCGAGAATTCGAGCTCCTCGCCCCCCACGAGCACCGATCGATAGGTCCGCTTCCCGTCCCTCAGCGCCCCGGACGGCAGGTCCTCGAACCTCAAGGACAGGAACCAGCGGACGCGAGCGCTCTTCAACTCCAAGAATCCCGCCGCCCGGTCGACGTCCAGGAGATGAACGACGTTGGCCTGAGCCGGCCCGAAGATCCACTGGAGCATGTCGAAGAAATGGATGCCGATATTCGTGGCGATCCCCCCCGACTTCTTGATGTCGCCCTTCCAGGAATAGAGATACCACGGGCCCCGGGCCGTCACGTAGGTCAATTCGATGTCCGGCTTTTTCGATCGCCCCGACTTTTCGACCGTCTCCTTCAAGGCCGCGATGGCGGGATGATGGCGGAGCTGGAGCACCGTCCATATCCGGCAGCCCGACTCCCCCTCGAGGACCTCGAGTCCGTCGATGTTCCAGGGGTTGAGGACCAGCGGCTTCTCGCAGATGGCGTCGGCCCCGATCCTCAACGAGAACCGGATATGGGCGTCGTGAAGGTAATTGGGAGAGGCGATGGAAACGTAGTGGATCCTTTCTGTCTCGCCCTTCCTCTTCAGCTTCTCGGCGTGCCGGTCGAAGCGCTCGAACTCGGTGAAGAAGCTCGTTTGGGGAAAATATTGGTCCAAGATCCCCACGGAATCGCTCGGATCCAGGGCGGAGATCAAGACGTTGTCCGTCTCTTTGATGGCTTTCATGTGGCGCGGCGCGATGTAGCCGGCCGCGCCGATGAGCGCGAAGTTCTTCACCGTACCACCTCTGTTTTCCCCGTCCGCCCCCGGCCCCGATAGAACGACACGAGCGTTTCGACAACATGCTCCCTCTGCTCGACCGTCAGCTCGGGATAAACAGGTATCGAGAGCGCCTCTTCGGCCGCCCGCTCCGAAACAGGGAAGCTCCCCGCCCTATGCCCCAAGCCGACAAAGCAGGCCTGCAGATGGAGGGGGATCGGGTAGTAGATGGAACAGCCCACTCCCGAAGCGGCGAGATGCGCCCGTAGCGCCTCCCGGCCTTCGACCCTCAGGGTGTACTGGTTATAGACGTGAAAGTTCTCGTCCCCGCTTCCGGCGTACGCGGCCGACGGCGTCCGGACGTGCCCGTTTTCGACCAAGCCTTCTTCCTGGAGGCGGCGGTCGTAGTACCGGGCATTCTCCCGCCGCGCGTCCGACCACCTGTCCAGGTAGCGGAGCTTCACGCTCAATACGGCTGCCTGAAGGGCGTCCAGACGGAAGTTCCCGCCGACCAGGCGATGATCGTAGGCCTTCTTCGCGCCATGGTGGCGGAGGGCCCGGATCTTCTCCGCGAGCCCGGCGTCATGAGTGGTCACCATCCCGCCGTCCCCGAAGCAGCCCAGGTTTTTGCTGGGGAAGAACGAAAAGGCGCCCATTGTCGCCAGGGAGCCGGCTCTTCTCCCGCCATACTCCGCGCCTATGGACTGGGCTGCGTCCTCGACGACGGGGATCCCTCGCTTTCGGGCCGCGGCCAGAATAGGGTCCATGTCGGCGCATTGGCCGAAGAGATGCACGGGGATGATCGCCTTGGTCTTTCCGGTGATCGAGCCCTGGACTTGGGCCGGATCGATGTTGAACGTCGCCGGATCGATGTCGGCAAAAACGGGCCTGGCCCCGAGCCTGGCGATCACCCCGGCCGTCGCGAAAAAAGAGAACGGCGTCGTGACGACCTCGTCTCCAGGCCCGATACCGAGGGCCATCAAGGCGACAAGGAGCGCATCAGTCCCCGAGGAGACGCCGATCGCGTGTTCCGTTCCAGAATAGGCCGCGATCGCTCTTTCCAAGGCCTCGACTTTGGGTCCGAGGATGAACGACTGGGCTTCAAGGACGTCCTCGATCGCGGCTTGGATCTCGCCTCGAAGCGGCGCGAACTGGGCCTTGAGATCCAGCAGAGGGACTTGCATGTTATCGATCCGCCCCGTGGGCACGCACTCCCGCTATCCTTTGGAGTAGTGGTAATACTGTTTGGCGTAAAATCCATCCTGATCGATCATATCGACATCGTTGAGGATGACGCCCAGGCACTTCAATTTGTGGGTATCGAGCTTCATTTTGGCTTGCTTGAGCGCGGGGATAGGCGTCTGGTCACCCCGGACGACAAGGATGATCACATCGGCCATCGGCCCCATGGCCAGGGTATCCGAGACCGCCAAAAGGGGAGGGCTGTCGAAGAGGACGAAATCGAAGTCCCGCCTGAGTTTGGCGACGAGGGTATCCATTTTATCGGACGTGAGAAGCTCGACCGGATTGCCTGCAACCGGCCCGCACGTGATGATCCCGAGGTTTTCAATCCCTGTCGGCTGGACGATATCGGAGGTGTCTATCTGGGAGCTCAGAAACTGGCTCAAGGCCAGCCCGCTGCCGCTATGGACTCCGAAAATCCTGGCCTGCATCGGCTTGCGGAGGTCCGCGTCCACGATGACGACGTGCTTGCCTGCTTTCGCCAGGGTGATACCCAGGTTGGAGACGGTGGAAGATTTTCCTTCCCTGGCCAGAGGGCTCGTGAGGAGGATGGTCTTGATCCTCCCGGGCGGCGATGACACGAGGAGTGTCGTCCGGATGGAGCGGTAACTCTCCGCTTGGATCGATCGGGGTTTCAGCTTGGCGATGAGCTCGATCCTATCATATTCCGTCTCTTCGCCGCCGGAATCACCAACGGCTAAGCCGGAATTGAATGTTCGGTTGGGCCTTTTGCGGCGAATGCTCGATAACGGAGCTTCTTTCGGTTCATTCTGTCCCCTGAACATGGCAAGGATCCTAGCGATTTCCGGCTTCGGTCCCTTAGGCGCGGATCCGTTATCGAATGACGGGATGGTTCCGAGCGTCGGGATCCCGATCGCGCTGGCCACATCTTTGGACGTCTTGACCGTATTGTTCAGGTACTCCAATCCCAAGGCTAATCCCGCGCCTCCCACTAATCCGAAAAAGAGGCCGAGGAGGACGTTCTGGCGCCTATTGGGGGACGTCGGATTAAGCGGATAATCGGCTTTGTCGACGATCCAAACATTCAAGCCTTCCAGGCCTTCCAGGGACGTGACGTCGATTTCGCTCCGGCGCTTCGAGAGTGCCGCAAGAAGCGTTTTCTTGCTAGTGAGGTCGATCCTGAGGCTGTTGTAGACGACCGAGTCGCTGTTGGCACTGTAGGCCTCGTTCTTTTGGGTTTCCAGGAGTCTTCGGAGGGATTGCTCTTGGATGAGAGCCGCCTGATACTCGCTGTAGGCCGCGCGGGTGAGGTTCTCCGTTTCGTTCTGGAGGGCAGCCCTAGCGGCATCGAGGTCGGATTTCAGTCTTTGCATCGCGGGAAACTCCGGCTTGACCGTGGCCAAGCGGGAGGCGTACTGACGATTGAGGTTCACATACTCCTCGCGAAGGCGCTGGATCAGGCTACCCACGGGGACGCTGGGGATCTCTCCAAGGGGAGCGGCCTTGAGCCGGTTGTAGGCGTTGAGCTTGTTGATCCTGTCAATGATCGTGTCCGTCAAGGCCTTGTTGACCTCGGCGAGCTTGCTTACCGTCGGGGCCTCTGTGGCTGAGAGGGGCAGAATGTCCTTCTCCGAACCGTATTTGTTGAGATCTCGTTCACTGGCCTCGATCTCGGTCCGGAGCTGCGTGATCTGAGTGTCGAGGAATTCAGCGGCCTTTTCCGAGACCGCGTATCGTTTCTGAACGATCATTTCAATGTAGCTGTCAAAAAGCGTGTTCAGGATCTCGGAGGCGAGTCTTGGATTGCGATTGCTGAACCTGACATCTACGAGCTGGGTACTTTGCACGGATACAACATCGAGACTACCGAGAAAAGCTTGCTCAAGCCGCTCGTTATATGTCGGGTCGGAGGGGTCCCGGGGCGCGGCCGACTTTTTGGCTTTTCCGGCAAAATCCGGGTTTTCGTAGAGCTTGAGCTTCTTGATGACGGCAGCGGCCAAGGCTCTGCTTCGGAGAAGCCGGGCATGGCTTTGGAGGCTGGAATTGGCGCCGAACGATTCGACGTCCTCGACGGGAAGGATATTGGTCTCTCCCTCGATCCATACGCTGCCGCTGGACGTGTAGAGGGGAGTGAGGAGCAGGCTGTAAATCACGGCGACGGCGACGGCCGCAGCGCAGAACAATGCCGAGACCCATTTCCATTTCAGGAGGATGTGCAGATAATGCCGAATTTGGGACAAGAGCCCGCTCTGCTGTTCCTTGACGAATTCTGACGCCATGCTAGATATCCTTTTCGTTCTTTGTCGGCTCAGGGGACGATGATGACGTCACCTTCCTCGAGGAAAACATCGGTGTTTTTGTTGTTGATGATGGCCTTGATGTTCACCCGGATCTGTATCTCTCTGCCCGACGTCTTGTCCCTCCGTTTGATCGTCACTCGAGTCTTTTTGGCCCACGGCGTCGTTCCGCCGGCCTGGGCGATGGCCTGGAGTAGGGTGATCTTCCTGGAGCTCAGGAAGGTAACGACTCCCGGCCTTTGGACCTCGCCGTAGACGAAGACATTGAGCGTCTGGTCGATGGGGACGGCCACGACGTCCTGCGGCTGAAGCTCGATATTGAGATCGGGCCTGCCGTTGAACATCAGCTCGTCCCAGTTGACGATGATGTGGGTCTGTTCGCCGTCCCGACCCAATCTGAATACGGATATCTCCTTTGTGGCCGAAGCCGCCAGGCCGCCAGCTTGGGCAATGATCTGGAGCAAGGTCGTCGGGCCGATGATCTCGTACATTCCCGGCCTTCCAACCGCCCCGATCACGGAAATCTTCTGATACTCCCTGATGAAGACAGTGACGTGGGCTTCCTTTGTGAACTGTTGATTGAGGAGAGAAACGAGCTTTTGCTCGAGTTCCTGGGCGGTGAGCTTCCCAACTTCAACTTTGCCTAGAAGGGAAAGAGTGATCGAGCCGTCCTCGGATACGCGGACCGTCTGATTGAGTTCCGGGAGCTCAAAAACGTTGATCTCGAGAAGATCCTTCGGGCCGATCCTATAATCATTGATCTGAAGTTGCTGTGCTTCCTGCGGTCCAACGAAGGTCTGCAGCGGAGAGGAGCATAAAAGGACGGCTGCAATGACGAGAATAGCGTAATTGCCCATGGGAATCCTTCTTTTATCCATCATGTTCCTAATGACCCATTCTCATCATTATATATCTGTTGAGTCGTAGAATCCAGGGGGATAGCGCCCTATCTTGATATATCGCCCAGCGGAGCTGAAACCATGCCTGAGTTTGCTCCGTAGATCAAGCTGATGCCGAAGAAATTCCGATTCCAGACCTGACCTGTCGATACGAGCACTCGATTTCCAAGCCTCCCGACGAATGTTACGGCCAGGTCCTGCGCTAGCATCACGTTCAAGCTGAGCGAATGAGTCGTGTTGCGGTTTGAAACTCCAAAGGGATCGCCCCCGCCCGCCCCCGTCCTGGGATATGAGGTCCGGGCCAATGAGAGATCATAAGAAAGAGAAACCTGGTCCGAGATAAGACGGCGGAGTCCGGTTCCATAGACGCTCTGGACGAAAAAGGCTATATCGGAAAAAAGCGAAAACTCGAAGCCTCTCATAAAGAACACCCTGGCCGAAGTTAGCTTCATGAATCCGAAAAAGATGTTGACGTTGCCAGTGATGCCGGATCCGTCAACCAGCCCCGCTTCCAGGACATCAAAGTACGTATATCCCAAGCTGGCGCTTCCCGTTATCCCGCCGACTCGATTGGGAGTAGCTTCCCTGAGAACTGAGGCGAAGCCGCCAAAAAGGGCATAACTTCTGGCATTCTTGAATCTCGAGCTGGCGGCCGCGAAATCATAAGTCTGAAGTTGGCTATCGATGAAGAAACGAAAGCGACGGTTCGATTGGATGTAAGCTGCGAGGCTAAAAAACTCCTCCCTCCTGTTGAGGATTTCCGCTAGGTTTGTCCCGCCATAGCTGGCCCCTCCGTAATCAAAAGCCGTCCTTTGATAACGCAAGGAGTAGGATGTTAGCCGGGACGCCTGCCAGAGGACAAGCCCGCCCAAGCTGTCGTATTTCTCCCGGACGTGGATATCTGCTTCTTGACTGAATCGCCTTCGGTTGTTGGCAAGCTCCCCTCCTGCCTGGAAATAGAGCTTATCTAACGCGAAGTGGGCGTACCCTCGTAAAGTGTTGTTCCAACCCCGCTCGTTACGCGTGTCTAAATAGAAGTCGTAGCGTGGGCTATCGTAGATATCCAGTGTGATCCTCTTGGCTACAGGCAGGAGAATCTGAACCGGAACGCTTGCCGAAAAAATGCCGTCCGGGACGGGATCTCCAATGTGGCCATAATAGACGTCGGAGTCGTATCCGACATCGCTGAGCTCTATTGCGGCGTTGACGCGCAGAACACCAAGCCTCCACCTGGCCGACTCGACCATCGCCGAGAGCGCCAGTCCCGCCCAAGTGCTTCCCTGGCCGTAGGCCGCGCAGGGTGCGGCGAGCATCCACAGCACAAGCGCCGAGCTGGCTATAACGGATAACGCTTTGATCGTCATGGGTCCTTTATATCCTAAATCGAGGGCTGGGAGCATAACTGTTCTCAGTAAGCCCCAATGCCAAAAAGAACGACCGGCACGGTCTTCAGGAGGATCTTGGCGTCGAGCCAAAGCGACCAATTATCCAAGTACTCTAGATCGAGCTTCATCCAGTTCTCGAAGGCGATGTTGTTCCGGCCGTTGACCTGCCACAAACAGGTTATTCCCGGCTTCATCGAGAACCGCCGTCTCTGCCAGTCCTTGTACTTGTCGACTTCGTCGGGAACCGTCGGCCGGGGACCGACGATGCTCATATGGCCGACGAAGACGTTCAAGAGCTGAGGAAGCTCGTCGATACTGAACTTTCTCATGAAACGCCCGATCGGCGTTATCCAGCGCGTCTTCTTATCTTTGAATTCCGGCGTTGTCATCGAATCGAGGTCTGCGACGTTGGAGAGGACTTCGTGGGCACCCTGGCGCATCGTCCGGAACTTATAAAGCGTAAACTGCCTGCCGGAGAGACCGAGCCTTTTCTGCTTGAAAAAGACGGGGCCCCTTGATGTTGTCTTAATGAAGATGGCCATGACGAGAAAGAGCGGAGACAAGACGAAGATCCCGAGCCCGGAGACCGCGAAGTCGAATAGACGCTTGATCAGCAGCTCCCACTCTTTTGCATGCGTGGTCCTGAGACGGAGCAAGGGCAGGCCGTCGAGCTCATCGACTGACGAGCGGGCGATCTTCGTGTCGAAAAGGTCGACGGTGACGGTCACCTTGACTCCCTCAGTCTCGCAGTCGGCGATGGCCGCTTGCAGGGAGTTAAGGCGCGACCGCGGAACGACAAAAATGACTTCATCCACGGCTTCCCGATGGAAGATCCTGGGCATGTCGTCGAGGATCCCTATCACGTTCAGCCGTCCGACCTTGTTGACGTTGCGGCCCGGCTCGTCGTCGATCGCGCCGAGGATCTCAAATCCCCACTCTGGATGCCTGTCGACCCGCCTAGTGAATTCAACGGCCCTTTTTCCGGTCCCGACGACCAGCAGACGGCGCGTGTTGAGCCCCAGCCGGCGGACGTAGTGCGAGCTCATGAACAAAGCGGTTTTTTCAAGCCAGATGAACAGGTAGCTGAATCCCATGAAAAGGAGGAAGAACAGACGGCTCATGAAGCTCAACTCGAAGAGGAAGATGAATGTCCCAAGGAGCAGAAACGTCACGACACCCGCCTTGACCAAGGACCTAAAGATCTCGAGATAGGCGCGTGTCCGCATCGATTGGTAGAGGCCGTTCGCATACAGGGCCAAACACCAATAAGGGATGGCGAAGGCCAACGCCAGACCGAATCTCAGAAGAGGGATGGAGTAGTCGCTGAGGAGACCATGAAATAGAAAAGCGCAGAGGTAGGCCAGAGCGAGAACGCAGGCGTCAACGAAGATCAGGAACCTGCGCTGGACAACTTCCTTCTCCCTGAGCATCGGTTAAAGCCCCTTTGTCCGAAAAAAACTCACTTATTATCTACTTTCCGTCAATCTTGCGCAAGACCCTTGCGGGATTACCGGCCACGATTGTCCAGGGGGGAACGTCCTTCGTAACGACAGAGCCGGCTCCGACGATCGCGCCCTCGCCGACCGTCACTCCGGCCAGGATCGTAGCGCTCGAACCGATCGAGGCGCCTTTCCTGATGAACGTCGGCACGACCTTCCAATCGGCCTCCGTCTGGAGCCCCCCGTCATCGACGGTCGACCTCGGGTATATGTCGTTGATAAAAGTGACGTTGTGGCCTATGAAGACGCCGTCCTCGATGGTCACGCCCTCACAGATGAAAGTATGCGACGAGATCTTGCAGTTCCTGCCTATGAAGGCGTTCTTCTGGATCTCAACGAACGTCCCGACCTTCGTACTGTCGCCGATCGTGCAGCCGTAGATGTTGACATAAGCGAAGATCTTGACGTCCTTTCCCAGCTTAACATCGGGAGAAACCCTGCAGAATTCCATGTCCGCTCCTTTATAGCTCGATCCTCTTGCCGCCGTTCTTGATGGACCTATCCGCGGCTTCCAAGAGGCGGACGACCTGGAGCCCGGCCTGACCGTTGTTGAAGGGCTCCACGCCCTTCTCGACGCACTCAACGAAATATTGGGCTTCGGCCTTGAGGGCCTCCGTGCTCTCGAGCTTGGGGATGTAGACGTCGCCCGACCTGTAACTGACCAGGAGCTCGTAGGCGCCGTTCTTCGCGTTGCTGTCTGTGCCCTTGATCTCGACGCCCCGGTCGTAGACCTTGACCTTCTCATCGGCGTCGAGGTCGTCCCAGACGAGCATCTTCTTATCCCCGCTGATCAGTGTTTTGCGGATCTTGACCGGACTGAGCCAGTTGACGTGGAAGTGGGCCAGGAAGCCTGTGTCCTCGAATTCGACGGAGAGGTAGGCGATGTCCTCAAACCCTCCCTTGAAATGGACGGTCCCGTGGGCCGCCAAGGCTACCGGCTTCTTGTCGATGACATGAGCCATGATAGACAGGTCGTGGGGGGCCAGGTCCCAGATGACGTTGATGTCGTGCTGGAAGAGCCCCAGGTTGACCCGGACGGAGTCGTAAAACAGGAGCCTGCCCAGTTCTCCTGAGTCGATAACGTGCTTGATCTTTTTCACCGCGCCGGTGAAGAGGAAGGTATGGTCGACCATGATCTTAAGGCCCTTTTTCGCCGCGATGTCGATGAGCTCCTGGGCCTGGGCGCTGGTCGACGTAAAGGGCTTCTCGACGAAGATGTGCTTGCCCGCGAGGAGTGCCTCCTTCGCCATCTCAAAGTGGGCAAAGACCGGCGTGACGATGGCCACGGCATCGACATTCGTGGACCGGATAAGGTCCAAGGGATCCCTTATCGCCTGGATGAAGGGATAATGGCCTTGCGCCAAGGCCAGGCGCTTCTCCGAGACGTCACAAACGGCGATAAGCTTGGCCCCGGGCACCATATAGAAATTCCGGGCCACGTTGGGCCCCCAATAGCCATATCCTACGACACCGATGTTGATCATGATCCCCACTCCCAGATTCTCGACGCCCCTCCCCTGAAGCCTCTTTGCGAGAGGCCAGTGGCGAATTCAGTAACATGCGTCTTGGACTTCGTCAAGGCCTCGATCTCCCGAAGAACTGCCTGATCGAATCCGTGACATGCGCGATCTGTTCGTCCGTTAGCTCCGGATACATGGGAAGGGACAGGATCTGATCCTGGCATTCGGATGCGACTGGGAAATCCGAGGGCTGATGGCCCAGATAACGATATGCCGGCATCAGAGGAAGGGCGGTAGGGTAGTGTATCCCCGTGAACACGCCCTTCGTCCTGAGAAAGGCAGCCAGGTCGTCACGCCGCGCGGTCCGGATAACGTATAGGTGGAAGATGTGGAAGCTGGCGGTCCGGAGCTTCGGGCATTGGACTTCGTCCGTATCGGACAGGAGGTCGGTATACATCAGCGCATGACGGTTCCGGGCCATGTTCCAGTCGTCGATATGCTTGAGCTTGATGTGGAGGACCACAGCCTGGAGGGCGTCCAGCCGGCTGTTGATACCCTCGATCTCGTGGATATGCTTCCGGAGCGAGCCATGATTGGCGAAAAGCCTGGCCATCCGCGCGAATTCATCGTCGTCCGTGACGATGGCTCCGGCGTCCCCGTAGGCGCCGAGGTTCTTTCCGGGATAAAAGCTGAACGTCCCGGCTATCCCGAACGTCCCCGCCTTTTGGCCCTGGAAAGTCGCGAAATGGGACTGAGCGCAGTCCTCGATGAGGCGGAGATTGTGCCGGTCGCAGATATCCTTGACCGCCCCGATATTCGCCGGCTGGCCGAAGAGATGCACGGGGATAACGGCTTTGGTCCTGGGGGTGATCTTCTCTTCGATCTGGGCTACGTCGATGTGGAAATACTCGTCGATGTCGACGAAGATCGGACGGGCCCCGGTCTGGGTGATCGTCTCCGAGGTCGAGATCCAGCTGTTGGCGACCGTGATAACCTCGTCGCCGGACCCGATTCCCAGAGCCCTAAGCGTGATGTAGATGGCGTCAGTTCCGTTGGCGCAGCTGATACAATGTTTCAAGCCGTGCTTCTCGGCGTAGGCCTTCTCGAATTCCTCGACGTACTTGCCGCCGACGAAGGCGGTCTCGCTGATGACGGACTGGATGGCGGGATCGATCTCGGACTTGATGGACTGGTATTGGGCCTTGAGGTCGACAAAGGGCACGTTCATGGCGACGGATGACTCCTTTTCCTTTGGCAATGGTGTCCTATTCTCGAACGCACTGATCAAGCTTGGCATTTCGTGCTAAGGATAGATGATCCTCCCACCCCCCGCTATCACCTCGCGAGGCTATCTCAGGGGTGATGTTTCGAGGGCTTTCCTCACCTCTAGGGGTGAGGGGGGGTATGGGGGGATCGTCACGCGAAGAACAAGATGCTTCTAACGTATTCATAAAAAAGAGTTTCATTGCGGCTTCGAATCTCTTCCCCATTCACACGTCATTCGCCTCGGGGAGCCGGCGGGCTGGCCCTGGTTCGTGAGCCCGCTTAAAGGCCCCTTCGATGGGAAGGGATCTGCCCGAAGATTAACTCATCCATTCGGCCCACCTCAAGCCCCCCTTCTCCGGGCTTTCTGAAGGGGCCTGCGCCGCGGCTGCGGGAGTCACGGCGGACAGGACGGAATCCTCTCCCTCGGGAAAGGAGCCGGCGCCTTCCCCTCCCGGGATCCCAGGGTGCAAGCCGGGGGACCGAAAACGGGCGCGTCCCCGTCTCAATGCGGCATTCTTAGGTGGTGCCACCAAGAACGCGCCTTGCGGGCCAGACGCGCCATCCGAGGGGGGGCGAGAGTCCTCAGTGGCCGGTGAAGCCCGAATTTCAGCGCGATAGCGCCCCAGGTCGTGATGGGGATATAGTACCTCGGCAAATCCATCTTCGTGAAGCCGCAGTGTCTTTTGAAATCGGTTAGCGTTCCAGAATCCCAATCACCGTATGCGACGTGGGCCACGCCGCGTGATGCACAGACCTCGACGATCTTGGCGATCAGAGCGTTATTGACGTTCTTGTCCCGGTGACTCGTTTTGGACAGCAGTTGAAGAACGTCGGCGAACTCTTCTTCGAAGACGATCTTGGCGAAGCCGACAAACTCCTCCTGGCAATACGCCGCAAGGAATTGGCTTCTCTCTACATAGGTGATATTCTCAGACCGCGCTGTGGCCATGGTATCGCCATAGTGAGGGAACTTCTTCCCGTATCGGATCGGCGTCTCGTTATAGACCTCATGAATTCCGGCAACAAGTTCATCTCCGAATTCTATTTCGAGGATGATAACCCCTTTGGCGAGCGCATTCCGGAGGCTATGGCGTGTCTTTTTTCCGACGGACCTAGCCAACCAATCAGCATAGCTGCCAAGCTGGAGTACGGCCACGCTGTATCGTTCCATGAAGTAGGCGTATTCCGGGTCCACCCGCGGCACTCTTTGGAAGAATGTGAAAAGGTCGGGCCGCGGACGAAGTCGCTTCAAAGCCTGGATTAGCTTCTCAATATCACGTACGGGTTCATACCAAGGGGCGGCGATTCGACACATGCGCACAAGTCTGCCATGCGTCTCTAGCTCATTGCCCTCGATTTCAAGTATGCGTTTCAAGCTTCTACGAAAGAATCCCCGTGCGTTCGGAATAGATGAACAGCCCGCTAGACGGAATTATCATCTGGAATTATTTCAAAACTGGCAAGCGTCGTCAATATCTCGCCTTGATCAATTGATGCTCGAAACGTTCGAGGCCAAGTTCCCATCCTCCTTCGCCGGCTTAGACAGACCCTCATATCATTATATCCGGGCCCTGTCGTGTGTCCATTGCTTCGGTTTTGGCGGTAGAAGATAAGGTCAGCCATACGACCAAGGCCGTTAGAATGCTCGTGAATGAGAAGAGGGTTGACTCAACGATATTGTCCAGCAGTAGCATTAGGAGACAGCAGATCCATAAGGCGCCCTGATCAAAATCGCGGATCAATTCTCTGTGCGCCTTCCGGCATGACGATAGAACGAACACTCCGGTTAGAAGGAGGCCCGTAAAGCCGAGCCCCAGAGCGATCTCCAAATAGCCATTATGTGGGCTGACCTTCTTATCGCCCCACGTGAGCGATTTCCATGTGCCCCCGAATCCATAACCCAATACCGGCTTCTTCATCACCATGGGGACAAGCCCGGCCCAGATGTCGGTCCGGTCCGTTAGATTGCTTCTCCGGCCGACGATTGACGTAATGCGGCTGCTTGGTAACATGCCTGCAAAAACCACCAATGTTCCATAGATCATGATAACGGCCATGACCGCCGATAATAATTGCGGACTTATCATGACGTGGCGTTTCATCGTCCAGGAGAGCGCGAAATAGGTCGATAGACCTGCCACAAGCATAATCAGCGCTGATGCCGAGTACCAGCCTGGGCCCTTCAGGATCCACAGGGCGATGATTACGATCATAGCGTCGGCGACGTGCAGAGATATCTTTCGCCGCTTTATGCCGGCTCCCTTCTTTCTGAACGCGCTCCAAATAATGAAAAAGGCGGCGAACGAAACGAGCTGACCAAGGCTGTTTTTATGCGAACAAACGCCTATCCACATCTTCATCCCAGTGTACGAATGATAGTCGGATCCGTACTGGGGGAACCACTTGATCAGAACGAAAGAAAGGCGGACGAGGAGATAAACAGTCCTGCTTAGGATACATGGAATCGCCTCGCGAGGATCGTCCTCGAGAGCGATTAAAAAGCCCATCATGATGGCCAGGATCTCCCGGCTCCAACGCTTGAGGGAAGAGAAAGGAATATCGGACCATGCCGCGCTGACCAACATGAGAACGATAAGCACCGTCAGGGGGCCGTTATTTTTCATGAAGCGGGAAAAAGAAAA